>Ga0207878_100092_pt1 | contig 105917 bp, 87 predicted proteins | sample LinPmetageLP41_FD_184053 | JGI IMG/M metagenome (GOLD analysis project Ga0207878, IMG submission 184053) | Marine viral communities from the Pacific Ocean - LP-41 (SPAdes) | ecosystem: Environmental > Aquatic > Marine > Oceanic | place: Pacific Ocean | collected 2010-08-27
AATCGGCTGACCGTAACTGGGAAGATAACTCAGATATGCCAGAGGGCACTGAAGCCTGTGAAGATATTGCATCGCAACTTGTTAACTTTGAAGCCAACCTAGAGTCGCGTTATGCGGGTATTGATGTAGATGGCATTGATGTTGTAATGGGCGGCGGACGTCGTCACTTTTTACCAAAAGATGAAGCAGCAAACTCAGCCGATGCAGTAAGCGCAGTAGAAGGCGACCGTACTGATGGCCGCAACCTAGTAACTGAGTGGCAAACAACTTACCCAAGCGGCACTTACGTTATGGACCAAACCGGTTTTGATGCAATTAGCGACGATGCCACTAAAGTATTTGGTTTATTTAACGAATCGCACATGCAATACGAAGCCGACCGCGCAAACGATGTAGCGGGCGAGCCGTCGCTTAGCGAAATGACCGAAAAAGCAATTAACGTACTAGATAACAACGACAATGGCTTTTTCTTATCGGTAGAAGCAGGTCGTATTGACCACGCGCACCATGCGGGTAATGCCTACAATGCCCTAAACGACACAGTAGAATTTGCAAAAGCTGTGCAAGTGGCAATGGAAAACACTAACCCAGAAGAAACGCTAATAGTAGTAACTGCCGATCACAGCCACGTATTTACTATTGCAGGCTACCCTAAACGTGGTAACCCAATATTAGGTAAAGTTGTTGCCGTAGGCGAAACCGAGCCAAGCCTAGCTGCCGACGATATGCCATACACCACAGTTGGTTACACTAATGGCTTAGGTTATAGAGATTTAGGCGATGAAACCAATGCCGATGCATCTTACTTAGCTGCACCGGTAACTGGGCGTGTAGATTTAACCGATGTTGATACAACTACAGCGGGCTTTCACCAAGAGTCGTTAGTACCTCTTGGCTCAGAAACTCACGCTGGTGAAGATGTTGGCGTTTACGCAATGGGCCCAGGCGCTCACTTAGTTACAGGTACTAACGAGCAAAGCTTTTTATTCCATGTAATGGACTTTGCGGCAGACTTAGTAACTACCGCTGATGAAAAAGTAACGCCATAAGTAATTTAATACGTACGCTCAGCACATAAAGTACGTATAAAAAATGGGGTATTTAAAAACAACTCGTACGCTGTGCGAGTTGTTTTTTTATGTCATAAAAATGCCACTGTAAATGGGTATGGTAATGCCTATTACAGTGACGTTTAAATAAGAGATAATTTAATGAAACTAGCATTATTTTTAATGGCAACACTTGCCAGTACCAGCACCCTAGCGCAGCAATGTAAAATTGATAGCGCGCATTTAAAAGCCGACTATAAAATTACCAATACTCATAAAAACGAGCAAAGCACGCAATCACTTACGCTTTGGCGAAACAACTCACAAGTTGCGCATCAGCGTGAAGTTATTACTGAGCTTTGGCAGCACTTAGCTAACAAACAAATTCGCCCAATTCGTTATTTTAATGCCCAACAACGCGGTATTGAGTATCAGCCATCTGAGGTACGCGGTGTACAAAGTTGGAGCGCTAAAAATCAGCTGGTGGATACGCATTTAATCGAAAAAATGAGCCTAGTTAACACCCAAAGCAGCGGCTGCGATGAGGTAAAAAACTACACACTTACACAAGGCGACAACCAATTTAAACTCGCTTTATTTACCAAATCAAACTTAGTTAAAAGCTTTAGCGTAACCAATAAAAAAAGCGATACCCATACTTTGCTAAGCCTTAACGAGGTAAACAGTAATAAAGCAGAAATAACCGCACAGTTTGCCAAGTGGGATCGCTTTCAAACCACCGACTACGCCGACATAGGCGATAACGAAAACGACCCGTTTTTAGCAAAAATGATCAACCTTGGTTTTATTGAGCACAGCGCAACTGGCTTTTATAACCAGCAAGGTAAAGCGATTCAAGGCGGGCACCACCACTAGGTTTTAGCGTTTTTAAATGTAGTAGCTCATAGCTGAAAGAGTGACAGGTTATGAGCTACTTAATAGGTTAATAAAGTCACAACCATCAAAATACTGTCAGACTGATTCCTCTTACCTCTAAAGTAACTCTCGATTTTCAACATATTTATAGTTGGTAATAATTTATACTATTTGCTATTAATAGAAGTTCACACTATAGGGACATTTTGTGAAAGATAAAAATGCCCTCTATTGAAAGTTTATATGTTTCCCATATAGTGTTTCCGCGACATTGGAAACTGAGTTTTTTCAAATAAGAAGGTGTTTATGAAATTAAATGATTACTTGAGTTGCCTAGCTAAAAAACCACAAATAATAACTTTATCGTATGAAAATTCACTAGAACTTTGTGAGGATATTTCGAAAAAACAAATTTCTGATATTCCCAAAGAATATCATCGTGATATTGAGAGTCTTCTAGTTGAAAGGCTTAACTCAAAGGCTGTTGAATCTCATCTAGAAGATCCGCTTGAAAGATTGTTAGTTGGTTTGCAAGAAACGCAATCTATTAAATAATAAGGTGATTAAGTATGAATTTTCTTAAGCTCCTTATTTCGCTGCCGTTTATAGTTATTTTACTGGTACTTCAATTATTTTTTTGCCGTACGCTATTGTTGCTAAAAAAAGAGAGCATTGGCCTGGGGCTAAATTGCCAACAATTATGTTTATATTAAATTTGGCATTTGGATGGACAATCGTTGGTTGGCTCATTTTGTTGGTTATGGCCCAAGCTCTACCAAAATAAAATTGTATTGAAGAAAAACTAAAGAGCAATGACTTAAACGAAAAGCGGTTAATTTTGCTATTTTTTTTATTTCAATGATCAAATTAGTGAGTGTTATACGGTAACTATACAAAAAAGAGTCGTAAATTGGCTCTCGTAGTTACTTTCGAGCAATTCGAGTATCACGTCAATCAAACAGACCCATACGCGTAATATTAAGCAGAGGTGCTAATTGAAACCAAAAGTATTTGTAGCTTCGTCAGTTGAAGGGCTCGACGTTGCTTATCCTTTACAAGTAAACCTTCAACATGATGCTGACATAACCATATGGAGCCAAGGTGTCTTCTCTTTATCAATAACATCACTCGATTCAATTACTGAGGCTTTACATTCATCTGACTTCGGTATATTTGTATTTAGCCCTGATGATGAAACTAGAATGCGAGGGAGCGTTAGCGATACAGTAAGAGATAATGTTATTTTTGAGCTAGGCCTATTTATTGGAAGGTTGGGTAAAAGAAGATGTTTTATAGTAATGCCAGATAATGTCGATCTACACATACCGACAGACCTAGTTGGCGTTACACCCGCAAAATATTCTGGAGAGCGCGGTAAAGTTGAAATCTCGGCATCATTAGGGCCAGCTTGTCATGACATTAGAAAAGCCATGAAATTACAAGGGCGTTTTGAAGCTAAGAATCAAGAGTCAGGAAAGATTCCTGCGAATGGTCATGATAATTATGATGACGACGACAAAATAGTTTTATTAGAATCTTGGTTAACGAGTGAAGCCATAGAAGGCGCTGCGATTAAATATATTGATGTAGATAATTACCTCAAAATAGAACTAGGTTCTGCAAAAAAGCTATTGCCTCAAGTATTTTTAAGAAATTCGGATTATAAGATCAATGCTCAAGGTGGGAACGTATTTAAGTTCCACACCGAATTCGATAACCCTTACTATTGTTAGCAAGCTCTTTAGGTAAATGGAGTTAGCTGAATGCTATAGCTCTTTTATAATTAACTTTGCTTGCTATGAGCATGTCTTACTGTTTATTATCACAGCCGCCTAACACTACTCAATATGAGAATCATCAGGCTTTTTAGGCCTATCAGCTAGCTCTGTTAGGCCGTCTTCACAGTCGCCGCTGTCGCAGGTATTTAAATCACTTTGTGCCTGTTTGTCTTGTTGCAGTACTTGTTTTAAATCTTCCATACGTTGGCGCACGGCTACGCCGTAGCTGGCGTCGTCGCCCCACAGTTCGGCTAGTTGCAATACGGCAGCGCGGTCGTGGTCTCTAAATAGCTTACCAGCACGCTCTGCATCTTGCTTGGTGTTACCTAGTAACTCGAGTGCTTCTACGGCAAGGTTAATAGCTGAGTCGACCGTTTCGCGGTTAAACGCATCTACTTTTAAATTAAGTAATTGATACGCGTGGCGGCGGTCGATAGCGCGGGCAACAATTTTAAGCTGCGGGTAGTTTTTATGCGCAAGCTTAATAATTTCGAGGGTTTTGTCTGCATCGTCTATTGCCACAATTAGCATTTGCGCGGTGTGCGCGCCTGCAGCTTCTAGCAGCTCTTGGCGGGCAGCATCACCATAAAATACGGTATTGCCAAAGCGGCGTAGGAGTTCTATTTGGCTAGGGCTGTGATCAAGTACAGTAATTTCGTAGCCTTGGGCGTGTAATAAGCGCCCCATAATTTGCCCAAAGCGCCCGTAGCCTGCAATTATAACGTGTTTAGCGCTGCTAATTTGCTCGGGCTTGTCGAACTCGGGCGCGCTGTTACTGGTGCGTTTTTGTAGCTGCTCGTAAGCCATTAATAACAGTGGCGCAACCAACATTGAAACAGCCACCACTAACGTCACAAGGCTTGTTTGCTCTGGCGTTAATATGCTTAATGTAGTGGTTACACTTAAAAGTACAAAGGCAAATTCGCCGCCTTGTGCCAGCGCTAATGCAAACAGTAAACGCTGCTTTTTACTAATATTAAAGGTGATAGCAAGGGCAAATAAAATGCAGGCTTTTACTACAATAAGCAGCGCAACGAGTGCAATAACGGTTGTAAACTCATCCGCTAATAATTCAAAGTTGATTGATGCGCCAACAGTGATAAAAAACAACCCTAACAGTAGGCCTTTGAATGGCTCTATATCGGCTTCTAACTCGTGTCTAAACTCGCTTTCGGCAAGAACTACACCGGCTAAAAATGTACCGAGTGCCGGTGATAAGCCAATACTTTGCATCACAAGGGCAATAGCCACCACTAAAAATAGCGCAAAAATAGTAAATATTTCACGCATGTGGGTTTGTGCTATGTATCTAAATAACGGCGCCGACACATATTTTCCGCCGGCAATAATAGCGGCGATAACCGCTACCGATACGCCTACTTGCTGCCATACCGGCCAGCTTGCAATAATGGAGTCGCTAATTTCTTTTGAGCTACTTTGCGGCGCAAAAGCCAGTAGTGGCAGGAGCGCTAAAATAGGAATAATGGCGATGTCTTGAAACAGCAAAACCGAGAATGCATTTTGCCCGGCTTCTTGCTTTAGCCAGCCTTTTTCTTCAAGGCTTTGCAGTACAATAGCGGTTGATGACAGCGCCAGCATTAAGCCAATGGCGAGAGCGGTTTGCCAATGCATGGTAAAAACCCAATAACAAAACGCAAAAATAGCCGCGGCGGTAAGTACGACCTGTAAGCCGCCAAGCCCTAATATTGAATGGCGAAGCTTCCATAAACGGGCTGGTTGTAGCTCAAGGCCAACCAAAAACAGCATCATTACTACGCCAAATTCGGCAAAGTGCATTACATCTGTTTGATCGCCCACAATACCCAGGGCGTAAGGGCCAATTAGTATGCCCGCAATTAAATAACCAAGTACCGAGCCAAGTCCCACTCGCTTGGCAATAGGTACAGCCACTATGGCCGCCGCTAAGTAAATTAAAGCTATTTCTAACACGCGTATATCCTAATAGTATCAAGGCTTTTAGCATGGCTTAGTGACTTTAAAAATACAATGGGTCATGTGGCTGAAAATACATTATTTATCTGTAGCCATAACATAGTGTGTTATGGCTACAGCGTTAAATATAATGCTTTATTACAGTGATGTAGTGCAGGTTAAATATTACAAATACTTATAATTGCTAAGCTTGGTTGATCTGATTCTGAGTGATAAATAGTTATGTTTGAACTTGTTGTATTTTCGACGTTAGTTTCATTAACTGTTACTTCAAACTCGGCCGTCGCAGGTAAGTTAATATTTAATTCGCTATCGAAGTAAGTATCTCCACTTTTTTGTAAGGTAAGTGGTTTGGTTTCGTCATAACTAAACACAAAGTTATCCGAGGCTAGAAGGGTATCTACCATAATAAAGCGTAAATTTATGGTGTCGGGGCCTGTAAAGTCTGCACACACAAATACCGATACCTCAACAGCTTGAAATACTGGCAAACTATTTTGACCTATATTCACACTAAAGTTGTTTTGCGTAATGGCTACTGAGTTATATTCTCCTGCTGCAAGTCTTTCGTCTGCAGTGGTGATAGTGATTTTTTCGCCTTGTGCTAAGTTAATGTTTTCGTCAAAAAAGCCGCTAGCATTGGTTGTGTATTGCACCCCATTAATATTAAGTTTGACATTGCTTACAGCATTTTTTTGTACATTAGTAATTTGGCCTTCGATACTTCCCGTTAGCTGTGCTGAGTCGGTTGCGGTTACAAAAAACTGCATGCTTTGTGTAAAACTGTCTGCGTCAGTTGCTATAACGGTGAGTGTGTAGCTGCCAATTACGTCGGGAATAAGGCTGGTGGTACTTTGATTTGTATTGCTTAAGCTAACACTTGAGCCCGTTGGTGCTGATATAGCCCATGAAAAACTCAACTCTGTGCCTTCTGGATCATAACTCTCGCTTAGGTCAAATTGAACGCTGGTACCTACTTCACTGTAACGAGATTGTTCGCCTGTAAAGTTTATTACTGGTGGGGCATTTTGTATAACATCAATAGTGAGTGTTTTTGTATCAGAGAATTGCTCGCCATCGTTGGTTTTTAAAGAAATAACTACTTGCCCTTGCGCTGATGCACTAAATACAGGCTTGGCTATTGTTGTATCGCTAAGTGTTACTTGAGCGGGTGATGAAAGTATTTCCCACAAGTAGCTGAGCGCTTTACCCTCAGGATCGTAACTACCTGATGCGTCAAGAGTTACCTGCTGATCTATTGTTACTGACAACGGATAGTTAACCTGAGTAATTGGCTTTTGGTTCTCAGTGGCATGTAAAACACTCGTTGCTTGTTCTGAACTTAGTTGACCGTCCGATACTACAAGCATTACTACATAATCACCTTCGGTATCGGCTTCAATAGTGGGGCTAGCTGTTGTGCTATTTAAAAGTACTGTATTGCTGTTTTGTGGCCTAGCTTGCAGTTGCCAATTATATGTTAATGTATCGCCGTCGGGGTCGCTACATTGCTGGCATTCAAGCGTTGTAGGTTCATTTAAAGTAATATTAGCTTGTGCAGCTAGTATGGCGACAGGTGCTTTATTAGAGGTTGCTACAGTTAAAGTAACTGTCGCTGTATTACTTTTATTTCCTTGGTCGGTTACCGTGAGTGATATTACGTAGTCGCCAACATCAGGACTCGAAAACCCAGCTGTATGGGTAAATTTATTAGAAATTTCTGGTGTGCTATTTGCGGGTTTTGAGGTGATAGCCCATTCATAACTAAGAGTATCGTTTGTATCGGGGTCACTGCTTTGAGTGCCATTAAGGGTAACAACCTCATTAGGAGTAACGGCTTTATTTTTTACCGTAATTAGCGCTTGTGGCGATGAGTTTACGCTCAAGGCTTCGCTTTGTATTACCGCGGTATTGCTAGCTGTTTCACCGAGTGAATTAGTAATAGTGAGTTTAACTTTATACTCGCCAACTTCATCAGCGATAAACTGGCTTTTAACTTGAGTATTACTTTCAAGTGTTGCGCTACTTGTTGAAGGCTTAGTAACAAACTGCCATTGGTACTTATTAATAACGCCATTTGTCGTAATGCTCAGTGCGGCATTTAATATTACTACATCACCTTGCTTAACGGTTTGGTTGCCTCCCGCCATTGCAATTAATTGAGTACCTGAAGTAGCCGTTACTTGTTGCGTTACAGGTGTGCTTGAAAGCTTGCCATCACTTACAACAAGTATTAATTGATACTCGAGTGCATCGGGTACAGAAAATTCAACTGTACTTTGATTGCTATTAGCTAGTGAAATCTCATTTTGACCATTATCACTCGTTAACTGCCATTGGTAGGTAAGAGTATCGCCGTCGGGATCATTGCTTTGCGCTGCACTAAAGACGATAGGCGTATTAACTTTAAACTCTGATTGCGTAGTACTAATAACGGCAACAGGTTTTGTGTTGGTGCTGAGCGGTTTATCAGCTGACTTAGAGTCTGAACCTCCAGAGCCACATGCTACTAATGACAATAAAGCTGGCGCTAAAATTAATAATTTCCATTTCATAATATTAATATCCTTTTAATAAGTTGAATATTAATATGTACCTAAATTAGATATAAAGCAAAAAAATAAATTAAATAACTGTAGTGAAAGTAATTTTAGGAAACAGCGGACCAATATTTGAAGTTTTTTAGATGATTTATGTTTATAGGTAAGCTAATACACATAAATATTCGTTATAAAAGTGCCCATTAATTGTGGGCACTCGCTATATTTGAGCGCGATGATTGAATTTAATCGGCTACTTTTACGGGGCCGCTAATATTATCAATACTTACATCGCCTGAGCCCGATTCGGTAATAGTGAGTCCTTTAGCGTGGTTTACACGAATATTGCCCGAGCCATCTTCAATGGTTACGCTTGCTTGCACGTGTTCGATAACTAAATCGCCAGAGTTGTCGTCTACATCTACTGCGCCATTAATATTATTAATAGCAATGCTGCCAGAGCCGTCTTCAACAGTTAATGTGCCGCGTACATTACTAATGCGCATATCGCCCGAACCATCATCAACAACCGCATTGCCGTTTACGTTATTAATATTTACGCTGCCAGAGCCGTCGGTAAGCTCTAAATTACCAGTAATGTTTTCAAGGGTTATATCGCCAGAACCATCTTCAATGGTGAGGTTTTTAGCACTGTTTATAGATAAGCTGCCAGAGCCGTCTTCTACATTAATGTTATTTTGCATGGCGCTTATAACAATATCGCCAGAGCCATCATCAATATCTAAATTTAGATTGCTTGGCACGGTTACAATTATATCTATATGTGGAGATTGGCCATTATAAAAGTTAATACCATTTTGGGTTTTATTTTGGGCAACAAGGTTTGCCTGTTTACCGTTTTGCTCAAGGGTTAGCTCGTAATCGTCGTCAATATCGGCTGTATAAATTGTGGCATCAACACTTATGCTGGTGGCATTGGGCGAGCCTTTTATTTCAAGTAAGCCTGCACCGCTTAACACATTTAAGTATTCTAAATTATCGCTTGGCAGTGAAAGCTGTTTAGTTTGTTTTACTGACGCAACGCTTGGCGATATATGAAATACACAGCCGCTTAATAATAAAATGCCGCCAATAAGTGAAAGTGGTTTTGTAATGCCTGATACAGTTGATGAGCTCATTTTTAGTCCTTTGGTATTTATTGTTTGTATTTGTATAACCAATATAGAGCAAAAACGAGACCAATTATAAGTTGTTGTTTTTATTAAGGTAGGATGTGTTTATGAAAAGTGGATTTACTAATAAGTGGTTAAATACACTAAGAAGTAATTAAAAAAGGATGCGCATGGCATCCTTTTTAAGTGTTTGCTTTTAGGTTAATTATTAAAAGTTGTAAGTAATATTACCGTATAAAAAGCGCCCATCTAAACCATACGGTGCATACGGCGTGTACGGGAATATTTGGCCAAAGTCAGAGTAACCAATGTTATCTACGGTGGCTTGTGGGTACTGATCGAACAAGTTGTTTGCACCTACTGCAAACTTCCAGTATTCGTCTGGGCGGTAGGCAACTTCTAGGTCGGTTATCCATTTAGGATCTATGTACTCATCGCGGTCGGCTGTGGTTGAAATATCTGCCACTTCACCGTAGCGCGTTGCACGAAGGGTTGTTTGCCATTCGTTAAAGTTCCACACTGCCGATAAGTTCCATTTGCTATCTGGCGTGCCTTCTTCAAAGCGGCCTACTTCACGGCGTGCAAATACCACGTAGTCGTCGCCTAGTGAGTTTAGCTCGCTTGGGTTGTCGTTTACGTGCGTTACCTCGGTATCGTTAAAGTTTGCCGCCACGTTTAAGCGTAAGTCACCTAAATCGCTTAAATCTAAGTTGTAAGTAGCAACAATATCAACACCTTGAGTGCGTGAGTCGATTGCGTTAGTAAAGTAACGTACGCTTTCTGTATTTAACTCACCAGCATTTTGCAGTATTTCTACTACGGCATCGCCTTCTAGGTTTTCAGACAAAACAATACGGTCATCAATATCAATGCGGTAGGCATCTACTGTTAGGCTAAAGCTGCCTTGCGTGTACATAAAGCCCGCCGTTACGTTTACAGATTCTTCTGCATCAAGCGGCTGTGCACCTAGTGCTTGCGCTGCTGCTGAATCGGTTGGGAATAAACCCACTTCAAACGGTTCGTTGTTCTCAAGTACGGTAGAGATTTGGCGGTACGAGCTTTGAGCAAGTGATGGCGCACGGAAACCTGTGCTAATTGCACCGCGTAGCGATAGGTTTTCGTTAATGCTGTAACGCGAGGCAAGTTTAGAGGTAAACGTATCGCCAAAGTCGCTGTAATCTTCGTAGCGACCTGCTAAAACAAGGTTCCAGTTTTCTGTTAGGTAAGTATCAAACTCAACAAACACGGCTACGTTGTGGCGGCTTTCGTCGGTTACGCTTTCTGGTCCAAAACCAGCTAATACTTGTGCGCCGCCGGCTGCAATTGGGTTACCGTCGCTATCAAGAGCAGTAATGTAAGATGCTTCTTCGCCTTGCTCTATTTTGTAACTTTCGTGGCGGTACTCTGTACCTACAGTAAAAAATACGTCATCTGGTAAGCCAAAATCTAGAACTGTATTTGCCGTAGCGTTAACTAAAAACTGATCGTAAACAAGTGCGCCGTTGTCAAATTCGGTTGGGCTGTCGGCACCTAGCGATGTATTAATGCTATTTACAACGCCAAAGCCAAAGTCGTTACGGCCGTAGTTGGTACTTACATCCCACGTCCACTCGCCTGTTTCGCCTTTTAAACCTAGTGCAAATGAGTAATCTTGTACGTCGGTTTCAATTTGCGGTAAAAAGCCGTCTGGGTAAACTTCTAACACGTTGCGGCTGTCTTTTGCACGGCGGTAAAAACCACCTGAATTACCTTCGCGTTTTGAGTAACTACCAAATGAGTAAAGGTTATAGCCGTTATCAAAGTCGTAACCCATGTTGTAAAACAGTGCGTAGTCTTCAAGGTCGGCTTTACCAAAGCGGTGGTTGTAACGGTCGATGGTAAATTCGCGTGGGTCTAGGCTGCCATCTTCTAGGCGGTCGTATTGCTCGCGTGGGTCAAAGCCTGAGCGCTGCGTAGAGTCGTTATCGCGGTACTCAATAGATACGTTTACAAAGCCGTTATCTAAAAGCTCAAATCCTGAGTTTGCGCTAATTGTGCGTGTTGCACCGTCGTTTACTTCGCGGTCGGCACCAGTATTAAATGCCAGATTGCCGTTTGCATCTGCGTAGGTGCTTTCTAGTTGTGATACACCAGCCATTTGCGTGTCGTACTCGCCGTACGTTACGCTTACGCTGCCGCCTTCTGAGGCATCTTTAAGTACAATGTTAATTACGCCAGCAATGGCGTCTGAGCCATACTGCGCTGCAGCACCGTCGCGTAGTACTTCTACACGTTTAATAGCTGATGTTGGGATCATGTTTAAATCAACAGCGGTAGAGCCTCGGCCAACAACACCTGCTAAGTTTAATAGCGCGCCTGCATGGCGGCGTTTGCCATTAATAAGCACTAGGGTGTGATCGGGTGCTAAACCACGTAAAACAGCAGGTTTAGCGTGGTCGGTACCATCACCCATTGTAGCGCTTGGGTAGTTAAAGCTAGGTACTTGGTTTGCCAGTATTTGGCTAATTTCTAGCTGACCCGTACTTTGCATATCACCACTGGTAATAATGTCTACAGGTACAGTACTTTCGGCAATACTACGTAAACTTCTACGTGTACCGGTAACCGAAATGACTTCAATACTTTCTTGAGCTTGAGTGTCTTGCTCAGCAGCAAATGCTGGTGAATAAGACGCGCTAAGCGCAGAGGTAACGGCCAGACTAAGTGCTACTTTTTTGGCTGATAATTGCTTTAACATGATGTTGATTCCCTTAAGGGCTGCTGACTATTGATTTTTCGAAGGAGCGCATAATATAGAAGCGGCTACCCTAGTGCAAAGATGAAAACTATCTAACTTATTCAAACTTGTTAATAAGTAAGAGCAGTGATTACGTTAAGTATAGAAGTTTAGATCGCTGCCGTTGCAATCTTGTGTCGAATGGTTGCGAATTCAAGGGGAGTGTGAGTAAAAGTTATTAAAAAGTAAAAAGGCCAAGCGAGTGCTTGGCCTTTATTTATTTTATAAATTACGCAAAAAATTATTCAGGCGCTACTTCAAGTGTTGTAAATAAAGCATAACGGCCAGCGTCTACGCCTTCTTCGTTTACTTCAACATCGTTAGACGTTTCTATTAGGTATAAGCCAGGCTCTTTCCACGTAGTTGTGAACATACCATTTTTATCGGTAGTTACTTTTACTTCGCCACGCTCGTTACGGTAACGAGTGTCACCTTTTAAAATGCTTACTTCAATGCCTTCGCCCGCAGGTTTGCCATCTTGTAGAAGTTGGAAACGTGCTTGCTCACCTACAAATAAGTCATTTGGATGAGTTGTACCGCTAAGCTCAAGGCCTAAACCAAGTTGTGCAGGCTTAGATGTACCGTTACGGCTTACAAACGTATCTACAGTTGAAATAACTTTAGTTGTACGTACGCCTTTAGCATTGCTTGGTAATTTAGCATCTGTTTGTTTACCAAATACACGCTTGCGCTTGCCTTCTTCATTTTTATAGAAGGTCATATACATTGGCTTTTGCGTCATAGCAATGTGATAAGTACCATCTTCTTTTAGACTTACCGCTGCTGAGCTTTTACGCTTTAGGTAATAAGCACGAATGGTTTCAGCTACTTTTTCACCGCTTGGCGCAAGTGCCATTAATAATGTGTCGTCGTACTCTGCGCCTTTTTCTTTTGGCTTAAAGGCTTTATCTGGTGCAAACATTTCGTTAGAGATGCTGGCATCAATCATAACGTAATGCGCTTTGTCGCCAGATAACGACGTGTGCGAAGGTAATAACCAGCGGCCATGTGCGCTAGCTGATGTAGATACCAGCGCCGATAAGCTAAGTGCGCCAATTAATGCGGTTTTTAATAAATTAATTTTCATTATATTTCCTTTGTTTAATACATTTAATAAGTGATTTTACTTATACAAACTTAGGGTTACTTAGTGCTTACGGTGACAAAACTTGTCGAAAATTCTTTTTTACCTTCAATTGTTACTTTGCCTGCTTTTGTTAAATCAAGCTCAACGCGGCTGTAATCACGGCCACCTTCTTCACGAACAACTTCAATATTTAAAAGGTATTTACCTGGCGCTACGGCATTGCCGTCTAAATCTTTACCCTGCCATTTTATGGTGTAGGTGCCAGCGCGTTTTGTAGCGCCGCTGATACCGTCAAAATTAATGTCGGTTTTACCCGCTTTACGCCACCACTGGCGCAAATCTTTAAACCATTCGGCTTTTTGTACCCATAGCGCAAGCGTTGTTACGTGTTTACGCTCTGGGGTTTCTAGCCATATTGCTACGTACGGGCGGTGATACGGTTGTACGTCAAGATCGGCTTGGGTAAATTCAATTTCTAGCTGGGGCGTTTGTGCCTGCGCCGTTGTTTGAAATAAAGCGGCAGCCATTAATAACGCTGCGCTTATTACAGTACTTACTTTTAACATTAAGACACTCCTTTAATTTGTGGCACCCAACATAAATAAATAACCAACGGCGTGGCTACGCCGAGTAGTGTTATCAATACGCCAAGGTTACGTTTTTTTCTGTTTTGAAATAAAATTATCATTCCGGTGATGGCAAAAATAATCATCAACACCGCTGAAATATCTATTACCCAGCTCCATACTTCACCGGTGTAGCGACCTTTATGTAAGTCGCCAATAAGGCTTAAAAAGCCTCCGGTTTGGTAATCTAGGTTTAGCTCGCCAGTTGTAAAATCAAGTTCTGCGTAGGCAAAACCCGCTGGCAGTGGGTAGTCAATCATCACAAGTGCGTCTTCTTTTTCCCACTCAATGCTTTTTACTTTGGTTAAAGAGTATTGTTTGGCAAGAAAGGCTTCTATTTCTGGGTAAAGCGTTGGCAGGGTATCTAGTTGCGCATTAGCTTTAGTGACTAATTCTGCTGGAATAGCTGCAGTTATTTGGCCGTTGTTTTTATCGTTTTTAAGCCAGTCAACATGGTTAAGTACAATGCCGCTAACGCAAAATAGAATGAGTAAAAAAAACAAAGCGGTAGATATGTAAATATGTAGTGCGCGGCTTGTGCTATACAAAGCACGCTTATTTATAAACGCCATAACAACTGTAATTAAGTTAAAGTTGCAACATGATAATCATTTGCATTAACTATTACAAATTTACTTACTTAACTTTACATTAAAAAGTTATTGGCATTGAGGTATTTTACTAAAGAGGAAGTTTTAGTTACTTTTTGGCGGGTGCGAAGGCCTTAAAATAAGATAGATCATTACCGATATTTCAATAGCTGCAACAAGGTAAATTACCCAAACAGGGGCGCTTGAGTAAAGTAAAAACACAAAGCCAATTAACATACCAATAGCGGCGTAGCATTTGGCTTTAACAGGCACTACTTTATGAGCTTGCCATTGCTTTAGAGTTACACCGTAACGAGGGTGGTTTAACAGCCAGTGTTCAAGTGCGGGCGATGAGCGAGTAAAGCAGGTAAGCGCAAGAATAAAAAAAATGGTGGTAGGCATAACCGGCAGCACTATACCAATAATACCAAGGGCAACTAACATTAACCCAAGTGCTTTTAGCCATAAGTTTTTATAACAAATAAATACTGATTTTATATTCACTTAGGCTCTTTTTAGTAATGGCTGGTACTTTGGATTGTAGGCCAAATAGTTATAAAATCGAAGCGTAAAAACATAAAAAAGGGCAAACTAAGTTTGCCCTTTTAAATTTATAAAATAGGTTTTACTTATTTAGAAGTAATAACCTACGTTAATGTTAAAGCGACGCTCTGTATCGCCTTCACCAATAATTGAACCACCAATAAATGGCTGGTTACGTGCTTGAATAAAGTCAAAGTACGTAAATAATGGACCTGCTGATACGCTCATTCCGGTTACGTTCATCCATGTATCTGCACTGTCGTCAGATTTGTCGTAAATGATGCCGTAATCGTTGTAAAACTGCACACCAGTTATTGGGCCTAAATCAACCGATAGGTCGTAAGCTACGTTAAAGTTAGTCATGGTCGCTTCGCTTGATACGGTATCGTAGTAATCAAACGCACCTACAACAAAACGGTTGCTGTTGTCGTCTAGGTCGTAGTCGTATTCACCGTGCTGAAATTGAATATTCCAGTTATTAATTTGGCTGTTTACGTGGAACGCCCATGCGCCGTAGTTACCTGCGCTGTCGTTACCATCATGTAGGCCACCACTTAATAGCGATACACCCACATCTGTTTTAGCGTTTTCGCCATGCTCAATTTGATACACTGTGCGGGCTGCAAATGTATTGTATTCACCAAGGCGAGAACCTGGGGCATCGTATGTGCCTTCGGTTGTTGCACGGCTACCAACAATATCGAAAGAGTAACGCTCGTTTACTTCAGAGCTGCCATCAACGCCGCCCACTTCATCATTTTTGAAAAAGCCTAGGTCTAGCTTCCAGTTGTCTTTAAGTTTACGGTTTACTGTTACACCTAAATCAAAGTCGTCTTCTAGGCCAACATAGTAGTTAGTGCTAAAAAAGTAGCTGTGTGAGTTGTAAGGGCCGTTACCAAAAGGTACAGGTGCAATACCTGCTTGAGCTTCCCAGCCATCAGTGAATTCGTAACCTAAGTAGGCGTATTTCACCACTGTCATGTAGTCGTAAAAACGAAAATCACCATTAACAGAAATATCGTTTATTTCGCCAGACAAGTTAATACGAAATACTTCAAAGTCTAAATCGCCGCTACGATCTTGAGTGTCTTCATCGTATGAATTAGTGCTGTAGTTAAAACGTACTGCGCCACCAATTTTAATGCCTTCGTCTTTTGTTTTAGACTCAGCGGCTGCTACTACAACCTCTTTTTGATCTGCTTTTTTACTAATTTTTGCAACTTCTTGCTTGTGTTGCTCATTAATTTTTTGCTGCTTGGTTTTTTCGTCAGCTAATTTGTTTTCTAGCTGCTGCATTTGTTGCTTAAGCAGTTTAAGTTGATTTTGTAGTGAGTCTAGATCTTCTGCTGCATAAGAGGTGCTTGTAACACCACCTAAGATTAGTGCTAGTGTTAATTTTGAGAGTTTAGTCATGATAGCCGCTCAGATTTTGATTAAAAAATAAAAAATTCAAGGCGTCGAAAAACGCCTTACGTTTAGAGTAAGAACTAAATTATAGTATTTTTTTTATTGTTTATTCTTTTGGAGCTTGAGTAAGTGCACCAACTTCAAGAAGGGGCGATGCATCTAATTTATCTGCATCCATCATAGCGGCAACTCGCTGCATTGATGAGAGTAAAAGGCTCTGTTCCCACTCAGCTAACGCAGAAAACTTTTCAATAAAGTGTTCTTGCAGTGGCTGAGGTGCTTTTTCAAGTAACTCTTTTCCTTGCTCGGTGAGGTATAAGCTCACACGGCGTTTATCCATTTGACTGCGTACGCGTGTTACTAAGTTTCTGCTTTCTATTCTGTCGAGAATATTGGTGACCGTTGCTGGACTTAAATTTACATTTTGAGCAATACGGCTCGCCGTAATTCCATCGGTTTGGGAAACTTCTTGCATTATAAGCAATTGTGGCCCAGTTAAACCTGAAGTTTTATTTAGTTGCTTAGAATGTAAATCAATCGCGCGGATTACTTTACGTAAAGAAACCAATAACTCGTCATATCTTTGCATTTGCTTATCTCGTCGATGGGGCGGTGGTATGCCGTAATCGCGAAATGTTACACATCAAATAAATTGAATTCAAATAATAAATTGCACTTTAGGCTGCTTTTATTGGTTTTTAATAGTTAGAGCAGTAACTAATGTACAACTATGTTGTTTAAATTTTATTAAATATTCTTAGCATCTTGTGTGCATTAAGTTGCGCACACTACGTATGTTGTGAATAATTGGCAAGTCTTATTACATAGACTTTAGTATTATTCATTCACAGCTGTTAGTACAAAGTAATTGTTTGTAAGTTAACTGTGTATGTATTAATCGGCAATGAACAAATTCAGCAACCCGTATTTAATACGTATAGCGTATACTTTAAGTATGCATTATTGTTTATATGTACATGTAAAAATCTTTAGTATCAGCATTATAGGGAACAATATGAAATTATCGCCATCGGTTAGCATTGAACAAAGCAATACAGGCCTTGAATTTATTAAAGTAGCTGGCTCAAAGTGTGATGCAAAGATATTTTTGCAAGGTGGGCAAATTACCGAGTTTATCCCTAAAAATAAAAAACCACTTATTTGGGTGTCTAAAAACGAAACATACCAAGAAGGTGCTAGCATTCGTGGCGGTATTCCTATTTGTTGGCCTTGGTTTGGTACACATAAAAATGATGGTTGGCCTGCTCATGGCATCGCTCGTACGAGTTTATGGCAAGCCGACGAAGTGCACGAAAGTGACGAGCAAATTACTATTAGCTTAAAGTTACCAATGAAATTGGTAAATACCGAGTACTGGCCGCACCAATCGGCGTTAATCGTTGAGTTTGTTTTAACGGATAAACTGCAAGTGCGTTTAACTACAACTAATTTAAGTAATGCTGCGTTTAGTTATACTCAAGCGCTGCATACCTACTTCCCTACCTCAGATATTAAAAGTACGTTTGTTGATGGCCTGCAAGGCTCGCAATATATTGAGTTTGGCGAAGGACCTTTTGCTCAAGGTGAGCAAGTTAAGTTTGCGCGAGAAACCGACATGGTTTACACCGAGGCGGGTAGCTCTCAAAATATACACACCCCAGAAGGTGTTATTAATGTGAGCCGAGAAAACTCAAGCTCGTGTGTGCTGTGGAACCCGTGGATAGAAAAATCAAAACGCTTATCTAATTTTGCCGATGATGAGTATTTAACAACGCTCTGCCTAGAAGCTGCGAATGTACTAGCAGATGAAGTAACACTTGAGCCAAAACAAAGTCATACATTAGTAACGACCATTAGCTGGGCTGATTAATCTGAATTCGATAGGAAGCGACTGTGTTTAACAATCAACAAATAATGGATTTACCAGCGCATAGCGCCATTAACTTTAAGCCCTTAGCTGATAGGGCTTTGCTACATAAGCAACTTAATTGGCTTGCGTTTTACATTCCGCTAATTGGGGTGCTGATAGCTCTTTGTTATTTTAACGAAACGTTTGCTAGCAATGCGCAAACGTATTTATTAATTGGAATGCCAATTTTGGTCGCAGTATCTATGTTGTACAACATAGTTAATGTAAGGCTGCAAGGTTTTGCTGTTCGGGAACATGACATAGCTTTTAAAAAAGGGGTTATATGGCAGCAAGTGACTATTTTGCCGTTAGCGCGTGTGCAGCACATGGAAATTCATCAAGGGCCTATAGAGCGAAAGCTTGACCTTGCTAGTTTAAAATTATTTAGCGCTGGAGGCGTAAGTGCCGATTTACAAATAGGTGGCTTAACGCATAGTGATTGTAAAAATATGCGCCAATTTGTGCAAAACTACCGTCAAGATGAAACAAATCCTCAAACCGAGAGTGTTAATGAGTAACACAATTAGCGAGGAGCAAAAGAGCTCTCTGCACTGGCAAAAGGTATCGCCTTGGGCACTATTATATTTTGTGGTGTATTTTAGTGTTCGTTTTGTAAAAGACGGCCTTTTAAACTTGCTGCCTATGCTTGTGGTGTTTGTAACTCAGGTAGAAAACAAATTGTTTTGGGCGCAAGTAGCCGGTGGTGCGGCACTTATTACACTGCTTGTTTACTCATTTTTATATTATTTAAACTTTAAGTTTTGTATTAGTGACGATCACGAAATACTGCTAAATAAAGGGGTATTTAAAAAAGAGCGACTTACGCTTAAATTTGGCCGTGTACAAAACGTTAATATTGCCGAGCCTTTTTATTTTACCCCGGTGAATTTAGTTAACTGTATCTTTGATGCCGCAGGTAGCGTTGCTCAAGAAGCAGTGTTACCTGGGGTCACTAAAAGCTATGCAGAGCAAATCCGTAAGCAAATTTTTGCATTTAAGGCGCAGCAGCAAACCGACGACGAACACGTAGAGCAAAGCGAAGCGGACTTAGCTGAAAATAGCCTGCGTATTAGCAATAAGGAAATAGCCAAGTTTGGTTTAATGTCGAACATGGCTATTTTAGCAATTGCTGCACTTGCACCATTTATTAATGTACTGGTTGATTTTTTAGAGAAAAAAATAATATCTAAGGTTGAGGGGTTTTATCAGCAAGAGCTTGGTATGTTGGCAAACGCAGCAACCTTCGCGATGGTTACCCTTATTGTAATGCTTGTTTTAATGGCCGTTTTGCTCTCTGTGAGTATGTCGCTTATTCGTTTTTATAACTTTGAGCTTTATTTTAAGGGCCAAAAATTTAAACGTGTTGCTGGCTTGTTAGAGCGCCATCAGCTTTCTATGAGCATGGATAAGGTGCAATCTATTGTTATAAAGCAAAACCTAATGGGGCGGTTACTAAAGCGATTTACTGTTGAGTGCTTGCAAGCAAGTAGCGGCGGCATTGTGGCAGGAGTAGCTGCTAAAAAAAATAAACAAACCTTAGTGTTGCCAGTATTAAATAGCGAGCAAGTAGATAGCGTATGCCAATGGATTTACCCGTGGTTTAACAGTAAAAAACTCGTCTTTAAGCGCGCAGAGCGAGCGCTTTTGTATAAAAATTTAGGCTTTTATTCACTGTTACCCAGTGCTTTAGTGTTTGGCTTTTGTTTTATTGCCGATATTAACACTTTGATTAGCCTTGGTGTTTTGGTGTTGTTCTCTGGCTTGGTAACCTTATCGTATCAGCGTTATGGTTATTACATGCATGAGGATAATGGTCGATTTTACATGGTTGTACGCAGAGGAATGATTGGCGTGCATTATCGTATTTTTGAGCTTTATAAAGCGCAAAGCGCTCGCAGTATAAGTACATATTTAATGCGCAAATCAGGCTTGAAAAGCCTGTATATACAACTTGCTTCAGGCTTTGTGTTTATGCCTTACATAAAGCAGCAAGATGCTGACTTTATTATTGATTTTACAATTAAGCAGATTGAGTCAGATACACGCAGCTGGATGTAACCTCCCTTATATAAGTAATAAGACATGTGTAAATACACACTTGCACATGCTTTATTACACTTTCTTACTGCCCCTGAAGTACATTTAATAATACCCTAGATAGTATTAAGGAATTATTTTAGGGACGCTCATGAAAAAAACACTTATCACATCGGCTTTGTTGCTCGCAGTACCAAGCTTTGCAGCCGATTGGCAAACTATTCATACCGAACACTTTAATATTCACTACAGTGTTGAGCATGCTGAATTTGCTAAATCAACTGCAGCAGAGCTTGAAATAGTACGCACCAAAGTGCTTAAGCAGCAAAACCGAGCACTTGATAAAACAGTTGATGTAGTCGTGTTTGATCCCCTAAATGCAGCTAATGGCTTTGCATTACCTACCTCAAATAACCCTGTAATGACACTTTTTACAACCCCACCGCAATCGGATACGGTTATATCAAATAGTACAGGTTGGCAGCAGTTACTTGTACTGCATGAATATATTCACTTAGTACACTTAGCGCAGCCTACACGTAATGACTGGCAGCAAAAAATGCGCGGTATATGGGATTTATACGACTTAACCTATAGCAATACACCACGATGGGTTGCTGAAGGCTATGCCACTCTAATTGAATCTAAAATGACGGGACGTGGGCGCCTGTTTGATAACTACTCAGAGTCAATACTGCGAGAATTTGCTCAGCAAGGTGCTTTGCCTACATATGAGCAATTAAATGGCGAGCAGGGCTTTATGGGCGGCTCAATGGCTTATTTAATGGGTAGCCGTTTTTTAAATTGGTTAGAGAAAAACTATTCAGAACAAACGCTCGATAGTGTATGGACGCGAATGCAAGGCGTAAAAACGCGTAATTTTGATGAGGCATTTAGCGGTGTGTTTGGGCAAAGTGCAGCCAAGCTATATCGCCGATTCATAGCTGAATATACCTATAAAGCAATGCAAATAGAGCAAGGAGAGCCGTTACTTAATAGTGAACTTTGGCTTGAGCTTAATTTATATGCGAGTAACCCAGCACTTTCAAAAGATGGTAGTAAAATTGCGATTGCTGAGCGAGACAAAAAGAGTAATACCAAGCTTATAATTTATAGCACTGATGACAACATTAAAGCACAAGAAGAGTTTACTGAAGCGCAAAAAGAGCTATTAGAAAATGACTCTCAAGATATCCCCGATACAGCGCCAAGTGTATTTAAGCGCGAACAAAAACAAGTGCTTAATCAAATTAACCGAGCCGGTATTGCAAACCCGCAATGGGCAAATAGCACAACGTTATATTTTAATGCGTACAGCAATGAAGAGTCGGGTATTTATAATAAAGTGTCAGACATATTTAGCTATAACACTGAAACGGGAGATATAGAGCAGCTTACTAAGCTTGCTGGTATTCGTCGATTTACAGTATCAGGTAATGGCGAAACGCTCTATGGTGAGCAAATAAGAAATGGCTACTCAGAACTCGTAAAAGTAGATTTAAACACGGAGTCGATCACGCCATTATTTACAAAAAGTTTAAAAACAGCGTACGACTATCCGATCCTAAGCCACGATGAAGCAAAGTTAGCTTACTTATCAACGTCTTTAAATGAAAATTGGCAATTGTATATACAAGATGTTCGCAGTGACCTTATACAAACAGTGCCTATGCCAAACGGGTATCAATATTTAAGTCAGCCTAGTTTTAGTAAAAATGATGAATCGATTTATTTTGTTGCAGGCTTAAATAGCGCGACTGATATTTATAACTATCATATAGCGAGCAAAAAACTCACTAAGTTAACCGAAGGTCAGGAAGCGGTTGCACATCCAATTGGCATGCGTGACGGTTCATTGCTTTATTTGTCGATTACCGCAGATGGACCCAATGTAAAATTATTGCCTAGCTCGCTAAAAGGAAGTGTGGTTAGCGATTTAGCGACAAATAAAAGCGCACCACGACTAATGGTTAATGAACATACATTACCAAAAGCGCAGATATATACTGATGAAGTAGGCGAGCAAAGTAGTTATAACGTACTCGAACAACGGGCAACCTTTGCCGTTGGGGCGCAGTATTATTCTGCATCTACATCGGTTTTAGATTTGAGTATTAAAAGTAGCGATTTATTAAAGCAGCTCGACTTACAAGCAGGTTACAGTATTGATTTACACAATGGTGCCTTACATGGCGGCTTTATAAATGCCAAATACAGTGCGTTACCAGTCAAACTTAGATTAAATCTGTTTGATTATGATTTAAACACAGCTAAACAGTTTGATAACCAAGACAGCTTAAATGCTGATATATCGGCACGAGGTGGCTTTGCTGCAATTAATTACCCGCTTAAATTTGGGCAATTAAATTTAACGCCTGAACTTGCCTATAACTACACCGACTATAAGCAAAATCATAAAAATTGGACGCGAATTGGTATAGCCCAAAGTTGGCAATACGACCGCCAAATTTTTGCAATAGGGCAAAGTATAAATGCGCGCTACTACGATGGCAGTACCAAAAATAATAATTGGCAAGGTTACGATTTAGCCGCCCAAATTTTTGGTAAGGCATTCGATATTCCTGTGTATGTAAACTTTGAGCAAAAGCACCGCAATGAAAACAGCCTCGCATTAGGTGGCTTTAGTTCCAACCTTATTAATCAGCAACAAAGTAGTGATTATGTACTTTCATCAGAGCTGCCTTTTTACAGTGCAACCGCAGAGCGTTATCAAGGTTATGGTGGTGGGTTTAGCTTAAAAGAAGGTATGCCGTGGCTTTATTATAAGCAACATCAACTCGACAACACCGTATACGCACAAAGCTACGGCTTAAAGTACCAAGGTGACTTTAGTTTTGGAATGGGGCCTGCTGGTGTAAACGATTTAACGTTTAATATGGGGCTATCGCGAGTAGAAGGCGATAGTTTTGAAGATGAAATGCGAGCGTGGCTAAGCTTTTATTATTCGCTTTAAAAAGTAAAATTCAAGTAAAGGCGTTTAAAACACACAGAAATAACATTGTTATTTTTGTGTGTTAAGTGATGCTAATTTTGCTTGATATACATTTAGCTTTTTATTATCACGCTCGTGCTGCATGGCTTTTTCAAGCAAGGCTTGTGTTTGCTTTGTTTTACCTTGCTGATAGCGAATTTTAGCAAGTTCAAGGTAAAGCTCAGATATATATGGTGCTTTTGCAATAGCTAACTCAAGGTGATTTTTAGCTTGAGTTATTTTTCCATCTTGTAGGTCGTTTTGCGCAATAACGAGCAATTCGTAAGGGTCTTTTTCTTTATTAATTAACTGGCTTGTCAGTTGTCCTTCAAGCGTTTTATCATTAAGCTCCTTTGCTAAGGCTCGGTAGTTATGGATTAAGTTTACGCTTATTTCATTATTATCAAGGGCTGTTTGGTAAATTACTTTTGCACTTTGCAAATCTTCCGCACGACGATGTAATACTCCAGCCATATTAAATAACTCAGGGTCGTTAGGCGTAAACGTATTAGCTTTTAAAATAAGAGAATAAGCTATATTAAGTTGTTTTTTAGCTAATGCCTTGGCAGCTAAATTACTATAAAACTTAGAGAGTAAATCGTTATAGGTAGCACTGCCTGAGTAAATGCTGCCTCTCGTTGGGAAGTAATCTATTAAGGTTCCTGGGCGAATAAACACAATAAGATCATCGTCTTTTTCCTGCTCTGGGGCGTAAACTTTTGTTCTGAAATGGTTGGCAACATATATAATATTATTTTCTTTTGCGTATACAGGTGCGCTAGTCATTTCTTGAAAGCTTGTTTCAAGGTTTAAAAGTTGGGCATAGCTTTGTGTAAGGACTGCTAGGCTAATGCAATTACCTTGAGATAGCTCAATAGTTTGCTCTGAAGTAAGTGTATCGCCGTGATACTTAAAGTTAGTTAGCTGGTTTTGTAAATAATTAAAAATAACGCGATCAGCTCGTGTATCAACTAATTTTTCATTTGCGTAAGCCATAAACTTTTCTTTTTCAGCTTGGGGAAGCTCAAAAATACTTTGCTCATTGAGTGTATTTACACGTTTAAAAAGGGAATGATTTATTACACTCGTTAATAGAGTTTTATTTGGGGAAGTGTTAGTTGGTGTATTTTTGCATGCAGTTAAAAGAAAACTAAATGATATAACTAAAATTAAAGACTTCATAGGTCACCTCAATGTGAGTTTTTACACTACATTGAGGTGACTTTTTAATCAAGCATTTATAGCGCTATGCTTTTTTAAACGATTTTTTTGTGACTGTTTTTTACGTTTACGGCGGGTAAACCACAAGTAAAAACCTGTACCACCAAGCCACACAGGGCTTAAGCCAATAACACACCACAGTATTTTACTAATTAAACCTGCAAAGTAACCAAAGTGAAGCTTTCTAAAGCTATCAATTACTTGCCAGCCCACACCCACTTCACGAATGTCCCAGTTAGCCATATGCTCACCCGTTAGCTTACTGTAGGTAACCGTATTGGCATATTCACTCGCAAGCGGGTTAGGGGTATCTACTTCACCAAATAACGTTATGTTTTCGTCAGGCTCAAGGGGCATCACTAAAAAAGTACCGTTAAAAGTAGGGATTTGTTTTTGGCTGTCATCAAGCACATGTTGAAAAGAGATTTCCTCATTGTATAAGTTTTTAGTTAATACAAAGTGCTCTTCTTCTGCATGCTCAATTACTTCGTGGTACCACACCGCACCGTTGAAGTAGCCACCGGTGATAGCTAAAATAATAATAATTGGCGAGCCAATCACACCTGTCATTTTATGAATGTCGCTAAGTACTATTTGCAGTGTTGCACGCCAGCGCACGCTAAATAAACGCTGCCAAAACTTACGATAAATAATAAGGCCGGTAATACCTAGTACCAAGAAAAACACGGCAAAAAAGAAGCCTAAAACAGTGCCTGTCTGCCCTGGTAAGCTTTTTAAGTCATTAAGTAAAAAAGTATAGTGTAAGTCTAAAAACCAGTCGGTAAAATAATGGCTTGTGCCCACCGGCTCAGAAAGGATGTTTCCAGTATATTGATCTAAATGAAATTTATACCAATCTTCTGTACCGCGCTTTATTAAATAAACCCGATCAGCGGTATCATCGTTAAAAATTTCCCAGCTGCCAACAACATACTCAGGGTAAGTTGTTTGCGTTTTTTCTATGAGTGTATCAATTGGCAAGCGCTGGGCTTGTTCTTTAACAACAAAGTGACTATTGGGCATTAGCAAGCCGTCTATTTCACTTTTAAATACTAAAACACTACCTGTAATACTAATTACAATTAGTGGAATGAGCGCTACAAGTGCAACCCAGCTGTGAATCTTAAATAGTGTTTTTCTCATAGTGGCTATAGTAATAAATTGTTAATGACTTGCGCATGATAACAATTATCAATTTTATTTCATAGTTATGCGTTTAATTCCTAAAAACCATATAACTGTTAACTTAAAGCAACGCTTTTTGTATGCGCAAGTTGCCAGTACCAAATATAAAAACACGTTAATTATTTGAGTAAATTTTATTCATCATTACAATGCCGCGCTCACATTAAAACCCTATTAAAAACAAATGTTTATTATATGTTTTTATTTGGCGTTTTATTAACAGTTATGTAACGAAAGAGGTGTGTTTTGGCGCATTATTTGCCTATATTGTCTTCATTCATTTTGGTTTTTAGCTTTTTACCGCTATTAAATAAAATTAGGAAAAACCGTAGTGTGTCAGGTTTATCACTACTAATGATGACCTTTGGTTTAGCGCAAAGCCTTTACTTTATAACGTACAATATTTATTTTGAGCGCTTTTATATAGCATTGCCATTTTTTGTGACGGGGGCGCTAAGTAGCTTAATTTTATATTTTTTCGCACGTTATAACGCAAAAAAAACAGAGCGAATGCAGCTAATCGCTATGCTTTCTTTTTCATTGCTGCCTTTTGCATTACTGCTTAATCCTAACTTAGACACAGCGGCAGTTCTAAATGGTTTAACGTACGTAGGCTTGGTTATGAGTTCAGTACGTGTAATGCCACAAACTTATAAAACTCTTCGCAGCGGTAATATTAGTAATTTGAGTGCGCGTTATTTTAGCTTGCAGTTTATAGCTGGAATTTGCGGCCTAACAGTTGAGCTTTCAATGGCTGTGCCAAGTACTTCACATGTATTAATGTTTATTATGCTATTGCTCACCAATGCTGTGCAATTTGCATGTATGCAGTATTATAAAATTCGCCCAGTAATGGCTTAAAAAACAAGCGCTTTAATGTTCCTATTTAACTAAATATATGGCAAGTTACTTTATCAGATAAAAGGATAAAGTATGAATTGGAATCAGTTTGGCTATATTTGCCGTGTTTATAGCTCAAAAACCTTAAGCGCTTCACAAAAAGCAGAGCTAACTGCACAACCGCATTTAGCTGTTTATGCTAATGAGCGTGCAGATAGTAAATTAGCTAATGACCTTGCAGCAAAATTTGCACTTCAAGATGAAGCTACTTTGCAAAAACAAGCAGTACATTACCAATGTTTGCCCCAGCTAATTAATGAATTTAAGCTTGAGCAAAAAGGCTTGCTTAGCTACTTAACTATTGTTTTTGTTATTTATGTTTTCTCTTCATTTTTGTATCAGTTTTTTGTTGTACCTACATTCGTAGAAATATATAGCAATCATACGATCTCCTCAGAACATACCTTTGATGATTACTTCTCTTACTGGTATGTGCCAATTATTTTATTACTCTTCCTACAAAGCATTATTTTTACAGTTACCTTAAAGCTTAAAAATGCATGTACTTTAATTGAAGCGCAGCCTTTCTCAGGTTTATTTAAAGTTTTAATACCAAGTAAGCTGGTTAACCAATACCGTTTTTTAGTTGCGACGTTGAGCTTTGCTCTTAATTTTAAAGCACACGAGAAAAGCTCCTCACCAGAGACTAAACATTTGGCTAAATGTGATTCGTTAGGCTATGAAACCGATAAAGAATTTAAAGTGTTATTAGAGCACCAGCTCAAACAGTTTAATTCGCAGGTTAAAAGTTTTATAAATAAGCTAGTTATTCTTTATGGATTAGTGATTGTAGTATCTATTTACTTATTTGTTAGAGCGGCTTACCAACCAATTTTTATGCTAGGAGAAGTGCTATGAAGTCAAAAGGATTTACGTTAATAGAGTTGATGGTGGTAATTTCTATTATTGGTATTTTAGCTGCGGTTGCGCTACCTCAATATAGTAAGTATATGCAACGAGCAGAACTTGTTGACCCACTTGCTATGGCTGCAGTAATTCGAGAAGACGTTACGGTTTATTATCTTGAAAACAGGCGCTTTCCAGTAAGTAACGAACAAGCGGGTGTACCAGCAAGTAAATTTCTAATTGGTAATAGAGTAACGGGCATCACAGTAGATAACGGCGCTATTCATATTAGCTTAGGTAATAAAGCTTCACAGCCTCTGCAAAATACAGTTTTAACCTTTAGACCAGCAGTTGTAACTGGAAGTCCTACAAGCCCAATTGCGTGGTTATGTGGGTTTGATGAACCGATAAACGGTATGCAAGTGGTTGGCGAAAATAAAACAACAGTACCAAAAGAAATTTTACCTTCAGCATGTATATAAAGTAAGCAGGGGATTGAAATGAAATTAACTATTCATCAAATTGATGCATTTACAAGTTCGTTATTTAAAGGCAATTATGCTGCGGTGATCCCGCTTGAATCGTGGTTAAGTGATGAGTTAATGCTTAATATTGGCGCTGAAAACAACGTATCCGAAACAGCCTTCACCTGCCTGCAAGATGATGGTAGTTATGCAATTCGTTGGTTTTCCCCTTTGATGGAAATAGACTTTTGTGGGCATGCAACTTTAGCGGCTGCGTATGTATTATGTGAGGAGAATAATATATCGCAAGTGCGCTTTACAGCCGAAGCCGTTGGAGAGCTTATTGTAAATAAAAATAGCGATGATAGTTTTACTATGACCTTTCCTAAGCAAGCACCCACAAAGGTTGAAGATATACCTGATGCACTATTGAAAGGCTTGTCTATACAACCCGTGCTGGTATTTAAAAATCGCCAAGCTTACTTTGCTATTTATGACAATGCACAGCAAATACATGAACTAACTACTAACTCAGCGCTTTTAAAAACATTACATCCATTTGATGTTGTTGTTAGTGCAAGCTCTGCTGAATACGATATTGTATCTCGCTATTTTTGGCCAGCCAGTGGTGGAGAAGAAGATTTTGTAACAGGGTCTATTCATACCGGGCTTGCTCCTTATTGGGCACAGCAATTAGGTAAAAATAAATTAAATGCATATCAGGCCTCAAGCCGAGGTGGTTTTATACAATGTGAGGTGGGTGAATCTACCGTTACATTAACAGGCCATGCTGTTAGGTATTTAAAAGGCACTATTTATATTTAGCAATAAAAAGGCCACGCAGTATGTGGCCTTTGTTTACTCAATTATTAAATTTACTTAGGCTTCTAATGCTTTGGCAATTAAGCGATCAATATATTTTTTATGCGCTTTGGTCGCAGTATCTGCTCCCCAACCAATACTGGTATCAGCTATTTGAGTTAACTGATATAGCGCCGCGGTTTTAGCTAGGTTATCGTATTTACTGGCTTTACTTAGACCTGCTATAGCAATTAGCTGATTTACATATTCAATTTGTAAGTTATGACTAATTGAATTTGCCTCTTCACTTTTAACAAAAATACTGGCGGTTAAATCTTCCATAAATTGGCTCAAGCTATATTCGTTGCCGTAGAGAGCAGTGTCGGAAATGCGCAGTAAAACGGCAGGGTGAAGCAGCTGTGCTAGCACTGTTTTTTGCATACCTAAAATCATTTTATGCGCTTTAGGATCTTCGTTTTTACCATAATGGCTAAAGCCTCGGCGCTGAAGTTGAAGGTAGTTATACAAAGGCTGCATACTTTTAAGAACATCTGGCGCAAATACAAATTTTGCTAATATGTCCATCGCTTGTGTTTGGCGCTCAAGCGGTACAGGAGTAAATGGTTTATCTGCGTTTACGTCACCTACTACTGCACGTTCAACATATACCCCACCAATTTGGCGAGAAACAATGCCAGCTTGCGCGCGGTACTGGCCAAATAAGCTATTTGCAGAGGTAACTAGCTGTTGGTAAGACTCGCCTTCTACAGTGGCTTTATCTTTTAACTGCGTAAATAATTTATTAATTAGCGCCATTCGATCCGCGCCATAAGCGGCCGGGTTTGACGATAAGTCACCAATCATTACGCGTGGATCTATATGACGACCCGGTGCACGCATGTCGTCTGCATCGTTACCAAAAGCGAGGGCGTGTTCGCTTGAACGAGCAAGAATTTTATTAAGGCGAGCTTGCTCAGCAGTGTCGTCTGTAAGTGCTACGCTGTAGCCATAGTTAATAGCCCAGTCGTCATATGGACCTGGTTTTGTTTGAAAAATATCACCTTGCTGTACACCAATTGGGGCAGTGTTAGCGGGTGCATAATCCATAACTGAACCCGTTACTATGCCTTGGGTTTTGCTTTTATCGTGTACTTCTTTTTCATCCCACAAAATTGACGATTTCATGTTGTGGTTAAGGCCTAATGTATGACCCACTTCATGAAGTACTAATTGGGTTAAACCTTGGCGAAGCATTTCTTTATCTTCAATTTTGTCGCCGCTAGCGAGGCCTTTAGCAAACATCAGGTTTTGTTGAATTTCATGCCCTAATGAGCAATTTAACTCGCCTGTGTCTAGGTGCTCAGCGTGGCTCATTGTTCCTTGCGTATACAGGGTGTCGTAAATCCAACGATTTTTCATAAACACAAACTCAAGCATAATGTCTGAGCCCAGTATTTCGCCTGTTAATGGGTTAGCAAGTGCTGGTCCGTATCCACCAAATGGAGGTTTAGGTGATGAGGTCCAGCGTAGTACGTTGTAATTAATATCGCCTGCATCCCAATCTGCATCGTCTGGTTGTACTTTTACTTCTAGAGCATTTTTAAAGCCGGCTTTTTCAAAAGAGCTATTCCAGGTTAATACCGCATCGCGTACGGTGTCGCGCCACTCAATAGGTGTGGTGTTTTCTATCCACCAAGTAATTGGTTTTACAGGCTCTGAAAGGGCTGCACTTGGGTCTTTCTTTTGTAAGTCCCAGCGCTTAATTACATCTTGATAAGGAGCCCAGTCAGTAGAGGTCATTTTATCAAATTGATTAGTAAAATAGCCAATGCGTGCATCGTCCATACGTGGTTGGTAGTTATTTTTAGGTAACGCTACAAATGAGTGTTGCACCTTTACCGAGACACTACGTGGATCGCTTACTGCGCTTGTGCCACGAACCGTAGGGCTTGCATTAGTAAATACGTAATCAACAACCACATCTAAGTTATTAGGATAAGGACGCTGCTTAATTATGCGTGATTTTTTATCGTCTAACTTACCTACTTTAAAGCGCTTTTTGGCTTTTTTGTCTGCTGGGTTTGGCGTTGGTGATACTTTATGAAGTGCTTCGCTTAAGAACAGCTTATTTACTTTAAAGGCTATTTTACCTTCTTCTTCTTTTTCTATTTTAATGCTGGCAAGTACGGCTTCGCTTATGTTGGCATCACTTGCTTTTGAAATAGCGCTACTTTCATCAAATTTATAACGAGGAGTTTTGCTAATTATATCAATTCGATCAAAGTATTTTCTAAATTCAATAAGCTTGGTTTCGCGATATGAACCACGAAAATGGCCTGCATCTGTCACACCATCTACGGTATGCGCAAAGTAAACAAACGGAGTATCAAGTTGAGAGTCATTAATTACCATTAAATGCTCGCCCGTTTTTTCGTCTTGGTAAAGGTTAAAAATACCAGCAAATTCAGTTTGATCTTTAACCATTTCGCTCAGTGTTTTTGGCTTTTTATCTTCTTTTTTGTCGGCAGCAATTGCATGGCCGCTGAGCGCGATACTAAGCGCTAAAGTAAGTGATGTTAGTTTCATTGTTGTAGTCTTTTTGGAGTTGCTAATTTAATTGGACTGTACGGAAATTAATTTTGTTTCGCACAGCTTCTCGATGAAATAGTAGCTTAATTTTTCAACCAGTTGATTTTAAATGGTAAAAGTTTGTAACAAAATATAATTAATGAGATGAGTTGCAGGTTTTTATTTTCATTAAATATAGATACTTAAGGTTTTTGTACATTTGTAACAGTTGCTTACAAATGTCACATTAATGTTTTATCTAGCTCTGTTATTATGGCGTTAATAGAAATTTGGGGTAATTAGGATATGCAAACAAATTCACTTAGATGGGTTTTCCCATTTGTAGCGCTGGCCATAGGTATTGTTGGCTTTATGGGTGTTAATGCTATAGCGCAAGAGCCGGAGCAAAAGAAGGCGGTAGATACGCGTCCTACGGTGCAAGTTGAGCCTGTAGCAGCAAACGATCACCAAGTAATTATAAATAGCTATGGTGAGATAAAGCCGCTAGAAAATACACAGCTTTCGGCGCAAGTGTCGGGTGAAGTATTAAGCTGGCACCCTAACTTTGTTGCCGGTGGTGTGGTTGCTCGTGGTGAAACATTATTCACTATCGAAAAAGATAATTATGAAGCTGCAGTACTTGTTGCTGAGGCTGATGTTGCTCGAGCACAGGCTGCTCTTATTGAAGAACAGGCTCAGGCACAGGTAGCCGAAGACGAAGCAAAGCGTTTTCCTAGTAAAGCGCGTACCGATTTATTTTTACGTAAGCCGCAAGTGTTAAGTGCTCAAGCTGCAGTTAAATCGGCGCAAGCAGCTTTAAAGCGTGCGCAACGTGATTTAGACAATTGTGAAGTGACAGCGCCATACGATGCTTTAGTGATTAGTCGTAATGTAGGTGTTGGCCAGTTTGTTACTGTAGGCTCACAAGTTGCTGAATTAAATAATATTGAAACCGCTGAGGTGATTATTCCTATTGCAGGATTCGATAGCGTGTTTTTACCAGAGCGTATTAAAGGCATTACCGCTACCGTGATTCAAAAAGGGCTAAACAGCTTTACCCGTGAAGGGGTAATAGACCGTGATTTAGGAATTGTAGATAGCGCTACACGTATGAGCAGTTTAGTTGTGCGTATTGAAGACCCATATGGTTTAAAAACAAAACAACCTGCCATTAAGTTTGGCAGCTACGTACAAGTTAATTTTGCTGGGGCTACGCTTAATAATATTTACCGCTTGCCGCAAGCTTTAGTGAATAACCAAACCGTATGGGTAGTAAACGAAAGCCAAGAGCTTGAGCCACGTAAAGTAACGGTTATTCGTGAAGAAGGTGAATACTTTTATATCAGCAGTGGTTTAAATGCTGACGACCAACTCGTTACTACTTTACCTGAATACCCACAAAAAGGGATGCAGGTTAAAATTGCAGGTGTAGCTACACCTGAAAGCTCAGAGTTGAGCACCTCAAATACGCAACAGCTGTAAGGTGTATTAGACATGAGCGAATTAATACAAAAAAAGCAAACAGGACTCATTGCCTACTTTGCTAATAACTCGGTTGCTGCAAACTTAATGATGTTTTTTATCATTGCTATGGGTTTGATTAGCTACTTCACTATTCAGCGTCAAATGTTTCCAAATATAGAAGTTAACTATATTAACGTTGAAGCTAATTACCCGGGTGCCTCACCTCAAGAAATAGAAGAAAGTATTCTTATAAAAATTGAAGAGTCACTTAAAGATATAACCGAAATTAAAAAAGGTGTGTACCGTGCATTTAGAAACGGCGGCACTGCAAGCCTTGAAATAAACACTGATGCAGAGTTTACCGATGTACTTGATAAGGTAAAACTACGTGTAGATGGTATTGCGACTTTTCCGGCGGGTATGGAACCGGTCACCATAAGCCAAGTTGAGTTTAGACAAGATGTAATAGGTATGACACTTGTTGCTGATTTACCGCTTACTGAGCTTAAGCCTATTGCTAACCAAATAGAGGATGAGCTACTACAACTGTCTAATGTTTCACTCGTTGAAAACGATGTACCGCTTGACGAAATAGCAATTGAAATCGACCCTGATACGCTTCGCCAATATAACTTAACACTCAGTGATGTGATGGATGCGGTGCGCCGCTACTCAGCTAACTTTTCGGCAGGGCAGCTAAAAACAGATTCAGGTGTTATTTCTGTTCGAGTAGAAAACCAATTTTACTCGGGTGAAGAGTTTAGACATATCCCGGTAAAAATTGGTGCTAATGGCGCTAAAGTATTATTACAAGATATAGCTATTATTAAGGACCAATTTACTGAAGGTGAGCGCTACTTTAAATTTAACGGCGAAAATGCCGTTTATATGTCGGTAAAAGCAACGCAAGAGCAAAATATAATTCCTGTGGCTGATTCGGTTAAGGCATTTATTGATCAAAAAAATAAGCAGCTACCGCCAGGTATTAGGTTAGAGCCATTAATGGATATGACATATTACCTAAATGCTCGCCTTGATATGATGAAGGCTAACTTGTTTCAAGGTGCAATTTTAGTGGCCATTATGCTGTCGTTATTCTTGCGCTTTAAACTTGCATTATGGGTAATGATTGGCTTGCCCGTTTGTTTTTTAGGGGCAATGATGATGATGCCATTATTTGGTATCAGCATTAATATTATTTCGTTATTCGCGTTTATTATGGTGCTTGGCATTGTGGTGGATGACGCCATAGTAATAGGCGAAGCCGCGTATACCGAGGTGGAAAAAAGCGGTGGTGGTGTCGAAAACGTCGTACGTGGTGCAAACCGCGTAGCAACTCCTGCAACGTTTGGTGTATTAACAACCATTGCTGTGTTTGCGCCGTTTACGCTTTCAAGCGGCCCAGAAAGTGCCTTCTTTTACGGTATAGCCGTAGTAGTAATGCTGTGTTTGGTGTTTAGCCTTGTTGAGTCAAAGCTTATATTACCGGCTCATATTGCACACACACACTTTTCACCGATTAAAAAAGGGGGCTGGCGCGATCGCTTTAACACTCGCTTTTTTGGTTTTGTAAATGGCCCATATAAACGTTTTATTGCTAAATGTGTAGATTGGCGATGGACGGTGTTATTCGCCTTTATTGCTATGTTTATAATAAGTATTTCGCTTATTACCTCAAACAAAGTGCGCACCGTACCTACGCCTAAAGTACCGCACGATTTTCCACAAATACAAGTAGAAATGAACGACAACGTTTCTGACTTACAAACTATTGCGGCTATTCGTGAAATAGAAGCCATGGTACTTAGAGTCGATGAAGAAACTGAGCGTGAATTTGGCCAAAAAATTATTCGTGATGTTTTGGTATTTAACCAAGGCAGAACTGAGTCTCAATTGCTGGCCCCTTTAGTTGACGAAGATTCACGTCCGTATAATGCATTTGAACTTTCGCGTCGCTGGCGTGAAGCTATGCCAACTATTGCCGGCATTAAGTCGTTAACTATTCAAGACGATGTTGGTGGCGGCGGTGGCAACGGCGGCGGTGAGTTTGGCTACTTACTGTTTGGCTCTGACATAGATACTTTAAATCAGGCAGGTCGTCGTTTTATTCAATTGCTTCAACAGCAAAAAGGATTGTTTGATATAAGCTCAACTATTGATCCTGCGAGCAAAGAAGTGCAAATGAGCTTAAAACCGGTCGCTTACGATTTGGGTTTAGATTTGGCAAGTATTGCTAATCAAGTGGGTGCCAGCTTTTATGGTGGTGAAGCGCAGCGCGTGATCCGAAACGGTGAAGAAGTACGTGTAATGGTACGCTACCCTAAACTAACTCGTGAAGCATTTTCATCACTTAAGCATACTGTTGTGACCACCCCACAAGGGCGAGAAGTATTACTTGGTGATGTTGTAGAGCTAACGGAAACGCCTGGTATTAGTTATATTCGCCGTGAAGGTGGTTATCGTACTGTATATGTTTATGGCAATATTGATGAAGAGCAAATTGAACCGGGCGAAGTAGTTAAGCAGGTAAAAGAAAACTTACTGCCACAACTTAAAGAAGAATACCCAAGCGTTAAATCAGAACTTGGCGGTGCAATTGAAGAGCAGCAAGCTCAAGCAAATGAGCAATTACTATTTTTTGCCGGTGGTATGATTTTAGTTTACATACTGCTAGCAGTACCGCTTAAAAGCTACTCGCAGCCGCTTATTGTAATGTCAGTTATTCCGTTTAGCTTAACTGGCGCTATTTGGGGACACTTTTGGTTTGATTTAGATATGAGCTTAATGTCGGGCTTTGGCTTAATTGCAGCTGCAGGCGTAGTTATAAACGACTCCCTAGTGATGACCGACTACGTAAACCAAGTTCGTCGCGAAGGGGTTAGTGTTAAACATGCGGTAATAGAAGCAGGTTGTGCACGCTTTAGAGCAATATTGCTTACCTCAATCACTACTTTTGCTGGTGTATTACCTATTATGTTTGAAACCAGCTTACAGGCTAAATTTGTAATACCTATGGCAGTAGCGCTAGGTTTTGCAGTTATGTTTGCAACATTAATAACACTAATATTAGTGCCATGCTTATATATTATTTTAGGTGACATTGGGGCGTTATTTAAGCGCCCATTTAAAGGGCGAGCTGCAAAAGCTGCGTAATACTCATCCGCAATATTACTTAATCATTTTGCGGGCTTAAACGTGTTGCTACTTGCGTTAAAAAATTCTCATTTACGATTGCATGGATGCAGAAGGTAGAGCAATGCAGGAGTAATGCAGGAGTAATGCAGGAGTAATGCAGGAGTAATGCAGGAGCAATTGCCGAGAACAACTTAATAGCGAGTTTTTGACCTAGCTATCAATACGTTTTTTCAGCCCCAAAATAGATCATTTAATTAAGCGAATTGGTATAAATATAAAGCATAAAAAAAGCACTGAATGGTTAACCGTTCAGTGCTTTTTTATTATCTTTTTTAATGCAGTTTGACGCTGCAATAAAATTAATCTTTAAATTGTTTATGACAATCTTTACAACCTTTAGCCCATGCGCCAAAAGCTTTACCTATTACTGCTTTGTCGCCTGTTTGAGCTGCTACTGCTAGCTTATCTGCATTTGCAGCAAAGGCGTTGGCTTTTTCAACAAAAGTTGCCTTTTCAGACCAAACTGCTGCTAATGCTGCTGTATCGCCTTTATCTGTGCCTTCGTAAAACGCTTCCCAAGGCATTTTAGAAAGAGCGGCTGCGTTATTAGCGCGCATTTTAAATTGCTCTGCATCAAACGGCACTTTGCCTTTTAGCATGGCGCCCATGTCACCAATTTGCACTGAGATCATTGAAAAAGCAGCTTGGCGGTATTCAATTGCATCGCTTGGCTCTTTAAAAGCTGAGTTTGCTGATACGCTAAGTGTGCAAGTTGCTAAAGCAACTCCTGCTAAAACTTGTTTTAATTTAATCATTGGAATCCCTGTTAATTATGTCTCGACTATTGCTTTTGTATCTTAGCTACTGCTTTTATTCAAGCTAATAAGACAAAATTAACTAAAAGTTAATCGTTTATGTCTATATCGGCAAATATCATCCCTCGGCGCATACTACGGGTTGCCAAAAATACTTCTCCAAGTAGCGACATAAAAGCGCATATTAGTAATGCCATTGCAGCTACAAAACAGCTAGCAATCGTGACACCTAAATTAATCGACTGAATATGTGATAGAAATAATAGCATTACTACGGCACAAACCAGTAGGGCACTTAATACACTTAAACTAAAAGCTATATGGATACAACGTGAGCGTTTTAACAGCGCACGTAGCTCAGTGGCGAGAGACTTATTAAAGTCCTCATCAATACTAATTTTTAGTTTGCGCTCAAGCTGGCGTGCACGATCTGTTATACGTGCCAAACGATTAGATAGAACCCCTAAAGTGGCTGCAATTCCGGTTATTAAAAATACAGGAGCTACAGCTGTTTGTATTACTTTAGCCATAGTTAAAATGTTGATTACGTCATTGCTCATTAATTTTCCAGAGAATTTAGGGTTTGATTTACAGTGGTTTACAAAGTGAAACATTATAAAAGCATTAAATAACAATGGGTTGTTTTTTTTGTGTCGTTTTTTTTAGTCGTAATGTAACCAAGCTGTTGCTAGTTTGTATGTCTAGGATTTATATTAAATTCACAATTCTAATTATATTGAATTGAGTAAATACAATAATATAAAACTCATCCTAGGGGAAATAATGTCTCATATAACAATGAAAAGAACCGCTATTTCATCAGCTATTGGTTTAGCCATGATGTCATACGGTGCAGTCGCCGCACCTGACTTATCTAAAGGGTATGTACCAGAAACATCAAGTGTTAAAACGTATTCTCAAAATAAAACTATCTCTAATAAAGCACGTTATATTATTCAACTTGAAGACGAGCCGCTAGCAACTTACAAAGGTGGTATTGCTGGGCTTGAAGCAACGTCAGCAGCTGTAACCGGCGATAGTAAAGTTAAGCTATCTTCAGCACCGGCTTTAAAATATAGCAGCTACTTAAAAGCAAAACAAAAAAGCGTAGCGCAAAATGCGGCATCAGTGAGTGGTGGCTCTGTATCACATTCATTTAGCACATTATTTAATGGTATCGTAATCGAAGGCGAACAAGGTCAGCAAGAAAAGCTTGCGCAGCTTTCAGGTGTTAAAAAAGTATTTTTAGATACAGAGTACCACACCTTAATGGATGCCTCTATTGATGTAATTAAAGGCGTTGAAGCATGGCAAGCACTAGGCGGCCAATCTGAAGCTGGTAAAGGCGTTAAAGTTGCTATTATTGACTCGGGTATTCGTCCAGAAAACCCTATGTTTTCAGATGCTGGCTTTGCTGCAGCAGAGTTTAGTGAAGAAGAAGCTGCTTACATTGCAGAAAATCCAGATTATTGTCGCATTGATGGCGGTGAAGCTGATTTTTGTAACAACAAATTAATTGTTGCACGTGCATTTGGCCCAACACCTAGTGGTCTGCACCCAGATGAATATATTGGATCTCCTTTAGGCTATGACGGTCACGGTACTCACGTAGCAGGTACAGCGGTTGGCAACCCAATTGAAATTACGTATCAAGAGAATAATGTGTCAATTTCAGGTGTAGCACCTGCAGCGCAGTTAATGGCTTATAAGGCGTTATGGCATACAGCGGATGGAAATGGCAGCGGTACAACAGTTGCGTTGATGTCTGCTTTAGAAGCTGCGATAAAAGATGGTGCTGATGTTATAAATAACTCTTGGGGCGGCGGTGCCGGTGGTAACCCATCAACTAGTGCATACAGTGATTTGTTTACTGCTGCTGAAGAAGCAGGTGTGGTAGTTGTAACTGCTGCAGGTAACGATGGTAACGGTGCACAAACTATTGGTTGCCCAGGTTGTATTGAATCTGGTTTAACGGTTGCGAATACACAAACTGGCCGTTTTTTCTCACAGTCGATTGAGGTTGCCGGTGAGACCTTCATGAGTATTGAAGGTAGTAATGGTTTATTAACAGACCCTATTTCATTACCTATTATTTCTGCGCAAGTGATTGCTCCAGATAACTTTGAAGGGTGTGAAGAGTTTGCTGAAGACGTATCATTTGTTGACTCTGTAGCATTAATCTCTCGTGGTAGCTGTGCATTTTCAGCCAAAGCTGAAAATGCGGCAAAAGCAGGCGCAACAGCGGTAATTATCCACAACAATGTTGCAGGCGGCGCAATGGGCATGTCTATGGATGATGCTACAATTCCAGCCTCAGCGATTAGCCAAGAAGATGGTTTAAGCTTAGTTGAGCTTTTAACTGATGCTGAAGAGCCGGTTATTGCTTCTTTAGATCCGAGTGTTAAAAGAACAATACAAGAGAAATTTACTGACGCAGTAAATTCTTCAAGCTCTCGTGGTCCTAATGGTGAGCCTAGTTTCTTAAAACCTGATATTGCAGCGCCAGGTACAGATATTCTATCTGCGTACTCGCCAGATGAAGGTAATGGTATTACTTTTAATGCCATTTCAGGTACAAGCATGGCAAGTCCTCATATTGCTGGTGCAGCAGCATTGATGAAGCAAGCTCACCCTGAGTGGAATGCGGTACAAATCAAAACGGCACTTATGAGCTCATCTAAAATGGATGGCCTACATAAAGAAGACTTAGTAACCAAAGCCGATGCCTTTGATGTAGGTGCTGGCCGACTAGATATGCCAAGCGCATTAGATGCTGAACTTACATTTGGCCATGGCTCTTACGCTGACCCGAGTTGTTTAAGCGTTTGTAGCTTCTCTAACACAGTTCAAAATATGACTGATGTTGCTGGCGAGTGGACTGCAAAAGTAGTAACCGATATGCAAGGTGCTGAAATTACAGTTTCTCCTAGCACAGTTATGCTTGGCGCAACTGGTTCTACTTCAGCAGATGCAGAAGGTACAGAAACAAGTACTGATGTAGCTGAGTTTAACCTTGATATTGATTCAACTTTTAATGATGTCAAAGGCTGGAACTTTGGTCATGTTGTATGGACCAACACCGAAACAGGCCAAGTAGCACATTTACCATTCGCTATTCATGATGATGAAACAACAAATGCAAGTGTGTTGAACGTATCTGTAGATGCAGACTCATTAAATAGCTCAACTCCAGCTAAAGTTGGCGTTAACTTTGAAAACACTGTTTACAGTGATGAGTTTGAAATTAATATTCAGCTTGATGAAAATGCGGAGCTACTTAAAGGTTCAACTCCTGTTGCAACAGAAACAAACGGCGCAGGAACAATTACGTTAAGTGAAGATCGTAAAGAGATTAACTGGAAAGGCCAAGTAGCACGTACTGGCTTTACAATTGATGATGAAGACTTCTTAGGAACTCTATCGTTACCAGATTTAGGGGTTGAGCCATTCGCATGTAGTAATGAATGTGATGAGTTTAGTGTTTCAGTTAATGCAGACTTTATGTTTGATGGTAAAGAATACTCTGCATTTACTATCTCTGATAATGGTTTTATTGCTGTAGGTGACTCGGTAAGTACTTCGGGTGGTTGGAATCCACAAATAATGCCAAATCTAACTGCGCCAAATGGTGTTATTGCTCCTTTGTGGGCTGATTTTGACCTGGCAGGTGGATCTACCGGTGGTGGTGAGTTATACATTGGTGTGTTGACTGGTGGCGATGATACTTACTATGTTGTTGAATGGCATGACGCTCAAATTTACGCAGGAACAGGCGAAGAATATACGTTCCAAGTAATTATTAAAGAAGGCAGTGATGAAATTCGATTTAACTACATTGACGTGCCTGCACTGCCTTCGCCTTACTCGGCAGGTGTTGAGTCTGCAGATGGTAAAGTAGGTAAAACACTAGATACGCTTATGACAGGTACAGCCTTGGGTAAAGGGTATTTAGTTAACCGAGTTGAAGGTGGTAGTGTTGCAATTGAATATCAAGCCTTTGCAAAAGATCGTAGCCATTACACAGCTGCGGATGCGGTAGAAGTTGATGAAGAGCAAACAGTGACTATTGATGTATTAGCTAATGATATGGCTGAGTCGCGTTTTGTATTTGATGCACTAGCTTCATCTGAGACTGATAATGCGCAGTTTTCAGCTCATAAAGGTGTAAAAGTAAATGGCAGCTTAGTGGCATCAACTGTTGAGGTGGTTTCTGCACCTGCAAATGGCTCTACAGCCGTGAATGAAGATGGCACGATTGATTATACGCCAAATGCACAGTTCTCTGGTGAAGATAGCTTTACATACACAGTGCGTGAAGCATCAGGCACTAGCGCCGAAGAAACTATGGTATCAATCGTTGTAAACGATACCATTGCAGACCCTCAGCCAGTGACGCCAACACCAGAGCCTGAAAGCAATGGTTCATCGGGCTCACTAGCTTGGTTAACATTACTCGCTGCGCCGTTTGCATTTATGCGTCGTCGTAAACAAAAGTAATTTAATAACTAATTAGTTATTTAAAAGGGAGCTTCGGCTCCCTTTTTACATAGCTTCACAAACTAAATCACACCGCGCTTTATTATTAGGTATATTTAATACTACCAATAATAACAACGACTGAGATTTACAAATGTTCCGTTCTTCATTCACACTAGCCGCATTATCACTAGCTGTTTTAGCTGGCTGTAATAAGGCTCCACAAAGTACATCTACCGACACTTCAAATACAAACACTGTGCAAACACAGCAAGTGGAAAAAAAAGTTAGCGCAGTTGCACCTATCGCTAAAAAAGTACCTCACGAAATGACTATTCATGGCGACACGCGTATTGATGACTACTACTGGCTACGTGATGACGAGCGCAAAGCGCCAGAAGTTATTAGTTACCTTGAGGCTGAAAATATCTACACAGATACCATGCTTGCACATACTAAAACACTGCAAAGTAGTTTGTTTGAAGAGCTTAAAGGGCGAATCCAAAAAGATGATGATTCTGTTCCAGTAAAAGACGGCCAGTACTATTACTCTTCACAAACTCGCGGCGATAATGAATATACTACTTACTTACGTAGTAGCGATTTTGCAGGGACCGATCAGCAAGTTATTTTAGACGTAAATGAATTAGCTAAAGGTCATGACTACTTTGCGGTTAGTGGTTTAAATGTAAGCCCAAATGACAACTTAATGGCGTATGGTGAAGATACGGTGAGTCGCCGTATTTACAATATAAAAATTAAAGATTTAAGCACCGGTAAATTATTAGAAGACATGCTTGAAGGCACCAGCGGTAATGTTGTGTGGGCGAACGATAATAAAACTGTGTATTACATCAAAAAAGACGCGCAAACCTTACTCGGTTATCAAGTTTATCGACATACGCTTGGTAAACCACAAAGTGATGACGAGCTTGTATACGAAGAAACAGACACAAGTTATTACACCGGTATGAGCAAAAGCAAAGATGGCTCAGAAATTTATATTTGGCATAGCAGCACTGATTCATCGGGTTTATCAGTGATAAGTGCAAACGATGTAAACGCCAAGCCAAAGCGTTTTATTGAGCGTGAAGCCAACCTTGAATACAGCATATCTAAACTAGGTGATACTTATTACATTGTTACTAATTTAAATGCCGTTAACTTTCAGCTTATGAAAGTAGATATCGATAAAGCTGGTGATAAAGCGAATTGGCAAAGTGTGATCCCTGCACGCAAGGGTATTAAACTTGAAGGTGTAGAGTTATTTGACGACTACTTAGTATACCAACAGCGCGAAATGGGCCAATCAACACTTATTGCGCGTAATTTAAAATCAGGCAAAGAGTTACCACTAAGCTTTAACGACAGTGCGTATACAATTAACGCATATGGTAATAACGAATTAGACAGCGATACACTGCGTGTGTATTACACCAGTATGACGACACCGGGTTCATCATACGATGTTAACTTAGCCACTGGCGAAAAAACATTATTGAAGCAGCAGGCTGTATTAGGCGACTTTAATGCTGATAATTATGCGTCTGAGCGTATTTTTGTAGAGGCACGCGACGGTATAAAAGTACCGGTAAGCTTAGTTTATCGTAAAGATGCATTTAAAAAGGATGGCACAAACCCATTACTACAATACGGCTATGGCTCGTATGGCGCCACCATGGATCCTACTTTTTCTAGCTCGCGCTTAAGTTTGCTAGACCGTGGTTTTGTATATGCTATTGCCCATGTACGCGGCTCGCAAATGTTAGGTCGCCCTTGGTATGAAGATGGTAAATTACTAACTAAAAAGAATACCTTTAACGATTTTGTTGATGTAACTAAATCATTAGTGGCACAAGGCTATGGCGCTAAAGATGAAATATTTGCTTATGGTGGTAGTGCTGGTGGCTTATTAATGGGCGCGGTAGCAAACCAAGCACCTGAGCTTTATAAAGGCATGGTTGCCGCTGTACCGTTTGTAGATGTAGTTACCACCATGCTTGATGCCAGTATTCCGCTTACCACCAATGAGTATGGCGAGTGGGGTAACCCAAATGAAAAAGAGTACTACGACTATATGCTTTCGTACTCGCCTTATGATCAAGTAGCTAAGCAAGCATATCCAAATATGTTAGTGACAACCGGTTTGCATGACTCACAAGTTCAATACTTTGAGCCAGCTAAATGGGTTGCTAAGCTGCGTGATTACAAAACAGATGATAATAAACTACTGTTTAAAATAGATATGGAAGCAGGGCACGGCGGCGCATCAGGTCGCTTTAAGCGCTTAGAAGATACCGCGTTTAATTATGCCTTTATTCTTGATTTAGCAGGTATTAAAAACTAGGTGACCCGCCCTAATTACAATAAAATTAAGTAATGTTTAAAGGTATAGCCAACGGCTATACCTTTATTTTTTGTGGCAAGTTAAAGCTAAACATAGTGCCTTTGCCCAGCTCACTTTGTACATTTATTTCGCTGTCCATAAGTTTTAATAGGCCCTTACAAATAGCAAGTCCTAAGCCACCTTGTTGTCGCCCTTCGTTATGTGAGTTTGAAGCCTGATAATGCGGATTAAAAATAGCGTTTAGCTCATCATGCTTAATTCCCACACCAGTATCAGAAACCTGCACAAATAATTGCTTCTGATCAATGCGCTTAACGTGTACAGCTATACTGCCGCCTTTAGGTGTGTGCCTTATTGCATTATCAATTAAATTACTCAACACACGCTCAAGTTTTGCAATATCGGCTACAACAGGAAAGTCGCAAATTGCCGGCTCTACTGTTAAGTTAAGGCCTTTTTTCTCAGCGGTAAGAGAAAACTTAGCAATGCAATCGTAAATAAGCTCACCTAAATTAAAGGTTTCTTTGTGTATGCTTATTTCGCCATTTTCTAAATGGGCAAGCTCAAATATTTGCTCAATAAGCTGTTTAAGTTGATCGCAGTTATTAAGTGAAACATGCAAGTACTCTCGCTGTTCTTTAGCGCTTAACTGTGCGCCTGACTGATTAAGCACTTCTAAGAATCCCTGCAAAGAGGCAAGAGGCGTACGTAAGTCGTGCGATAAATGGGTAAGAAGCTCTTTGCGCTGTTTATCGCTTTGCTCAAGTGCTTTAAATTGCTCGTCAATACGAGTAACCATAGCTTGAATGCTTCGGCCTAAACTGTGCACTTCGTTGCTTTTTTGTGTTGAATAGTTACTGAGCTTTGTATCGGTAATACTGTAATTAGCCGCTTCAATTTTACTTACATCCCGCGCCAATCGTTGAATAGGGTTGGTAAAAAAACGCAGTAAAATAAGCATTGCAATCAGTAAAAATATAAGTGCTGATCCAAGCCATAAAGCAGCTAGCCATAGCTTGTCATTATTTTTAATTGTGTTTAAAGATGTGTCGTAAGCTTCGCCCCCAATAATTACATATAAGTATCCTTGCAACTTATCGTTATTAAATACAGGCGCTACGGAGAATATTTTTTGCTGCGCTTTATTTCTTGGGTTATCTCCATAAATTGGTGCTGCATCTGGGTTGTTAATCAGCTTTTTTAAGGGTGCTAAATTAATATGAGTACGTTTAACTTTACCAGGCTCTGCTGAGTAAGTGAGGATTTTTCCGTTTTCATCTACAAAATAAAACTCAAATGCGGGGCCTAATAACATTAAGGTATGAAATAGGTTTTCTAGGGCTGCGTAGTCGTATACACCTTCTTTTATTAATGGGTTATCTTGTACTAAATGCTCAGCAAGGGCTAAGTGCAGGTTTTGCTCGCCATGATGCTTTGAGGTGAGCTCTAGTTGTTTACTCCAGCTGTAAACTAGTGCGCAAATAAAACAAAATATAACAACCAACGACACCGCTAATTTTTGATACAAAGATAGGTTCATAATAAGGCTCTTAAGTAAGTTGGCTTGGGTTTAGTTTGTAGCCAACGCCCCAAACGGTTTCGATAATAGGCGCTTGATGGTGTAGTTCAAGTTTGGCGCGTAACCTATTTATATGTGAGTTAACGGTATGCTCGTACCCGCTGTGTTGATAGCCCCATACTTTGTCGAGCAGTTGCTGGCGGCTAAAAACATGGTTTGGGTGTCTGGCAAAATAAACCAGTAAATCAAATTCAGTGGCGGTGAGGTTGAGTGCTTGTTCGTCTAAATAAGCTTGGTGTGAGTTAAACTCAATATTGAGTGAGCCTATATTTAAGGTTTTTTCGTTGCACGGGCTTACACTTTCGTTATTTTGAATCGCTAGAAGCTGTGAGCGGTGGCGTAATTGTGTTTTAACACGGGCTTGCAATTCGCGAGCAAAAAAGGGTTTACAAATATAGTCATCAGCGCCCATTTCAAGACCAATTACACGGTCCATATCGCTACTGAGCGCGGTAAGTAAAATAACGGAAATAGTAGGGTAGTGCTCTTTAATTTTACGGCACAGGCTTAACCCGTCCATTTGTGGCAGGTTGATATCAAGTAAAATAAGCCCGTAAGGTTGTTTTGCTATTCTTTTTAGTGCGAGTTCAGCGCTTACAACATGATCAACATGCAAATTTAATGAAGCAAGCTGTGTTGTGATTAATTGCCCTATTTCTCTGTCGTCCTCTACTACCAATAATTTTTCGTGCCGCATGATCTACCTCGTAAAAAGGGGACGTCCATGTCACCTCACTTCCCCATTACAAGCTGTTTTACTGTGTACGAGTGATCACGATTTTTGATACTGGGTTATCAAACTTCAGTTCAGCACCAAGTGCTGAGGTTGATAAGCCATCTTGATTAGACACAATACCTGGATGCATTGTGATCATATCGGCAATATCGTCGCGTATTTCGTTAAACCCTTCGCCGCCAGCAGCGGGTCCCGGCACAGTGTCAGCTGTTTCTGTATTCGCTTCCGTACCCGCATCGTAAGCTGGCGTTGTTCTTGATATTGAACTGCCTACTTCCAGTGTTGATACATCTACAGAACTAAGACCGGTAAAAGCGTCATTTGTATTCCCAAGCATTGCAGCAAAAGATAAATTAAGAACATCTTGTGCATCAACTAAGAGAGTTACAGAGGTTGTTTCGCCAGGACCAATGCCGCCTTCAGCCGAGACTGAAGCAAGTGCATTTTCGTCGCTAAGGTATTCTTCATTAGCGCCGCTTTCTGCAATCATTTCTAAACCGACAGAAGCCGTCTCACCAAATTTCCATGGTGGGGTTTCATCAAATGCAATCACAGACAGGGGTGATAGCGGCTGGCCAGCCGTTAAGTTACTAAAAGTGATAGTAAACTCATAAACGACAGGTTCTGGTTCAACAACAACTACAGGTTCTTGATCTTCAATCGGGTCGCTATTGTCGTTGTCGCCACATGCAGCTAGTGAGCTGGCTAACATTAAAATAAGGGCACTTTTTTTAAAATTAGAAAGAGATGACATAATTAACTCTCCTATTTAACCGTCACAGTTAATTTTGCAACTGGGTTTAACCATCTGTGTACAGTGTTACTTAAATCACTATTACCACCTTCTAGGTCGTCATCGCCTAAACTACCAGGGTGAATGTGCACCATTGTATTTGTATCGCCCATTGTTACACCTGTACCCGCAGTACCTGCATCTGCACCTGGTGCTGCAGGAATACCTAAAACACCCGGTGCGCCAGAGCCTTCTACAACAAGTTCGTTATTTGCTTCTGTACCTGCATCATAGCCATTTAGGTAAACAGTATAAGTACCCGCTTCTGTTGGGACTTTCCAGCTATCAAGACCTACAAAGCCATCATTCGTTGGAAGTAGCATAGCGGTTACAGATAGGTATTCGTTGCCATCAGTCGTTGTTAATTCTGCTGTTGCTGACGCTGCAGGGGCTAATAAGCCAGCTGCTGGGTTTTCTGCAATATCGCTACTTGATGCTGATGCCTGAGTAACAAGTGCTGAAATATCGCCGCCTTCAGCCATTGCTTGCAATGCAGAAGAGGCTTCGGTCGCTACTTCAAATAATTTGTCTTCGCTGTCGTGTGCTGTAATTAGTACCGGCGTAAAGTAAAGGCCTTTAGTAAGGTTTGTAATTTGAACGTCTAGTTCTGCTGCCATAGTTGATTGGCTAGCTACTGCTAAAAGAGTTGCAATTGTAAATGCTGAAGCTTTCATTGTTATTTCCTGTAAGTGATGATTCAGGCTAAGTATTGAATAACCACCTCAAGAAACTCTCACAAAGTTATCACTTTTTTATCACAGAGGTTTAGGCCGTGATATTTAACAATATCAACACCACTTATAGACACCTGCTTAATAAAGAGGCAGTATGTATTAAACAAAAAGGAGAGTGTTATGCAAGAAAATCAACAGGTTGAACCAGTTAATAAAGATGATAGAACATGGGCTATGCTCTGTCATTTAAGCGCCGTAGCTGGGTTTGTGATCCCGTTTGGCTCTATACTTGGGCCATTAGTTATATGGCTAATTAAAAAAGATGAAATGCCAATAGTAGACTTACACGGTAAAAAATCGCTTAATTTTCAAATTACTATGGCTATAGCTTACTTTGTATGTTTTTTACTAGTCTTTGCCGTAATAGGCTTAGTTTTGCTACCTTTAGTGGCTATCTTTTCTTTTATAATGGTTGTTTTAGCAAGTATTAAAGCCAATGAAGGTAGGGAGTTTAACTATCCGTTTAGCTTAAATTTGATAAAATAAAGCGTTAGCTATTATCCTGTAAACCCAGCTATAAGCTGGGTTTTTACGTTTAGCCTAAGGGCCTTATGCTTTATTTAACTTTGTTTATTAGTGCGTTTATATCGGCCACTTTATTACCAAGCTCTTCAGAAGTTGTTTTAATAACGATGATTACCCAAGCAAAAGTAAACATTTGGCTTTTATGGTGTGCAGCTACTCTTGGTAATGTATTGGGCAGTTGTGTGAATTATTGGTTAGGTACGCAAGTATTACGCTTTAAAAATAAAAAATGGTTTCCGGTATCAGCACAGGGGCTTGAAAAGGCGCAAGATCAGTTTAATAAATACGGTGTGTATAGTTTGTTGTTTGCATGGCTACCTATTGTGGGCGACCCGCTCACGGTGATTGGAGGCATATTTAAAGTACGTTTTAGTGTGTTTTTATTACTAGTAACACTTGGCAAAGGCGCACGCTACTTAGCGGTTATTGCCCTTGCCATAGGTATAGATAAAATAATTTAATGTTATTTTACCCAATCAAGCGTAAGTGACACCGAATCGGCAAAACGCAGTGCGTGTGGCTTATCTACACGTGCTTTGGCGTAATGTACGCTTGGGTGTTTGTGGCAAACAGCAAGTATTTCCGCAACGAGCTTTTCTAGTAGTAAAAAGTGCCCTTGCTCTACTAAGTTAATCACCTTTTTGGTGATCACTTTATAGTTAAGTGCTTGCTCTACCTCATCAGTTTTACACGCATCGTCAGCAGGATAATGGATCTCTAAGTTGATCACCACATCTTGCTTTTTTTCACGTTCATCAGGGTTAAAGCCAATAAATGTACGCAAGCGTAAGTTAGTTACGTTAATAATTGCGTTAGCCATAATTAGCCCTTAATAAGCTGTAAAAACTCGTTGCGTGTTTTAGAGTCGCTTCTAAAGTTACCCAGCATTACAGAGGTACGCATGCTTGAATTTTGCTTCTCTACACCGCGCATCATCATGCACATGTGTTTAGCTTCAACAATAACACCCACGCCTTTAGCACCAGTAACTTCTTCAACTGCCTTAGCAATTTGATGAGTAAGCTGCTCTTGAATTTGAAAGCGACGAGCAAACATATCAACAATACGCGCAAATTTAGATAAACCAAGTACTTTGCCATCTGGAATATAAGCAATATGGCAGCGACCAATAAATGGCAATAAATGATGTTCACACATAGAGTAAAGCTCTATATCCTGCACAAGCACCATGTCATCAGCGTCAGAGGTAAATACCGCATTGTTAGTAATTTCATCAAGCGTTTGACGATAGCCTTTAGTTAAGTATTCCATCGCTTTTGCTGCGCGTTTTGGTGTGTCTAGTAAACCTTCACGATTAGCATCTTCGCCTACAGCGGTAATAATATTTTGATAACTTTGTTTTAATTCGTCATGCATAAATTTCTCAGTCTAGTGTGTTCTACTTTAAATGGCGTCCGCCATCTACGGGCAAAGCGCGGCCTGTGATGTAGTGGCTTTGCAGTAATAAATCAATACTGTTAATAATCTCTTGGCAACCGGGCTCAATACCCATTAATGATTTTTTAAGTGTCTTGGCGCGATAAGCTTCATCGTCATGTTCATTAAAAATGATTAATGATGGCGCTACTGAATTTACTTTTATATTAGGCGCATATTTAGCACTAAATGACTTTGTGAGATTATCTAGAGCAGCTTTACTTGCTGCGTAAGCTAAATGTTTAGGGCTGCCAGTTTCTACAACATAATCAGTGAGATGAATAATATCTGCTGGTACATTATGGCTTGCTTGATAATTAAGTAATAAATCAGCGCACAATAAATTAATTAAATAAGGTGTTTTTGCATGAATACGCATCATGCTATCAAACAGCACGGCAAAGTCTGGGTTATTAGCTTCGCAGTCCCAACTTGATGCATTATGAATAATAGCGCGCAAGCTACTGGTGTGCGTGTTAAGTGTATTTATAAATGTGCTAATGCCAGTATCGTTACTAAAGTCAGCAAAAATACACACAGCACCTTGTTGCTCTAGTAAATCAACAGCCTGATGACGTGTGCGATAAGTTATAATAACGCTTTGCCCTTGGGCTAAATAATGCTTGGCAAGTGCTAGGCCAATGCGTTGGCCTGCGCCGGTAATTAAAATAGGCGATGTCATATAATGCAGTATTCTCTATGGCGGGCAGTTAATAATATTGAATGCGTTTATTAGGTAATTTATACGCAATACAGTTGTGGCTAGATCAAATAGCAACTAACGCCTATTGGCATTAGTTGCTATTAGCTATAGCTTATAAATCGTCGTAAATAGTCGGAATTGCTTGGCGCTTATGCTGTGTGCGCAAGTATATATCTACAAGCTTTTGCTCAACCTCTTTTGAAACCTCTTTAGCTTCTAAAAAGTCATCTATTTGCTCATAGCTCAGTCCTAATGCTTCTTCGTCGGTAAGGCCTGGTCTGTCGCTTTCTAAATCTGCAGTAGGTGCTTTAGTAACGAGTAAATCAGGAGCGCCTAATGCCGTGGCAAGAGCGCGTACTTGGCGTTTTGATAAACCAAATAACGGCGCTAAATCGCAAGCGCCATCACCAAATTTGGTGTAAAAGCCAGTGATGTTTTCAGCACTATGATCGGTACCCACTACTAAGCCTTGGCAAAAACCGGCAATTTCATATTGAGCAACCATACGTTGGCGCGCTTTTACATTACCTTTAATAAAGTCAACTTTTGCTTGCTCAGGAAGTACCGCGCCACTACCTACAATAGCTGCCATTGCTTGGTCATGAAGCGCATCTGCTGCTGGTTGTACATTTACCGTCATGCGTTTACTTGGCTTAATAAAATCAACGGCCATTTGCGCTTCATCTTCATCGGCTTGTATACCGTATGGCAAGCGTACCGCTATAAATTGATATTTGTCGGTACTTTGCTCGGTATTTAATTCATCTACCGCTAATTGGCACAAGCGACCGCAGGTTGACGAGTCAACACCACCGCTAATGCCCAGCACTAGCGATACACTATGGGCTGCCACTAAACGTGCTTTAATAAAGTTAACTCGACGGATTATTTCAGCGTTTACATCAATACTTGGCTGAACTTTCATTTCAGCCACAATTTCGGCGCGCATGGCCAGCTCCTCGTTGGTAAATAATTTTGTTTTAAACTTAATTATATTATGTGATTTAGCTGGGCGTAATTAAAGCCCTAAATGTGCTTTTATCAAACGAAGCTCTTCTTTCAGTTCGTCTATTTCTGCAAGTAACTCATTAATTTCATGGTTTCTTACATCTGTAATAGCGCTCGGTTGTTGCTCGGACTGTACTTCGTTTGTATCGCCAAACAAGTGAACATAGCGACTTTCGCGTTTTCCGGCTTCTCGCTCTAACTTACAAACGTAATCATTTTGAGCTAATAAGCTAAGCGCGTTTTCAACTTCACTTACGTTATTAAATTCAGCCAAGCGTGCACTACGCGTTCTTAACTCGCCTGGAGTTTGTGCGCCTCTAAGTAGCAATAAACACACTATGGCACGTTGTTGCTCGGTAAATTGTAAGTTACTAAACTCGGTATTACAAAAGCGGTGATCGTACTTGTTTACTCGCCCAGATAGCCCTTCATCAAGCGTGACTAAACGCATTTCAATTAACTTGTCGAGTGCATTCTGTACGTCAGTTTCTGTGAGGGATAGAACTGGATCACGGTTTGATTTTTGATTACACGCATTGGTGAGCCCGTTTAAAGACAGCGGGTAATGCTCAGGTGTGGTGCTTTGTTTTTCTAATAAGCAACCAAGAATACGTTGTTGATTTGCTGATAACTGCATAAATAATCTCAAATTAGTAAGCTTATTTTACTAGCTTACACCTTTATTGAGTGCCAAGCCATTGTTCAAGTTTTGGTTGTAATGCGGCTAAATCAAGCGGCTTGCTTAAATAATCGTTCATGCCAGCAGCTAAGCATTTTTCTTTATCGCCCTGCATGGCGTTTGCAGTTAACGCAATAATAGTCGTATTTTGATTACACTTACCGGCATCACCTTCACGAATTGCTTTAGTGGCTTGGTAGCCGTCCATTTCGGGCATTTGGCAGTCCATTAAAATAAGCTTGTATGGCTTACCTTGTTTTGCATTAAGTTTAACTATTGCATCAAGGCCATTTTCTGCGATATCAAAACTAACACCAGCTTGTTTTAGCAGGGCAGAAGCAACTACTTGGTTAATTTTATTGTCTTCTACTAATAGTAATTGGGGCTCAGTAGAATCGGTTATTGGCGCTTTAGTTAGCTTGTTTTGCAGCTGAGCTTGACGCTGTTGCTGCTCTATAAATTTATCGTTAGTGAGTGAGTCAAATAAATCTGATGGAGTAAGGGGTTTGAAAATCATGCAATCAACTTTCATACCTAACTTTGAGTTTTCTTGGGAGTAGCTCATCGGAGCCATAATTACTAATTTACAGCCATGCAAATTTATAAAGTTTTTTAAGGACGTAATATGGGGTTGCTGTGCTTTTTCAAAAAAGTAGTAATCAACTAAAATAGCACTGAGCTTAACTTCTGAGTTATTTAAGTGTTCTGTTACTTGGCTGTAGTCGTTAATGCACTTTACTTTGGCGCCCCAAACATTAAGCTGTTTATGCGCCGTATTAGCATTTAAAGTGCATTCATCAATAATTAAAATATGCTTATTTTTAATTAAGTGGCTCGGTAAGTCTTGCTCTTTACTCAAGCGAGGTTGTATTTGTATGCTGAACGAAAATGTACTGCCCTCATCAACCATACTTGTTACGCTTACTTCACCATTCATGAGTTCACAAAGCTGCTTAACAATAGCAAGGCCAAGCCCAGTGCCGCCGAATTGGCGAGTGGTTGAAGCATCGGCTTGAGTAAATGAATCGAACAAAGAGTTTTGTTTTTCAGGCTTTATACCAATACCGGTATCAATTACAGAACACTGCAAAAACGAACCATCTGTTGTTTCCTCAACGCGGGCCGTCACAATAATTTCGCCATTTAAAGTAAACTTAACAGCATTACCGAGTAGATTATTTAATATTTGGCGTAACCTATTAGGGTCACTAATTATTTCACTTACCGTAATTTGGGTTGCGTCTAAAATAAGCTTACTTTGGTTTTGCTCAACTTTTAACGCAAACGATTCAACAACTTCGCCTAGTAGTCTGGGGAGGTTAAATTGCACGTTTTCAATATCGAGCTTACCGGCTTCAATTTTAGAAAAGTCTAAAATATCATTAATTATATTTAAAAGTGATTGAGCCGATGACTGAGCCAGCTCTATATGATGCTCTTGCTGCTGGTTAAGTTGGGTTTGCTTTATAATATTAAGCATACCCAGTACCCCATTCATGGGAGTACGAATTTCGTGACTCATACTCGCTAAAAATTCACTTTTAGCTTCTACTGCCTGTACTGCAGCATCCTTAGCTGTAACGAGTTGCTCTTCTGTCTCAATACGTTTTTGGCTTGAATGTAGGCTACCAATAAGTGCCGCAACAGCTATTAAAAAGCTCTCCTCATTACGAGACCATAGTTTAGTGCTTTGGCATTGCTCGGCGCATACAATACCAAGTGCCCCCGAGCCTCCAGGAATAATCACACATAACATAGACTGAATGTGTAAAGGGTCTAAATAATGGGCTTTTAAGGGTTTTAAAATAGGGTGGTTAAGTGCATCGGGTGCACTAAATACAGCTTGATGATCTATAGCGTTAAAAAAGTCTTTAGTGTTTTTTCTTAGCCAAATAGGGTCGCTGTTATCACTCGAGGATAGAGTGCTGTGTATCGCAAAAGGATTTAATTGGCTTTTATCGTCATTAAAAAACCAAATACTGGCACGTTTTACATCAAATGCCTGGCAAATTGCCTGCGTAATTACGTCTTTTGCTTGGCTTAATTGCCCGCTTAATATGAGTTTATTTACAGTTAGTGAGGCTAAAATTTCATTATGTAATGCAATTTGGTTATTTTCGAGTTCGATTTTTTTACGGGTATCTATATTTTGAATTGAGCCAAAAATACGAATGCTGCGACTATTTCTACGCTCAACTTCACCGTGTGCAAGCACCCATATTGTTTTACCTTCTGCGTTTATCACTTCAAGTTCAACTTCGTAGCTTTCACCAAGTTTTATGGCACGCTCAATTAATTTAGCTATTTTCTCACGGCTTTCACCCGGCTTAAAATAGCCCAGATCACTAGGCCACTCCGGTTGTGTATCAAGCGAGTATTTAAAAATTTTCTTGGTCATATCTGACCAGTAAACTTGCTTAGTATCTAAATTGAATGACCATGCACCTATTTGTGCAAGATCGCTCATTGCCTCAAGCATTTTTTCGTTTTGCTGCTGGCGATTTAGCATTTTTAAAAAAAAGAAAAAAGCCCAAATCAACAACCCACAAATTATTATAATAGCAGAGCGCAGTGGCCAAATTGCTGAGTTTGGTGGGTTCCAACCTACTTTTGGTGCAACATAAAGTTGCCAATTACCACCTTGAAAATTTAAAGTAAATTCAAGAGGGTTTTGCTCAATAATGCTTTTATCACCATAGAAAAATTCGCCTTTCTTACCAAGCCCATGACGACCTTGTAACGCTACGTTATACTCGCTTTCGAGCTCGTGAATTCCTGAGTTTTTATACACTTTGTTAATATCTAAAACAACAGAAAGTAACCCCCAAAAGCGGTTTTCCGGTGGTATATACACAGGTACACGTGCGATAAGCGCAATGTCGCCTTGAATTAATTTAAGTGGACCCGCCATGACAATCGTATTGGTATCACGTGCTCTAATTGCATCAGCGCGTTGGTTTTTTGCTTCTAAAAAATTTAAGCCGAGTGCTTTTTCATTACCTTTTAAGGGGTAGGTCATTTGAATGATCATATCGGGAGCGCCACCGATATTACGAAGTTCATTAGAGGTTTTAAATAGTGGCCCAGCAATTTGTTCAAATCGAGCTTGTTGTAAATCAGGCTCTGCAGCAACTGCAACCCCTAAACCTCGAACTAGTTGAATATTAGAAACTAAAATAGACTCGAGTTGTGCGCGGTAGGTGCTTACTTCAGAAAGTGTTTGTAACCTATGTGCGTCCTTTACGCGATTGTAATTAATACGATCAAGTATAAAACTCACTAATACTATAAGAGTAAGTGATAACCAAAATGTTCGTTTAAAGTTATGAACTTTGTTTTTATTATTTCTTGGTGGCGACATTAATTACATCGTGCTTTTATTTTAGGCAATTTAACTATAGCTAATTTATTGCGTAAATAAAAATGGCGCTAATAAATTAGCGCCATTTTTATTTTTGTAATTAGTAGTTTAGCTATATTAGCTCAACAATTAGTATTAGCTATCGGTAACTTCACGTGCCCAATAGTTTTGTTTTGCTACATGTAACTTACGGTAGCCATCAAGTAAAGCTGCGTGCTTTTTAAAGCCTTCAAGCGATAAACCAGGGAAGGTTAAACCATTAAATAATTTACGGCCTTCTGCAATTTCAATTGCAAGCGTTACGTTATCGCTGCCAAACATTAAACCAAGTGCATCTTGGTAGTCGGCGTATTCACGCTCGTCATCGTATTTAATTTCAAGAATGGCTTTTAAGCAGCGGAAATGGCGCATTGCCTCTTCGTTTACTTGGCCTGTATGGAGTATCCAATCAACCCAATCAATTGCTTCTTCGCTGCCTGCGGCTAAACATAGGTGCGCTTTAAGCTCACCAATACGTAGCGTATGCCAAGGTGTGTCGGCATCGGTTGCAAGGCCAATAAACTCTGCTGCGCGAATAATATCGCTGTGGCCGGCTTCTTCTAATCTGTCGTAAATGTCCATCCATTGCTCAGCATCGTACTGATCAAGCGATAGGAATGCTTCACGGAATTTAGCGCCTTCGTTGTTGTTACGCCAAATAAGCTCATCTACTGGGTAAATGTCTGACATGCCCGGTACTAAAATACGACATGCATACACGTTTAGGTGCGTGTAATCCATAATATAAATGTCGTGGTTCATGCTATGAATTAAATCTGTACAGAAGTTGTATTCTTGCTCTGTTGTACCGCTAAAGTCCCAATGTACAAAGTCAAAATCTGCTTTGGCACGGAAGAAATCATGCGAAATCAAACCGCTAGAATCAATAAAGTGCAGCTCAATGTTTTCAGGCGTTGCTACTTCGTCGTTATCAAACGTGGCTGGCTGGAACACATCAAGCTGATCAAGGCGACGACCTTGTAGTAACTCAGTAACAGTACGCTCAAGAGCTACTTCAAATGAAGGGTGAGCACCAAACGAGGCAAATACAGAGCCATCTGTTGGGTTAATCAGCGTTACGCTCATTACTGGGTATTTACCGCCTAGTGATGCATCGGCAATGCGTAAATGAAAACCATGGCTGCGTAGTTCTTCACATGCTTCGTGAATTTGTGGGTACTGTTTAACAACGTCTTCAGGCACGATTGGTAAACAAATACCTTCAGCGATGATGCGGTTTTTTATAGCGCGTTCAAATACTTCTGATAAACCTTGTACACGCGCTTCAAACTTGGTGTTACCTGCGCTCATACCGTTAGATACAAAAATATTACCAATAACGTTTACTGGAATGTACACGTCTTGGTTATCGCGTTGGCGCGTGTATGGCAATGTACAAATGCCGCGCTCGTTATTACCCGAGTTAAAATCAAAAAGGTGTGATGCGTTAAGTTCGCGCTCTGGGTCAAAGTAATCCCACAGGCTTTCGTCCATTATGCCCTCAGGCACTTCTTCACCTTCAACTTTAAACCATTTTTCGCTTGGGTAATGAGTAAACTCGTCGTTGGCAAATTCTTCACCTAAGTAAAAGTCAGCAAAAAAGTAGTTACAGCTCAAACGCTCAAAGTATTCACCTAGCGCAGAGGCAATAGATGCTTTATCGGTTGCGCCTTTACCATTGGTAAACATAACACCGCAGTCGCTGTCTTTAATATGAACCGAATAACAGTTAGCTACAGGGTTAAGCCAAAGCGCTTCCTCAACGTTAATGTTAAGGGCTTTAAGCTTGTTTTGCATGGTAGAGATTGACGATTCTAGGTCGCGGTCTTTACCTTTGATAAATGTTTTTTCAGTCATATTAATCTCAACTAGTTCTGCACATGATGTGGAAGCGACATTATCGTGGATTTTGATGTTTATTTCACCCTTTGTGAGCAAGAACATTATTATTTAATAAAACTCTGGTTATTATATGCTCATACTGCGTAGTATAAATTTTTATAGGGAAGGTTGATGTTTAAAGTAATCAAACGGTTATTGTTATTAATTGTGATCTTAGCGCTTGCAGGCACAGCGGTAGTATATGGTGTGCTGACTTTGAGCCTGCCTGCACTTGATGGCAAAGGTCAAAGTAGCCATCTAAGTAATAACGTTAAAATATCGCGCGACTTACTAGGGCAGGCTGTTATTAATGCCAATAATAGAAACGATGCCGCTTATGGATTAGGTTATGCGCACGGACAAGACCGATTTTTTCAAATGGATTTATTAAGGCGCAACGCCGCAGGTGAGCTAAGTGAGTTATTTGGCAAAGCGGCCATTGGGCTTGATAAAAAAATGCGCTTTCATCAATTACGTAAACGCAGCCGCGCTATTTTAAAAACCCTCCCAAAAGCCGATAAGCAATTATTAAAAAGCTACGCACAAGGCGTTAACGAAGGATTAGCACAAGTAGGGTATGCAAGCTTTGAGTACCTACTAACAGGCGGGGCGCAAAAACCATGGCAAAGTGAAGACAGCTTATTGATTATATTTAGTATGTATCTTGATTTACAAAGTGCAACGTTTGAGCGTGACCAAACGCTAATACAGATTGAGCAAGCTTACGGGCAAAAAATGGTTGAGTTTTTAACGCAACCAAGCCAATACCAAGCGGCGCTTGATGGCAGTAAACTTATGCCTTTTACAGGCGATATACCTACACTTCCAGCGCAAGAACAACACATGGTTAAAAATATTCAAGCTAACCAAGAGCGTGGCAGTAATAACTGGGCCGTAACCGGTGCGCATACTCAAACGGGCGCAGCAATGCTCTCTGACGATATGCATTTATCGATGGCGGTGCCGGTTATTTGGTACAGAGCGCAGCTTAATTACACGCAAAATGCTAAGCAATTTCAAATAACAGGCGTATCGCTGCCTGGCGCACCCGCTATTGTGGTGGGTACCAATAATAAAATTGCGTGGGGCTTTACTAATGGCTACATAGATACCGCTGATTGGATAGCGCTAAATGATGACAGTAAAACATGGCAAGTAAATGAAACAATAGCGCTACCAAATAATGAAGTTGAAAACTACCCATTAACGTTAAGCGAATATGGCCCAGTAAAATACATTAATAAAAAACCCTACGCACTTAGCTGGGCTGCACATAAGCCTTACGCGGTTAATATGGAATTAGTAAAACTTGAACAAGCAAATACGGTTGATGATGCATTAGCAATAGCGAGCAATGTGGGTATTCCGGTGCAAAACTTAATGGTGGTTGATAATAAAGGCAGTGCAGCGTGGAAGCATATGGGCGGCATACCAGCGCGTAAAATGCCAAGCGAGTTAAGTATAAACACAAACGAATATTCTACGCTTTTTGAGCAAAATGAAAATGAACGCCCGTTTGTTAAAAGCCCGCAAAGTGGGCGATTATGGACGGGTAACTCACGTGTTGTATCGGCCATAGATAACAGCCGATTTGGTAACGGTGGTTATGCACTAGGAGCACGTTCAAGCCAAATACGCGATAGATTATTTGAAAAGCAAACCTTTGCTGAGAGCGACTTTTACGCGCTACAGCTTGATAATCAAGCCCGTTTTTTAATGCCTTGGCATACATTACTACTTAATCAGCTTAAAAAAGATAAAAGCAAAAACAAGCAATACATTAGCGAGCTTGAAAACTGGCAGCAGTGCGCATGTGCAAGCTCTGTAGGTTATACCTTAGTTAAGCGCTATAGAAGTGCATTAATAAATACTGTTTTTGCAAGCATGGAGAATAAGCTCAATGAGCAAAGCGGTACACTTAAATACGTAAAACGCGATCTTGAGCCGGCAATATGGCAGTTTATTAATACACGGCCCGATTCGTGGGTAAACCCTGAGTATAAAAATTGGGATGAGCAGTTATCAGGTGCATTTAACCAAACAGTGACAGCACTTAGTGCTGAGTATGGGGATAACTTACAAAATTGGCAGTGGGGCAAAGTAAATGCGCTTAACGTTGAGCACCCGTTTGCTAAACAAATGCCAATACTAGCTAAATTTTTAAATATGCCAATTGCGCCTGGATTTGGCGATAGCTACATGCCCGCAGTGCAAGGTAAAAGCTTTGGTGCATCGCAGCGCTTTATTGCCCAGCCTGGGCATTTAGAAAATGCCATAATGGCAGTGCCTGGTGGGCAATCGGGGCATCCGCTATCTGAGTTTTACCGTGCAGGCTTTAGTGATTACATAGAAGGTAAACACACGCCTTTATTGCCACAAACGCTTATACATCAAATAATAATAGAGCCCGCTCAATGAACTAAAATATAACTAAACACGTTCTATATTTATTAATTCATATAACAGGTAAAAAATAATGAAAAATATACTACCCGCATTAATCACAGGCTTATTACTCAGTAGTGCAGCGCATGCAGATGAAAGCCCAGTAACCGCTGAAAAGTTAAGTGACCACGTATACGTATTATTTGGGCAAGGCGGCAACATTGCTGCAAGTGTTGGGGACGATGGTATTTATATTATTGACGACCAATTTGCGAAGCTCTCAGACGACATTAAAAAAACCATTAGTGATTTAAAACCCGGTAGCGCGGAATTTGTAATTAATACGCATCATCATGGCGACCACACCGGCGGTAACGAAAACTTTGCTAAGGCCGGTGCGCATGTCATTGCGCACGACAACGTACATAAGCGATTAGAAGAAAAACACGGTGCAAACTCAGATTACCTGCCACGCATTAGTTTTGGCCACGATTTAAAACTGCATTTTAATAACGAACACGCGCATGTAGTGCATTACGCGCATGCACATACCGACGGTGACTCGGTTATATTTTTTAATAACGATAACATAGTGCACATGGGCGATATTTATTTTAATTTTGGCAGCTTGCCGTTTGTTGACGTAGATAGCGGCGGCAGTGTTGACGGAATACTAGCAGCCGTAAATGATGTTATTAAGCAAATAGACGAGCGCACCATAGTGATACCCGGGCATGGGCCGGTAAGTGACCGTTCAGGGCTGGAAACGTATGCTAAACTAGTTAAAAAAGCCAAAGATTTAATGCTAAATGCAATGCAAAATAACGCAAGCCTAGAGCAAGTAATCAAAGCCGATCCATTGGCAGAACTTGGCCTTAAATACGCAGGCTGGTTGCCAAAAGAGAAAGTGACTACACTTTTTTATCGCAGCTTAAAGTAGTACGCGTAACGTAAAAAACATGATACAAAGCTGAGTGTACTTTAGCGTACATTCGGCTTTTATTTTATTATGCCCAAAGGAGTTGTGTATGTCGGCAGAAAAAACCCACCTAGAAATTTGTAACTTAACAAAAGAGCAGTATCCGCAAATTAAAACCTTGATGGACCAGGCTTATCCCGATTTAGGTGGCGCATGGCCAAGCCATACTATTTTTAGATTGATAGATCAGTTCCCTGAAGGGCAAATAGGCATAGTGGATGATGGCGTGCTGGTGGGCTTAGCGCTGAGCGTGCAAGTAGACTACACGCGCTTTTCAAACCCACATACCTACGAAGACATAGCCGATGGCCATGATCGCGTATTTAGCGATACCGATGGCGATGCTTTATATGGCTTAGATGTTGCTATTAGCGAAACTCACCGAGGCATGCGTTTAGGGCGCCGTCTTTATGATGCCCGTAAAGAATTGTGCCGCCAATATAACTTACGTGCTATTTTAGCCGGTGGCCGTATTCCACGTTATTACAATCACAGCAGTGAAATGACGCCAATGGAGTACATTGAAAAGGTTGACCAAAAAGAGCTTTACGACCCAATTTTAAGCTTTCAGCTTTCTAACGACTTTCAGGTAAAGCGGTTACTAAAAAAGTATCTGCCGGAGGATCAAGAGTCTGTAGGTTACGCCACGTTACTAGAGTGGAATAACATAATGTATGAGCCAACCGACACCGTGCTCGAATCAACTAAATCGATAGTGCGTATAGGTGCGGTGCAGTGGCAAATGCGTTGTGTCGAGTCGGTTGAAGAAATGCTAAAGCAGGTTGAATACTTTGTAGATACGGTATCTGACTACAAAAGCGATTTTATATTATTTCCTGAGTTTTTTAACGCGCCACTTATGGGCTTAGGCGATCAAAATAATCAAACCGAAGCAATCCGCTATTTAGCCGAATATACCGAAACGTTTAAAAACGCGATGTCGCGTATGGCAATAGAATACAACGCCAATATTATTACTGGCTCTATGCCGCTTGCCGAAGACGATAAAATTTATAACGTAAGTTACTTATGCCACCGTAGCGGTAAAATAGACGAGCAGCGCAAAATACACATAACCCCGCATGAGCAAAATGATTGGGTTATTCAAGGCGGCGACAAAATTGCCGTGTTTGATACCGATGCTGGGCGTGTAGGTATTCAAATTTGTTACGATGTAGAGTTCCCAGAGCTTTCGCGCATACTAGCTAAGCAAGGGCTTGATATACTCTTTGTGCCGTTTTGGACCGACACTAAAAATAGTTATTTACGGGTTCGCCATTGTGCGCAGGCGCGCGCAATCGAAAACGAATGTTATGTAGTTATTGCAGGCTCAGTGGGTAACTTACCTGAGGTAGAAAGCCTAGACGTACAGTACTCGCAATCGGCAGTATTGACCCCGTCTGACTTTTCTTTTCCGCATGATGCAACATTAAATGAAGCCACACCTAATACCGAAATGTTATTATTTAGCGACCTTGATATGGATAAACTAAAAATTCTTCATAGCGAAGGTACGGTGCGCAATTTAAAAGATCGCCGCGAAGATTTATACGACGTAATTTTGAAAAAGAGAGATGTTTAATGGCATGGGTTTATTTAGTCATTGCAGGCCTACTTGAGATAGGTTGGCCAATTGGCTTAAAAATTTCACAACAACCCGACACTCGCTGGCAGGGTATTGCAATGGCTGTGGCATTTTTAACAGCCAGTGGCTTTATGTTGTGGCTTGCACAAAAGCAAATATCAATGGGCACTTCCTACGCAGTATGGACCGGTATTGGCGCTGCAGGAACGTTTTTAGTGGGTATATTATTTTACGGTGATGCAGCCACGTTTGGCCGTATTGCGGGTGTACTCATGATTATTTGCGGTGTGATAACGCTAAAAATTAGCTCTTAAAAAGAGCGCTTAAAACTCGCTTTAAAATTTATAAGCAGCTTTATAGTCGCGCAGGATTAAAAGCCTGCGCTTTTTTATGTTCTCAATTTGGCAGCATCACCAAAATAGCGGCAATGGCTATAAGTATTAGGCCAGCGGTGTCTTGTTTTTTAAGTGGTTGCTTTAGCCAAAGTACAGCAATTAGCATCGTAAAAAATACTTCAACCTGCCCAAGCGTTTTAACATACGCCACGTGCTGTAAACTCATTGCACTAAACCAGCCAATAGAGCCTACACAACTAAAAACACTAATTGCTGTTGTAATGCCTTTATATTGCCAAAGTTTACTAAGAGTATGCGGCTCTTTTAGTAATAAATAGCCAAGTAATATAAGTGTTTGTAGGCTTATTACAAGCAGTAAAACCCATGCAGCCGAGTGCGGAAATAATAACCCTGAATTTAAACTCGCTTCACGCACCCACAGTGATGTAAGGGCAAAGCTGGTACCACAGGCAAGGCCAAGTAACGCTGTTTTAGCATCAAACTGTTTTACGCTGGTTATACCGCTAAGTAAAAGCACCGCAATAGCACCTAAAAATACACCCAGCCAACCAAGAAGGCTAAGCGCAGAGCCAAAAAACAATACCCCTAAAATAGCCGCTACTAACGCCTCACTTTTAGCAAGCCCTGCACCTACGGCGTAATTATTCATTTTAAATAGCTTTACCATTAAACCCGTGGCAAGTATTTGCATAACACTTGCGCCAATAACAAACCCCCAAAAGGCATTATTAAAGGTAGGCATGGCGGTATTTTCATATTGATACAAGCCGTACAAATACACTGCAGCAATGGGGCCGGCTAAAATAAAGCGCGAAAGCGTTACGCCAGCCACACTTGCATGTGCGCTTAATTTACTTTGAAGGGCATTTCGCCATGCTTGCATAAAAGCGGCTAAAAAAGTGAAAAAGATCCAGGTCATGGTATTCGTCGATAAAAAATAAGGTCTATAAATTAACAATCTTTAGTGATTAATGCGACGCATTAAGGGTGATAGTGAATATTCATCACCTGCGACATTATGCCGCACTGCTTTATGAGTAAACTTAGCTATAGTAAGTGTGATGTTATTGTTTAGCCGCCAGCGTTTGTCATAAAACGTATTGGCGGCTTTTTTTGTGCGTGTATGGTATATGTATTGCTCAAATTATCAGATTTTATAATAAGAGAATAAACTATGACGACATTAGTAGTATGCGCATTATTGGCCGTATTAATGCCTTACTTTGCAAAAGTGCCTGTGGCAGTTGCGATGGCAAAGCTTGGCCAATACGACAATAAACACCCACGTTCCCAACAAGCAAAACTAACTGGCTTTGGTGCTCGGGCGCTCGCTGCCCATCAAAATTGTTTTGAATCACTTACTGTTTTTGCCGTTGCTATTGCTGTTGTACTCGGTACTAACTCGGTAAATGCAGTAACTGAGACCTTGGCGGTTACTCATATAATCTCGCGAATTTTATACTGTGTTTTTTATTATATGAACCTAGATATTATACGTTCGCTTGTATGGTTTATAGGCTTAGGCACTGCCATTGCTATGATTGTAGTGAGTATCTAATTTTATTGTTAAAACCACAAAGCAAGCGGCCTAAAAGGGCGCTTGCTTTGTGCTCTTGCATAACTAAATAGTATTAATGCGATACTTTAATTCGCTCGATTAAATCGGTATTAGCAACCTCACTGTTTATGGCAAAATCTAGCTGTACTAGTACATTTTCAAAACCTGAATTTGACGTTTTATATTCCCACTTTGCCAAGGCTTCCTTCGCTGATTTATCAAAAACGTCTGACGGCTTAGATTGAATTACGCTAATGTTTTTTGTTCTGCCATTGGCGGCAATATCGTATTTTAATACAACCGAGCCGCTAATGCCTTGCTTAGCTGCTTGGGCAGGGTAGACAGGTTCAATGCGTATTGTTGGTGAAATATGATCCTCTTTCGTTATTTCAGCTTGCGGCTGTTTTGCAATGGCTAAACCGCTAAGCATGCTTGCTGCTATTAGCAGTAAGCCACTTTTGGCAAAGCGAGAGCTACTGCCACTGTGCTTTATATTGGTAAGTCGTTGTAACATGGTTTTTTTATCTCCGTAGTGTGAATAAGCCATTAGGCCTGCGGGCGTTGTTGCCGCGCAGTTAACTAAGGCTTTGCTGTATAAAATGTGTTGGTGTGTGGTTTTATTGGCAAGTACCCGTTCATCACAAGTCAGCTCTTGTAATCGGCGCATGCTTGCGTAACAAAACCAAGCAAGTGGGTTAAACCAAAGTAAAATAGTGGGTAGCAGCATGAATGCGTTTGTTAAGTTGTCTTTGCGTTTAATGTGTACGTTTTCGTGCTCTAAAATAAGCGCCAATGTGGCTCTATCAAACTGGGTATTATAGTTGCTCGGTAACACTAGTTTACTGTTTAAAATACCCACCACCATTGGCGTGGCTACATGTTGGCTAATATAAGTTTTAGCACTTGTAGTAAGTGTATGGTTAAAGTGTGTTAGCTCAGTTAGCTGCAGGCTTTTAACAAAACGAGTATGTGTAATAAAGCTGGCTATTAATAACCCCGCGGTAATAAGTACATACATAAGTGCCCAGCTAATACCCATTTCATGTGTAAAAGGCTGGTTAGGGGTAATTAAGTAATGGCTAATATTGCTATTTTGCAGTGGTTTAATCGCATTGGGTAAATTAGCGATAACTAATGCCGCAGGCAGTAACCACACTAACTTGTATACAAACCGCGCGCCAAGGATTTTTAAACCAAATCGCTCGAGAAAAATAAATCCACAAAACAAAATGCTTAATAGTAGTTGTTGCTCAATTAACCAATTAAACCCAGTTTGAATAACCATGTTAATCCCTTACTTTTGGTTTTTTTCCCAGTCATCAATGACTTTTTTAAGCTCATTTATATCTTGCTGAGAAAGCTGCTCTGATTTAGCAAACCCGCTTACCAGCGGCGCTATACGGCCACTAAAAAAGCGCTCAATAAAATTTTTGCTTTCTTTTAATGTGTAGTCGGCGCGATCCATACAGGGAGTATAAATATATTGGCGGCCGTCTTTTTCAAACGACAGTGCACCTTTTTTAACTAATCGACCCAGTAGGGTTTTAATAGTTTTTTCGTGCCATTGCTTATCATCGCTTAAGCGCTCAATAATTTGGCTGGCGGTTGCTGGGTAATTAATCCAAAGCGCATCAAGTACTTCAAATTCTGCTTTTGATAACTCAATCATTTTATTGCCTACAAATGTAATCTTTAACTTAAGACTACGCCTGTAATCTATTTTTGCAAGGTTATTTTTTAACTTTTTTGTGCGCTATTTAAACGAAGGTTAGATTTTGAAATATCAGTTTTATTAATTTGTATGTAGTGGTTTTCAGGGAGGTTTAATTTTGAAAGAGCAAGTTCGCTAAATTGTGCCCGATATAAATCAATTACTTTAAAGCCGCAGTAATGCGCCATTTTACGTATTTGCCTGTTAAGCCCTTGCTTTAAAATAATACTAAACTGGTTGTCAGCTATTTTTGTTACTTCACACGGTAAGGTTACTTGCTTATCAACAGGTACCCCAGCGGCCATTTTTTCACAAAACTCATTATTAATAGGTTTATTTACCGTCACTAAATAACGTTTGGGCTGGTGGAAGTCAGGGTGAATAAGTTGATTACAAAAATCCCCATCGTTGGTCAAAATAAGCAAGCCTCGAGAGTCTTTATCTAATCGGCCAATGGGATAAACACGGGTAAGTGTAGGCAAATGGTGAATAAGGCTTGTAGGGTCATTTTTATTTAATTTGCAGTCAATACCTACAGGTTTGTGGTACGCAAAATAAACTAGCTCGGCTGCGCCTTTAACTGCTTGGTCATTAACTATTACTACGTCTTGCTCATCAACGTGATCAATATGATTAGCAGGGCGATTATTTACCGTTACTACCCCTTCATCTATTAAGCGCGGTGCCTGTTTTCTTGAGCACACACCGGCGTGAGCAATATATTTAGCGAGTCGAATTTTGTTGCTCATAAGCTTAAAAAGGCAGTGATGTAATAATTTGATCGCGATTATAGCAAAGGTGCGTATCTATAAAGTTACTTTTTATAAAAAGGCGATTGTTATGGGTATGAAATTTTCTGAGCTAAAAAAACACGAACCATTACAAAAAGTGGTGGCGCACTCCCTTGAAATGGCGCTCTATCAGGTGTCTGTTATTATAAATAACGTAGAGTATTACATTACTGAAGAAAATGGCGAATTTGTAAAAGCGCTCAGCCCGCTGCATATTCAAAAACGTTTTGAAAAAATAGCCTACGCCGAAATGGTGCTACGACACACTAGTGCCTACGATGAAATGTGTGGCCAACCCGAAAAAACAAGCAGTAATTTACTAGAAGTTCCTTATGGTAAAAATAACCTGTTTTGATAGAGCTAATTTGCTAATATCTGCTCCTTTAAGGGCATTGCATGTACCAATTACAAGCCGATCACAGCGATGCATTAAACTCAGCACTGCGTAGTAAAATAGTTGAGTTTAACGGGCAACATTTTGATGCCCCTAAAGTGCCGCTAGGCTATAAATTTGTAGATGAAAAAGGCAACCTAATTGCGGGTGTTAGTGGTTACGTGTTTGGTAATTGGCTAATGATTAATTGGCTTTGGTGTAGCGATACCGCTCGGGGCAAGGGGTTAGCAGGTAAGCTTTTAAATGCGCTTGAGCTTGCTGCTATTGAGCGGGGCGCTAATACCGCACAGCTCGATACGCTTGATTTCCAGGCCAAGCCTTTTTACGAAAAACGCGGATATGTGGTTAAGTATCAACTTAATAATTATCCGCGCTCTGGGACGCGCTACTTTATGGAAAAGTCGCTTTAATTTTTGCTTACTATTTTGCTTTTAGCGGCTTGCCTTCAAAGGTAACACCCAAAAATGGCGTTGCCTCTGGCGCTAACATAAACGTGCGAATGTTCATGTGATCATCGCCCCTAGGGTTTTGCAGTACGTCTTCGCGGTAAAATTTACCAAAGCAATCCAATGTATTTTGCTTGCTTAAATCGTTTAATTTAGCAAACGCAAAAATTTTACATGAACCGTTGTTCTCACTTGCTGAGCTAAGTAACCCGTGGTTATTAAATTCACATGCAGTAAAATCGTAATTAGCTTCTATCACCGCCATTGTATCGGTAAATTGAATACTTTTTGGATTATCTGCGAGTTGCTGTAAAAAATCTAGTAGTAACATTTTTATCCTTTTAATATAAAAATATAAGGGATTAGTAATCGTTGCTAGTAAGCTCTGCACTTAAAAGCTTTCCATCATAAATATAAAAATAACCATCCCAGTATTGTGATGTAAATTCTACTGAATCAAAAAACTCATCGTAATTTCCTAACTTAGCAAGGCTTGTAATAGGGTCGTTGTATTTCACACCTGAAAAATCCCAGTTGTGTCCTTGTTTAAAGTAATTTGCTAATGCCGAGAGTTTTATATTGTTAGTAGAGATAGGTTCAAAAAGTTTTAATTTGGCAATAAAGTCAGCCTTTTTATATAAGAACTCGCTGCATGGAGTAACACTGATATTGTCTTCAGATGAACTGATTAGCTTTAATGATGTGTTTATATTTTTATCAATATTACCATCGTTTTTGGCGATAAAGCTTTTAATGCAGTGCTTATTGAATGCGATTTTGCCTATTAGCTGCCCTTGAGAAAGTCCTATTAGCCTTTGATCTACTTCAGTGTCTGATGACTTATAATATGCGGTTTCAACATCTGCAAACTCTTTCTTTAATACCGTTATTTGTAAAGGCGTTATAGAAGTGGCTGCTTCTACAATCTCATCATTACTAAGCTTGATTTTAAGCTCTTTATTTTCCAACGTGAGCACATTATTAATTTGCATGGGTAATAAGTTTAAATGGAACTGATAGCCTACTAATTGATTATTAACAAAGTGAAAAGCATGGTGCCTACCATATACACGTATTCTTTTGCTTTCATTTTTTAGTTCAAGGCTGTGTAACCCCAGCAGCTGAGTTACTTCTTGTGTGCTTTGCCCAAATTTGGTGTCAAAAAAGTGCTTTGATGTAATTAACTTACTATCAAATTTTTTGAATGCAGGTCGGTCATCACTATTTGAAAGAATTGTTATCTTTTTTTCTTTTGATTTCAAAATTCTGAAGGTATGTTCTCCTGCAATAAAAGTAGCTTCAGACATTGCTTGGTTTTCATTGCAATGTTTGGAAGGTGTGAAGTGAGCGGTATAAAATAAACGTTTTTTAATTGAGTTAGAAGAGGTCGATTCTTGGTTAACGTCCCTATTCATTACGAACCTTTCTTTAACGTAGATTTGAGAGTTAGCAGCTAATGAATTTTTAATTTTTTTGTACTCAAATAAAGCTTCGGTTCTTAAGTCTTGCTGTGCTTTAACTTCACTATCTGACTGAAATAATGACATTTGAGTCTTAATTGTAAGTTGCTCTGAAATAGCCTCACAACTTTTGTCTTTTACAAAATAATTTGCTGCCTGAGCACTACATTGCCAAAAACAAAGTAGTGTAAATAGTAGGGTACGCATAAACTTCCTTTTATTATTTTTTGTTTATTTAGCACTCAACTCTAACTCATCTGTTTGTTGATTTATATTAAATTTAAATCGCGATAAAAAGTTCATTCCTAACAAACCTTGGCCGCGGGTGTTTTCAATACTGAGCACTTCAAAGCCGTAAATAATTTGCATCCCCACTTTAAACGACTCAATTTGGTAGCGTTTTACTTTAATTTGCCCATTTGCAGTGTTTACGATTACATCGCCTAAATAAAGTGGTCTTGGTGAAAGTTGGCTAAGCACGTCACTCGAAAGAGAAGTAATACTTGCGCCGGTATCTATCATTAGCTCTGTTTGGATTGAGCTATTTAGCTCGGTGCTAATTAAGTAATGTGCGCCGTAGGGGGTAAGCGCAATAAAGTCATCTTGCGATTGAGCCTTATTTATTAGTGTTTTTAGTGTATTTACGTCTGTTTTAAGAGGGTTATTACGTGGCATACGCTCAAGAGTGGTTAATGCGCTTATAAAGTCATTTTGCTGGTAATAGGCATAAGCAAGTGCGTATAAAAAATGACTATTATCGTTTTGATAATCGAGCCAAATTTGGGTTTGTTCGATAATTGCTTGCCAATTTTGCTGCTCACTTAAACTGTGAAGCTCGTTTTTAGTCAAATTTTCCAACCGCACATTTGCAGTGCTTTGCTGTTGCTCATTTAACAACGGGTATAGTTCAAATAAAGCAATAATTGCATTTTGTATTTGTCCACTATTTATTAAGTAATCGACCTGCAATGTAAGTAGCTCTGTATTGTAAGGGTCTTGATCTAATAGTGTGTTTAACAATGGCTCGCTAAGAAATAAGTTCGTATTTAGCCATGTTTTTAATTGCAAAACCCACGAAGAGTAAAGTGTGCGAGCAAGGGCTGGGGAGCGTTGCTTTAGTTGCTGGTAAGTATTAAACGCCTCGTCAAATTGGTGTTGCTCAAATTGTTGTTTAGCCTTAGTAAGCAGCTCATTATTAGGCGCTTTAATTGGTTTTGTAGAGGTTTTTTGGATTTCTTGTTTGCCAACAACCGCTACTTGTTTTGGCCATAGCAGGTAAGCATTGAGGCTAAGTGAGCCAATTAATAGTAAGGTTATTAGCTTGGTATAATGGCTCATTGCAATCTCGTCGTTGTATTTTAGGTTATTTAATAAAATGTGCTAAGGCATGAATATTCGCAATTTCAACATCGGCAAGTCCTTTATAGGCATAGGTAGCGCCTTGATCGTTTAGCCATACCGATTGGCAGCCAGCATTATTAGCACCTTGTACGTCGGTATCTAGGCTATCGCCAATGTGTAAAATTTCACTTTTAGGGATATCGAAATGCGTCGCGGCTTTATCAAATAATGTTTTATGAGGCTTTGCTTTACCGTGTATGCCCGCTTGTAACACGAGCGAAAATTTATTGTGTAAATTAAAGCGTTCTATTTCCACATTACCATTAGTGATGGCAACAAGCGTAAAATGCTCGGCTAAATTATCAAGTAGTTTTAGTACGTCGTCACTGACGACTATTTTGCTACGTGCGTCAGCAAAAGCGTTATATGCTGCATTTGCATGGTGCTCTATATCATCGGCGTTTAAATTCAATTTAGAAAGCGCTAAACGCAGTGTATGTTGGCGCCATTTGGTCACGTTATTGGCAAGCTCAGGTGATTGTAATACTGCTTCGTTACGACATTGCTGCCAATATTTAGGGCCTTGCTCTAGGTAGCTCGGCAGTGCGCTTAAGTAATCTTGCTGCGCTTTAACCGCCGCTTTTATTATTGGGTGGTTGTTGTACAGCGTGTCGTCTAAATCAAAGCTCATAACAGAAAAAGGGCGAAGAGCACGATTAAATCGGATCATAGTTATTTTCCTAATCGGTTTGTTTTTTAGCGCGAGGATGGGTGTTGTCGTACACCTTGGCTAAATGCTGAAAATCTAAATGCGTATACACTTGTGTAGCCGACAAACTACTATGCCCTAGTAGTTCTTGTACGGCGCGTAAATCGCCAGAGGACTCTAAAATATGAGAAGCGAATGAATGGCGTAATTTATGCGGATGAACCTGCGAGCTAATACCTTGTTTTATTCCCCACTCTTGCATACGAAGGCGAACCTGACGCACCGAAATACGGTTTTTTTTACTACTTAAAAACACGGCTATTTCGTCAGGTTTTGCAAATTGGCCGCGTATAGTAAGCCAACTTTGAAGTGCACTTAATGCTTTTTTACCAACCGGAATTAAGCGCTCTTTGTTGCCTTTACCACGTACTAAAATCTCTCCGTTTTTAGTATTTATATCTTGCATGTTAGCGCCAACTAACTCACTAATGCGCAGCCCAGATGAATACATTAGTTCCATCATGGCTTTATCTCTTATAGCTAATGGGTCGTCGTCGTTTATTTCTAGCAGACTTGCCATTTGATCTACATCGAGGTTTTTTGGAAGTGGCTTTGAAAATTTAGGCCCTTTAATCCCTTGTGCAGGGTTATGGTAATGCGATTGCTGTGCAATATTTTTGGCTTTCAAAAATTTATACAAACTACGAATACAGCTTAATTTTAAACTAATTGTTCGCCCGCTTAATTGCTTTGAACGAAGCGCCATACTGTAGCGACGAATATGCTCGCCTTGCACGCCAAACCAGTCATCACATAATTTACTAAAATAAAGCGCTGCAAAGCCAAGTTGGCTTACATACTGATTTACAGTGTGCGCGGAATATTGCTTTTCGTATTTTAAATATTCGCTAAATAAAGTTATAGGCGTACGCCAGTTATCGCTTAAATCGCTAATATTTGGCGTGGGGTTTTCGTTCATGCAAGTTCCAACAGCCTTAGCTGTAGGGCACGTACAAAGTCCAGTACAAAGAGGTTGTCTTGTGCGGGTTCAAAGTGGTTAGCATCGTTACTACCAAAGGCTAAAATAGCCACTGGCTTTTTGCTATCACCAATTAAATAGATAGCTGCCGATTGGGTTTTATCGCTAAATAATAGCTCGCATTCTTGTTGATTAATACGCCCTAAATAATGCGTAGAATGTGTAAGACGATGTTCAATAAGGTCGTTATACTGCGCTGTGTATTTAATTAACTTACAGTCGCTTATATTTGGACTTGTACAAATTATATTGGTTAAGTTACTGGCAAGTGTATTGAAGTCGTAATTGCTCCAAAGCTGGCTATGGCACTGGCTAAATAATCTATATACAAGCTCGTTTTGTTTTGCATGTTTACTCATGCTCTCTATTTGATTTTTTAACAGTGTATTGTGTTCACGCAGCTGGCGCTGCTGTATATGCACCAGTGAAGTAGCACCTTGCTCTTTTTGTTGAAGCTCAAGCTTTGCAAGTAAGTGTGGTTGATCAATTAAAAAATCAGGATGATGAGTTAAATACTCAGCAACTTGCTCTTTAGTTAGCTCGCTCATAATGCTACTTGCCCATCAAATACATGCTCGGCTGGGCCAGTCATGCGTACAGGGTGGCCTTCGCCGCTCCAGCGCACTTGCAATGTACCGCCTGGTAAATCAACTTGTACCGTGGTGTTAAGTTTGCTTTGAATATGGCCAATAACCATAGCTGCACATGCGCCAGTACCACAAGCAAGGGTTTCGCTAACGCCGCGCTCCCATACTCTTAGCTTTATATGATCTTGCGATACTACTTGCATAAAGCCGATGTTGGCACGATTTGGAAAACGTTCGTGGTTTTCCAGCAGTGGGCCAAGTACATCAACTTGTGCGGTCGTTATATCGTCAACTTCTAACACGCAGTGCGGGTTACCCATAGACACCGCGCCACTAAATACTGTGTGCTCTTGTGCTCTTATAATATAGGTAAGTTCACGCTTGCTGGCTTTGAGCGGTATTTTGGCCGGCTCAAAATTAGGATGGCCCATGTTTACGGTAACTTGGCCATCTTTTTCTATGTATAGCGTTAAGTTGCCCGATTTAGTCGATACGCTAATTTTATGCTTGTTGGTTAAGCCTTTCATTCGCACAAAACGGGCAAAACAGCGTGCGCCATTTCCGCATTGTTCTACTTCGGTGCCATCGGCATTAAATATACGATAATGAAAGTCGAGATCGGGTGAGTATGGCGCTTCTACCATTAGCAGTTGGTCAAAACCAATGCCAAAGTGGCGATCAGCCAGTTTTTTTATTTGATCTCGTGACAAAAACACATTTTGTGTAATGTTATCAATTACAACAAAGTCGTTGCCTAAGCCGTGCATTTTGGAAAAATTAACTAACATAGCGCTCTAATTCGGTTTTGCTCTGTGCTAATCATGCCACAGAGCAGCGAGTTGGCAAAAACGTTTATGGTAAAATTTTCTCACCCTGATAAAGGCTTTCTATCGTTTCGCGTTGGCGAATAAGGTGGTGCTGCTCGCCATCTACCATTATTTCTGCAACACGTGGGCGAGAGTTATAATTTGAGCTCATAGTAAAGCCATATGCGCCTGCACTACGCTGAGCTAGTAAATCGCCTTGCTTAAGTGCAAGTTTGCGGTCTTTACCTAAAAAGTCACCGGTTTCACATACTGGGCCAACAATATCGAAATTATGTGTTGGGGTGTCGTCGTTTCGCACCGATATCGGAATAATTTTTTGCCATGCTTGATAAAGCGAAGGGCGCAGCATGTCGTTCATACCCGCATCTACAATGGCAAAAAACTTATCTTGGTTTTGCTTAATAAATTCAACTTGGGTTACTAAAATGCCGGCATTGGCTGCAATAGCGCGGCCAGGCTCAAAAATAAGCTCAAGATGTTTGTAATTAGCTAAACGCTCAGTTACTTGCGCTGCATATTCACTTGGATGTGGCGGTTGCTCGTTGTTATACGGCACACCTAAACCACCACCAATATCTAAATGCGTAAGCTCAATACCGCATGTTTTTAGCTCATCAATTAGCGCCATTAATTTATCTAACGCTTCTAAAAAGGGTCTTACTTCTGTTAGTTGCGAACCTATATGGCAGTCAACACCGGTAATTTTTAAACCCGGTAAAGACGCTGCATGTTGATAAACACTCACAGCTGTTTGAATATCAATGCCAAATTTATTTTCTTTTAAACCGGTAGAAATATACGGATGCGTTTTTGCGTCTATATCAGGGTTAACACGTATAGAAATAGGCGCTTCTAAATTTAACTCGCAAGCAACCTCAGAAATACGCTCAAGCTCAGAGGCCGACTCAACATTAAAGCATTTAATGCCTAGTTTTAGCGCATAAGCTATTTCGTCTGCTGTTTTAGCCACGCCCGAAAAAACGACTTTAGAGGCGTCGCCACCGGCTTTTATTACACGTGCAAGTTCACCCTTCGATACAATATCGAAACCTGAGCCAAGGCGCGCTAAAATATTTAATACTGCAATGTTAGAATTTGCTTTAACGGCATAGCAAACCAAGCTTTTATGGTTTTTAGTGGCATTAGCAAAGGCTAAATAATGACGTTCAAAGGTCGCGCGCGAATACACATAACAAGGCGTACCATATTGCTGAGCAATAGCGGCCACACTTACGTCTTCGGCAAATAATTGGTTGTTTTGGTAGTTAAAATAATCCATTTATTGCTCCTGACTTTGTTGCGTGTTGTTTTGCTCTGAAGCAGTTACTGGTTCAACTGTTTCTTGAGGTTGATTTTGATCAACTTCTTGCTCTGGTAAATAAAGAGGGCCACTTTGTCCGCAACCAGCTAATGCGCTTAGCAGTACAGTGCTTATTAATAGTTTTTTTAATTGTAAGGTATGTGTCGCTTTCATTAGATTAATATGGTTGCTGGCTTTATAATCGCAGAGTAACAGAATATCTAAAAAATGCAGCTATTCGCGGATGATTTTATTCCTGTTACACTAGCTGCACACTTTTAAAGCTAATTTTAAGCTAAAATGTACCCAATATTAGGCGGCTCGCCTGCAAAGGAAAATTACAATGACTGAACACGAATATCACCAATTAGCCGAAGCTCTTATGTTCACAATTGAAGAGCAAGTTGATGATTGCGAAGCTGATTTAGATTATGAGTCGGCACAAGGTATTTTAGAAATTATATTTGCTGATAAAAGTAAAATTGTAATTAATAAACAAGCGCCTTTGCATCAAGTATGGGTGGCAACTAAATTTAATGGCCACCACTTTGAAATGCGTGACGGTCAATGGATTGATAATCGTTCTGGCGCTGAGTTTTGGGAATTTATGAACCAAGCATCTACTCGCCAAGCAGGCCAAGAAATTAAGTGGCAATCATCACTATGAGTTTAGAATTTGTAGAATACCCGGCACAATCAGAACACAAAGCAACGGTAATTTGGTTACATGGCCTAGGTGATTCAGGTGATGGTTTTGCACCTGTAGCACCGCAGCTTAATTTACCCAGTGAGCTAGGGATACGATTTGTATTTCCGCATGCGCCAGTGCAACCGGTCACCATAAATGGTGGTATGGAAATGCGCTCTTGGTACGATATTAAATCTATAGAATTAGATAAGCGTGCCGATGAACAAGGCGTAAGAGATTCAGCTGACAAAGTTCAAGTTCTTATTAATCAAGAAATTGAAAGTGGTATACCTGCTAATAAAATTATTTTGGCTGGTTTTTCACAAGGTGGCGTTGTTTCACTACATTTAGCGCCACGTTTTGAGCATAAGCTTGGTGGCGTTATGGCGCTTTCTACTTACATGTGTGTGCCACAAAAATTTACAGACGAAGCAAAACATACTGATTTAAATGTTTTTATGGCGCATGGTAGCCAAGATAACGTAGTGCCGCATAGTGCGGGAAGAAGTGCGTATGAAGTATTAACAGCACATAACATGGATGTAAGCTGGCAAGATTACCCAATGGCTCATCAGGTTTGCGCAGAAGAACTGCAAGCTATTCGTCAATGGTTAATTGCCCGTTTAAGCTAATTTTGGAGCCGCTGAGGTCAATATGAGTCAAAAAATAGTAATTAAAGCAAATGTTAAACGCGAACCACAAAATACTGTACCTACAGTTAGTTATGAGTGGCACTGGCGTCGTATTGTGAGTATTTCTATGTTGGTAGCAATGACCTCTGCTGCTGTGGTGTATGGGCTAACTGCATCGGTAAATGCCGAGCAAGGTGAGCATGCTAACGAGCAAGAGCAATTTTTAAGCTTTGATGACAGTCCGCAAAATAGCGAAAACGATGATGAGGCAAACATAGATAGTGAAGCACAACAAAGTGATTTACTTGATGAGCCTGATGACATTACCCAAGCGAGTATTGATCCGCTGTTAGCCTCACAGAGTTTGCAAAATGAATCGCCTCAACTTGCGGCTTCTGAGGATACCGATTTTATAGATGATAAGAATACGTTAGCGGTAAATAATAATGCACAGCAAAACGATAGCATTAATACAGCGTTAAACTCTGAACTTGATAATGAAGTACAACAAGAACCTGAAAATGAAGAGCTGCAAAGTACGGTGCAAGCAGCAAGTGCTGGCGATTTACTGGTAGAATTAGACAGTGATGATGGTGCTTTAACAGGTACTGAAGGGTTTTCTGCTGATGCACATGTAGCGAGTGTAGCCTTAGGGGCGCAAATTGATACAGGTAAAATTAGCCGTGCAGTACTGACTCGTAAAGTAAGTAAACGTGAGCCTACAAATGTATTTGCTGCCGACATAAGGTTAAGCCAGTTTGATGAAGGTTTATCGTTTTTTAGTGAGCTTAAAAACTTACAAGGCCAACAAGTTAAGCATGTTTGGTCTTATGAGGGTGAAACCATGGCTGAAATTACGCTTAATGTTACTTCGCCTCGTTATAGAACGTACTCTACAAAAAATATTATGGACACACAAACAGGCCACTGGCGTGTTGATGTTGTTGATGAGAAAAGTAATTTAATTGCTCAAAAAGAATTTAGAATTTTAGCTGACTAAGCTTAGCTATTCAGCAGTAACTAATTGGATACCCCTATGACAGAAAAAACAAAACTAGTACGCATAGCCACTCGTAAAAGCGCTTTAGCGCTTTGGCAGGCTGAATTTGTTAAAGCACAGCTTGAGCATTTTCATAGTGATGTGCGCGTAGAATTAGTCCCTATGTCGACTCAAGGGGATATTATTTTAGATACCCCACTTGCTAAAATTGGCGGTAAAGGCTTATTTGTTAAAGAGCTTGAACAAGCTATGTTAGATGGACGTGCCGATATTGCCGTACATTCTATGAAAGACGTACCTGTTGATTTTCCTGAAGGCTTAGCGCTGCACACCATTTGTGAGCGAGAAGATCCGCGCGATGCATTTGTTTCAAATAACTTTGCTAATATAAGCGAGTTACCAAAGGGTGCGATTGTAGGGACTTCGAGTTTACGTCGTCAGTGTCAAATTAGAGCACTACGTCCGGATTTAGAAATTCGTGACTTGCGCGGAAACGTCAATACACGTTTGGCTAAATTAGATGACGGCCAATACGATGCTATTATTTTAGCAGCAGCAGGGCTTATTCGTTTAGAAATGGGCGAGCGTATTGCCGATTATATTGAGCCTGAAGTATCATTACCTGCAAATGGCCAAGGTGCTGTAGGTATTGAATGTCGTATTGATGATGAAGTAACAAAAGCGTTGCTTGCACCGCTTGAGCATACGCAAACACGTATTCGTGTAAATGCAGAACGTGCCATGAACCGTCACTTAGAAGGCGGTTGTCAAGTGCCAATAGGCGCTTATGCATTAGTTGATGGCGAACAAGTGCATTTACGTGGTTTAGTTGGTGCCGTTGATGGTAGTGAAATTTTAAACGATGAAGTTACTGGTCATATTAATGATGCAGAGAAAATTGGTGTTGAGCTTGCTAAAAAGCTACTAGCTCAAGGTGCAGATAAAATATTAGCTGAAGTTTATAGAGACGCATAAATGACACATATCCTGATAACTCGGCCCGAAGGAAAAGGCGCAGCCCTTGCTCAGCAACTTGAGGAAGCGGGTTATCAGGCGTCGCTATTTCCTGTTTTAAAAATTACCCATTTAACGCCCTCAAGTACCGAGCTGAGCCCTCTGTTAAATGCAGATAAAATAATATTTATATCTCAAGATGCAGTAACAGCACTCGCCCAGTTAAAACCAAATATTAATACTAAAGCGCAATTTTATGCCATTGGCCAACAAACTGCCGATACTATTTATGAGCAGTTTGGTGTTAGGGCTGCCGTACCTAAACAATATGATTCAGAAGGTCTATTAGCACTTAAATCGTTAGCGGAAGTTGATGGCAGTAATATTGTGTTAGTAAAAGGCCAAGCAGGACGCCCCGATATTGCAAAAACACTTAAAGAGCGCGGCGCTTTTTTAAATAATTGTGTGGTGTATAAGCGTGAGGCAATAGCCGCTGAAAAAATCAACTGGACAGACCACTGGCAAAGCCTGAAAGTACAAGGTATAGTCATTACAAGTAATGCAGCAGTAGATGCAATATTTAATAACCTAATTCAAGAACAATTACAGTGGTTACAACAGTGCCGATTTTATGTTGCTAGCGAGCGCATTGCCGCTTATTTAAAGCAGCAACAGGTAAGTTCGGCTAATATACACATTGCAGCAGGGGCAAGCGATGACGCTATGTTTTCCTGTATTAAACAGCAAGGTAGCAACATGAGCGAACAGTCAAAGCCAGTAACGGCAGATAATAAAAATCCAGCTAAAGCAGCTGTGCCTTCAAGTAAAAAAGATCCTGTAAATACAGCTAATAAGCCAAATAATACTAAGCAAAAAATTAGTAAAGTAGCGGTTCTCGCACTTATTATTTCTCTTATTGTAGCAAGTGGTGTGGGTTATGAGTTTTACCAAAAGCTAAATGCAGGTAAGGCCCAAAATATAGCGGTTAACGAGCTTAATGAGCAAAATAAGCTACTTGCTCAAGAGTTACAAGCGCTTAAATCTGCACAATCTAACTTGCAGCAAGCGCTGTTTAATAGTGAGCAAAAGGTAACAACAGCACTAAGCGAAAGTGCTGCAAACAATCAGCAGCAATTAAAAGCAGCCCTTCAGCAAGCTCAACAACAAGGAGCCTCGCTTAATCCGCAAGAAGTAACCAGCTTACAACGCATGGCTGAGTTTAAGTTGTGGGCTGAAAAAGACTACCAAGGTACACGTGCTGTACTTAAGCGTTTAGATGCGTTACTAAGTGAGCATCCAGGTACTGTTGAAGTTCGCCAAGCCATTATGCAAGACATACAAATGCTCGACAGCTTAAAGCCAATAGCAACAGAAGCTATTTATCTGCAGCTAAGCAGTGTGTTAACGAGTGTTGATGATCTAGCTTTTAACGCAGTTAATGTGCCTTCAGACACAACTGAAGTTGACGAAAATGTATTAAGTGAAGATATAAGCGATTGGCAACAAAACTTAAGCAATAGCTGGAATAAAATAGTTGATAGTTTTATTACTATTCGCCATCACGAAGGCGCAGCAATTGAACCACTACTAACAGATCAAGAGCGTCATTTAATTAACCAGCGTATTAAACTTAATTTATCTCAAGCACAAGATGCGCTTATGAGTAAGCAAGCGAGTATTTATTTTAATGCTCTAAGTGAAGCTAAGCGTTTGGTCACTGAGTACTTTAAGCAAGATGATGACGCTACTAAAGCGGTACTTAAGGCACTAGCAAATCTTGAAAAAGAGCAATTAAACTTTAGCCCTAAAGTAACGTTAAAAAGTACACAAAAGGTTAAGGAGTGGGCGCAATGATAGGGATAATTATATTAATTGTAGCTATTGTTGTGGTACTGGCGGTAACTCCGTTTGTATTAGATGAAAAAGGTTATGTACTGATTTCGTTTAACAATACAACGATTGAAGGCACTATAGTGTCGTTTTGTATTATGGCGGCGATTACAGCAGCTGTGTTGTACTTAACTTATAAGTTAGTACGCTATTTATTATCGATTTATCATAATACTAAACATGGTTTTTTTGCGCGTAGCCAAGAGCGCAAGCACGCTGCCATAGAGCAAGCCCTTTGGAGTGCTATTAACGATGATTACGAACATGTGGAGCAGGCATTGTCTGGTAATAGCGTGCCAAGTAAATTTGAGGATATTCGCTTAGCATTACTTGCAAAAGCAGCGCTCACTAACAACCAAGCAGATAAAGCACTAGAGCGATTATTTGAAATAAGCCCAGAAAACCAGCTGAAAGTTGCAAAGCTGTGGCTTGCAAGCGGTGATAGTAGCGCGATTGAATCGCAAATGCGAACCAGTGCAGAAGCTAAAAAAGCAACACCTCTGGAGCTTAAACTTTATGCCGAAGTACTTGTCCAGCAACAGCATTTTACTGCCCTTGAAGAGTTTTTACCGCGTTTACTTCGTAAAAAAGCACTTAATGAGACGCAATGGACACAATTATTTAATGCTTATTTTAGTGCGCTCGATGATGACAAACTTACCGGAAAGTATAAACAGTTACCTAAGAAGCTACAGGCTCATGCCCACAATGCATATTTAATGCAAATGGCACAAGCTGGTCAATTAAGCGTGATTGAAAGCGACTTAATTAAAATGGTTAAACATAATGAACAGCACTTATTGCTCGCTAATATATTAAGCAATACCACTGCCGCCGATGCTGTTAAGTTACAAACAACTATTCAAGAACGCCTTAAAAAGGACGACTCGAACAACGCTTTATTATTAGCATTGGCATGCCTTGCTAACGCCCAAGGTGATTATGATTTAGCCGCGCGAATATTTGATAAAGCCCTGAATAGCGATAATAAAAAACAGTTTTTTGAACAGGCTGCTTTAAGTTATAAAAATAGTGCACAAGCAGAAAAGGCGCTCGTTTTATATCAATAAAGGTCTACACTATTAGCAATTGATTTTTATGATATTGGAGCCAAGTATTGAGAAAACTTTTAATATTAACCCTAAGCTTGGCCTGTGCTTATTTTTTCACTGGGTATTTTAGTAACTCACTTCTTTCTGTTGATGGTTATGCGGTCGCCTCTTGGCCGCCTTCAGGTATTGCATTAGCTAGCTTTTTAATTTGGGGCCGAAAGTCTTTTATTGGCCTTATTATAGGGGCTTTTTGTACTAACTTAATTCATCTTGATAACGCTGTAGATATTCTCAATTCTAGCGTTTTTTTACAGGCTCTTTGTATCACTTTAGCTTCTGTTTTGCAGGCTTGGATTGGCTGCAAAATTATTGTTAATGTAATAAAAGCCCCCTTGGATCTATCTTCATTAAAACGCAGTGTTCAAAGCTTAGTAGTAGCCGGGCCATTGTGCTGCATTATTGCAGCAGGTGTTGGTACAAGTTTACTAGCACTAAATAACGTGATACCAACAGATGCTATTTTTGATAATTTTATAGCGTGGTGGATTGGTGACAGTATTGGCGTTTTAATATTTACCCCTTTAATGCTCGCTGCGTTTAATTACACGCAGGTCCGCCACCGTTTACAGGTGATTTTGCCTTCACTATTAATATATACGCTTATTAGCGTTAGTTTTTATGGCGCAGCAAGTGTAAAAAAAGAAAAAGACATTCAAAAACAAGAAACTAAAATACTTGCAGTACAAAATGCAATTAGCCAAAAGTTAGATGGAGTGACTTCTCATTTAGGGTTATTAGCGACTTATTTTGCTAGTAGCGACGACGTAAATTTTAAAGAGTTTAAGCAGTTTACTTCAAAGCAACTAACTTACAGTCAAGAAATATTAGCATTTGAATGGGTGCCATTTGTATCGTCTAGCCAATTAGCCGAGTTTAAAGCGAATCAAAATCTAGCATCAGGCGCACCCATTTATGTAAAAGAAAAGGCCTTAGGTGGTGGATGGCAAGAGGTTGGCATTCGTAGTCATTACTTTCCGGTAAAATATGCATACCCTTTAGAGGGCAACGAAGATGTTATTGGGTTTGATTTAGCGTCAAATAAAGTACGCAGCGCAGCACTTGCTAAAGCTAAAGTGCTTAATGAACTTGTGTTAAGTGAGCCTATCAACTTAGTACAAAACACATCAGAAAAAGGTGTCTTATTTTTATACCCTGTATTTGGTGATTCATCCACTGAGGGTGACTTTAAAGGGTTTGTAGCTGCCGTTGTTAGCCTTAAACGGCTTTCTCAAGCGCTATTGTTTGATCATAATAACTCAATTGCAGCGAGCTTTTTTGATACAACGGTAGCAGGTAAAAAGTTGCCTATTTATACTGCTGATATAGATGCCTCTTATACTTTGTTTAAGCAATATCAATTACTGATTGGTAAGCGTATGTGGCAAGTAGAGCTTCATGAGCCAATAGTAAGAACGTCTTGGTTTGCATACTGGCTGGCCCAAATAGTGGGGATGTTATTTGTTTGGTTGCTGATTACTTTTTTAATCTCAGTTACAGGTACCAATATACAAATACGTGAGCAAGTAGCCAAACAAACGCGCAGCCTTCGTCTAGAAAAGCAAAAGGCAGACGAAGCGAGCCAAATTAAAAGTCACTTTTTAGCAAATATGAGCCATGAAGTACGAACGCCTATTAATGGTATTAAAGGGCTACATTATTTAGCGCTACAGCAAAATGACTGGCCACAAGCAAGGAGCTATATCGAACAAGCTGATGGCGCATTAGGGGTTTTATTACGGGTTTTAAACGACGTGCTCGATTTTTCGAAAATGGAAGCAGGTAAGCTCGATTTAATGCAAGAGCCAATTAATGTAGCCAGTTTGGCTGACGAAATGCTTAATTTACTTCAATTTGAAGCTGATGCTAAATCAATACAATTAAATCTCGATTTTGATCAATCGACAAATTTAGTGATTAATACAGATCCTATTCGCTTAAAACAAGTGCTGTTAAACTTATTAAATAACGCAGTTAAGTTTACGGCTAAGGGAGAGATCACGTTAAAAATTTGGCAATCTAAAAAAATGACTTACTTTAGTATTAACGATACGGGGATTGGTATTAGTAGCGAAGCGCAAAAGCAATTATTTAAGCCGTTTGCACAAGCCGATAGCTCAACCTCTCGTCAATACGGTGGTACGGGTTTAGGGTTGAGTATATGCCGTAAACTGGTGCATTTAATGGGTGGTGAAATTGATTTAGTAAGCTTTGAAGGAAAGGGATCAACGTTTACGTTTAGCTTGCCACTTTGCTCGCCTTTACCAAAAGCAGAGCAGGTTTTGCAGCAGTACAATGACATTGATGTAAGTACGCTATCGTTTGCACATTATAAATTACTTTTAGTTGAAGATAACCCGCTAAACCAGCATGTTGCCAGTGCGATTTTAAAAACAAAAGGGTGTAACGCCGATATTGCTAATGATGGATTTGAAGCCATAGAAAAGCTCACCGCTAACACTTACGATATAGTAATTATGGATATTCAAATGCCTAAAATGGATGGCCTACAAGCAACAACAGTAATACGTAATGATCTAGGGTTGATTGATTTACCCATAATTGGCCTTTCTGCAAATGCACACGATGATGATGTTAAAAAGGCTTTAGCTTGTGGAATGAATAGTTACATCACGAAACCTATTGATGCAAATACACTTTTTAAAACACTTTGGCATTACTTACCTCATTAAGTGATTTTTGCACAAAAAGCAGACATATGACCGCTTAAACTTAAAGCAAATCGTATAAACTTGAAAAATAACTGTATCTGCGTATCATGCGCGCAAATTTAACCTAACCGAGTTGCTACTATGATTAATAGAAAACTACCTTTGCTAGATATTCATCGCCACTTAGATGGTAATGTCCGTGCGCAAACGATATTAGAGCTTGGTCGCCAGTTTAATATAGAGTTACCAGCCGATAACGTAGAGGCGCTTATTCCTCACGTACAAGTAATTGATCCTGAACCAAACTTAATGGCTTTCTTACAAAAACTAGATTGGGGCGTTACGGTTTTAGGTGATTACGATGCATGTAGACGCATAGCAATTGAAAACATTGAAGATGCTCAGGCACAGGGCTTAGATTATGTTGAGCTTCGCTTTAGCCCTTACTACATGGCACAAAGCCAAGGTCTGCACCCTCAGGGCGTTGTAGAGGCTGTTGTTGACGGTATTAAATCAGCAACACATGGTAAGAATATTAAAGCTAATTTAATTGGCATTTTATCGCGTACTTATGGCGTAAAAACATGCCAGTATGAACTTGATGCCCTCTTAGCGTTTAAAAACGATTTAGTTGCAGTCGATTTAGCGGGTGACGAAATTGGTTTTCCGGGGGAGCTATTTATTGAACACTTTAAGCAAGTTCGCGATGCTTATTTAGCTTCCACTATACACGCGGGTGAAGCGCTAGGTGCGCCAAGTATTTGGCAAGCAATTAATGAGCTAGGTGCAAGCAGAATAGGCCACGGCGTTAAAGCAATCGAAGATCCTAAATTAATGGATTATTTACGCGATAACCGAATTGGTATTGAGTCGTGCTTAACAAGTAATATTCAAACAAGTACGGTAGACGATTTAACTAAGCATCCGCTTAAACAATTTTTAGATCATGGGATTTTAGCGTGTATCAACACCGATGATCCTGCGGTTGAAGGAATTGAAATTGAGCATGAGTACTTAGTAGCAGCCCCAAAAGCAGGCCTATCGCAAGCCGATATGGAAAAAGCCCAAGCAAACGCGCTAGAAATCGCCTTTTTAAGTGACGGTGATAAAAAAGCACTCTCAGCACTCGTTTGTGCACGTTAATTTAAGAATATTAAAAATGCCGCTTTAAAGCGGCATTTTTGTAACTGTTATTTAGTGTGTTTGGCAGCTAATGTAGTTATCGTAAAGTGCTTTAAGTACATCAGCTCGGCTGATCATGCCTATCACTTTAAAGCCGTCGACCACAGGGTAATTTTTAGGTTTACCTGTTTTCATTTGCTCTGCTAGTTCAATAATATTTGTATCACCACTAACGGTGACCACATTAGTTTGCATAAGCTGAGATACCTTAACTACGCCATCACAAAAATAGCTGCTTTGCGTAAGCGGTTTAAGTAGTTCTTGCTCAGATATAAATCCTACCAGTGATTTGTGCTCGTCAAATACAGGGGCGCCAAGTAATTTAAATTTTTGTAGCTCTGCAATGGCGCTCGTCATTTCTGTATCGGGTGTTATGTTTGGCAACTTGCGTTGCATAAAGTCTTTTACTTTTGTATTTAGCATTTGGGTCTCTCCCGCTGATGTTCTATACAAAGTATGGTTTATAGATTTGTTTTTAGGAAATTGTTTATATTGATAAGGTTGATAGATTTAACCAATTAACTATCTAAAATTTACAAATAAAAAAGGCACCTTCTAGGTGCCTGTTTTTTAATGTGTTGTGCTTTACTTACTTTATAAAAGCAAATGCATCAGCAAACATGTTTTCGCGTACTGCACCATGAGTAATAAAGTCATCACGAACAATACCTATCATGTCAAAGCGACCCGCCATGTAAATATCGTAAGGTTCAAGCGACACAATATCTTGCATTACTGCTTTATGTACGTAGCCAGTATGGCCTTGCCAATTAGCTGATGGGTTTTCTACAACAGGAATAAACTTAAAGTTTTCGTTACTGTCTGCCCAGGTTTGCATTTCAGTGTGTGCATATAAAGCCGATTCTTCTTTTACACCCCAGTAGAATAATACCGGGCGATCGCAATTAATTTCAGCTAAATGATCAGCCATTGATTTTGCGTAAGAGAAACCAGTACCACCGGCTAGTAAAATAATAGGGCGTTCGCACTGAAGGCGTAATTGCGATACACCAAGGCCTGCTTCAATATCTACCGGGGTATTATTAGTATAGGCACTACGAAGATGTTCAAGCGATTGCATAGCATATGAGTCTGCACCCGAGGCACCAATGTGTAATTCAATTTCGTCACATTGTGAAGGGCGGCTAGCAATAGAAAACGCACGTTTGTCTTTTTCGCCTAATACTAATTGCATGTATTGGCCTGCTTCAAACGTAACAGGTTGTTGAGGCTTTAAAATTACTTTATGTACAAATTCTGTAAGTGGGCTGATAGCTACAACTTCAGCTTTTAATGTTTGCATTTTTTACCTTTTAGCAGCGCTTTTAACAGCAGATACGCAATAGAATGCATCGATTCTAGCATATCTGCAGGGTTACTTTATAGCCTGTTATGTACTTACATATAAACGTTTACAGAATATTCAAGCTTTGCCAAATATCATCTACACGATCTTTAGTGGCTTTATCCATAACAATCGGCTCACCCCATTCTCGAGTGGTCTCGCCAGGCCATTTATTGGTAGCATCCATCCCCATTTTTGAACCGAGCCCTGATACCGGTGATGCAAAGTCGAGGTAATCAATAGGGGTGTTTTCTATTAATGTGGTGTCACGTGCAGGGTCCATACGAGTAGTAATAGCCCAAATAACATCTTCCCAATCACGTGCATTTACGTCGTCATCACAAACAATAACAAACTTTGTATACATGAATTGACGTAAGAAAGACCAAACACCCATCATTACGCGTTTGGCGTGGCCTGGGTATTGTTTTTTCATAGTTACAACAGCCATACGGTACGAACATCCTTCCGGCGGTAAGTAAAAGTCGACTATTTCAGGGAACTGTTTTTGTAATATAGGCACGAACACTTCGTTTAGTGCCACGCCTAAAATTGCAGGTTCATCAGGCGGACGGCCAGTAAAAGTACTATGATAAATGGGATCTTTACGGTGAGTTAAGTGAGTTACCGTCATTACAGGAAAGTCATCAACTTCGTTGTAGTAACCAGTGTGATCGCCGTACGGTCCTTCTGGTGCCATTTCACCAGGCATTATGTAGCCTTCAAGTACTATTTCAGCACTGGCGGGCACTTGTAAATCGTTAGATATAGACTTTACTACTTCTGTTTTACTACCACGTAATAAGCCTGCAAACGCATATTCGCTTAATGTGTCTGGCACGGGTGTAACTGCACCTAAAATAGTGGCAGGATCAGCGCCTAATGCAACCGATACCGGATACGGCTCGCCTGGATGTTCTTTACACCATTCTTGAAAATCAAGCGCGCCACCACGGTGTGACAACCAGCGCATAATAATTTTGTTTTTACCTAATAGCTGCTGACGATAAATACCTAGGTTTTGGCGTTTTTTATAAGGCCCTTTAGTAACGGTTAGGCCCCATGTAATAAGTGGAGCAGCATCCCCTGGCCAACAGTGCTGAATAGGCAGTTTAGTTAAATCAACCTCGTCGCCCTCTAAAATCACTTGCTGACAAGGCGCTTTTTTAACTTCTTTAGCTGGCATATTAAGTACTTGCTTAAATACTGGTAATTGCCCTAGTGCTTCTTTAATACCTTTTGGTGGCTCAGGCTCTTTTAAAAAAGCTAAAAGCTTACCCACTTCACGTAATTCGCTCACATCTTTCTGGCCCATTCCCATAGCAACGCGTTGCGGGGTACCAAATAAATTAGCAAGTACCGGAATACTGTGCCCTTTAGGATTTTCGAACAGTAAAGCCGGGCCTTTAGCGCGTAAAGTACGGTCGGCTATTTCGGTCATTTCAAGATACGGGTCGATTTCTTGGGTGATACGTTTAAGCTCGCCTTTTTTCTCAAGCAAATCGATAAAATCACGTAAATCTTTGTATTTCATTGTGGGCCGCTATTATGCAAAAAGTTAAAGTATTATACCCAGTTCGTGCGAGGCAAGTCATTATTTGCACTTAAAACTTACCCCGCCCTCGAGTGACTGATTTTTAATGTTGGAGCTGGCCTGATGTTAGCTATGTATTCCCCAACAGTAATGTGGCTTTAATACGCTTAACGGTATGAGTTAGTTCAGTTTACTTATACTGATGCGAGGAAGCTTTTATGCTTTTAATAAGGTGGAGTATATTTTAGCTTTACTACTCGGCTTATTTATTAACTGGTTTATACTATATTGCACTGTAATTTATTACCCTCAATAATTAACATCGCTTCTTTGCCTTTGCCCCAAAAAAGCACTTTTTCATTTATATATTTATTACCAGATGCGCTTTCTTCGTGGCTAAGTAGGTGAGTCTTTTTGTTAAAGACCAGCTTGGCTTGTGAGCTATTAATTATATTAAGTACAGCATTTTGTTTGCCACAATTATAAGTAGCGCTGTTTTGTTGCTCACTACATGCGGTTAAGCTTAGTAATCCTGCAATTATTGCTATGTGTACTTTCATTACTCCTCCCTTCTTGCAGTAAATCTTGATAAAGCTATCAAGTAATCCCCTAAACAGCGTAAGAGTAACAAAGCAAAATTAACCGTTGGTGAAAATCGTGGTTTAAGATATGTTGAGGGTATTATTTTTGAGCTAGGAAGCCCTATGGCAGGTACTAACCTTTTAACTTTATTAGATGACATAACAACGCTACTTGATGACATAGCAACAATGAGTAAAGTCGCGACTAAAAAAACCGCTGGTGTATTAGGAGATGATTTAGCACTTAATGCACAACAGGTAACAGGTGTGGCTGCAGAGCGAGAATTGCCCGTTGTGTGGGCAGTAGCTAAAGGCTCTTTTTTAAATAAAGCTATTTTAGTACCCGCTGCACTATTAATTAGCGTGTGGCTGCCTTGGCTAATAACACCACTTTTAATGATTGGTGGATTATTTTTATGTTTTGAAGGGGCTGAAAAAGTATTTGCTAAGTTTTTACCTCATCATGAAGAGGTAACAGATGAAGATGAAAAGCTCGATTTAGTTGAGTATGAAAAACAAAAAGTAAAGGGAGCTATACGCACGGACTTTATTCTTTCAGCCGAAATTATAGTCATTACTTTAGGCACTGTTGCCGGAGCTACTTTAGTTAATCAAGCATTAGTACTTTGCGTAATCGCAATTATAATGACCATAGGCGTTTATGGTTTAGTGGCAGGTATTGTAAAGCTTGATGATGCGGGATTATATTTACTTAACCAATCTAAAGAGTCGGCAAATAAGTTTAAAGAGCTACTTGGAAAAGGCTTGCTAGCAGCGGCACCTAGGTTAATGCAGTTTTTAGCATTTGCTGGCACAGTTGCTATGTTTTTAGTGGGCGGTGGTATTTTATCTCACGGTATTGAGTTACTTCATCATTGGCAGCTAGAAGTCACTAGCACTGGTAAATCTTTATTTAATGGCACTGGAGAGGTTTTAGCTCCCCTAATTTTTGATGGTTTGCTAGGTGTGATAGCTGGTTTATGTGTTGTTGTACTACACATTATATGGAGTAAGATTACTAAAAGTAGGCATTAGATTATAGGGCTTGAGTTTACGCTTGTTTACATAAAATATAAAAAAGATGATGTTTATTAACGTTAAAGCTATGTAAGCTAAAAGTCATTGATAATAAATAAAAGAAATTTAAATGAACAAGCCCTTGGCTATATTTTTACTTTTACTGTTTAGTCTTTTTAGCTCTTATACTCAGGCAAATAGTGCCCGAATACCTATAGAGAGTTTTAGTAAAGACACCGAGTACAGCCAAGTTACTATTTCACCAAGTGGTGAGTATTTGGCTGTGGTTAATAAAATAAAAGGTAAAAATGTTTTAGTGATACTTGATGCTCAAACATTTAAGACACTTCATGCTGTATCATTCAGAGGAGATGCCCAGGTAGGCGATTACCACTGGGTTAATAATGAAAGAGTCGCTATTGCCAAAGAGTACTTGAGAGGTTGGAAAGATCACCCTGAATATTATGGTGAAATTTATGGTGTAAACGTCGATGGAAAAAAAAGTAAATACTTGATTGGTTACTTAGGTGAGCAACAGATAGGAAGCAGAATAAAAAAACAAACACCTCTTTACGGGACTTCTTTCATACTCGATCCCCTAATTAAAAATAAACGAAAAATGCTGGTGATGACCATTCCTTGGACTTCTAGCAATGAGCCGCATACAGTGGTTTATGAAGTTGATGTTTATACAGGAAAAAGAAAAAGGGTCACTTTATCACCTTCGCGTATGGCGCAGTTTCTAACTGATCATGAGGGTAATGTTCGCGTTGCTGTATCTACTGATAATTATATTAACGCCGAAATACACATTAAAAATAAGTCCGGTGATGATTGGGAAGAACTTTCTTTAGGCAACGAGAATTATTCGGATATTAGTTTAAAAGCATTTGATAAGCACGGTAATAATATCTATATGACCGCTTCTAAATCAGGCGAAGCCGAAGGGTTGTATAAATTAAATATAGCGAAAAAAGAAGTTAAGTTAATATTTCAAGATGAGTTTGTTTCTCCAAAGCGGGTTTGGGTTGATGAAGCATCAAAAGAGCTTTTTGCTATAGAGACAGAACTGCAATACCCGAATTATTCATTTATTGATACAGGTTCTAAAAAAAGTGAGCGTTTAAAGGCTTTAATTGAGGCGTTGAAAGGTGATCAAGTTCAGTTAATTAGTAGCACAGCAGACGGCAATGCAAATATTATATATGCCTCCAGCGATACTAATCCTGGACGTTATTACTTATATGATGCATCTAAAAATGAGCTTAAATACTTGTTTGCCTCAAGAGGTTGGTTGAAGCCTGAAGAAATGGCAATTACGAAACCTATCCATTATAAAACTCGAGATGGCTTAACAATATACGGATATTTAACCATACCTAATGATACAGACGAGAAAAACTTACCTTTGGTTGTAATGCCTCATGGGGGGCCTCATGGACCTAGAGATTGGTGGGGGTTTGATCCTGACTCGCAATTACTTGCAAGTCGCGGTATTGCTGTACTTAAAGTTAACTTTAGGGGTTCGGGTGGATTCGGACGTAACTTTGAGCATGCTGGACACAAAAAGTGGGGAGCTGAAATACAGTTCGATATTATAGATGGCGTTAAACATTTAATCGCAAAAGGGATCGCTGACAAAAATAATATTTGTATTGTGGGAGCAAGTTTTGGAGGTTACTCCGCTTTACAAAGCGCTATTTTAGAGCCTGATATGTTTAAATGTGCGGTAGGCGTTGTTGGAATTTATGATTTACCACTAATGTTTGAAGAGGGTGATATTTCTGAGCGCAATAGCGGTCAACGTTACTTAAAAAGTGTGATCGGTAGTAATGAAGTACAACTTAAAAGCTATTCGCCTAGTTATAATATAGACAAGCTTAAAGCCGCAGTACTTATAGTGCACGGTGGTGAAGACAAGCGAGCTCCTATTGAGCAAGCAGAATCATTAATCGCAGCCTTAAAAAAAGCAAATCACCCTTATGAGTTGGAGTTGTTAGAAGATGAAGGGCATGGTTTTTACAAGCCTGAACATCAATTGAAGTATTATAATAAATTGGTTAGTTTTTTAGAAAAACATATGAAATTTTAAAGTTTTTACAGCCAGCTATTGGCTGGCTGTATTTTTAGCATTTTACCATTTCACAAAGCTGTTCTAGCTCATATTTAGCTTTGCTATTACCTTGCGCTATTGCTTGCTCATACCAATGTTTTGCTGTTTGCACATTTTTAGTTACGCCTTGTCCGTCTCGGTACATTTGTGCAAGATTTAACTGCCCCCATTGCGATCCGGCATTTGCTGCAATAGTAAAACTCTCAAGCGCATCGCTATACTGTCCGTTTTTAAAATACGTAATGCCTTGTTGGTTATTTTTGTCGAGCTTTAAACCTTTATATAGGGGTTTTGGTTTAGGCGGAAACATTACAAATCCACCATATAAACTATTTGCTGATGGGCGTAGCACGTCGTAAATCACATCGTCGTTATAAAGCCTTTTTACTTCGCTACGAGGCAACGTAATTTTGTCTTTCGAGAAGTAACCCCTTTGTACTAATAAGCTGGTACGCAGTGCTGTAGTAATGCCGTTATTACGTTTATAGCTGTAGTTACTTATCTGAAAAGTAATAAACTGCTCGTCAAAACTTAAAACTTGCGCCACTTTTAAGTTGGTTAGCGTTAAGGGTTCGTGTGTGAATTTGTCTGCTTGAACCAAGTAGGTATCGTAGGCTTTAGGGTTATTTAAATACTCTAGTTTTTGCGTTTGTGCATCTAAATACTGTTGATAAAAAAAACAAATAACTAAAACTATTAAAAAAATCCCAATAAAGTATTTAGGTAAACTGAGTTTTTCAATTAAGGGAAGTTGTTTTACTTGAGTCGGCTCACTGTATCCACATTGATAGCATTCATGTTTATAGCTTAGCTTTAAAGGAATCACAGGTATAATAGTAAAGCGTAAAAAGCGGCTTTGATTTACCAAGTGATATGCATCGCTATTACAGCTAGGGCAGCACTGTGTTTGTGTAAAGTGAGGGAAAGATTGACTCGTATTGAAAAGCAACATACAAACACACTCCTTGTTTTACCTAATTAATTTATATAAAGGTAAATCAAGGGGCGTGTTAATTAAAGCTGCAAACTGTAAGCAAGTATGTCTGTTATTACTTATTTTGAGTTTTTGGTTTAATTGTTGTTTTTGCATCTGCTGCCATTAAAGCAAATACCGCGTAAGCAGCTGTATTTTGGCGAAGCTTTGCAGGCGTTACTTTATCAAGCGTATCATCTGCTGTGTGGTGGTAATCAAAGTAGTCGGTACCATCTTGGGCAAGTTCAAATATAGGTGCCGATGTTGCCTTTTTAAGCGGAATCAAATCAGGTCCGCCATTGGCTTGATTTTTACCAATATACTCAACATTTAATGACGCCAGTTCTTTTGCTATAGCACGTACAACAGGGAGTGATGCCGCATCTACATTCGATTCAAACCCGTATACTACATCTGCGCCAAAATCAGACTCAGCAGCTGCAACTATGTTGTGTAAATCGTTTTTATGTTTTGCAAAATAAGCTTTTGCTCCCCAAAGGCCAAGTTCTTCTGCTGCAAAAAGCACAACGCGAATACTGCGCTTAGGGCGTTTTACATCGCTAATATGTTTAGCAGCTGCCATAGTTAGTGCTACGCCAGCACCATCATCTAATGCACCGGTGCCTAAATCCCAAGAATCTAAATGGCCGCCAATTAATACATATTGTTCAGGGTTTTCAGTGCCGTTAAACTGGCCTATTACGTTATAGCCTGTGCCTTCACCTAAATTTTCGGTTTGCACGTTAATGTTTACTGACACGTCTTTGCCTAAGGCTACTAAGCGGGCAATTTGATCCGCATCAGGGTTGGCAATCGTCACGTTAGGTATTTTTTTAACGCCGTCTTTATAGTAACTACCGCCAGTATGAGCAAAACGATGATGGCCTGTGCTTACTGAGCGCATCATGTAGGCAACAGCGCCTTTTTTAGACGCCTCTATCGCACCTGTACCGCGTGCTTTTACCGCAGGGCCATAACCATTACCGTCGATATGGCGGTTCATACGGTAATTAATATAGGCTATTTTACCTTTTAAGCTATTTGCTGGGGCTGCGATTAGCTCATCAAGCGTTTCGAACAACACTACGGTGGCTGTAATTCCCTCTTTTGGTGTGCTAATACTGTTACCAAGTGCAGTTAAATGAAGCGGCTGCTCGCTTGGGGTTAGTATTTTTCCGCTTTCGCTGTATCGACGCCACTCAGGAAAGGTTGCTTCTTCAAGCCATACTTTATCAAAACCAAGTTGGTTAAATTTTGCTTTGGCCCATGCCACTGCTTTTTTATCGTTGTCTGTACCGGGTAAGCGCGGGCCAACCTCTGTCGTTAGTGACTCGAGTAGTTTATAGCTCAAACTGCTATTAAGAGCAGTTGTTCGAACCTGCGTCACTTGTTTTAATTGCTCAGTGCTAAATTCGGGCTCAGCGGCACTGGCTAAAAAACTGCTGGCGAGCAGTATTGTTGTAATTATTTTATTCATTGTTAACCTTGGCTTGTAAGAAACTAAATAGCTATTAAACCATTAAATACCTTGGCTAAAAAATACAATGAGACAAAATACAAAAAGCCCACACTTTTTTACAAAGTGCGGGCTTTTTTAACGTATTTAATCTTAAAAATTAAATTGTGCCGCTAGGCGTAAGTTAGTGCCTTCGCCAATAGTTACATTACCATTGCCGCCGCCACCTAAGTAATCAGTATCAAATAGGTTTTCAACGTTAAGGCGAAGATTTATATCAGTATTACTCATAATAAATTTATAAGTTGCACCTACATCTACACGTGTATAGGCATCTTTGGTAATAGAGTTATCGCTATCAGCAAAGCGTTCACCTTCATAAAAGGCACCCGCATTAAAAGCAATTGCATCATTTAACTCATAACGAGTCCACAGAGATGCTGACCATTTAGGGGCATCTACAGGGCGTTTACCTTGTAGGTTTTCGTTCGCTCTTTCATAGTTAGCATCTAAATACATAGTTGATGCCATAACAAATAAGCGGTCAGTTGCTGCACCTTGTGCTGCCATTTCAAAACCTTTATGGCGCTGTTCACCAACTTGGTTTGTTTCAGAGGTAATTGAACCGATAGGTGTTTCAAGTTGTTCTGTAACTAAGGTTCCATTTTTACTTATATCGAAAATAGCACCGCTAAGCATTAAACGCTCATCAAATAGCTGCCATTTAATACCAAGCTCTCTTTGTTCAGAGGTGACAGCATCTATTTTCATACCAAAGTTGATATCTTCTTCGTCAGTAATGGTTTCGTTTTGTGGCTCAAAACCTTCTGTATAACTGGCATAAATAGTTGCAGATGCATTCGGGTGATAAAGTACGCCGAATTTAGGCAAAAACGACTCGTTATTTTGTCCTTCACGTGTTTGCTTATCAAAGCGGCCGCCAACAGACACTTGCCATTGTGGTGAAAAAGTAATTAAATCTTGGGCGTATACACCGTAGTAGTCATATTCAGTTTCGCTTTTAGTGAGATCAGTTTTATAGCTGACATCTGGGCGCGCAGGTTCATTTTGGCCTGCTGTAAAACTAAATGAATCAGCAGATGTGCGTAGTTGACCATAATAGTAGTCAAGCGAATTAGCACCAATTAGAAATTGGTGTTGTATGCCAGCCGTTTCAAATTCACCAATAAAATCAATAAATGCAGTGGTGAATTGCCAATCATCAAAACGATCGTATGGGTTCGAAGTGTATGTGTTAGTTTGAGTGTCGTAAGAGTTGCGACTAGGAGATGACTCAAAGCGTTGGCGCTCAAAAGTCTGCTCATTATAACCTAGGTTTACTTTCCAATTGTCAGATAAGAATACGTTAAAATCGATACCTACGTTTTCTACAGTGATATCAGTAAATGCCCAAGACATATCACGAATAGTTTTATCGTCACCAATAACATTGGCGTTATCATCAATCCATGCACCCGTATCTAGGCCTGCTTTGTCATCTGTACGGTCGTAATGAACACGTACAAGTGCATTATCACTAATATCATAATCAACGACTACAGCACCTAAAAAGCGGTCTCGCTCACGGTTTTCACCATTTTGATATTCACGCCAGTAGTCTACATCTTGCTTTACTAATATGCCGCGTGCACGTAAATCTTCAGCTTCTGTTAGTGCGCCGCCAGCATCAACCATAAAGCGAGTTGAACCATGCTGGTCAACATCAGCTGAGGCGTTTAGTAACGTTTTCGCCGTTGGTTTTTTTGTTACCATATTTACCAAGCCACCAGGACCTGATTGACCATATAAAATGCTTGAAGGACCTTTAATAACTTCAACTTGTTGAAGGATTTCGATTGGTTGTTGATAGTGCGACCAATGTTGATGGCCGTCACGTAGATAGCCGGTACCTGAGCTTAACTCAAAACCACGAAGGTTAAATACTTCACGGTTACGTTGCTGTGATCCTGCCGTTAAACTTGCATCGTTGGTAAGCACTTCGCCAAGCGTGGTTGCTAATTGCTCACTAATTATTGTATCGCTTATTACCGTGACTGATTGAGCAGTTTCAAGTAATGAAGTTGAAGTTCTCATTGCACCACTTGCGTTATCTACTTTGTAATCATTAAAGTAGCTACCCTTAACTTCTATACGTTCAAGGTCGGTAGAGTTGGCATATGTATTTGTTGTTATGCCCGCTAATAGTGCTATGTATAAAGACTTCAGTTTCATTGTTTGCTTCCAGCGCAGTGTATTATGTAAAAAACAGTCGCAATCTTAATGAAAACAACTATCATTTTCAACACTTTTAATTAACATAATCTTTATAATGTGTTTGTTAATGGTTGCCAATTATGAATTCTGCTATTATTAGCGGCATATTTAGTGGGACTTTCTCCCGCGTTATTTTTATTGCTATGGAATTTACTGTGACTTCAACTGCTTTTTCATCTTTGGCTTTACCAGCTGGACTTGTTGATAACTTATCAACGCTTGGCTACGCCCACATGACACCTGTACAGGCGCAAAGTTTGCCTCCTGTACTTGAAGGTAAAGACATCATTGCTCAGGCAAAAACCGGTTCAGGTAAAACTGCTGCGTTTAGCTTGGGTGTATTGGCTAAATTAAACGTTAAACGTTTTCGTATTCAGTCGTTAGTTTTGTGTCCAACCCGAGAGCTTGCTGAGCAAGTTGCAGTTGAGATGCGTAAATTAGCGCGCGGTATTCATAACATTAAAATATTAACGTTATGTGGTGGTGTATCAATTGGACCGCAAATTGGATCGCTTGAGCATGGCGCACACATTATTGTTGGTACGCCAGGGCGTGTTGATGACCATATTAGAAAAGGCACGTTACGTTTAGATGATGTTGAAACGCTAGTACTTGACGAAGCCGATCAAATGTTAGACATGGGTTTTCAAGATACCCTTGATGCCATTATTGAACGTATACCGCAAAATCGCCAAACCTTACTATTTAGCGCTACGTTCCCCAGTGCAATAGAAGCTATAGCAAAGCGTGTACTAAAAAATCCAGAAATGATTAAAGTAGAAGAAGAGCAAGAAAAAAGCACAATTAAACAATACTTCTACAAAATGGATAACAATAAGCAGCGTTACCCAACACTTAAATTATTGTTACTAAAATTTACGCCACAAAGCTGTGTTGTGTTTTGTAATACCAAGGTAGAAACTCAGCAAGTATGTGACGATTTAGCCGACGAAGGCTTTAGTGCTGTAGCGCTTCATGGTGATTTAGATCAGCGCGATCGTGAGCGTACACTTATCCATTTTGCTAATAAAAGTGCGTCTATATTAGTGGCAACCGATGTAGCTGCCCGTGGTTTAGATATTGATGATATGGATATGGTAATTAATTACCACTTAGCACACGACACGCAAACGCACGTTCACCGAGTTGGGCGTACTGGCCGCGCCGGTAAAAAGGGCATAGCATGCTCTATTTATGGTGAAGCTGAAGCGTTTAAAATTGCGCAAATTGGCGATCATTACGAACGTGATATCACGCCTGAACAAATGCCACCGTTTAATTTATTAGATAAACCACCTTACCGCCCTGAAATGGTTACGCTAATGATTGATTCAGGAAAAAAACAAAAAGTGCGCGCGGGTGATATTTTAGGTGCTTTAACGGGTAAAGATGGTATTGCAGGTCGCCAAGTAGGTAAAATTAATGTGCTTGATAACGTTGCATTTGTTGCTGTTGAGCGTAATTCATCAAAGCCAGCACTTCGTAAGCTAACCGAAGGCAACATTAAGGGCCGTAAAATTCGCGCTCGTCGTCTTACGCGTTAATTAGTGTATTAACGAGCAGCTGTTTTAAGCTGCTCGTATTGCAACTTTATTTTTTTAAATTTTTCCGCACAGCCATTTAGTTTGTCGGGGTGGTTTTGCAGCGCAAGTTGTCGCCAGCGCTTTTGCAAGGCCTTAAGTGTAAAATCCTCAGGTAAATCCCACTTTAAAATCAGCTCGTTGTATTTTTGATTTGTTAATGCATGCTGCTTAGGTGTTGCTTTAAAACGACGCCAAAAACTATTTAATAACTCTTCTACTTGCTGCTCACTCGTATCGTAATTATTCCAATCTAAATAGTAATCTCGTAAATTATTGCTAGTTACGAGTAAGTGCTTAATCTCTTTTTCTAATAGCTCGATATGTAAAGTTGAAATAATTAGGTTTTGCGGCTTTAGTTGTGCCTGCAGTTGGTACAGTGCGTTCATAATTAAAAAGTTACGCTTAAATAAATCGCGCTCAGGGCTTTGATCAAGCGTTGCTATGGCTCCTTGATGGGACAACTGCACGGCTAAAGTATGAACTTGCCAAACTTGCTTTGTTAATATTAGCTCAAAAATCTCATCAATCAGTGGGTTAAGCATTGTTTAGGGCCTAGTAATTGGTGTATCTTCAATAAAGATTACACTGATATAAGTAACGGTTTGAAGGATTAAAATTATGCTGGGCAAGTTTAAGTGCCTCTTATTTACTATATGCTGTGTACTAATGGCTTCAAGCTATGCCCAAAATGCCGACTCACTATTTGAACAATTCAAAAGCGAAGAGCAGTGGGAGCCAAAATTACAACTAGCTAATACCTTACTTGCTGATCAAAGCCTATCTAAAAAACAGCGTGTAGCTGTTTACTCTGCGTTAGGTAATACTGCGTTATCGAACGACAATTTTAAAGACTCTTTACGTTACTTTAAATTACTTGAGCAGTACACGTCAGATACTTTTTTTCCTGAAGAGCATTTTCGCGCCATTAAAATGCAAGGCGTTGTGCTTTTTTATCAAGGATTATTTCAAAAAGCGATTATTGAATATACTCGCACTCTTGCCTTAGCTGAAAAAAACGAACAACTATTAGAGCAAGCTAATCTATTTAATAACATTGGTTTAGCTTATTTTAATATGAATAAACTAGGTGAAACACTAGAGTTTTACTTAAAAGCCAAAGCAATTTATGAAGAGCATGGCAGCGAGCAAGACCAAACGGATATTTTGCTAAATATAGCGGGTGTTTATATACGTTTATCTCGTTATGACAGTGCGTTTAGTTTGTATCAAGAAGTGCTTAAAGTTTATAAGCGCCTTGGTGATAAAAGTGGAATAGCGCAAGTTTATAATAATATGGGCGTTGCTTATAGAGAGAGTAATCAATTTGACTTAGCGCTTCACTACTATCAATTAGCGTTGAGTTATTATATTTCAGCCAATGATTACAATAAGTTGTCTACACAATACACTAATTTAGCAAATGCTAATCTAATTTTAGAAAAAGTAGATGAGGCATACGAGCAAGCTAAGCTAGGTGAATTTTATGCGCTTAAAATAGATAACCATAATTTAGAATTGAATGCGCTACATGCACTAGCCAAAATACAATTTGTAAAAGGTGATTTAGAGCAAGCGCAGGTAAGCTTAGAAAGAGCTATTTTACTCGCTCAAGAATATGGCAGTGATCGAATTATTAGAGACAGCTATGGCACAAAAGCCCTGCTAGATGCGAGTAAAGGTAATTATTCAAGCGCAATGGCTCAGCAGCAAAAATATATTAGTGAACAGCGCAAGCTCAGAAGCACCTCTATTATTAATGCGCTAGCTGTTTTACAGCATCAGTTTAAAGCGACTCAATTAAATCAAGAAATAGAAAAGCTCAAGCAAGATCGTAAAGTGCAAGAGCTTAAAATGTCGCAGCGTTCTCAACTTACTTTATTTATATTTTTAGTATTATTTTTAGCTGTTGTTACAGGTATTGCTCTTTCACGACGTGGGGCTGAAAAACGAGCTAAGCAACACTTAACGGAGCAAGTAGCACAGCGAACTGCTGAGCTACAAGCCACGGCGCAAGAGCTGAGAGAAGCTAATGATGTTAAAAGCCAGTTTTTAGCTAATATTAGCCACGAAATCCGTACTCCTTTAACTGCTATTTTAGGGCAAACCGATGCCTTAATTAATGAGTTGTACGAGCCAGAATCACTTAAAGATGAGCTTAGGGTAATCCAGCGTCATAGCGATCATTTAAAAAGTTTAATTAACGATGTACTTGATTTAAGTAAAATAGAAGCCAACCGTTTAGAGTTAAATATTTCGTGTTTTGATATTGTCGAGCTTGTAAACGATGTACACGCTATGTTTTACACTCAGGCCAAAGCTAAAAACTTACAGCTTATTTTAGATAACCAAGTGGGTAATGAGTTTTACACTAAGCTTGATCTTATTCGTGTTAAGCAAATTCTTATAAATTTATGTGCTAACGCTATTAAGTTTACTCACTCTGGGCAAATTATCATCGCCTTAAATAAAACAGAGCAAGGGCTGGTTATAATTATAAAAGATACTGGTATTGGTATGAGTTCAAAGCAGTTAAAACTTATTTTTGAATGCTTTAGTCAAGCCGATAACAGCATTAGCCGCCGGTTTGGAGGCACGGGTTTAGGTTTGAGCTTATCGCAACAACTTGCGTCAATGATGGGCGGCTATATAAGTGTGCAAAGCGAATACAAAAAAGGGAGCCAGTTCTCGTTCTTTTTACCGTGCGCCGAAGTTGATAAATCACAAAGCATGGTCGAAACAAACACATCTGCTAAAGTTAAAAAACAATTATCTGGTCGCATTGTCCTAGCTGAAGATCATCCTGATAATAGACGACTTATAAGTCGTTACCTACGCTCTTTAGGGCTTCAGGTGATTGCGGTTGAAAATGGTGAGCAAGCAGTAGAGCAGTGCTTACAAGAGTATCCTGACTTAGTATTGTTAGATATTCAAATGCCAGTAATGGATGGGCGAGCTGCTTTTCAGCTCCTTAAGAAGTGCGGTTTTGAGCAGCCTATATTTGCATTAACCGCTAATGCGATGAGCCACGAAATAGATGAGTACCTAGCACTAGGCTTTACTGGTTACTTAGGCAAGCCTATTGATAAAGACTTATTCTATAAAGCGCTAAGTGCACATTTAGACAGTAATAATCAACCTTCACTTAAACACAGTGAAGTTGATATGAGTGATTTGGTTATTAGCTTTAAACAAAGCTTTGCTTTAGAGAGCGAAACAATTACTCAGCACTTTATTAGTGAAGACTTAGTGGCATTACAAAAAGATAGCCACCGTATTTTAGGGGCTGCACAAATGTTTGGCTTAGATGAAATTGCCCAAGCGGCTAAAGATCTAGATAGAGCATTATTAAATAAAGTGAAAAGCAACACCGCAAACGACTTTAAAATACTGGTTGATGCACTACAAAGTGTGCTTAAAAAATATAATGAAAGTTAAATGCTTTGCTGATTTAAATAAGCTTGCTGGTAAACATAAGCGGTATAATTTACACATAAAAAAAGCGCCCTAGGCGCTTTTTTTATTCAACTAAAACACGCTTATTGGCGTCTCATTGAATCAAAGAATTCATCGTTGGTTTTACTCATCGATAGTTTATCGATTAAAAATTCCATCGCATCAATCTCTGACATTTCATGAACAATCTTACGTAAAATCCAAAGCTTTTGTAGCTCATCTGGTTTAGTAAGTAATTCTTCACGACGAGTACCAGAGCGGTTAAAGTCGATAGCAGGGAATACACGTTTTTCAGCAATCTTACGATTTAAGTGTAGTTCCATATTACCAGTACCTTTAAACTCTTCGTAGATAACTTCATCCATTTTAGAGCCAGTATCGATAAGCGCTGTTGCGATAATAGTTAAACTACCGCCTTCCTCAACGTTACGTGCAGCACCAAAGAAGCGCTTAGGTTTGTGAAGTGCATTAGCATCAACACCACCTGTAAGTACTTTACCTGATGAAGGAATAACTGTGTTATAAGCACGTGCTAAACGTGTAATTGAATCCAATAAGATAACGACATCTTTTTTGTGCTCAACTAAACGTTTTGCTTTTTCGATAACCATTTCGGCAACTTGCACGTGGCGAGAAGCTGGTTCATCAAATGTTGATGCAATTACTTCACCTTTAACTAGGCGTTGCATCTCAGTAACTTCTTCCGGACGTTCATCAATAAGTAAAACCATTAATGTAACATCAGGGTGATTATGAGTGATTGATTGTGCAATGTTTTGCAGTAGCATTGTTTTACCCGCTTTAGGCGGTGCTACTAACAAACCACGTTGGCCGCGGCCGATTGGAGATGCTAAATCAAGTACACGGGCGGTAATATCTTCTTTACTGCCGTTACCACGTTCCATACGAAAACGTTCGTTTGCATGTAGTGGGGTAAGGTTTTCAAAAAGAATTTTAGTGCGAGAGTTTTCAGGTTTATCAAAGTTAACTTCGTTTACTTTTAATAAAGCAAAGTAACGTTCGCCGTCTTTAGGTGGGCGGATAAGGCCTGAGATAGAATCGCCAGTACGCATGCTGAAACGGCGAATTTGGCTAGGTGAAACATAAATGTCATCTGGGCCAGCTAAGTAAGAGGCTTCTGATGATCTCAAAAAGCCAAAGCCATCTTGTAAAATCTCTAATACACCGCCGCCGAAGATATTCTCTCCGCCTTTGGCGTGGGCTTTAAGAATGGCAAAAATAATATCTTGCTTCCTTAAGCGGGCTACGTTTTCGAGCCCCATGGACTCAGCTAAGTTTACAAGTTCTTTTATAGACTTGTCTTTTAATTCGCGTAAATGCATATTGGTGGGTTCTTTATTACAATTGTCATACTCAAAATCGCTTTGATAGTTGAGTGAGGTTTGTTGAATATAACTAAGGATTAGTTGGCTTTATAAACTAGCAGTTCACTGGCATAGCGTCCAGTCTTTATACAAAATAAACACAAAAAAAGGGCAAAAAGCCCTTTTTTATGGTTTTAACCTAGATATTGTTTTCTAAAAACTCAATTAGTTGAGTTTTAGAAAGTGCACCAACTTTCGTTGCAGCAACTTGGCCATCTTTAAAAAGAAGCAATGTTGGGATACCACGAATACCAAATTTTGGTGGTGTACCAGCATTTTGGTCAATATTTAGTTTAGCAACAGTCACTCGGCTGTCGTATTCATCAGCAACTTCATGAAGAATAGGGGCGATCATTTTACAAGGTCCACACCATTCAGCCCAGAAATCTACTAGTACTGGTTTGTCTGATTGTAATACATCAGCTTCAAAGCTATCGTCAGTAATTTGGATAATTTTCTCGCTCATTGCGCTCTCCGATTTAGTTAGGCGAAATATTTAGTGCGTATTTAAACACTCTTGTTTCTTATTGCAAGTTTAAACGTTATGCTTAAACGCTATGACTAAGACACATTTAACCGATAAAAAGTTTTCAGACTTTGCTATCGCACCGGAAGTGGTTGCCGGTTTAACCGAGAATGGGTTTGAATATTGCACACCTATTCAAGCAAAATGCCTACCTTATATTTGTGATGGCCGCGATATTGCGGGCCAAGCTCAAACTGGTACAGGCAAAACGTTAGCTTTTTTAACAGCTACGTGCCATCGGTTATTACAATCTAGCAAAGCACCTAGTAAACATCCAAGAGCCCTGATCATGGCCCCAACTCGGGAGCTTGCGATTCAGATACACAAAGATGCAAAAATTTTAGCGCCGCACTGTAATCTTAACTTAGGTTTAGTATATGGTGGCGAAGATTACGAAAAACAACGTGCACAATTAGAAAAAGGCGTTGATATTTTAATTGGTACTACAGGTCGCCTTATCGATCTGTATAAGCAAGGCTGTTACACCCTTAATGAAATTGAGGTAGTCGTGCTAGATGAAGCCGATCGTATGTTCGATTTAGGCTTTATAAAAGATATTCGTTATATGTTCCGCCGCATGCCAGATACATCGCAGCGTTTAAACTTATTATTCTCTGCAACGCTTTCGTACCGTGTACAAGAGCTTGCGTTTGAACATATGACTAACCCTGAACACGTGCAAATTGAACCAGACGTAAAAACAGGCAAGCGTATTAAAGAAGAGCTATTCCATCCTTCGCAAGAAGACAAAATTAAGCTGTTATTAACCTTAATTGAGGAAGAATGGCCAGATAAAGCCATTGTATTTGCTAATACAAAGCACAGCTGTGAAACAGTTTATGCGTGGCTAAAAGCTGACGGGCACCGCGTAGGTATGCTAACTGGCGATGTTAATCAGAAAAAACGTCAGTCTATTTTAGCTCAATTCACTAAAGGTGAATTAGACTTTTTAGTAGCAACAGATGTTGCAGCACGTGGTTTGCATATTCCTGAAGTAAGTCATGTGTTTAACTTTGACTTACCTGACGATTGTGAAGATTACGTTCACCGAATTGGCCGAACGGGGCGTGCAGGTGCTTCTGGCCATGCAATTAGCTTTGCTTGTGAGCAATATGCTTATAACTTGCACGAAATTGAAGAATATATAGAGCACAGCATTCCTTTATCACATTATGATAAAACAGCATTGCTAGATGATTTAACAAAGCCTACTATTCAAAGAAAGCGCAACTATTCTTCAGGCCCACGTAATCGTAGTAATAACAACGGACGTCGCCCAAATAATAGTTACCAAAAAGGACGGTCGTAATTCGGCCGTTACTATAAGTAGTAGTAACTAGAGGTTTTTGAACGGTGGGGCAACTTATACCGCAAAAAAATGTGTATGCAGTTATTGATTTGGGCTCAAACAGCTTTCATATGCTTATTGCCAAATCAATTGCTGGCGGCCTACAAACAATAGGCCGCGTCAAGCGCAAAGTAAGATTAGCAGCAGGGCTTGATAAAGATAACGTATTAAGCACTGAAGCAATGCAGCGAGGCTGGGAATGCCTTGCTCTTTTTGCTGAGCGTCTACAAGATATTCCAAAGCAAAACATCACCATCGTGGCAACCGCTACACTACGTTTGGCAATTAACGCCGATGTATTTAAAACTCAAGCCGAAAAAATACTAGGCCACACTATTAATGTTATTAGTGGGGAGCTAGAGGCGAGAACTATTTATAAGGGCGTAGCTCATACATCATCCTGTAATGGTAAGCAGCTGGTTATAGATATTGGTGGTGCAAGTACAGAAGTTGTTATAGGGAAGGGCTTTGAAGCTCTACACTATAAAAGCTTAAATATGGGGTGTGTTACCTATTTAGAGCGCTATTTTAAAGACTGTAAGCTAAGTAATAATAACTTTAATGCAGCAATAAAAGCGGCGCGAGATGTAATAGATGATATTGCCGCTGAATATAAAACGACTGGCTGGCAAATTGCCTCTGGTGCTTCGGGTACTGTGCAAGCTATTCAAGAGATTATGGTTGCTCAAAACCTTGATGATCTACTCACACTTGAAAAGCTGTATACAATTAAAGAGCAATCTATAGCGTTTAGCACTATTGCAGCATTAGACTTACCAGGTTTGAGTGAAGAGCGTAGGCTTGTGTTCGTTTCTGGGCTTGCGATTCTAATTGCGTTATTTGAATCACTTGAAATAGAAAAAATGGGCCTTGCAGGCGGAGCACTTCGAGAAGGTGTTTTGTACAGTATGGTGCCAGAGTTTCATAATAACGATATTCGTAAACGCACTGTCGATGGCTTTATGGATCGCTACCATGTTGATCAAAAACAAGCATACCGTGTTTCTAGTCTTGCAATGCAATTGGCTGGTAAAATTAGTGAAAGTTGGCCAATAGAGAGCTTAAATGGATTGCCTTTATTAAAAGCAGTGGCTGAACTTCATGAAATTGGATTGCTAATAGAGTATAAGCAGTACCATAAACACACGGCTTATATTTTAGAAAACACAGATATGCCTGGTTTTTCACAATCCGAACATAAGGTAATTGCAGCAGTTGCTAATGCGCATCGATCAGATATCCAAAAAGGGTGCTTTGATTCGCTAGGGGCTAACAGCATACTTGCGCAGTATTTAGTGCGATTACTTCGTATTGCTGTAATTCTATCAATGCGTCGCCAAGACGACGTATTACCTAAAATTGAGTTAATTGCTAAAAATGAAGTCTTAGACCTTAAGTTTGAAAGTAATTGGTTAAAAGATCATCCATTGATGGCAAGTGAGCTACAACAAGAGTCTAAACAACAAAGTAGACTCGGTTGGAAACTCATAGTTAACTAGTATAAAAGGCCCGAAAGGGCCTTTTTAGTGTTTAAAGTAACCACTTCGATGTAAAATTGCGCGAACAGTCATTTATTTCAGGTTTTCTTCAAAAAAGGGTTGATCTGTTTTCGGATCTCCCTATAATGCGACCCCACTGAGACGGCAGAGCAGGCAACGCTTAGCGAGGCAAGCAAACCACTTAGTGAGTCGAGTAAAACTTAGTTCTGAAAACTTTCAAGTTTAACAAAATTAAGTGTTGA
>Ga0207878_100093_pt1 | contig 105794 bp, 89 predicted proteins | sample LinPmetageLP41_FD_184053 | JGI IMG/M metagenome (GOLD analysis project Ga0207878, IMG submission 184053) | Marine viral communities from the Pacific Ocean - LP-41 (SPAdes) | ecosystem: Environmental > Aquatic > Marine > Oceanic | place: Pacific Ocean | collected 2010-08-27
TATGCGCCGTGATGCGGAAGTACCTCACTGGTTTGTGGGCCTGCATACAGACAGAGACTGCTTTTGATTCAGCGATGCTCTTCAGTGAAGAGCATCTGAAAGCTTGAGTTCTAACAGAGTATCTACATGGATGTACTCGTGGCGTGTCCTGGACGGGCCCACCCGATCCCGGCGCGGGCCCTCTGGAGGGAGAGACGTTACCCGTAGCGCTTTTCGGTGAGCGCCTGGATGCGGTCGTCCAGCGGCGGGTGCGAGCGGAACAGGGCGGCCAGGCCGTGGCGCACGCCGCTGTTGATACCGAAGGCGACCAACGAATCCGGCATCTGGTTGGGCACCTCGTACTCCGCTTTCAGGCGCTGCAGGGCGCTGACCATGTCACGACGGTCGGCCAGTTGCGCGCCGGCCACGTCGGCGCGGTATTCCCGGCGCCGCGAGAACCACATGACGATGGTGCTGGCGGCGATGCCGAAGATGATCTCGGCGATGAACACCACGATGTAGTAGCCGAAGCCCAGACCGCCCTCGCCGTCGCGGCGCAGGAAGCTGTCCACCACCGAGCCGACCACGCGGGCGGCGAAGATCACGAAGGTGTTCACCACGCCCTGGATCAGGCTCAGGGTGACCATGTCGCCGTTGGCCACGTGGCCGATTTCATGGGCCAGCACGGCGCGCACTTCTTCCGGGCGGAAGCGCTGCAGCATGCCCTGGGAGACCGCCACCAGGGCGGCGTTCTTGTTCCAGCCGGTGGCGAAGGCGTTGGACTGCTGGGCGGGGAACACGCCCACTTCCGGCATGCCGATGCCGGCTTTCTCGGACAGCTCGCGGACCGTGTCCAGCAGCCATTTTTCGCCGCTGTTGGAGGGTTGCTTGATGATCTGCGCCCGGGTCGACCACTTGGCCATGGGCTTGGATATCAGCAGTGAAATAAACGAACCGGCGAAGCCGAACACGGCGCTGAAGATCAGCAGGTTGCCCAGATCCAGTCCGGTGCCGCTTTGCGCCAGATAGGAATTCACGCCCAGCAGGCTGAGCGTGATGCTGGCCACCACGATGACCGCCAGGTTGGTAAGCAAGAACAGCGCGATGCGCATCATTGAGGTCGATCTCCAAAACCAAAAGGACGTTGTCAAACCGATCGTTAAATGGGGGCGGCGCGGTTGTCTTCAAGCGCCCCGGCGGCGATACTCGCCGGTTTCCATCGGTCCTTGATGCGCATGCCTTCCCCCGATTCGATAGACCTGCTCAGCCCCTTTCTGGTTCCCCCGCGCGACGCTCGCCACCGGCTTTTTCACGGCCGTGGCAAGACGCTGCCCGGCTGGGAAGGGCTCACCCTGGACCGGTTCCCGCCGGTGCTGGTGGCGACCCTGTTCGACGACTACCCTCCGGCCACGCTGGCGGCGCTGGAGCAGCGCCTAGGCGAGGCCCTGCCGGGGCTGGGTTGCGACACCCTGGTGTTCCAGCACCGCCACCGCCGGCCGGCGGTCACCGAGGTGCGGCGCGGCGCTCTGCCGGAGACCGCCTGGGCGGAGGAGGGCGGCCTGCGCTACCGGCTCGATTTCCAGCGTGGCCAGAACCTGGGGTTCTTCGCGGACATGGCGCCGGGGCGGGCCTGGCTGCGGGAGCGCGCCGAGGGCAAGCGGGTGCTCAACCTGTTCAGCTTTACCTGTGCGTTCTCCGTGGCGGCGCTGGCCGGCGGCGCCCACTCGGTGGTCAACATCGACCTGTCCCGGCCGGCGCTGGCGCTGGGCCGGGAAAACCAGAACGCCAACGGTTTCGCCGACGCCCGGGTGCATTATCTGCCGCATAACGTGTTTCGCAGTTGGAAGAAGCTGCACGCCCTGGGCCGTTACGATCTGATCGTGGCGGACCCGCCCAGCGCCCAGAAGGGCAGCTTTCTGGTGGAACGGGACTACCCCAAGGTGCTGGCCCGGCTGAGCAAGCTGCTGGCACCGGAGGCGGAACTGCTGCTGTGCCTGAACGCCCCCTGGCTGCCGGCGGACTGGTTGCGGGAGCAGGCGGCGGAGCGGCTGCCCGGCGCCACCTTCGAAGGCCGGCTGCCGGGCGCGGCCGGTTTCGACGAGGCCGCTGAACCGGCCCTCAAGGCGCTGGCGTACCGCTATCGGCGGCCGGCGCCTTAAGCGGTTCCAGGGGGTTGCCGAAGCGCGCCCGGAACGCCTGGCCGATTTCCTGGGCGCCGATGTAATTGAGATGGCTCTCGTCGCGGTAGAGCGGGATGCCGTCCAGCACCGTCTGGCAACGCTCTGCGTCGCACAGCACGCGGCTCGGGTCGATCCAGTTCACGCTCGGGAAGCGTGCCTGCACGTCGCGCTGGAAGCGGTTGAAGTCACGCCGCTGTTCGGCCGCGTCGGCGGCGTCGATGCTGCAGTCTTCCAGGCCCTTCAAGCGGCACTGCGCGTGCGCGTCGGAGGGCAGCTCCGGCACCCCTTCAAGCACCACCACCCGGTGGCCCTGGTCGAGTAGCCAGTCGATGGTGGCCACGAAGTAGTCGTGGAAGTCCGTCGACCGCAGGTAGGAGTTCCACCAGGCCGAGATAAACACCGTCATCGGCTCCTGCTTGAGGTACTCGGTGAGGGCCCGGTTGCGCACGATCTTCTCTTCGTCGCCGGGGAACGCCTGCTCCGTCAGCTCACCGGGAATAAACGGCGTGGAGGCCTGCGTGACCATCAACAGGGACAGGTCGGTGCTCTCCAGGAAGACTTCCATGAAGCCGATCAGCGCGATGGCGTGGGAATCGCCGATCAGCACGCTGTCCGGCCGCTCACCCTCGGCCAGCGGCTGGCCGAAAAGGCAGGCTTCGTCGCGCACGAAATCCCGGGTGGGGCCTTTGAAGCACGGCTCGTGCACGTCGGCGCTGTCGTTCTGCACGATGATCTTGTAGAGGTCGCGGCGTTCCTCGGGGATGCGGAAACTGAGGTCGTCGGCGATGCGGATGGTGGACTGGATCGCCCAGATGATCAGCAGCGGCACCAACACCAGAATCTTGAAGGCCCGCTTGAAGTTCCAGGGGCGGCGCCGCAGCGGGTTTTCCACCAGCTTGTAACCCAGCCAGGACGCCAGCAGTACCGCCGCCAGCAGGCCCAGACGAATCGGCCAGGTCAGCTCGATCAGCTGGTAGTGCAACAGCGCCACCGGCGGCCAGTGCCACAGGTACAAGGAGTAGGAGAGCCCGCCCAGGAACACCATCACCGGCAGGCTGAGCAGGCGGGCGGTGACCGTGCCCGGCTGCACCAGCCCGGCCTGGATCACCATGGCCGTGCCCAGCGTCGGCCACAGGGCGTTGAAGCCGGGGAAGGGATCGTTGCTGGTCAGGAATACGGCGGTGGCGAGAATCATCGCCACGCCGGCCACCGCCAGCGCTTCCGCCTGCCTGGGCCCCAGCGCCGGCAGGCGGTGGCCGTACAGAGCCACGCCGGCCCCCAGCATGAATTCGAACAGCCGCGCCGGCGGCAGATAGAACGCCGCCTTGGGGTGGGTATGGGCCAGGTAGACGGAGAGCATCAGGGCGGCGATCAACAGGGCCAGGAACACCAGCGGCGAGCGGGTCAGCCGCCCGCTGCGCCAGGCCCACAATGTCGCCGCCGGCCACAGCAGGTAGAACTGCTCTTCCACCGCCAGCGACCAGGTGTGCAGCAGTGACAGGCTGCGGGTTTCCGGCGCGAAATACTGGCTCAGTTCAGTGAAATAGTAGAGGTTGCTGATCCCCATCAGCGACGCCAGCCAGCTCTTGGCGAAGATGTAGTAATCGTCGCCGATATAGAACGGCGAAATAATCAAAAAGGTGAAGGTGGAGACCAGCAGAAAGGCCGGCACCAGGCGGCGGATACGGCGCGCATAGAAGTCGCCGAAGCGGAAGCCGCCCTGGTCCATCTGACGGGTCAGCAAACCGGTGATCACAAAACCGGAGATCACGAAAAACACGTCGACGCCGATAAAGCCGCCGCTGATACCCGGAAACTCAAAGTGGTACACGATGACCAGTAAAACGGCGAGCGCCCTCAGACCCTCGATGTCCGGGCGGTATCGTAAAGCTGTCATTGTTTCCCCAAGTCCCGCTATAGCGCGGGTCCCATGAAAACCGTCCTTGGGTGAAGTGGACGTTCAGGCGGTGGCGCGGGCCAGGAGATGGCGCACCAGCGCTGAGATTCGCGTGGAATCCCGGGCGGCCAGGGCGGTGCGGAACTGCTCCGCCAGGGTGGCGCGCTCCAGTTGTACGCTGACGGGCAGGTCCGGGTCCGCTTGCGGGTCCGGATCGCCGGTGGCGGTGAGCAGGGTGAAGGCGCGGTTGCTGAGCACCGCCTGTTCAATGCCCTCTTGGTAGAGGGTGCTCTGGTAACGCAGGTAACCCTCTTCAGCCAGCCACAGCATTGCCCCCAGACAGGCCATGTGCCTCTTGCCGTGCAGCCCCGCCTCGTCCAGTTGGTCAGGGCCGCTGATGTCTTCCACATAGACGGCCTGGGGGCGCGGAAAGTTCATATACAGCTGCAACAGTATGCGCGCCACGTCCTGGCTGAAGTCGTCGATGTGCAGATGCATGGGATTACTTCTTTCTGATCCGGTCCAGATAGTTGGCGATGCGGCCGATGGAATCCTCCAGATCGTCCATGCGCGGCAGGAACACCACCCGGAAATGGTCCGGGTCGGGCCAGTTGAACGCGGTGCCCTGGACGATCAGCACTTTTTCCTGGCGCAGCAGGTCCAGCGCGAAGGCTTCGTCGTCCTGGAACGGAAACACCTTGGGATCCAGACGCGGAAACAGGTAGAGCGCGGACTTGGGTTTGACGCAGCTGACACCGGGGATCGAGCTGAGCATGTCCCAGGCCTTGTCGCGCTGGCGGCCCAGGCGCCCGGTGGGCAGCACCAGGTCGCCGATGCTCTGGTAACCGCCCAGCGCGGTCTGGATCGCGTGCTGGCTGGGCACGTTGGCGCACAGCCGCATGCTGGCGAGCATGTCCAGGCCTTCGATGTAATTCTCGGCGCGGTACTTGGCACCGGAGATCACCATCCAGCCGGCGCGGAAGCCGGCGGCGCGGTAGTTCTTGGAGAGCCCGTTGAAGGTGATGAACAACAGGTCGTCGGCCATCGACGCGATCGAGTGGTGCTCCTCGCCGTCATAGAGAATCTTGTCGTAGATCTCGTCGGCGAACACGATCAGGTCGTGCTCGCGGGCGATCTCCAGCATTTCCTGCAGCAGCGCCTTGTCGTAGTTGGCGCCGGTGGGGTTGTTGGGGTTGATGATCACCATCGCGCGGGTGCGGTCGGTGATTTTGGAACGCAGATCGTCCAGCGCCGGTTGCCAGTCCTGCTTTTCATCGCACAGGTAATGCACCGGGTTGCCGCCGGACAAACGCACGGCGGCGGTCCACAGCGGGTAGTCCGGCGCCGGCAGCAGCACCTCGTCGCCATAGTTGAGCAACGCCTGCATCGCCATCACGATCAGTTCCGAGACGCCGTTGCCGATGATGATGTCGTCGACCGTGACGTTTTCGATGCCCTTGGTCTGGGTATACTGCATCACCGCCTTGCGGGCCGGGAACAGGCCCTTGGAATGGCAGTAGCCGGTGGAATCCGGCAGGTTGTGAATCACGTCCTGCAGCAGCTCTTCGGGCGCTTCGAAGCCGAACGGCGCCGGGTTGCCGATGTTGAGCTTGATCACCCGGTGGCCTTCGTCCTCCAGGCGGTGCGCTTCACGCAGCACCGGGCCACGGATGTCGTAGCAGACGCCTTTGAGTTTGTCGGATTTGTTGATCGTGGTTTGATGACCGCTCATGAATACTGCCCGTCCTGATCCGGCGTTAGGCTAAAGACCGGATTCTACAATGGCGGGAAAACACTGTATACGAAGCAGCCGGGAGCATTTGATGATCGAGTTCAAGGACCTGCTGGCCCTGGCGGTGAACCGCAAGGGCGGCCTCAAGCCGGTGGAAGCGCAACTGCCGGCGGTGAAGAGCGCCGCCCAGCTGCGCCGCCCGGACGACGCTTTTTATTTTTCCGCGCTCACGCGGCGCGTGTTCCGGGCCGGGCTCAAGCACTCTCTGGTGGACGCCAAATGGCCGGCGTTCGAAGAGGCGTTCTTCGGTTTCGATCCGGACAAGCTGGTGCTGATGCCGGACAGCATGCTCGAGGAGCGCATGCAGGACACACGGCTGATCCGCCATTGGGGCAAGATCAAGGCGATCCGCCATAATGCCCAGCTGGTGCTCGACCTGCGCCGCGAATACGGCAGCATGGGCCGTTGGCTGGCGGACTGGCCGGCGGAGGACACCGTCGGTATGTGGATGCTGCTGAAAAAGCGCGGCAAGCAGCTCGGCGGCAATTCCGGCGCCGCCTTCCTGCGCATGGTGGGGCGCGACACCTGGTACCCCACCGACGATGTGATCAGCGTGCTCCGCGCCCACCGCATCATCGACAAAAACCTGTCGAGCCAGCGCGATCAGCGCGCGGCGCAGGCGGCGTTCAACCAGTGGCAGAGCGAATCCGGCCGTCCGCAGGCCCACATCAGCAAGGTACTGGCGCTCACGGTTGGGTAAAACCCTTTGACACAGCGGGTCTGGGAAGGGAACATAAATAAGAATTATTCACTTTTAGACGCTGGAATCCGGATCCATGGTTCTCATCGAGCGGCGCCCCCTGGGCGTTTTTTTGTTGCTGTGCTTTTTCATGCTGACCGCCACCGCCCGGGCGGCGGACCAGACCGCCCTGGTACAGCTGGTGGAGTACGTCGGCGCGGACTACGTTAACGCGGTGCAGGACGGCGAGATCGTCAGCGAGGCGGAATACGCCGAAATGGACGAGTTCACCCGCCTGTTGAGCGAGGGCATCGCCACCCTGGACGACGTGGAAGGCAAGCAGCGGCTGGCCGACCAGGCGCAACAGCTGGAAGCCGCCGTCGACGACAAGGCGCCGGAGGCGCGCATTCAGGAACTGGCGCAGAAAATCCGCGGCACCCTGGTGACGGTGTACGGCCTGCCGGTGATTCCCAAGACCGCGCCGGACATGGCGCAGGCCGCGCAGCTGTACCAGACCCACTGCGCCGCCTGCCACGGTGACGAAGGGCGTGGCGACGGCCCCGCCGGCGCGGCGCTGGAGCCGGCGCCCACCGATTTCCATGAGCGCGCCCGCTACATGGGCCGCTCCATGCTGGGGCTCTACACCACCATCACCGGCGGTGTGGACGGCACCGGCATGGCCGCCTACGACGACCAGCTCAGCGAGGCGGAGCGCTGGGCGCTGGCGTTCTACGTGGGCGGCAAGGCGGTGTCCGATCAGGAGGCCGACGCCGGCGAGCAGGCCCTGCGCGGCACGCCGGGCCTGAAAGCGGATATGACCCTGGACACGGTGATCGGCAAGGCCCCCGCGGACGTGCGCGACGAGATCGGTAAGCCGGCGGTCCAGGCCATGGGCTATCTGCGCCGTAATCCGGAAGCGCTGTTCAGCCAGAACCGCTTTATCGAAATCAGTGACGCCAAGCTGGGCGAGGCGGCCGGCCTGTACGCCGACGGCGACCGGGCGGCGGCCCGCGCCGCGGCGCTGTCGGCCTATCTGGACGGCTTCGAGATGATCGAGCAGCAGCTTGCGGCGGTGGACGGCGACCTGATGCGCGCCACCGAGCGCCGTTTCATGGCGGTGCGCCAGGCCATCGAACAGGGCGAAGAGCCCGCCATGGTGGACGCCAGAGTGGCCGAGGCCCGCGACAGCCTGGCCGCCGCCGAGGACGCGCTCGGCGGCGACGGCCTGAGCGCCGCCGCCACCTTCTCGGCGAGTTTCTTCATCCTGTTCCGTGAGGGTCTGGAGGCGCTGCTGATTGTCGCCGCCTTGCTCACCTTCACCCGAAAAGCGGGCGCCCGCTCGGCCAGCCGTCATATCCACTTCGGCTGGGTGGCGGCGCTGATCGCGGGCGTGGCCACCTGGTTCGCCGCCTCCACGGTGATCAGCTTCAGCGGTGCCTCGCGGGAGCTGACCGAGGGCGTGGCCGGCCTGGCGGCGGCGGTGATCCTGTTCTACGTGGGCTTCTGGATGCACAGCAACAGCAACAGCCAGAAGTGGATGGGCTACATCAAGAGCAAGGTGGATAACGCCCTTGGCGCCGGCACCGTCTGGACCCTGACCCTGGTGGCGTTCATCTCCGTGTACCGGGAGATGTTCGAAACCATCCTGTTCTATCAGGCGCTCTGGACCCAGGTCACCGAAGCCACCCAGCCGTACCTGCTGTACGGGCTGCTGGCGGCCCTGGCGGCGCTGGCGGTGGTCTGCGTGCTGATCTTCCGCCTCGGTATGCGCCTGCCGCTGGGCCTGTTCTTCAAGGCCACCAGCCTGGTGCTGCTGGTGCTGTCGGTGATCCTGCTCGGCAAGGGCATCGCCGCCCTGCAGGAAGCCGGCCTCATCAATGCCACCTACATCGGCCTGCCGACGCTGGAGTGGATCGGTTTCTTCCCCACCCTGCAGGGCGCCCTCGCCCAGGCCGCCGCTGTCGTCCTGGCGGTGCTGGCCTGGTGGCGCGGTAACCGCGCCACTAAAGCAGGTTGAGAGCGCGCGGCAACCGCGCCACCAAGTAGGTTCTTCCCCGCACACCGTTCTACCCGGGCCGCTCAGGCCCGGGTTTGCGTTTGTGCGCGAACCTCCCGGATACTCCGTGGTCTTTCCCTACCTGTAGATGACGATAGAGAGTTCTGATTAATGCGAAGTTGGGGTGGCAAACTCATTGTCGGCCTGTTGGGCATGTTGATCGGCGGGCCCATCGGCCTGGCGATCGGCGTGCTGATCGGCCACTTCTTGGACCGTGGCGTGGAGCGGGTACAGTCCTTCAACCCGTTCCGGCCCTACCGGCCCGGCGAACGGGAGGAAGTCCAGGAGGCCCTGTTCTCGGCGGTGTTTTCGATCATGGGCCATCTGGCCAAGGCGGACGGCCGGGTCAGCGAGCAGGAGATCGGCCAGGCCGAAGCGATCATGAGCCGCATGCAGCTCAACGACGAGCAGCGCCGCCGGGCCCAGGAGGCCTTCCGCCAGGGCAAGGACGATGATTTCCCCCTCGACCGGACCGTGGCCGAATTCCGCCAGCGCATCCGCCGGCGCCGCCATCTGGTGGTGGTGTTCCTTGAGCTGCTGCTGCAAACCGCCCTGGCGGACGGCGAGCTGCACGCCGAGGAGGAGCGCATCCTGTTCCGTGTCGCCGCCGGGCTGGGCGTGCCGGAAAGCCAGTTCCGGCAGATTCTCAACATGGTGCTGGCCCAGGCGCGCTTCGGCGGCGCCGGTGCGGCCGGCGCGGGTGGCGCGGCCGGCCCGTCACGGCCGTCGCTGGGCGAGGCGTATCAGGTGCTGGGGGTGAACGAGGACGCTTCCGATCAGGAGGTCAAAAAGGCCTACCGTCGGCTGATGAGCGAGCACCACCCGGACAAACTGGCGGCCCGTGGCGTGCCGGACGAGATGATCCGCGTGTCCACCGAGAAGACCGCCGAGATCAGCAAAGCCTACGATATGATCAAGGAGGCCCGGGGAATGCGTTGAGTCGCCACCGGGAGGATGACAAGTACCCGGCGGCGGTAGTAGCTTGAAGAGGATTACCCGCCCGAGCACCGCCCCGGTGCCCGGGCCCCTTCAGCGGAGGACCTGTCAGCTATGCTCGGTGAACCCCATAGTATCCACCACGAATTCCCCCAGCACCGCGAACGCATTGACGCCCTGGCCAAGGAACACCCGGAGTTCCGCGCCAAGGTGGAGGAGCACGACCGGTTGGACAAAACCATTCGTGGGCTGGAGATGCGCGAGAACCCGATCGCGGACCGCGATATGGAGACCATGAAAGTGGAGCGTATGCACCTCAAGGACGAGATTTATCGTCGCTTGAACGGGGGTTAGCCGACGCCACCTTTAAAAACGCGGTCACAGGCCCAACCGTAAGAAGATGCGTAAACGGACGCGTTTTGGCTCGGGAGGCCTGATGACTGCCTATTCCATTCTTGATCTGAGTCCCATCCTGCGTGGCGGCGACGCCGCCCAGGCCCTGGGCAATTCCCTTGATCTGGCGCGCCACGCCGAACAGTGGGGCTACACCCGCTACTGGGTGGCCGAGCACCACAACATGCCCGGCGTGGCGAGCGCCGCCACCAGCGTGGTGATCGGCCATATCGCCGCCGGCACCCAGCGTATCCGGGTCGGCTCCGGCGGCGTGATGCTGCCCAACCACGCGCCCCTGGTGATCGCCGAACAGTTCGGCACCCTGGCGGCCCTGCACCCGGGGCGCATCGACCTGGGCCTGGGCCGGGCGCCGGGCACCGACATGGAAACCGCGCGGGCGCTGCGCCGCGACCTCAACAGCAACGCCATGGAGTTCCCGCGCGACGTGGAGGAGCTGCAGGCTTACCTGGGTGATCCGACCCCGGATCAGCGCGTGCGGGCGGTGCCCGGCGCCGGCAGCAAGGTGCCCATCTGGCTGCTCGGCTCCAGCTTGTTCAGCGCCCGGCTGGCGGCCCAGAAGGGCCTGCCGTTCGCGTTCGCCTCGCATTTCGCCCCGGAGGCCCTGCTCGATGCGTTGCAGGTCTACCGCGACAACTTTCAGCCGTCGGCACAGCTGGAGCGGCCCTACGCCATGGCGGGGGTGAGCGTGTTCGCCGCCGACAGCGACGAGGAGGGCGCCTTCCTGGCCACCTCCATGCAGCAGCAGTTCGTCAATCTGCGGCGCGGGCGGCCCGGACCGCTGCCGCCGCCGGTGGAGAGCATGGACGGCATCTGGTCGCCGCTGGAAGCGGAGGGCGTGCGCCAGGCGATGAAATACGCCATGGTCGGATCAGCGGAAACGGTCCGTGACGGGCTGCGTGCCTTCCGTGACCTGACCGGGGTGGATGAGCTGATGATCACCGGCGGGATTTTCGACCACGACAAGCGGCTGCAATCGTTCCGCATGGCCGCCGATATCTGCCGCGATCTCTAATCCCTAGGCCACGTTGGCCGGCCGTTTTTGCGGCCGGCCGGTGCCCTTGTTCAGGCACCAGCTGTCGCGGTCGCCGTCGATGGCGATGCCGCCCACCCAGCGCCGTTTGGGGTGGGTGTCGAGCCAGTTGTTGTGGCCGCTGAGCACCGCGTGGCCGTGGGAGGTGATGTGCAGCGACCGGTCCTGCCACGGGGTGTCCTCGCCGTGGTCGCTGGCCAGCAGCGGGCGTTCGCCGCCCATCAGCGGCTGCATCATCCACCAGAACATGGTGTCGCCCAGATAGGGCAGCGGCTCGCGCTCGCGCATCAGATCCCGGAACACCTCGCCGACGGTGATCGGGCCACGCTCGGCCACCAGCTGCACCGCCAGTTGCTCGCTCAGGCCCAGGCCAGTGTCTTCATCCGGTAACTCCAGCAGGTGCCGGCGCAGGGCGCGGCCCAGCATCGGCAACTCCGGGGTCAGGGTCCGTGACAGGTCGTCCAGCCGTTGCGGCGTATCGGCGGTCACCGCCCGCCAGGCGCGGCGCCCCAGGGTGATAAGCGCATCGTCCACCGGGCGGCGCTGCTGCCAGAGCCAGCCGAGCACCTCCGGCGCCAGTTGCCCCAGGCCGATAAACCGTTGCACGCCGGGAATGCCGTCCGTGGCCACCAGTTCCAGCCGGGTGGGGCGGCGCTGGTGGGCCAGATGATTGAGGATGTAGGCCAGAATCAGCTGGTCGTAGCTGTCGTGTTCGAACCACAGCACCACCCGCTCGCTGTCCATGGCCTGGTCCAGGCCGTCGTACTCATGCTGCTGCCGCCGGCGGGTTTCGTTTTCGTCGCCACCGAAAGCGTCGCAGAGAAAGCGGGTGCGTTCGTCCATGAACGCCTGCCGTTCCAGGCTGTGCAGCGGGCCGATGCAGAAAGGGTCGCTGAAGGTGTGAAAGTGGCCGTGCAAACCGGTGGCGGGCAGGGCGTCGCGCAGATCCGACCCGCAGCGGATGTGCACCGTGTCCAGGTCGTCGTCCAGTGTCCCGTTGGCCCGCTCGGCGGCGGTGTCCAGGGCGGCCACGTGCCGCTGGAAATGATCCCAGCCCTGGAACCCCATTTCCCGCGACACGGTGTGCAGGGCATCGCGGAGCCCGGGCTTTTCGCTCACCGGGGTGAGGCGGTGTACGGCGATGCGAGCCAGGCAGCGACGGTCGCCGGACAGGGCCGCGTCCAGTAACCGCTCGGCATCCTCACGGGGGTCGTCGAGACGGAAGCGTCCGTGCTGTTTCGGAGTACTGCTGCCGGCGGGCATCGATGTCATAAACGGGGCCTTCTCCACAGCGCGGTGTGTGAGTCAAAAAATGGACTTACACAGTTGGCGAAGCGGGCCTTTGAGTCAATGCAAAGAGAGGCTTCAATGGCTTGAAAAGCCTAAGCTTTATAAAGGTTTTACCGGGGATACAAAGGAAGGCAAGAAATTGTCGTGACCTTCACGCCCGTTTCGACGGGAAAAGAATGGTGCCGGAAAGAGGAATCGAACCTCCGACCTACTGATTACGAATCAGTTGCTCTACCGACTGAGCTATTCCGGCACGGCCCGCCCGGGGGCGAGCGGGCGCTAGTTTAGCAGGAACCCCACGGCTGGCAAGACCGCCGACGGCTTACGCCTGTTTGATGCCGGCCAGCTTGCGGGCGTGCCATTTCTTGGACTCCACGTCCATGCCGCGCAGGATCTGAATACGCTGGGCCTGGGGGCTGCCGGCGCCGTGCATGGACTCGGTCAGGTAGCCCACCGCGTTGCGGCCCAGGGTCATGTTTTCGATCAGGCGCAGGATGCGCATGCGGTCCTCGGTGGGGATGTCGTCGCGGCCCTTCAGGAAGCGGCGGATGATGGCGCCGGCTTCTTCGTTTTCCAGGTCCTTTTCGCTGGGCATGGTGGCGACGATGCCGCCGGCCAGGTCCTGGGCGAGGCGGGCGATCTCATAGGGGAAACGGGTGACGTTGTGCTTGCACACATTGGAGAGCATGGCGTCGTTCATATAGATGCCGCTGGCCAGGGGTTTGGCTTCGTGGGAGCTGGCGATGCCGGACGAGAAAATGGTCTCGTTGAGGTGCACCATCTCCACCAGCTTGTCCTTGATGTGGCTGACCTTGTCGACGCCGTTGTAGTCGGCGATGGTGGCGGCGGCGCCGGTCATCACATCGCCGAGGCCGGTTTTGCACACATAGCTGGCGCGGTGGTAGGCGGTGAAGCGCGCCACCATGTCCTGGGCGAATTCGTATTCGCCGTCCATGAGCACGTGCTCGTGGGGGATGAAGACGTCGTCGAAATAGACCCACACTTCCTGGCCGCCGAACTCGGCGTTGCCCTGGTCGATGCTGCCGCCTTCCATGGAGCGGGTGTCGCTGCTCTGGCGACCGTAGATGTAGGTGATGCCCTCGGCGTCGCCGGGAATCATGCCCACCACGGCGTAGTCCTTGTCGTGCTCGCTCAGGTTCATGGTCGGCATCACGCAAATCCAGTGCTGGTTCCAGCCGCCGGTCATGTGCGCTTTGACGCCGCGCACGAAGATGCCGTCGTCGTTGCGTCCGGACACGTGCAGGAACATGTCCTGGTCGCTCTGCTCGAACGGCCGCTTGCTGCGGTCGCCCTTGGGGTCGGTCATGCCGGCGGCGATCAACACGTTATGGCGCTGCGCTTCCTTGAGGAAAGCCAGATAGCGCTGGTGGTAACCGGTGCCGTGCTTTTCGTCGATGTCCCAGGTGATCGAGTGCAGCACGCTGAGCGTATCCAGGCCGGTGCAGCGCTGGAAGCAGGTGCCGGTGAGCTGGCCCAGGCGCCGCTGCATGCGGTTTTTCATCACCAGGTCCTGGGGTGACTCCGGCATGTGCAGAAAGCGGTTCACCGGGGCGTCGATCAGCGGCGAATGGGCGGTGGCCAGTTCCGGATCGTCGATGGCCAGATCGTAGGTGGCGCGCAGGGCGTTGATGCTGGGCCGGATCATCGGATGGTCGGCGGGCTCGTCGATCAGCTCGCCGAACAGAAACAACCGGGTGCCGCGGCCTTTAAGGCTGCTGATGTAGTCGTCACCGGTGCGGATCACCGGCATCCGGGACCAGCGCTCGGTGGCGCTGTCGTGGCGGCGTGATGCCAGAGGGGAAACGGCGTTCATGGGGCACTCCTTGCGGGCTTTTTCCCCAATAGTAGACACTGTGTCTCGGCTGGCAATGCGGGAGTGGCCGCTTGTTACCCAGGGTCAAGCGGTGGGTTGCTCCCGGGTCGGGCGGGGCCGGCCCGGGGCGACCGGCAGGGGCGTGCTAGTGGGGTTGCGGCTCGAACACCAGCGACGCGGAGTTGAGGCAGTAGCGCTGGCCGGTGGGCGGCGGCCCGTCGGGAAACACATGGCCGAGGTGGCCGTCGCAGCGCGCGCAGCGGATCTCCACGCGCACCATGCCGTGGCTGCTGTCCTCCAGCTCGCGCACGTGGTCCGCGTCCACCGGCTCGAAGAAGCTGGGCCAGCCGGTGCCGGACTCGAACTTGCTGTCGGCGTGGAACAGCGGCAGGTGACACAGCTTGCAGGCGTAGGTACCGCTTTCCTTATTGTCCAGCAAACCGCCGCAGAACGGCGGCTCGGTGCCCTGATTCAGCAGGATGCGGCGCTCCTCGGCGGTGAGGCCGGCGGCGCGCTGCTGCTTTTCGGCGTCGGTGAGCGGCGTCAGATCGAAGCCGCTGGCGGAAACAGTCATAGCTACCTCTCAGGTTTTAAGCATTTCCGGGAAGGCGGCGTGCAGCTTTTCCAGTTTCGGCTTCGCCACATGGGTGATGTACGGCTGATTGGGATTGCGGCGGGCGAAATCCTGGTGGTAGTCCTCCGCCGGATGGAACGGGTGGCCCGGCTCCAGGGTGGTGACGATGGGCGCGGTGAAGGCGCCGGCGTTGTTCAACTGCTGGATGTAGTCCTCGGCGACTTTCCGCTGCGCCTCGTCCACCGGAAAGATGGCGGAACGGTACTGCGGCCCGCGGTCGTTGCCCTGGCGGTCTTTCTGGGTGGGGTCGTGGGCCACCGCGAAAAACAGTTTAAGCAGGGCGCCGAAGCTGATCCGCCGCGGGTCGTAGCGCACTTCCACCACTTCCGCGTGGCCGGTGCGGCCGCTGCAGACCGCTTCGTAATTGGCGCTGGCCGCGTCGCCGCCGGCGTAGCCGGACACCACCGACTGCACGCCGTCGAGAGGTTGATAGACCGCTTCCACGCACCAGAAGCAGCCGCCGGCGAGCACGGCGCGGCCGGCATCCTGATCGGTGGGAACGTCTTCCACCGGATCGGGGAACCGGTCCGGGTGTATCGCCAGGGATGTGCCGGGGATCACTGCTTTCATACAACCTCCGTGACTGGACGACGACCATGACAGCCGCCGGGAAACCGTACCGTGAAGACAGTGGGGGCGGGGCCGGCGACTCTCAACCCGGGTCAGGGCAGCAGGCGCGCCTGCCGCAGGGTGTCGCGCAGGGCCAGGCACTGGCTTTTGGCGATGGCGCTCTGATCATTGGCTTCGTGGGTGCGGGCCATGCCGTGCCACAGGTTGGTGCCGGCGCCGTCGAGCAGGTCGGCGGGGAAAATCTGCTCCACATCCGCCGGCGGCGCGTCCTTGATGCGCTCGCCGTCCAGGCCCACGCGCCAGGTGGGGCGCACTTCGTTGTCCTGGTTGATCGGGTTGAGCTCCTGGCGGTCGCGCATGTGCGGCGCCGACATCAGCAGGCGGGTCAGATCAACCAGCAGAATGCGGTCCACCGGGTGGTCGCCGGCCCATTCGACCAGCGCCTTGCGGCCCCGCTCGTACCACAGCGGTACCTCCTGGTGGCTGAGCAGCACCGTCAGGCCGGCGCGCTCGAAGATCGGCCGGCAGGTCAGTTCCCAGGTCTCGCGGGTGTCGCCTTCCGGGCTTTGCGCCACCAGCAGCAGGGTTTCCGCCGGCGGCGGCGGGGTGTCGGTGACCGTGCGCGTGGTCACTTCCGTGGTGCTGGCGCACCCGCTCAAAAACAGAACCGCCAGTAACAGGGCCCTCATGGCACTCTCCACAACACTACTTCCGGATGAACAAGGACCCAGTGTAGCAGGGGCCGACCACGGAGAAACCCGATAACGACGCGGTTTTACGTCATTCTGTGACGCCGCTCAGGGACGCCCGGTCAGGGACGCCCGGTCAGGGACGCCCGCTCAGGGACGCCCAGTCAGGGACGCCCAGTCAGGGGAACGCCGGCGAGATAAGCGCGGGCGCGTTCGCGCCGGCCCTCACCTCCAACTGAAAACGGCCCTCGTCGGCAACCGGGGGGTGATACCAGCGCACTTCGTAGAGGCCCTGTCCCTCGACGTCGTCGTCGATCAGCCGCAGGCGCATGTCGCCGCTTTCATCGTCCACCAGCGTGCCCCGGTTGTCGCTGCGCAGAATCCGCAGCAGCGGTTGGTGCAGGCGCAGGTCCCCGGGCGGTTCGCCGACAAAACGCCAGGACCAGTAGGGGCCGCTGTCCTCTTCGCCACGGTGGAAGGTGGCCTGCCGGCGCCAGCTCCGCGACCAGGTGCGGTCCGGGTCGCCGTCCGGCCAGTAGTGATGGCTGAGCAGCTCGAAACGGCTTTCCCTGGGATAGTCGTCGACGCCACCGGTGCGCATCAGGTCCTCGCTCAGCCGCGCGCTTTGCGCGGCGAGAAAGTCCAGCGTATGCGGGCCGTAAAGGGTGTGGCCGCCCTCGTAGTACTGGGCGCCGTACTCGGCCTCGCTCACCGCGTAGCCGAAAAAGCCGTTGGCCAGGCTGGAGATCTCCACCCGCCAGTCGGTGCCGGCGGGCAGGGTGTCGAGCACCTCGCCGCGGATGCGGTTGCCGCTTTCCAGGGTGATTTCCCAGGGCAGGGGGACCAGCACCAGATCGTTGACGCGCAGTACCTGAAGCAGGGCGCGGTGCGGGAAGGTGTCCGCGGACATCAATAATTGCAGCTTGGACAGCGCCCACTGCTTTTCCGCCTGGCAGCCGTCGGTGAAGACGGTGCGTGGCCAGCCCTCCTGAAGAAACGGCAGGTAGGAGATCGGGAACACTTCGTCGCCGTTGGCGGCGCCCATGGTGGCGGCGCCCACCACCGCGCGCTGGCAGAGACCGTGGCGTTGTTCCTCGGGCAGCTCGAGCACGTCCATCAGGCGGCTGGCGGCGGCGGTGCGCAGGCGCGGTGCCAGATCGTCCTCCAGGCGTTCGAACAACGCACCGGCCTGGTCGCCGAGCGCCTTACCGATACGGCGGGCTTCCAGATCGCCGCGGTGATCCGGATGCCAGGCCGGGTTGTTGTCGGCGTGGGTGGCCTGAAACGCGCCGTGCACGAACGGCCACGGCAGCTCATCGCCGAAGTCGGCGCTCAGGCCTTGCCCCAGCCAGTGCCAGACATCCGCGTGATAGGGGCGCGTGAAGGCGGGGATGGCGGTGCCGTGGATGGAAAACAGGGTCAGGGCGCCGGCGGGGTAAAAGCGGCCGTCGTCGGCTTGCAGGTCGATGCGCAGCATGGTCATGCGCGGATTCACCGCGCGCAGGGCGTCGTCCTCGCCCATTTTTTCCGGATCCAGATTGTGATTACGCGCCCATGCCTGTACCGAGCGGTTACGGGTCAGCCCCCAGACATCGCGCTGGCCGGTGGCGATCCGCGCCGGGCGGCGGTTGCGGTAGGCGCGGATCACCGCCTCGCTGATGCGTTCGCTGAGAAAACCGAACAGCTCCGGGTCGAAGCCGGCGCTGTTGGCGCCGAAGGTGTTGTAGAAATCGCTGCCCAGATATTGCCCGGGCCCCGAATGCGTGTGCGTGACCAGCAGGCTCAAGCCCCGCGCGGGCACGTCCGTGGCGGCGGCGATGCGCTCGGCCACGGCGTAATGCAGCGGCAGTGAGCCGGCGCCCAGATCAAGCTGCACCAGAGCCAGCGGCGTCTGCCCCGGGCCGTGCAGATAAAAAGCGCGTGCCTTGAGCCGGGTACGGAACCCGTCGGCGTTCTTCGCCCAGGCGGAATAGCCGAATTTGGGCAGGCCGATGGCGGGGGTGATGTCCACTTCGGCCACCCCGGCCAGGGGGCCGTCGTTCGCCGTCGGCGGCAGCGGTTCGGGAACCTGAAACGTCAGCGTCTCGCGGGGATAGGTAAGAAAGGGCCAGGCGGTGTGCACAAGCACGGCGGCCAGCACCCCGAGCAACAGCAAAAAAATAAGCGCGAGCCGCCGGCGACCGGATCGCCGGGGTTTGGATAACTGCATGTGAAGCCTCTTTTTTATTTTTGCACGAACGTACTTGTGGGGTGCATGTACGGCAAGGCTGATCGGGCCAAACCGGCGCCTGGATACATATCGGATACAAAATGATACGGCTTGTACAATTTGTGCAAAAGCATGGATAAGTTCACAACACTATTCCAACCGGACGTCACCGGAATTCTGTTTTTTTTACCTCCCCAGGATATTCCAATGATTGCACTGTAATCCGTTGATACCCGAGGGGGGTAGAACATGAAAAATCTCTTTAGATTGTCGACTCTGGCGCTCGCCGCCGGGCTGGCTTATCAGCCGGCTCTGGCGGAAGACCGTTACGAGGAGACGCTGAACACTCGCCAGTACCTGGGTGGCTTCGCCTCCTACGTGGATGTGGATGAAGATCGGCAGTTCGACGACGAAGGTCTGGGCTACAGCGTCTTCTACGGTCGCCAGCTTTCCGACCGCGTCTGGTGGGAAACCGAAGGCGGTTTCTACAAGATGGATCCGAACCGGGCCGACTTCCAGGATTTCTATCAGTACCACCTGACCACCGGTCTCGCCTACGCCTTTGGTGATCGCACCGGCTTCACGCCCTATGTGATCGCCGCCGTGGGCGCCATCGACCAGGAAGTGCTGCCCGACGAAGACCAGGACACCAACCTGACCGTTAACGCCGGTATCGGCGCGGTGACCGGCCCGATCTTCAACAACGGCCTGAAGCTGCGCGGCGACGCCCGCTACGTTTACGACGACTTCGACGGTTCCGGCCCGGCCCGTGGCGACGGTGCGTTCGGCGACGTTCGCGTGTCCCTCGGTGTCGAGATCCCGCTCGGTTACACCAAGGTCGTGACCAAAGAGAAGACAGTAATCAAAACCCGCGAAGTGGTCGCCAAGCCCCAGCCGGTGATGGATTCCGACGGTGACGGCGTGCCGGACAACCGTGATCAGTGCCCGAACACGCTGGAAGGCGGGCGCGTGGATGCCAACGGCTGTCTGATCGTCAACCAGACCGTGACCCTGACCAACATCAACTTCGAGTTCGACTCCGCGAAGCTGACCCGTTCTTCAGAGTCTTCCCTGGACCGCATCGCCGACTCCCTGAAATCGCAGACCGACTTCCGTGTGGAAGTAGCCGGTCACACCGACAGCGTGGGCGCCGCGGAATATAACGAGCAGCTGTCCCAGGAACGCGCCGAGTCCGTTCGCCAGTACCTGCTTAACCGTGGTGTGGATCCGTCCCGCGTAACCGCCCGGGGCTACGGCGAGCTGAATCCGGTTGCCAGCAACGAAAGCGAATCCGGCCGCGCCATGAACCGCCGCGTTGAATTCCGCGTTACCGAGAAGTGAGGAACACGATCATGTTGCGAATTAAAAGTGTAATGATGCTGGTCCTGCTCGCCGCTCTCGGCGTGGGGATCTACGGCTGCGAAGCCAACGACAGTGATGACACCGTTATCACTACGCCCAACAACCCCAACCCGAACAATCCTGACGATCAGGACAATGACGGGATTCCGGATGACATGGACAACTGTCCGGCCTTCGCTAACAACGATCAGCGCGATCAGGACAACGACGGTATCGGCGACGCCTGCGACGACGATGTCGACGGTGATGGCGTGCCCAATGATCCGGACAACTGCCCCTGGGTGGCCAACCCGGATCAGACCGACACCGACATGGACGGTATCGGCGACGCCTGTGACGAAAACACCGACACCGATGGTGACGGCATCGACGACGGCGACGACAACTGCCCGCTGGTGGTGAACCACAGCCAGGCGGATTCCGACATGGACGGCATCGGCGACGCCTGTGACGACGACCGCGACGGTGACGGCGTTCCCAACGACAACGACAACTGTCCGTTCGTGGCCAACAACGACCAGGTTGACACCGACATGGACGGCGTCGGCGACGCCTGTGAAGACGACACCGACGGTGACGGCGTGCTGGATCCGGACGACAACTGTGTGTTCGTGCCCAACCCGGGCCAGGAAGACCTGGACGGCGACAACGTGGGCGACGTCTGTGACGACGACGACGACGGTGACGGCACCAACGACGGCAACGACGAGTGCCCGACCGTGGCCGGCCCCCCGGAAAACCAGGGTTGCCCGGTTGACGAAGACACCGACACCGACGGCGACGGCGTACCCGACGACCTGGACAACTGCCCGAACACCGCCAACGCGGACCAGCTCGACAGCGACGGCGACGGCATCGGTGATGTGTGCGACGACGACGGCTTCACCTGTAACGACACCAGCACCTATCAGCCGCTGACCACCCCGGACTATGAAGCCAGTGGCAACTCACTGGGCGTGTGCCTGGGCTGCGGCGTGAGCGAAGCGGACAGCCTGGTGGACGGCAACGACGCTTCCTTCGCAACCATTGAAGTGGGTGTGGCCGCGGTCTACGGCGGCGCTGAAATCCGTGCCACCGCGGTGGACGCGGCCAACGACTTCGCCGACATCAACCGCATCGGCATGGTGATCTCCGATCCGGCCTCCGCGCTGCTCAACCTGAGCCTGCTCGGCGACTTCCTGACCCTGCGTTTCTACAACGACGGCGAGGAAGTGGACAGCGCCACCGTGGGCGGCGGTCTGCTCGGTCTGGAACTGCTGGGCCTGAGCCTGGACAGTGACGAGCGCTTCCTGTCCGCCGAGGTGGATACCAACGAGCTGACCTTCGACGAAGTCCAGCTGGACTACGCCGGCCTGCTCAACGCCAACGCCTCTCTGCGCGTGCATCGCGTCTGCGCCGGCAACGATCCGGAGGACGCACCCTGAGTCTCCTTTGATATCAGGCATATCCTGGGGGCGCATTCGCGCCCCCTTTTTTTGCCCGGCACCCGGCCGGCGTTTTCCTCCGTTCGCCTTCACGTGATTCCGTTCGCAGTCTGTCAGCCTTTTGGGTTAGATTGGGGACGCTGGAGGGAACGAATCTATGACATCCATTTTTCGCTGGCCGCGTCACGCGCAGTGGTTGTTAGTGCTTCTGCCACTGGTTTTTTTGCTCGGCGGCTGTGATTCCGGGGGCGCGAATTACACCGAGACCGGGGACCTGGAATCGCTGCGCGAACGCGGCCAACTGCGTTTGCTGGCGCCGCGCTTCGATGAAGAGCAGGCGCTGGTCCGCGAGGGCGTGCCGCTGCAGGAATTCCGCGAACAGGCGGAAATTCTGGCGCAATCCCTGGGGCTGACGCCGCGCTGGGTGTACGCGGACAGCACCGATAACCTCGATGACATGCTCAACGAGGGCCTCGCCGATCTGATCGTCACCAATTACACGGTCACCGAATCCCGCCAGGAGAAAGTGGATTTCTGTACCCCGGTGGCGGTGATACGGGAGTATCTGGTGCTGCCCAAGGACCGCCAGGGCGACAGCGTTGAGGATCTGGGCGAAGTGCGTATCGCCGCGCCCGAAGGCACTGCCTATCAGGAGACCGCCGAAGCGCTGGCGGAACGCCACGACACCGTCAGCGTTGAAGCCGTGGAGGCCGGGCTCTCCGATGTGGAGCTGCTGGAGGGCGTCGCCTCCGGTCTGTATCAGGCGGCGATCGTCGACAGCAACGCTCTGGACGGCCTGCTGCGTACCTTCGATCAGGTGCGCAAGGGGCCGGTGGTCAACCCGCGCCGGCGTATCGCCTGGGCGGTGCGCAGCGACAATCCGGAGCTGCGCGCGGCGGTCAATGAATTTCTGGTCAGCCACCGCGTGCGCACCTCGGTGCGCAGTGAAGAGCGCCGCGATTGGGCGGCGATCAACAAGGACGGCGTGTTGCGGGTGATCACCTCCAACAATCCGGCCAGCTATTTCCTGTGGCGCGGCGAACTGATGGGCTTCGACTACGATCTGATCCGCCACTTCGCCCGGCAGCATGACCTGCGCGTGCGCATGGTGGTGCGCGACAGCGCCTCGCAAATGTTCGACGCCTTGCAGACCGGTGCCGGCGATGTGATCGCCGGGGCCATGACCATTACCGAGCGGCGTAAAGCCGAGGGCTGGCGCTTTTCCAACCGCTACCTGGAGGTGCACGAGCAGATTATCGGCGATGCCGATGACGAGCCGTTCGAATCGGTCCAGGAACTGGCCGGGCGCACCGTGGTGGTGGCGCCGGACAGCGCCTTCATGGACACCCTGGAAGAACTGCGCGAGCAGGGCATCGACGTGCGCATCGAGCCCCGTGAAGGGGCCACCACGGAGATGCTGATACAGGACGTGGTGGACGGCGCGATCGATCTCACCGTGGCGGACAGCCACGTGGCCGCCCTGGAAAGCACCTACCGGGAAGACCTGCGCCCCCTCTGGACCCTGGAGGGCAGCCGCGACATCGCCTGGGTGCTGCGCGATGATCAGGACCAGTTGGTTGAGAAACTCAACGCCTACATCAACCGCAATTACCGGGGCCTGTTCTACAACGTCACCTTCAACCGCTACTTCAAGGAATCGAAAACCATCCGTATCCATGAGGAATACCGGGTGGAAGCGGGCAAGGAAATTTCACCCTACGACGACCTGGCCAAGGAATACGCGTTGAAGTACGGGTTTGACTGGCGCTTGCTGGTGTCGCAGATGTACCAGGAGAGCAAGTTCAATCCGGACGCGGTGTCGTTCGCCGGCGCCCAGGGCCTGATGCAGGTGATGCCGCGCACCGCCCGCCAGTTCGGCTTCGACGACCCCCACGATCCGGAGCAGGGCGTGGCCGCCGGGTCGGCCTATCTGGAGTGGCTCGAGGAGCGTTTCCCGCAGCGTCTGGGCATGGCGGAGAAAATCTATTTCGGCCTGGCGGCCTACAACGCCGGGCACGGCCATGTGGAAGACGCGCGCCGGTTGGCCCAGCGGCTGGGCAAGAACCCGGATCTGTGGTTCGGACACGTGGAAGAGGCGATGCTGCTGCTGTCACAGCCGCGCTACGCCCGCCAGGCCCGCTTCGGCTACGTGCGCGGCAGCGAGCCGGTGAAGTACGTGCGTGAAATCCGTAACCGTTACCTCGGTTACGTGCAGTTCACCGAACAGCACAATATTTCCGCCGAGCCCTGAGGCGCCGCCGGTCAGATCCGGCGGTTGAGCCATTCCAGCAGCGTCTGGCGGACCTCCGGGGCGCAGAAATCATTGAGGATTTCGTGGCGCCCGCGCGGGCAGTCCATCCGCTCCACGGGCAAGCGCCGGCGGCTCAGCACCTGCTGCAGCCGGTCCATGCCCTTGCCGCCGCCGCTCATTGGATCCTGGCGGCCGCCCAGCAGCAGAATCGGCAGCCGCGCCGGCAGGCGGCTCAGGCCCCTGGAGGACTGCACATCGGCGAGCCCGGAGAGCAGCGCCAGCCAGGTGGCGGTGGTGCATTGAAAGCCGCATTTGGGGTCGTCGATATAGGCTTTGACCTGGGCCGGGTCGGCGCTCAGCCAGTCGAAATCGGTGCGGGCGTCGGGCACGCTGCGCGCCCAGGCTTCAAAGGTGAGCTTGTGCACCAGCGGGCTCTGGCCGCGGGCGCCGTGCCGCCGGCGCTGCCATTTCAGCAGCGCCACCATCAGCCGGTAATACAGCGGCGGGTGATAGTCACTGCCGCACAGCACCAGGCCGTCCAGCTTGTCGCCGTGGGCCTGGGCGCCGGCCAGCGCGATAAAGGAGCCCATGCTGTGCCCGCCCAGCACCAGGGCGCCGGGTTCCCGCTCGCGGATGCCGTCGATCACCCGGCCCAGGTCGTCCATCACCAGGCGCCAGCCGTCCTGGTCGGCGAAGTGGCCGGGCGGGTCGGCGGCGTCCATGCTGGCGCCATGGCCGCGATGGTCGGGGCAGTAAAGGTTCCAGCCGTGCTCGGCCAGGGTTTCGCCCAGGGCCCGGTAGCGGGCGCCGTGCTCGGCCATGCCGTGCAGCCAGATCAGCGACCCCACCGGGTCGGCGGCGCGCCACTCATGGACGGCGATGGTATGGCCGTCGCCGGCGCCGATAACAAAACATTCCGAAGTCATTAATGCGGTCCCCTCAAACAGGTCATGAACATGCGTCATGCGTGTGCGAGCGTCAAGATGGCCGTGTATCATCATTGGCCGCGTATTCAGGCCCACAGGAGAGCGTGTGATTCATTATCAGGTCCGTCCGTTGCGCCCGCAGGCGCATCTGTTCCAGGTCACTCTCACCATCGACCGGCCGACACCGGAAGGGCAGGGGCTGACCCTGCCCGCCTGGATCCCCGGCAGCTACATGATCCGTGACTTCGCCCGCCATATCGTGTCGCTGGAAGCGTCGGCGGCCGGCGCTCCCGTGGACGTGGCCAAGCTGGACAAGCAGACCTGGCAGCTGGCGCCGGCCAGCGGGCCGGTCACGGTGTGCTATCAGGTGTACGCCTGGGACCTGTCGGTGCGCGGCGCCCACCTGGACACCACCCACGGCTATTTCAACGGCAGCTGCCTGTTTCTCGCCGCCATGGGGTTCGAGGACCAGCCCTGTGAGGTGGACATCGAAGCCCCGGACGGCGCCGCCTACGCCACCTGGAAACTGGCCACCGGGCTCGACCGGGTCAGTGGCCCGGAGCTGGGTTTCGGCCGTTTCCGCGCCGACAACTACGACGCCCTGATCGATCATCCGGTGGAGATGGGCCATTTCGACCATGCCCGCTTCGAAGCCTGCGGCGTGCCCCACGACGTGGTGCTCAGCGGCCGCCACCGGGCCGACATGGCGCGGCTGTGCCGCGACCTGAAGCCGATCTGCGAGCACCACATCAAGCTGTTCGGCGAGCCGGCGCCGATGGACCGCTATCTGTTCATGACCCTGGTCACCGACGGCTACGGCGGGCTGGAGCACCGCAACTCCACCAGCCTGATGAGCCCGCGCACCGACCTGCCGCTGCTCACCGACGGCGCCGACCAGGTGCGCGACGGCTACCGCAGCTACCTCGGGTTGTGCAGCCACGAGTATTTCCACACCTGGAACGTGAAGCGCATCAAACCGGAGGCGTTCACGCCCTTCGACCTGAGCCGGGAAGTGCACACCGAACTGCTGTGGGCCTTCGAGGGCATCACCAGTTATTACGACGATCTGTCCCTGGCGCGCACCGGGCTGATTACACCGGAAAGCTATCTGGAACTGCTCGGCCAGACCCTGACCCGGGTCTACCGGGGCCGGGGCCGTTTCAAGCAGACCGTCACCGAGTCCAGCTTCGACGCCTGGACGCGCTTCTATAAGCAGGATGAAAACGCCCCCAACGCCATCGTCAGCTACTACGCCAAGGGTTCCCTGGTGGCGCTGGCGTTGGATCTCACCCTGCGTGAACGGACCAACGACGCGCGCAGCCTGGACGACCTGATGCGGCTGCTGTGGCAGCGCCACGGGCAGACCGGCGTCGGCGTACCGGAGCAGGGCGTGCAGGCCCTGGCCGAGGAGGTCGCCGGCGGCGACCTCAGCGACTTCTTCAACCAGGCGCTCTACCGCACCGAGGACCTGCCGCTGGAGGCGCTGCTCGCCGAACGCGGCGTCACGGTGAACTGGCGCCCGGCGGACGGCCACAGCGACAACGGCGGCAAGCCCGGCAAAAGCCGGGCGCCGGTGCATCTGGGCGCGCGCTTCGCCTCGGACCCCCAGGGCGCTCGCCTGCAGGTGGCCTACGAGCAGGGTGCCGCCATGGAGGCCGGGCTCGCCGCCGGCGACGTGGTGGTGGCGGTGGACGGCCTGAAAGCCAGCGCCGGCAATCTGGACACGCTGCTGGCCGGCTACCAGGAGGGCGAGCGTGTCGACGTGCACGCCTTCCGCCGCGATGAACTGATGCGCTTCACCGTAACGCTGGCGGCCTCGGAAGCGGACACCGCCTATCTGACCCTGGCCGGTGACGGCTTGAGCGCCAAAGGCCGGGCCTGGTTGTTGGGTACTGAAAGCAAGGTATGACGAACCCGCAACTGGATGAACTGTATCGGCGGCTGGAAACTGTTCGGGCCGCCGACCGGCGGCGGCTGAAAAAGCGGCTCGACGGGTTGGCGCGCAAGTTCAACGCCAACGCGCTGCCCAAGGTGAGCGCCGCCATCGACGCCTCGGTGGCGGCCCGCGCCCGGCGTGCCGGCCTGGCGGCGGCGCCGCTGCGCTGGCCCGACCTGCCGGTGGTGCACCACCGCGAGGAACTGGCCGCCGCCATCGAGAAGCACCAGGTGGTGGTGGTGGCCGGCGAAACCGGCTCCGGCAAGACCACCCAGCTGCCCAAGATCTGTTTGTCCCTGGGGCGCGGCGTGGACGGCTATATCGGCCACACCCAGCCGCGCCGTCTGGCCGCCCGCTCGGTCACCGCGCGCATCGCCGAGGAGCTGAACAGCCAGGTCGGCGGCCTGGTGGGCTACAAGGTCCGCTTCAGTGAGCAGGTCGGCGACGACACCCTGGTCAAGCTGATGACCGACGGCATGCTGCTCAGCGAAATCCAGCAGGACCGTTACCTCCATCAGTACGACACCCTGATCATCGACGAGGCCCACGAGCGCAGCCTGAACATCGATTTTCTGCTCGGCTATCTGAAGCAGCTTTTGCCGCGCCGCCCGGATCTGAAAGTCATCATCACCTCGGCGACCATCGACCATGAACGCTTCGCCGCCCATTTCAACGGCGCGCCGGTGTTCGAGGTGTCCGGGCGCACCTTCCCGGTGGACATCCACTACCGGCCGCCGGCGGAAGAGCGCGAGCTGGGCCTGCAGGTGGAGGAGGTGCTGCGCGAAATCGATCAGCAGGAGCGCCGCGACGGGCCGCCAACCGCCCGTGATGTGCTGGTGTTCCTGAGCGGCGAGCGCGACATCCGCGACGTGCATCATCATTTGAAACGCTGCGATTTCCGCGATACCGAATTGCTGCCGCTGTACGCCCGCCTCAGTGCCGCGGAGCAGCAGCGGGTGTTTTCCAGCCACAGGGGGCGGCGCGTGGTGTTGAGCACCAACGTGGCGGAAACCTCGCTGACCGTGCCGGGCATCCGCTATGTGATCGACGCCGGTACCGCCCGCATCAGCCGCTACAGCGTGCACTCCAAGGTGCAGCGTTTGCCGGTGGAGCCGATCGCCCGCGCCAGCGCCGACCAGCGCGCCGGCCGCAGCGGCCGCATCATGCCCGGCGTCGCCTATCGGCTCTACGACGAGGACGACTTCAATAACCGGCCGGCGTTCACCGATCCGGAAATCCAGCGCACCAATCTGGGCGCGGTGATTCTGCGCATGGCCGACCTGAAGCTGGGCGCGGTGGAGGACTTCCCCTTTATCGAACCGCCGGACGGTCGCCTGATACGGGACGGCTATCGCCTGCTGGAAGAGCTCGGCGCGCTCGACAAGCAGCGCCGGGTCACCACGCTCGGCCGTCAATTGGCGCGTTTCCCGTTGGATCCCACCCTGGCGCGGATGGTGGTGGCCGGCGCCGAGGAAAAAGTGCTGCGCGAAGTGCTGGTGATCGTCGCCGCCCTGGCGGTGCAGGACCCGCGCGAACGGCCCCGCGATAAACAACAGCAGGCCGACCAGGCCCATCAGCCTTTCGAGAACAAGGAATCGGATTTTCTGTTTTTCTGGAATCTCTGGCAGTGGGCCGAGCAGCAGCGTGGCGATCTGGGCCGCAATCCCTATGAAAAGCAGCTGAAAAAGCATTTTCTGGCGCCGTCGCGGATGCGCGAATGGCGGGACACCCACCGGCAATTGTTACTGCTGGCCCGGGAAGAAGGCTGGTCGCTCAATGACGAACCGGCGGACTATGAAAGCCTGCACCGGGCGCTGCTCACCGGGTTGCTGGGCAATGTGATGACCCGCAACGAAGACGGTGAGTGGCTTTCCACCCGCAACCGCAAGCCGCTGCTGTGGCCGGGCTCGTCGCTCAGTAAAGGCGGCGACAAGAAAGCCAAACTGCGTTGGCTGGTGGCCGCCGAGCAGGTGGAAACCAGCCGGCTGTTCGCGCGCTGCGTGGCGCGGATTGAACCGCAATGGGTGGAGGCGGAAGCGGCGCACCTGATCAAGCGTCAGTATTTCGAGCCGCACTGGTCGAAAAAACGCGGCTGTGTGATGGCCAAGGAACAGATCAATCTGTTCGGGCTGATCCTCGCTTCCGGGCGGCGCATGCACTACGGCCCGCTGGAGCCGGAGCTTGCCCGAGAGCTGATGATCCGTGAGGGTCTGGTGGCCGGCGAGCTGACCCGTGAACCGGAATTCGTCGCCGCCAACCGCGAGCGGCTGCAGCGCCTCGAAGAGATGGAACACAAGTTGCGCCGGCGCGATATCCTGGTGGACGAGGAGACCCGGTTTCTGTTCTACGACCAGCGCCTGCCGTCCGGGCTGTACACCCTGGCGCATCTGGAAACCTGGTACAAAAAGCAGGCCGGCGAGCATGAGCGCCAGGCGCTGTTCATGGACGACGAATTTCTGCTGTCCCACAGCCCGGACCTGCAGGGTGGCGCCTTTCCCGATGAGCTGGAATGGGACGGCATGCGGTTGCCGCTGGAATACAGCTTCGACCCCACCGGCGACCGCGACGGCGTCACGGTGATCGTGCCCGCCGGCGCGCTGCAGCAGTTGCACGCGGAGCGGCTCGCCTGGCTGGTGCCCGGCCTGCTGCGCGAAAAGCTGGAGGCTCTGATCCGCCGCTTGCCCAAGGCCCGCCGCCGCCATTTCGTACCGGTGCCCGACTATGTGGCGGCGCTGCAGGAATCGCTGAGCGCGGACCAGCCACTGCTGCCCGCCATGACCCGCGAGCTGCAGCGCATGACCGGCGTGCGCGTGGAGCAGGAAGAGTGGCGCGAAGAGCAGCTGCCGGGGCATCTGCGCATGAATGTGCGGGTCACCGACGGCCACGGCAAGGTGCTTGCCGAGGACCGTGATCTGGCGCGCTTGCAGCAGCGGTTCAAGACTCTGGCCGGAGAGGACGATACGACGCCGTCCCGCGAGGAACCGGTGAGCGGGCGCACCTGGGTGTTCGGTACGTTACCGGCGTGCCAGGAGAGCGAGCAGGGCGGGGTGGTGTTCCGCCGCTATCCGGCGTTGCGGGACCGCGGTGACGACGTGGCGCTGGAGTATTATGCCGATGCGGATGACGCGCACTGGTGGCACGGCGTCGGTTGCGCCAGGTTGATGCTGCTGGCGCTGAACGAACAGGTGCGTGGGCTTAAACGCTTCGCCGGCCAACAGCCGGGTTTTCAGAAGCTGAAAGCGGAGAAATCGGCCATGGCGCGCGGTGCTATGGAGCAGGCGTTGCTGCGGGCGACGGTGTCCCATTTTCGCTTGCATGAGCAACCGGTGCGCGATGAATCCGGATTCCGAGCCCGTCTTGACGAAGGACGTGGTGAGTTCGTGCCGGTCGTGGAACGGGCACTGCGTACCTGGGGCGATTTATTCGCCGCGTATCGTCGTGTCATGCAGCGCCTGGAAAAGAATTTTCCGCTGGCCTGGGCGCACGCTCACCGCGATCTGAAACAACAGCTCGCCGATCTGTTCAGCGACGGCTTTCTGCTCACCGTGCCCAAGGAGTGGCTGGACCAATACCCGCGCTACCTGGCGGCGGTGGAGCAACGCCTCGAGAAGCTGGGCGGCCAGGTCGGTCGTGACCGGGCGCTGGTCAGCGAACTGGAGGCATTTCGCGAGCGCTATCATCGGCGCGCCAAGGACACACCGCCCTGGCGCCAGAGCGAGGCGTTGCGTCTGTACCGCTGGATGATGGAGGAGTACCGCGTCAGCCTGTTTGCCCAGCCGCTGGGGACCCGTGTGCCGGTGTCCGCCAAACGCCTTAACCGCCAGTGGGAGGCCTGCTAGCACCCGCTTGGGCGCTATTCCGACCGCCGTCAAGCGCCGGCGGGCCGGCGAAATACCATTCCGGCTTTGCGCCGGCCCGGTCATATCCGGATAATTGACCCATTTATGGAACCCGCCCCGAGGTTCCCGACTGTCGCGGCGCTCTCCGGAGTGCCCTTTTTGCGCGAGGACAGGCTTGTGACCCATTCCGTCGTTATCAGCGGTACCGGACTCTGGACCCCCGAACAATCCATCACCAACGAAGAACTGGTGGCTTCATTCAACGAATACGTGGCCCGCTACAATGAGCGCCACGCCGACGCCATCGAAGCCGGCGACATGGAGCCGCTGACCGGCTCCAACTCCGCGTTTATCGAGAAAGCCTCCGGCATCAAGCAGCGCTATGTTCTGGACAAGGAAGGCATTCTCGACCCGGACCGGCTGGCGCCGAATATTCCCGAGCGCGGCGATGACGAACTCTCGGTGCAGGCGGAAATCGCCGTGCTGGCCGCGCGCCAGGCGCTCGACAACGCCGGCCTGAAGCCCGATGACCTGGACGCGGTGCTGGTGGCCTGTTCCAACATGCAGCGCGCCTACCCGGCCATGGCGGTGGAAGTGCAGCAAGCTCTGGGTATGGAGCACGGCTGGGGCTACGACATGAACGTGGCCTGTTCCAGCGCCACCTTTGGTATTCAGACCGGCGTCGACGCGATTCGCAACGGCTCGGCGCGCCGGGTACTGATGGTTAACCCGGAAATCTGCTCCGGGCACCTGGCCTGGGAGGATCGTGATTGTCACTTCATTTTCGGCGACGTGAGCACCGCGGTGATTCTGGAGCGGGCCGAGGACGCCACCAGCGAGAATCAATGGGAAGTGCTGGGCACGCGTCTGCAGACCCGTTTCTCCAACAACATCCGCAACAACTTCGGCTTCCTCAACCGCGCCGACCCCTCCGGCGTGGGCAGCCGCGATAAACTGTTCCGCCAGGAAGGCCGCAAGGTATTCAAGGAAGTCTGCCCGATGGTGGCGGAACAGATCACCGGCCACCTGGCGGACCTGTCCGTGCCGGTGGAGGACGTGCGCCGCATGTGGCTGCACCAGGCCAACCTGAACATGAACGAATTCATCGCCCGCCGGGTGCTGGGCCGCGATCCCGACCGCGATGAGGCGCCGGTGATCCTGGACGATTACGCCAACACCAGCTCCGCCGGTTCGATCATCGCTTTTCACAAGCACAACAGTGATTTGCCCGCGGGCACCAAAGGCGTTATTTGCTCGTTCGGCGCGGGCTATTCGATTGGCAGCGTGATCGTGAGCCGGGTGCGCTGAGCACGCCGTTTTCACGTCAGGGTCACGGCGGCCGCGGGGTAGACTCCGCGGCCGTTTTTGTTTGTTTCGCGGCCTACACGTAACGTTTACTTGATTCGTGCATCCATATAGTGTCGAAGCCACGGAAAGGAATCCTTTCCGTCGGCTTCACTCACAGAATTATACGATCCCTATTGGAGAACGATCATGGCTAAACTGAGCAAAATAAACCCGCTGGCCGCCACCCTGGGCGCCGCTTTCGTGGCTTCGGCCATGTCCATTCCGGCTCACGCGGCCGAGAACCCGTTTGGCGCCACCGACCTGCAGAGCGGCTACCAGCTGGCCGGCGATCACAGCAAAGACGGTGAAGGCAAATGCGGTGAAGGCAGCTGCGGCGGTGACAAGAAAGGCGAAGGCAGCTGCGGCGGCGATAAAAAAGGTGAAGGCAGCTGCGGTGGCGCCGCCTGAACCCAGGAGTCGTAATCGATGACGACTTTCCCCGTGACCGGTACCGGTCTGGGGTTGCGGCGGGCCCTGATGGGCCCGCTGTCCCAACCGGGCGTCCTGCCGTTGGACTTTCTCGAAGTGGCGCCGGAGAACTGGATTCCCATGGGCGGCAGGCTGGCCCGTGAGTTTCGTGGTTTCACCGAGCGTTACCCCTTTGTCAGCCACGGTCTGAGCCTGTCCCTGGGCGGACCGGAACCTCTTGATTTCGAGCTGCTGGGAAACATCAAACAGTTTCTCGGCGAGCACCGTATCCGCTGCTATACCGAGCATCTCAGTTACTGCAGCGATCACGGTCATCTGTATGATTTGATGCCGATCCCGTTCACCGAGGAAGCGGTGCACTACGTGGCCGACCGCATCCGTCGGGTGCAGGATTTTCTCGGCCAGCGTATCGGTATCGAACACGTCAGTTATTACGCCACGCCGGCGGTAACCGAGAGCCGGCCTCTCAGTGAGCTGGAGTTCGTCAACGCGGTCCTGGAAGAGGCGGATTGCGGCCTGTTGCTGGACGTCAATAACGCCTACGTCAACGGCATCAACCACGGCTACGACGCCGCCGACTTTATTCGCGGCCTGCCCGGCGAGCGGATTTTCTACGTGCACATCGCCGGCCATTTCGACGAAGCCGAGGATCTTAAGGTGGACACCCACGGCAGCGAGGTGATCGACCCGGTATGGCGACTGCTTGATGTGGCTTACGACCGGTTCGGGGTCTTGCCCACGCTGTTGGAGCGGGACTTTAATTTCCCGCCGGTGGAAGAACTGAACCGCGAGCTGGGTCGCATCGGCGAGGCCCAGCAGCGCCGTGCCGCGATCGGCCGGAGGGCCTGATGAGCGAGCCGGAATTCCAGCGCCTGCAGCGTTCGTTCGCGGCGCACCTGCGCAATCCGCAACGCCATCCGGCGCCGTCCGGCATCGAAGAGCGGCGTCTGACGGTCTACCGTCAGTTGTTTTTCAATAACGTTAACGGCTTTCTGGAGAAAGGCTTTCCGGTGCTGCACAGTCTTTATGACAACGCCGGCTGGCGGCGTCTGGTGCGCACTTTCTTCGACCAGCACGCCTGTGCGTCACCGTACTTCCTGGAGATTCCCGAGGAGTTCGTCACCTTTCTCGCCGAGACCTACCAGCCGGTGGACGGTGATCCGCCGTATCTCGCCGAGCTGGCGCACTACGAGTGGATTGAGCTGGTGCTGGACACGGCCACGGAAACGGTGCCGGAGCAGGGCGTACAGCCGGGCGGTGACCTGCTGCGCGGCGTGCCCTATCTGAACCCGCTGCATTGCGTGCTCAACTACCGCTGGCCGGTGCACCGGATCGGCCCCGACCACCGTCCCGACACGCCACCGGAGCAGCCGGTGTGGTTGCTGGTTTACCGGAACGCGGAGGAGCGGGTGGCGTTCATGGAAATCAACGCGGTGACCGCGCGGCTACTGGCGCTGATGCAGGAGCAGCCGCTCAGCAGCGGCGAACAACTGCTGCACACGCTGGGGGACGAAATGGGTTTTCAGGACCGCGCCGCGCTGTTGAGCTTCGGCGCCGACCTTCTGCAACGGCTTCGCGATCGCGAGCTGATTCTGGGCGCCCGCCTGCAGCCGTCACCGGCCTGAGAGCCGCAAGGTTGCTCTTCGCATGGCAGGCACCGCTATAATGCGCGGGCCATCACTGATTAGGGAGCTACTGTGCGCATATGGATTGCGGCGCTTGTCTCGGCGCCATTGATTGCCTTATCCCAACCGGTATTCGCCCAGCCGGTACCGGAAACCGCCGGCGAGACCCGCGAAGCCGCGATCCAGTCCGGCGAGGACTGGGGCAGTGCCTCGACGCCGTTCGACCAGGCCGGTGGCGCCGGCCGCTTCGACGAGCAGGATCCCTGGGAGGGATTCAACCGCAAGATCTTCGGCTTTAACGAGTTCGTCGACCGCTATGCGCTGAAGCCGGCCGCCAAGGGCTATCGCTGGGTCACGCCGGAATGGCTCGACAATACCGTGACGCGCTTTTTCAGCAATCTCGGCGATATCGGAGATGGTCTCAACTATGTGTTTCAGTGGCGCTGGGGTGAGGCCGGCAACAGCCTGGGTCGTTTCACCATTAATACCACCCTGGGCGTGGCCGGCCTGTTCGACGTGGCCAGCGACGTGGATCTGGGCAATACCGATACCAGTCTGGACGTGACGCTGGGCCGCTGGGGCGTGGCCCGCGGACCCTATCTGGTGGTGCCGATTCTGGGGCCATCCTCGGTGCGTGACGCCGCCACCATCTATCCCAGCAGTTATCTGTGGCCGGTCATTTATCTGGAGGATGATCTGGCGCGCTATTCCCTGGCGGCGCTGTACGGCGTCGATCTGCGGGCCGATCTGCTCGACCTGGAGCGCAACATCATCGGCGACCGCTATACCTTTATCCGCAATGCCTATCTGCAGCGCCGCCTGATGCAGGAGGGCAAGGATATGGCGCCGGCCCTGCCGGACGAAGATCCGGAGCTGGAGAGCGACGACGGCTGGTGAAGCGCGGCCGGACCGGCCGGCCGCGGGTCGGGCGTTATTCCCCCAGGGCCGCCAGTTTGGCGCGGATAAAGTCCCCGTGGGACACGTACAGCAACTCGGAGACCCGGCGGATCAACTGCTCTTCGTGTCTGTCCGCGTCGCCGTCGGCGGCGGCGATCGCCCACATATCGTAAATCAGCCGTACCCGGGTTTCCGGATCCCAGCGCTGCCGTAGGGGGATAGTGAACTCAAACAGGTCGGTGGCGTCTTCCAGTCTTTGATCCAGCTCGGCGACGATTTCGTCCATTTCCCCGGCTTCCAGATGCCAGCGCTCGCGCACCGCCTTGATCAGCAGGCGCTGCTCGCGGTGGTCCACTTCGCCGTCGGTGCGCGCCACTTCCATCAGTAACGCGGCGGCGGCGCGGTGCAGGTCGTGATCGTTCTGTTCACTGTTTTCAGCGGGTGAGTCGGATTCAAACAAACGGGCAAGCCATTTCACGCTGCGATGTCCTCCGCGGTCAGTAATGATTCCAGGGCGCGTTGATCGGCGGCGAAACGGCGAATGCCGTCACTGAGCAGATCGCAGGCCATGGGGTTGTCATTCAATGACCAGCGGAAACGGGCTTCGTTCAGTGCCCGGGCGGGAAGCGCGCCGTCCGGCTCCGCCGGGGCCACCGTGTCCGGGTCCAGGCAGCGCGACAGGGCGCCGTCGTCTTCGGCCAGCTCGCCGAGCAACGCCGGGCTGATGGTGAGCCGGTCGCAGCCGGCCAGCGCCTCGATCTGAGCGGCGTTGCGGAAGCTGGCGCCCATCACGATGGTGTCCAGCCCGCGCCCCTTGAGCAGATGGAAAATCTCGCGCACCGACTGCACGCCCGGATCCTGATTGATATCGGTGATTTCCAGCCCGCGTTTGACGTGCCAGTCCTGAATCCGGCCCACGAACGGCGAGATCAGCGTGGCGCCGGCTTCGGCGGCGGCCAGCGCCTGCTCGGCACTGAACACCAGGGTGAGGTTGCAGCGCACGCCTTCTTCCTCAAGGATGCGCGCCGCCTGGATGCCCTCCCAGGTGGCCGCGGCCTTGATCAAAACGCGTTCCGCCGGCACCTCCAGTTCCCGGTACAGCGCCATCAGGCGGCGCGCCTTGGCGACCGTGGCGGCGGTGTCGAACGACAGCCGCGCGTCCACCTCGGTGGACACCAGGCCCGGGATATGGCTCAGCACCGCCTGGCCGGCCACGCAGGCGAAGGCGTCGGTGCACCAGGTCAGGTCGCCTTCGTGGCCCAGTTCCCGGGCCAGCTCGCGGGCCTGGTCGAGCAGGTGCCGGTAGCGTTCGTCCCGTGCGGCGGCCAGCAGCAGGGACGGGTTGGTGGTGGCATCGTGGGGCCGCAGCTCAGCGATGCGTTCCAGATCGCCGGTGTCGGCGACCACGGTGGTCCATTGTTCGAGTTGTTGGCGTTTGCTGATCATGGCTGACCTCCCTGTGTAGTGGCCCCAGCATAGCCAACCGTGTGCCGGGTCAAAAGGGCCAGGGCCTCTTGGTAGACCTCCGGCGTGGCGTCGTTCTTGTGCGCGTGCTGGCTCAGGTGCCGGCGGTAGGCGCGGGCGCCCGGCATCGCCTGGAACAGATTGAGCGCGTGGCGCAGCACATGCTTGGGGTGCACGCCGTCGGCGTAGCGCCGCTCCAGATAGGGAATGAACGCCTCGGCCACCGCCAGCCGGTCCGGCGGCGGGGTGTTCTCGCCGAACACCTGGCGGTCCACGTCGGCCAGAAACCAGGGGTTCATGTAGGCTTCCCGGCCCACCATCAGGCCGTCCACCTGGCCCAGATGGGCGAGCATGCCCGGCACGTCGCGCAGCCCGCCGTTGAGGATGATCTCCATGTGCGGGAAGGCTTGTTTGACGGCGTAGGCGCGCTCGTAGATCAGCGGCGGGATATCCCGGTTTTCCTTCGGCGACAGGCCGTCCAGGATCGCCTTGCGGGCGTGAATGGTCAGGCTGCGGCAGCCGGCCTCATCCATATGGCGGACGAAGCGCTGCAGGAACGGGAAGTCGTCCTGATCGTCGATGCCGATGCGGGTTTTCACCGTCACCGGCACGTCCGTGACGTTCGCCATCGCTTCCACGCAGCGCGCCACCAGCTCCGGTTCCGCCATCAGCACCGCGCCGATCTTGCCCTGCTGCACCCGGTCCGAGGGACAGCCCACGTTGAGGTTGATCTCGTCGTAGCCGTAGTCCGCGCAGATGCGCGCCGCTTCCGCCAGCTGTTCCGGGTCGCTGCCGCCCAGCTGTACCGCCAGCGGGTGCTCGGCGGCGTCGAAACCGAGCAGCCGGTCCCGGTCGCCGTGGATCACCGCCGGCGCCACCACCATTTCGGTGTAGAGCAGCGTGCGGCGGGTAATTAACCGGGCCAGATAACGAAAGTCGCGCGTTGTATACGCCATCATGGGCGCGATGGAAAAGCGCCGGCTGAGCGGGGCAGGGCCGGGGATCGGGGTGTTGAGTGAGGACATGGCGTTATTATCGCACGGCCGCCGCCGCCACGGGAAACCCCCGTTCATGCAAATCCGGGCAAAGGTATATTCCTGTAAAAGCGCCTTGTGAAAGTAGCGTCGTTTGGCTTTGATGACGGTGCGATAACGCAAAACAGGGAGAAAATTATGCTGAGCTGGAGCCTTTTATTTCTTGTCATCGCGATCATTGCCGCGGTTCTGGGGTTTAGTGGTATTGCCGGCACCGCCGCGGGCATTGCCAAGATTCTGTTCGTTGTATTCCTGGTGATCTGGATCATCAGTCTGATTGCAGGACGGCGCTGACCGGAAAGCATGACCTCGCCGTTATGCTGATAACAGGGGCGCATTAGCCTATAATGCGTCCCTTTATTCCGGCCACGGAGTCAGCATGACCGTTCGTACCCGAGTGGCACCTTCGCCCACCGGCGACCCCCATGTGGGGACCGCTTATATCGCGCTTTTCAATCGTTGTTTTGCCCGCCAGCACGGCGGCCAGTTCATTCTCCGTATCGAAGACACCGATCAGACCCGCTCCAGTGATGCCTCGGAGCAGGCGATCCTGGAATCGCTGCGCTGGCTGGGCCTGGACTGGGACGAGGGCCCGGACGTGGGCGGCCCCCATGCGCCTTACCGGCAAAGCGAGCGGGCCGGTGATTACCGGCGCTATGCGGAGCGTCTGATCGCCGACGGCCATGCCTTCAAATGTTTCCGCAGCGCCGAAGAGCTGGACCAGCTGCGCGCCGACCTGAAAGAGCGGGGCGAAAACCGGGCCCTGAAGCCGGCCGATCTGGAACTGCCCGCCGACGAGCAGCAACGCCGCGAGGACGCCGGCGACCCCTATGTGATCCGCATGCGGGTGCCGGAGTCCGGCCGCTGTGAAATCGACGACATGCTGCGCGGCACCGTGGAGCTGGACTGGTCCCTGGTGGACGCGCAGATCCTGCTCAAGTCCGACGGCATGCCCACCTACCACCTGGCCAATGTGGTGGACGATCACCTGATGGAAATCACCCATGTGATCCGCGGTGAGGAATGGCTGAATTCAGCGCCCAAGCACAAGCTGCTGTACCAGTATTTCGGCTGGGACATGCCGGTGCTGTGCCACATGCCGCTGCTGCGCAACCCGGACAAGTCCAAGCTCAGCAAGCGCAAGAACCCGGTGAGCATCAACTTCTACCGCCGCATGGGCTATCTGCCGGAAGCGGTGGTCAACTACCTGGGCCGCATGGGCTGGTCGATGCCCGACGAGCGCGAGCGTTTCACCCTGGAAGACATGCAGGCGGCGTTCGATATCCAGCGCGTGTCCCTGGGTGGTCCGGTGTTCGACGTGGAAAAGCTGAGCTGGCTCAACGGCCAGTGGCTGCATGACCTGTCTGACCAGCAGTTCCTCGACCAGTTGCGCGACTGGGCCTTCAACCGCGATTACGCCATGCGCGTGCTGCCCCATGTGAAGCAGCGCGTGGAAACCTTCGGCGAGGTGGTGGACAAGGCGGGCTTCTGTTTCTCCGGCATGGTGGCCGTGGACGAAGCCGACTTCCAGCACCCCAAGCATGACGGGGAAGCGATGAAAGTCTGGCTGCAGTTTTACCTGTGGAGCTGTGAGGCGCGCCGTGACTGGCAGCGCGACGGCCTGTTCGCCGACGCGAAGCAACTGGCCGACGCTCTGGAGATCAAGATCAAGGATTTCCTGTTTCCGGTGTTCGTGGCGATCGCCGGCACCAGCGCCAGCTTTTCCGTGGTCGACAGCATGGAACTGCTGGGGCCGGACCTCAGCCGGGCCCGTCTGCGCCATGCCATCGAGGTGCTCGGCGGCGTTTCCAAGAAGCAAACCAAGAAGCTGGAGAAGGAGTGGGCGGCGATTGTTCCGGCGAATTGAACAAGGCTTGTACAAACAGACTTCCAACTGTCAAAAACCCGGGGCGGATGCTTGACAGGGTAGGGTCGCTGCGTAAAATACGCGGCTCCACACAGGGCGCAGCCCGGTGGGACAGCTTTTGGGGCCATAGCTCAGCTGGGAGAGCGCTACAATGGCATTGTAGAGGTCGGCGGTTCGATCCCGCCTGGCTCCACCAAACACGTCCCCTTCGTCTAGTGGCCTAGGACACCGCCCTTTCACGGCGGTAACAGGGGTTCGACTCCCCTAGGGGACGCCAAATAAAAAGGCCCCGGCTCGCGAGAGCCGGGGCCTTTTTGTTTGGCGTTCATCCTCTGGGGGAGGCGCCACTTGTGCGAGCGGGCCCGGCCCGCGAAAGGGTGGCTTTAGCCACCCGGCGGGATGCCAGAGACGTTGTTATTGCTGTGCTTGTAGAGGTCTCTGGGATCCTGCCGGCCGGCGTTGCCGGCCTTTCGCGGGCGGGGCCCGCTCCCACAAGGCAGGCTCACAAGCCGGCACACCCCGCCTAACCAAGCTGCCGAATCGTCAGAATATGAGCGATCCGCTCTCCATCCCAGATGTATTCATAATGCGTGGCCGGCGTCACCGATTCGATCAGATGCGGTGACAGCAACGCGAAACAGCGTGCCTGGTTGTGCCGCACCGAGCCGTACACCAGGCCGTGCTCGTCGGCGTCGAACAGGGCCCGGCCCAGCCGGCGCGCGCTGCCGTAGTCGTCCGGGTGATACCAGGCCTCGTCGTCGCGGTAGGGATCGTGGATGTTGCGTAACCGCGCGCTGAATCGAACCTTGAGGCCGCGCATCACGATGCGATCGAATTTCAGGCCCCGTACCCCCTGAAAGTAACGCTCCTGATGATAGCGGGTCTCGGCGATGGCCGTCGCCATGCGCTCGGCGCAGTAAAACACGCCGTACGCTCCGTCGGAGAAGCGCGAGCCGTACGGGCTCAGATGCACGAACGGGCCGAGGGCGTAGTTGCAGCCGGGAATGCCCCAGGGGCGCCGCCCCGGCGGCACGCGGTGCAGCTCACCGACCTGCATCTGGATGCGCGGGTTGGTCAGCGCCTGAACCGCGTACAAGGCTTCAAAATCGGCCTCGTCGGCGACGTCGTCAAACAGTTGAATGGGCGGGTATTTGCCGTTGACCAGACGATAAGCGTCCTGGTGAAGGAGGGCGGTCGCCGGCAGATCTTCCGGGCTGGTCACCACTGGCCTCCACGCAGTCCGTCCAGCTGGCGGTGGACTTCATAGAGGCTGGCCACCCGGCCGTTGCTCATCACCTCCATGGGGCTGGTGCCGTTGAAAAACGGGTTGTGGTTCGGCATGCGCACGAAGCCATAAACGTTTTCGCGGTTGCCGAACAGCGTGCGCAGCGCCTGATGGATGTTCAGCAAATAGCTGAGACGCTCAAGCAGGTCGTTGCTGACCCGGGCGCTTTCCGGTCGGCTTTGGTATTTATGCAGGGTGGAACGGCCCACGCCGAGCAGGGCGGTCTTTTCCTTTTCCGAGCACTGCCAGTGCTCGAAAAGGCGTAGCACCGCCCGCAACGCGGCATGGCGGGCCGTGTCATCCAGGGGTTTGGGGCAAGGTTCGATGGCCGGTTGCATACTGCCTCCTGACGGTTTTCTCCATAATAAGCCTTAAAGTCAGAAAATGTCCATAAATAGACGGTCGGTCGTCCGGTTGTGAAATAGTGTTCAATGATGACCGTTCCGTGAAACCGCTGGCCGCCTCCCGGGTCTGTTAAGCGGGAACGTAAAGACCGCCGCCTAGGGAGAACACTCAATGAGAATCGCGTTGGTTGCCGTGCTGCTGGGCGCCGTGGGCCTGGTGTCCGCAGGGGATGACGATTGGGTCGACGCCCACCTCCACTACGTGGATTTCATGCAGCAGAGCGATGGCAGCGGAGCGATGTTGGCCGCCATGGATAAAGCCGGCGTCGAGGAAGCCTGGCTGTTCGGCTTGCCGGTGGTTAAAAAATGGCAGCAGGACGCCCCGCGCCGGCCCCGTTATTACCTGGGGGATGAAGCGCCGCTGTACTACTACAGCGCCACCGATGACATCGTCGCCGGCGCGGTGCTGGCTCTGCCGGAGGACCAGCGCCGCCGCCTGGCGCCGTTCATCAGCGGGTTCAATCCCACCGACATGAACGCCGCCCGCCATGTGGAAGCGTTGATCCAGCGTTACCCCGGCCTGTGGCGGGGCATCGGTGAGGTGATTACCCGCCACGATGACCTGACCGCTCTGACCGCCGGGGAAACCGCCCGCGCCAACCACCCGGCGCTGATGAAAGTCTACCGCCTGGCGGGCCGCTATGATCTGCCGGTGCTGCTGCACAGCAACCTGACCTCGTTGCGAGAGGAGACGCCGATCTACCTCGGCGAGCTGGAAGAGGCCCTGAAAAGCAACCCGGACACGCGCTTCGTTCTCGCTCACGCCGGCACCAGCGGCGGTGTGGAAGAGCGCCAGGCGCCGCTCGCCACCTTGAATGAAATTATTCGCGCCTTGTTGGAGCGTTACGACAACCTCTACGTGGACCTGTCATGGAGTGTCCGCGAGCACTATCTGATCAAGGACGGCGAGCCGCGCGCCGCCTGGGTGGCGCTGATCGAGGACCATCCGGACCGCTTCGTATTGGGCAGCGACGTGGTCGGCCATTTCGACAGCATCGGCGCGATCCTGGGTGAGTACCGTCCGCTTCTCGACGCCTTGCCGAAACCGGTGGCGGACAAGCTGCGGGCGGAAAACGCCCGGGCCCTGTTGCCCGAGCGCGGAGCCGTGGCGGAGGACTAGTCGCGCCGGCGTTGCAGGCGGCGCAGCAGGCTGGAAGTGTCCCAGCGGCCGCCGCCCATGGCCTGGACCTCCTTGTAGAACTCGTTGACCAGCGCCGCCAGCGGCAGCGGCGTGCCCAGCCGGCTGGCTTCCGCCAGGCAGATGTCCAGGTCCTTGCGCATCCAGTCCACCGCGAAGCCGTGGTCGTACTGGTCGGCGAGCATGGTTTGATGGCGGTTCACCAGCTGCCAGGAGCTGCCGGCGCCGGCGCCGATCACGCGCATGGCTTTTTCCGCGTCCAGGCCGGCTTTTTCGGCGAAGGCGATGGCCTCGGCCACGCCTTCGATCACCCCCGCCACGCAGATCTGGTTGGCCATCTTGGTGAGCTGGCCCTGGCCCACCGGGCCCATGTGCACCACGCTCTTGCCGTAATGATCGAGCAACGGCCGCGCCCGCTCGAACACCGCTTCGTCGCCGCCGCACATGATCGACAGGGCGCCGTCCTTGGCGCCTTGCTGGCCGCCGGACACCGGGGCGTCCATGAACAGGGCGTCGTGCTCCCGGCAGGCCTCGTCCAGGGCGTGCGCCATGGCGGCGCTGGCGGTGGTGTGGTCGACCAGCACCGCGCCCGCCTTGAGGCTCTGCACGGCGCCGTTGTCCCCCAGGGTGACCTGGCGCAGGTCGTCGTCGTTGCCCACGCAAACCAACACCAGGTCCGCGCCCCGGGCCGCCAGTGCCGGCGTTTCCGCCTGCTGGCCTTGGTATTCGCCGACCCATTGGGCGGCGCGTTCCGGCGTGCGGTTGTAGACCGTGACGGTGTGGCCGGCGTTGGCGAGATGGCCGGCCATCGGATAGCCCATATTGCCCAGGCCGATAAAGGCTGCGTGGATCATGGCGTTACTCCTGCGGGTCGCTGAGCGGATAGACGGCGAAGCTGTCGCGGGTCAGGCTGCCCAGATAGAGGCGGTCGCCGGCCTGTTCCGCACTGGTGATCGGTGCGAAGGCCTGTTCGCCAAGGTGTTGCAGATTGGCGGTCACCGCGCCGCTTTCATCCAGGCCGAGCACGAAGCCGTGGCGGGCCGGCTGCGGCTGCATGAACTGGGGCAGGCGGAACACCACCTTGCGCAGCAGCGGCTTGTCGGACATGGCGTCCAGGGCGGCGTTGCGCGGCGCGAACAGCGCCAGCCAGAAGGTGCCCCGGCCGTTGCCGGAGATGCCGTCGGGAATGCCCGGCAGGTTATCGAAGAACACATCGTGGCTGCCCGCTTTGTCGCCCTTGAGCCAGTAGCGCAGCACGTTGTAGCTGCCGGTCTGGGTGACCAGCACGAAATCCTCGTTCTCGGAGAGCGCCACGCCGTTGGCGAACTGCAGGCCGTCCATTAGCACGGTGGTGGTGCCGGAAGCGGGGTCGTACTTGAGAAACCGGCCGTGCCCGCCGTGCTCGATGATGTCGTCGCGGGCCTTCATCGCCGGGCCGAATTTGCTCGACGCGTCGGTGAAGTAGACGACGCCGTCGCTGGCCACGTCCACGTCGTCGGTGAAGCGGAAGGGGACGCCGTCAGCCTGATCCGTAAGGACCGTTATCGCGCCGGACGCCGGGTTCACGCGCAGCAGGCCCCGGTAGCCGTCAGCGACCACCAGGGTGCCGTCCGGCGCCAGGTCCAGGCCCAGCGGCCGGCCCTCGGTGTTGGTGATCAGGTCGCCGTTGTTGCCGTCCGGGTCGTAGCGCACCAGCCGGCCGTCTTCATAACCCACGTAGAGGTTGCCCTGGCCGTCGATGGCCACGTCCTCCGGGCCATGGCCCTGGCCGGCGGCGAGCCGTTCAGCCTCGGCGAGATCGTCATTGGCGGCGTAGCGGCCGGACAATTCCGGTGCCTCGGGGGCGTCCCAGGCCACCGGGTCCACCGGCACCGGCCACAGCAGCAAATAGGCGGCGGCAGCGGCCACCAACAGCAGAACGATGATTTTTTTCATTATGCCTTCCCGGTCTTGAAGCGATGCCCGCGAGTTTAGGCATTCACGACCGGGAAGACAAAGCGGGCCCTCAGGGGCTGAGTTTGAAGGCCGGCGCGGACAGGCCGTCGCTGCCCTCGGCGAGCGGACCGGTGCGTGGCAACGGCTCACCGCCTTCGATCACCCGCGTGGCGTCGCCGTAGTGCAGCCAGGCCCGGGTCGGCACCACGCCGGCGCCCGGCCGGGTGTAATCGCAAACACCGTCGGGGAAAATCTCCGCCACGCGCTCGGCGAAGGCCGCCGGATCCAGGATCCCGGCCAGCGGGTTGGCCGGGTAATCCGCCGGGTCCACCTCCTTGAGCCGGCACTTGTTCACCAGGGTGGTGATGGCGTCGCCGGCGACGGTGCGTGGTGTGCCGAAGCGGGTTTGCACCACCGTTTCCTGCAACGCCACCAACGGGTCCGTGATCGGCGCCAGCAGGTCGCCGATTTCGCCGGGCAGCCCCAGGGCGGTCAGGTCCAGCCCGCACACCTGGCCGGTCAGGGCATCCACCACCAGGCCCGCCTGCGCGGGCGGCGCGGGCAACAGCGACGGATCCAGCCCCGGCACGATCGGGTCCGGATAGAGCAGGTTGCCGGTGAGCGGCACCAGCGGGTCTTCCTCATCGAACAACGACGACAGCGACAGGCAGCGATCACGCGCCCGGGCCGGCTTGTGCGTGACCACTTTCTCGGCGATCGCGGCGGCGCCGTGGTCCGCTTCGATGTTCGACAGCCAGCGGTCCATGACCAGCAGGGCCTCGGTGGTGAACACGGTGTCGCCGGCGAGCGGGAAGGCGCCGAACCAGATCACGTGGTTGTCCGCGTGGCCCTGCACCGCCTCCAGGCGGGCGCGCATCTGCCAGGAGTGATAGGCGTCGTGGGCGATGCCGGGGTCCGGGCCGCGCAGGTCGATGATCGGCACGTTGGAAAGGTGCTCCGCGGTATTGATGGCGCCGGTGCGGTAGGCGTTGCGGAGCGCGGTCGGGTCGGCCACGGTGCGCGCCGCCTGCGGCTGGATGTCCACGTTCAGGCCGCCGATTTCCCGGTTGACGCGCAGGAACTGCTCGCCGGTGATCAATCCTTGCTGCAGGGCACCCAGGCCGTACTGGACGCCGACGTTATCCAGGGGAATGCCGGCGAAGCCCCTGGACAGCAGGGCTTCGTTGGTGGACCAGACTTCCGGTGGTCGGCTGCCGAACTGGTTGATCATGAAGTCGAGCAGCCCGCAGCGCACCCCGTCGGGCCGGGTTTCGGCGTTGTACACCGGCACGTCGTCGGCCAGGCCGGGGCATTCCGCCTGCTCCGGGAAGGCGGCGGGGAAAAACGCCAGGTCCGAGACCAGCGGATTGACCGGCAGGTGGCCGTAGAACGCCGACCACTGCACCCCCGGCAACACGCCGCTGGAGAGCAGGGCGGTGATCACCGACAGGAAGCTGTCCGGGTCGGAGGGAACCTGGTTGCCGAAATAGCGGCTGAGCAGGTTGTAATCGGCGAACTGGGTGGCGGTGGTCCAGACATCCGGGTACGAGCACTGCACGATCAGGCCCTGGTAAATGCCCGGGTAGGCGTTGGCGATGTGCTGCTGCGCGATGGCGCCGCCGGAACAGCCGGTGCCGATGGTGTAGCGCAGCTCGCCGTACTGCTCGACGATGCGTTCCTTGCCCATCATCAGCGATTCCGCGGCGGTGACCAGATTGACGTTATGGCCGAGGTTCGCCTGGGCGGTGGAGAGCGTCATGAAGCCGCGGCCCAGGGCCGTGGTGATGCTGTCGCCGAGCAGGATTTCAGCGCCTTCCGGCGCGGTTCCGGCGATGTCGCCGTTGGGCGGCTCGCCGGGGCCGAAACTCACGCCCACGTTGCCGCCGTGGTGGATCAGCAGCTTGCCGTTCCACTGCGGCTGCGGCGCCAGGGCGGACCAGTCCCGGTCGGGCTGGAACAGGGTCATGATCTGGTAGCGGTCGCGGTTCTGGACGCCGGTTTCAATGCGCACGATAAAGGGCACTTCCACACCTTCATCGGTGGTCACTCGGGCGATGTCCTGGTCCGCCGGCGGGTTGTCCGGCTGATAGTCGAGGAAGGCGCCGGGCAGGCCCGGGTTCATCGGATCGAACCCGGTGATGAACGCCTGCAGCTTGCCGGCGGGCACGTACTTGAAACGGTATTCGGCGGGCTGGTTGCACTGCGCGTCGGTGGCGGCGTCGTTGCTGCAGGTCCAGGGCCCGATCTGGGGGCCGGAAAACACCGGGCCGCCGTTGGGATGGTTGACCAGCGGCTGTTGCAATATCGAGCCGTCGGCCAGGGTCACCCGCAGGGTGTGGGCGCCGGGGGACATGCCGTCGACCAGGCCTTTGAGGGACTCTCCGGTGCGCTGAAACCGGTCGCTGACGTCGGTGTCGCCGAGGCTGATACGGGCGTTATTGAGCAGGGCGGGGTCGTCGGCGGCGATCGCGACCAGGGCGTCGCCGCCGCTGATCAGGTCGGCGCGGCTGGACAGCACCCGGATGCTGCCTTCGCCGGCCACCGGCGCCGGCGGTTCAGGCTCCGGCTCGGTGGGCGTCGGCGACGGGCCGCCCGACGGGGCCGGCGAGGAGCTCGAGCCGCCGCCGCAGGCGGTGGTCAGTAAGGCCAGTAGGGCGAGCAGGGCGATACCGGCGTACCGGTTCACGGGCATCTTCATCAGGGCACTCCGCTGGCCGGCATGGGTGCCGGTCCGTTGTTATTAAAATGGCGCGTTGCCTGACAGTATCCACCGGCCGGCGGAGGGCGGTTGTTGGTGGCTGGTTGCGGATTGTTGTACTGGTGTACCAAGTGTTGCGGAGGGGCAAAAAAAAGCGAACCCGGCCGGGTTCGCTTTCTGGTCCCGAAGGACCGGACAGAGCGCCGCGGGGCGGCGGCTGTCGGTTACTTGCGGTCGCTGAGCGCGGTCATCTCGCGCTCGGTCTCGCCGGTGTAGAGCTGGCGGGGACGGCCGATCTTGTAGGGATTGGAGATCATCTCGTTCCAGTGCGCGATCCAGCCCACGGTGCGGGACAGGGCGAAGATCACGGTGAACATGGAGGTCGGGATGCCGATCGCCTTGAGAATGATCCCGGAGTAGAAGTCCACGTTCGGGAACAGCTTCTTCTCTTTGAAGTAGGGGTCGTTCAGGGCGATCTCTTCGAGCTTCATGGCCAGCTCGAGTTGCGGATCGTTGACACCCAGCTCGTTGAGCACTTCGTGGCAGGATTCGCGCATCACGGTGGCACGCGGGTCGTAGTTCTTGTAGACCCGGTGGCCGAAGCCCATCAGCTTGAACGGATCGTTCTTGTCCTTGGCCTTGGCGATGTACTCGTCGATGTTGGAGATGTCGCCGATCTCGTCGAGCATGTTCAGCACCGCTTCGTTGGCACCGCCGTGGGCGGGGCCCCAAAGGGCGGAAATGCCGGCGGCGATGCAGGCGAACGGGTTGGCACCGGAGGAGCCGGCCAGGCGCACCGTGGAGGTGGAGGCGTTCTGCTCGTGGTCGGCGTGCAGGATGAAGATCTTGTCCATGGCGCGGGCCAGGGTCGGGCTGACCTTGGTTTCCTCGCACGGGTTGCCGAACATCATGTGCAGGAAGTTTTCCGCATAACCGAGGTCGTTGCGCGGATACATCAGCGGCTGACCGAGACCGTACTTGTAGCACATGGCCGCGATGGTGGGCATCTTCGCGATCAAACGGAACGCGGTGATTTCCCGGTGGGTGGGGTTATTGATGTCCAGCGAGTCGTGATAAAACGCGGACAGTGCCCCCACCACGCCACACATGATGGCCATCGGGTGCGCGTCGCGGCGGAAGCCGTTGAACAGATTGCGGATCTGCTCGTGCACCATGGTGTGGTTTTTGACGGTGCTGACAAAGGTCTCTTTCTGCTCGGCGGTGGGCAGTTCACCGTTGAGCAGGAGGTAGCACACTTCAAGATAGTCCGACTTGGCGGCCAGTTCCTCGATGGAATAGCCCCGATGCAGCAGTTTGCCCACTTCACCGTCGATGAAGGTGATCTTTGATTCGCAGGAAGCGGTGGACGTGAAACCCGGGTCGAAGGTAAAGATGCCGTTGGCGGTCAGGGAAGAAACGTCGATCACGTCACGGCCCAGGGTGGGCGTATGGATCGGCAGTTCCAGATCGTCCCGGCCCTCTACCTTGAGAATGGCTTTCTTCTCGGTCATGGGAATTTCTCCTCGGTGAATAGAGGGTCCCTACTGGGAAGGTCCTCCAGAGCGCGGGGGACGTTAAAGTTTTGGTGGGTCTTTGTCAACGAGAAGCCGGCCCCCGGCGGGGGCGACTTTTGTAGGGTAAACAGGCTATTACGGCGCTTCGCGACGGGCCCGCCGCAAAGGGCCGTTAAAAAACAAGGGATTAACCGCCCAGGTCCCGCCAGCGCCGGATGAGGGGGCGGTCCGCGGGGCCGGCTAAGATAAAAGTCGCAGTTTGCCGTTTGTTTTGCCGTAAGCGCGGCGATATACTGCCGCCCGCGAAGGAGTCTCCGGCCCCGTTCCGATCGGTTTTTCGCCGTTCGGGACCAAGCAGGAGTTCCCTGTGGGCTCCAACCCCGGCCCGGGCACCATCGGCTTTATCCGCATTCACACTCTGATGTCGCCGTTGATGCCAAGTTCCCGATAACCGCTCCGGTGTATCCGGGGCCCGGCAAAAGTGTAGGCTACCGTGAACGATAAGAGACCCGTTAACCTCGATCTAACGACGATCAAGTTCCCGGTCACCGCCATTGCATCCATCACTCACCGTATTACTGGCGTGGCCATTTTCGTTGCCATCCCCGTCTTGCTGTGGATGCTGGATCGCTCCTTGGCGTCCCCCGAGAGCTTTGCGGACCTGAAACAGCTGATGACCTCGCCCCTCGCCAAATTGGTGGTCTGGGCGATCCTGGCCGTCATTCTTTATCACCTGGTCGCCGGTATCCGCCATTTGATTATGGATATGGGCATGGGTGAGACCCTGGAAGGTGGACGTCGTGGCGCCTTCGCCACTTTCGTTGTCACCGCGGTACTGATTCTGTTGGCAGGAGCCTGGGTATGGTAACCAGTGTAACGAGCCTGGGCCGTAACGGCCTTTATGATTGGCTGATCCAGCGGGTTTCCGCTGTGGTGATCGCCGTGTACGTGATCGGCATGCTGGGCTTTCTGATCGCCCAGCCGGATCTGGATTACGGCACCTGGAGTGCCTTTATGGGCTCCGTGCCCATGCAGATCGCTAACACCCTTCTGTTGTTCTCCGTGGCCGCCCACACCTGGATCGGCCTGTGGAGCGTGACCACCGACTATCTGACCAGCCTGACCTTCGGCAAAGCGGCCACCAGTGTTCGTCTGGTGGTGCAGATGGCCATCGCGCTGCTGCTGCTTGTGTACCTGCTGTGGGGCCTGCTGATGATCTGGGGAGGCGCATAATCCATGTCCATTCGTACCATCACCTTTGACGCGATCGTCGTTGGCGGCGGGGGCGCAGGCATGCGTGCTTCCCTGCAGATGGCGCAGTCCGGTTTCAAAACCGCGCTGATTTCCAAAGTATTCCCGACCCGTTCGCACACGGTGTCCGCCCAGGGCGGTATCACCTGCGCGATCGCCTCCGCCGATCCCAATGACGATTGGCGCTGGCACATGTACGACACGGTGAAGGGCTCCGACTATATCGGTGACCAGGAAGCCATCGAATACATGTGCCAGGTGGGCCCGGAAGCGGTGTTCGAGCTGGACCACATGGGTCTGCCGTTCTCCCGCACCGAGGAAGGCCGCATCTACCAGCGTCCTTTCGGTGGCCAGTCCAAGAATTTCGGTGAGGGTGGCCAGGCCGCCCGCACCTGTGCCGCCGCCGACCGTACCGGTCACGCGCTGCTGCACACCCTTTACCAGCAGAACCTCAAGAACGGCACCCAGTTCTACAACGAATGGTACGCCGTGGATCTGGTGAAGGACGCCGACGATAACGTCTGCGGTGTGATCGCGATCAGCATCGAGACCGGCGAGACCGTGTTCTTCAAAGCCAAGGCCACGGTGTTCGCCACCGGCGGCGCCGGCCGTATCTACTCCTCCACCACCAACGCCCTGATCAACACCGGCGATGGCGTGGGCATGGCCCTGCGTGCCGGCGTGCCGGTGCAGGACATGGAAATGTGGCAGTTCCACCCCACCGGCATCGCCGGCGCGGGTACCCTGGTCACCGAAGGGTGCCGGGGCGAGGGCGGCTACCTTATTAATAAGGACGGCGAGCGCTTCATGGAGCGCTACGCGCCCAACGCCAAGGACCTCGCGTCCCGTGACGTGGTGGCCCGCTCCATGATGATGGAGATCCTCGACGGCCGCGGCGACGGCCCGGACGGCGACTACGTCTATCTGAAGCTGGATCATCTCGGCGAGGAAGTGCTGCACAGCCGTCTGCCCGGTATTTGCGAGCTGTCCATCACCTTCGCCCAGGTGGACCCGGTCAAGGAACCGATCCCGGTGGTGCCCACCTGTCACTACATGATGGGCGGCATCCCCACCAACGTGAACGGGCAGGCGCTCAAGTTCAGCGGCGGCCACGAAGGCGAGGATCAGTTCGTCAACGGCCTGTTCGCGGTGGGCGAGGTAGCCTGCGTGTCGGTACACGGCGCCAACCGTCTGGGCGGCAACTCGCTGCTCGACCTGGTGGTGTTCGGCCGCGCGGCGGGTCTGCACATCGAAGAGGCGCTGCGTCAGGGCATGACCCAGTACGAGCCCAGCGAAGAGGACCTGGAGCGGGCGCTGAGCCGCGTCAACCGCTGGAACGAGTCCAAGGACGGCGAATCCGTGTCCTCGCTGCGCAAGGAACTGCAGAGCACCATGCAGAATCACTTCGGTGTATTCCGCAAGGGTGATCTGATGGAAGAGGGCGTTCAGAAGCTGGCCAAGTTGCGCGAGCGCATCGCCAACGCCCATCTTGAGGACAAGAGCCAGTCCTTCAACACCGCCCGTGTCGAAGCGCTGGAACTGGACAACCTGCTGGAAGTCGCGGAAGCCACCGCGCTGGCGGCGTCCGGACGCACCGAAAGCCGGGGCGCCCATTCCCGCTACGACTTCCCGGATCGTGACGACGAAAACTGGCTGTGCCATTCCGTGTTCGACCCCAAGTCGAAAAAACTGGGCAAGCGGGATGTGAACTTCAAGCCGAAGACCGTCGATACCTTCCAGCCGAAGATCCGGACCTACTAACGGAGGCGCGTAGCCATGAAAGTCAGTATCTATCGCTACAACCCGGACACCGACCGCGAACCGTCCATGAAAGAGTACGAGGTGGACACCCAGGGCAAGGACCTGATGGTGCTCGACGTGCTCAATCTGGTCAAAGAGCAGGACCCGTCGATGGCCTACCGCCGGTCCTGCCGGGAAGGCGTTTGCGGTTCCGACGGCATGAACATCAACGGCAAGAACGGCCTCGCCTGTATCACCCCGCTGTCTGAAGTGGCGCCGGGTGTGAAGGAAGGCAAGAAGCCGCTGGTGCTGCGCCCGCTGCCCGGCCTGCCGGTGATTCGCGACCTGGTGGTGGACATGACCATGTTCTACAACCAGTACGAGAAGGTGCAGCCGTACCTGCAGAACGACACGCCGGCGCCGGCCATCGAGCGCCTGCAGACGCCGGAGGACCGGGCCAAGCTGGACGGCCTCTACGAGTGCATTCTGTGCGCGTGCTGCTCCACCAGCTGCCCCAGCTTCTGGTGGAACCCGGAGAAGTTCCTGGGTCCGGCGGCGCTGCTGCAGAGCTACCGGTTCCTGGCGGACAGCCGTGACGAGGCCACCGAGGAGCGCCTGTCGCGCCTGGATGACCCGTTCAGCCTGTTCCGGTGCCACGGCATCATGAACTGCGTGAGCGTCTGCCCCAAGGGGCTGAACCCAACGCGGGCCATCGGCCACATCCGGTCCATGCTCCTGGAACGGGGCGTGTAACGGAAAGCGAAGAAGGCGGCCTGCGGGCCGCCTTTTTTGTGGGCGCCTTCCCCGGCTGCAAATTGTATCCGGATGCGACGGAAGGGTTCGGGGAAGGGTGGCTTTGGTTAAGCTTGAGATCGGTGCCGTCGCCCCCATGCCTTTATAGAGGGCCGGTAAGCGTTAGACGTTGGTGGGATTGCGGTCAGGAGAAAAAAGACCGATAAGTCATTTTCTCCGTAGACGCCTAACAAAACCACCACAAAGGTACTACACTAGGTGGCGGTTTCGGCAACCCCGGAGCCGCCAGACAGCAAGTGGGCCGGAGCTTAAAAGGTGCCGGTCCGTAAACAGCGATGAGCGCGGGTAACAGGGTCGCAGCCCTGTGGACAGAGCAGAATACATGCCCACAGGCGTGACGTTCGCCCGGCTAAGGAACGAGCGACGATGCAAGACAGTTCCATGTACCGTCAGTGGCAGTCCTCCCATATCGGGGGCTCCAATGCGGCCTATGTTGATGAACTGTACGAATCCTATCTGACTGATCCCAATTCCGTGCCGGAAGACTGGCGCGCCTACTTCGAAAAGCTGCCCTCCAACGGCGCCGTTGAGTCCGATGTCCCCCATTCGGCGGTCCGTGAGTATTTCCTGCTCGAAGCCAAGAACAAGTCCCGTGTGCAGAAAGTCGGCGCCGGCGCCGTCAGCAGCGAGCATGAACGCCGCCAGGTGCGGGTGCTTCATCTGATCGCCGCGTACCGCAACCGGGGCCATCAGGTGGCCAAGCTGGACCCGCTCGGTTTGATGGAGCGCGAGGCGGTCTCCGACCTGGAGCTGGCGCACCACGGCCTGAGCAAGGCGGACATGGACACGGTGTTCCAGACCGGCAACCTGTTCATCGGTAAGCCGGAAGCCACCCTGCGCGAGATCATGGACTGCCTGAAGGGCACCTATTGCTCCACGGTGGGCTGTGAGTACATGCACATCGTCAACACCGCCGAGAAGCGCTGGCTTCAGCAGCGGCTGGAGGGCGTGCGCAGCCACCCGCAGTACGGCGCCGACATCAAGAGCCATATTCTCGAGCGTCTCACCGCCGCCGAAGGCCTGGAAAAATACCTGGGCAGCCGTTACCCCGGCACCAAGCGTTTCGGCCTGGAAGGCGGCGAATCGATGATTCCGCTGATGGACGAGATGATCCAGCGAGTCGGCAGTTACGGCGCCAAGGAGATGGTGATCGGCATGGCCCACCGTGGCCGCCTGAATCTGCTGGTCAACATCCTCGGCAAGAGCCCCCGCGATTTGTTCGGCGAGTTCGAGGGCAAGAGCTTCAACGAAAACGGCTCCGGCGACGTGAAGTACCACCAGGGCTTCTCGTCCAACGTGCAGACCTCCGGCGGCGAAGTGCATCTGGCGCTGGCCTTCAACCCGTCCCACCTGGAGATCGTGTCGCCGGTGGTGGAAGGCTCGGTGCGCGCCCGGCAGGATCGCCGCAACGACGCCGGCGGGGACCAGGTGGTGCCGATTCTGATTCACGGTGACGCGGCGTTCGCCGGTCAGGGCGTGGTCATGGAGACCTTCCAGATGTCCCAGACCCGCGGCTTCAAGACCGGCGGCACCCTGCACGTGATCGTCAACAACCAGGTCGGGTTCACCACCAGCCGCCGTGACGACGCCCGCTCCACCGAGTACTGCACCGACGTGGCGAAGATGGTTCAGTCGCCGATCTTCCACGTCAACGCGGACGATCCGGAAGCGGTCTACTTCGTCACCCAGCTGGCGGTGGACTACCGCATGCAGTTCAAGAAGGACGTGGTGATCGACCTGATCTGCTACCGTCGTTCCGGTCACAACGAGGCGGACGAGCCGTCCTCCACGCAGCCGCTGATGTACAAGAAGATCAAGTCGCACCCGTCCAGCCGCACGCTGTACGCCGAGCGTCTGATCAACGAACAGATACTCTCCGAGCAGGACGCGCAGAAGATGGTCGACGACTATCGCGACGCGCTGGACGAGGGCAACCACGTGGTCAAATCACTGGTGCGCGAGCCCAACAAGTCCCTGTTCGTGGACTGGAGCCCCTACGTCGGCCATCAGGTCGAGGACGACTGGGACACCGGTTACCCGCTCAAGAAACTCCAGGATCTGGCCAACCGTCTGGAAACCGTGCCCGAGGGCGTGGTGCTGCAGCGGCAGGTGAAGAAGATTCTCGAGGACCGCCGCAAAATGACCGCCGGCGCCATGTCGATCAACTGGGGTTACGGCGAGACCCTCGCCTACGCCAGCCTGCTGGACCAGGGCGTGATGGTGCGGCTCACCGGCCAGGATTCCGGGCGCGGTACCTTCTCGCACCGCCACGCGGTGCTGCACAACCAGAAGAACGGCGAGGACTATGTGCCTCTGGCCCACCTGCAGGAAGGTCAGCCGCGCTTTGATATCTACGATTCGCTGCTCTCCGAGGAGGCGGTGCTGGGCTTCGAGTACGGCTACGCCACCACCACCCCGGAAGCGCTGATCGTCTGGGAAGCGCAGTTCGGTGATTTCGCCAACGGCGCCCAGGTGGTGATCGACCAGTTCATGTCCTCCGGCGAAGCCAAGTGGGGGCGTTTGTGCGGCCTCACCCTGTTGCTGCCGCACGGCTACGAAGGTCAGGGCCCGGAGCACTCCTCCGCCCGGCTGGAACGCTTCCTGCAGCTGTGCGCCGAGCACAACATGCAGGTGTGCGTGCCCACCACCCCGGCGCAGATTTTCCATCTGCTGCGGCGCCAGGCGGTGCGGCCGCTGCGCAAGCCGCTGGTGGTGATGACGCCGAAGAGCCTGCTGCGTCACAAGCGCGCCAAATCGTCCCTGGAGGATTTGTCCGAAGGCCGTTTCCAGACCGTTCTGGACGACCGCGCCGACATCGACCACAAGGACATCAAACGCGTGGTGATGTGCTCCGGCAAGGTGTTCTACGACCTGCTGGAAAAACGCGAGTCGGACGACCTCAACGACACCGCGCTGGTGCGCATCGAGCAGCTGTATCCGTTCCCGGAAAAGCGTCTCCAGGAAGTCCTGGAAAGTTACCCCAATCTGGAAAATCTGGTGTGGTGCCAGGAAGAGCCGATGAACCAGGGCGCCTGGTACTGCTCGCAGCACCATATGTTCCGGGTGGCGCGGGCGGTCAACGACAAACTGCATGTGCATTACGCCGGCCGTGACATGGCGGCGGCCCCGGCGGTGGGCTCCATGTCCCTGCACGTGGAACAGCAACAGCGTCTCGTCGAAGACGCCTTCCAGATCAACTGAGCGACAGCCAACCGAGATAGGGTTAAGGAATAAGCATGGCGACAGACATCAAAGCCCCACAGTTTCCCGAATCCGTAGCGGACGGCACCGTGGCGACCTGGCACAAGAAAGAAGGCGAGGCGGTCAAGCGTGACGAGCTGCTGGTGGACATCGAAACCGACAAAGTAGTGCTGGAGGTGGTGGCCCCCAGCGACGGTGTGGTGGCGAAGATCATCAAGGACGAAGGCGACACCGTGGAAAGCCAGGAAGTACTGGGTCAGCTGGAAGCCGGCAGCGGCGCCGGCGGCGCGGACAGCGGTGACGACAAGGACGACGACAAGGACGCCGCGAAAGACAGCGGAGACGACGACAAGGGCGAACAGAAACAAGCGCCCGCGGCGGACGATAAAGGCGCGCAGCAGCAAGACGAGGAGGGCGGTGACAAGGACGCCCAGGCCGGTCCCGCGGCGCGCAAGATGATGAGCGAACACAACCTCTCCGCGTCCGACGTCAAGGGCAGCGGCCGCGACGGCCGCATCACCAAGGAAGACGTGGAGAAAGCCCTGGCCAGCCGCGAGGAGCGCAAGCAGTCCTCCGCCGGCGAGACCAAGAGCGACGCGCCCAAGGCCGCGCCGATTCCGGCACCGGAACCGGGCGAGCGGGAAGAGCGCCGGGTACCGATGACCCGTCTGCGCAAACGCATCGCCGAGCGTCTGGTGTCCGCGCAACAGAACGCGGCCATGTTGACCACCTTCAACGAGGTCAACATGAAGCCGATCATGGATATGCGCAAGAACTACAAGGACGCCTTCGAGAAGGCCCACGGCGTTCGTCTTGGTTTCATGGGCTTCTTTACCCGCGCTTGTGTGGAAGCACTCAAACGCTTCCCGGAAGTGAACGCCTCCATCGACGATGACGACGTGGTCTACCACGGTTACTACGACATCGGCATGGCGGTATCCACCGAGCGCGGTCTGGTGGTGCCGGTGGTACGCGACGCGGACCAGAAGGGCCTCGCGGAAGTGGAATCGCAGATCATCGATTACGGCCAGAAGGCTCAGAAGGGCAAGCTGTCCATCGATGAAATGACCGGCGGCACCTTCACCATTTCCAACGGTGGCGTGTTCGGCTCCCTGATGTCGATGCCGATCCTCAACCCGCCGCAGACCGCCATCCTGGGCATGCACAAAATCCAGGAACGGCCCATGGCGGTGGACGGTGAAGTGAAGATTCTGCCGATGATGTATCTGGCGCTGTCCTACGACCACCGTCTGATCGACGGTAAGCAGGCGGTGCAGTTCCTGGTCGCGGTGAAGAACTTTATCGAGGATCCGGCGCGGCTGCTGCTGGACATTTAAAGGATTAGTTATGGCTGATAAATACGATGTCATCGTCATCGGCGGCGGCCCCGGCGGTTACGTCGCCGCGATTCGCTGCGCGCAGCTGGGCTACAACACGGCCTGCATCGAGAAGCGCGTCAACAAACAGGACCAGCCGGCACTCGGCGGCACCTGCCTGAACGTGGGCTGTATTCCGTCCAAGGCGCTGCTGGATTCCTCCTGGAAGTACCATGAGGCGGAGCACGCGCTCGCCGATCACGGCGTGGGCGTGGGCAAACTGAGCCTTGATCTGGACACCATGCACCAGCGCAAGGACAAAGTGGTGCAGCAGCTCACCGGCGGCGTGGCCTCCCTGTTCAAGTCGAACAAGGTCACCTGGCTGCAGGGCAGCGGCCAGCTCAAGGCCAACAAGCAGGTGCAGTTCACGCCGCTGGACGGCGACGAACAGAGCCTGGAAGCCGAACACGTGATTCTCGCCGCCGGTTCCGTGCCGGTGGACATTCCGGTGGCCGAGGTGGATCAGAAGATCATTGTCGATTCCACCGGCGCACTGGAATTCGATTCCGTGCCCAAAAAGCTGGGCGTGATCGGCGCCGGCATCATCGGCCTGGAGCTGGGCAGCGTCTGGGCCCGCCTCGGCAGTGAAGTGAAGGTGCTCGAAGCGGTGGATACGTTCCTGCCCACCGTGGACCGGCAGATCGGCAAGGAAGCCTTCAAACTGTTTTCCAAACAAGGGCTCGACATCCATCTGGGTGCCCGGGTCACCGGAACCAAGAAGAACAAGAATTCCGTGCGCGTCACCTACAGCTACGACGGTGAAGAGCACGAAGAGACGTTCGACCGCCTGATCGTGGCGGTGGGCCGCCGTCCTTACACCGAAGGCCTGCTCAGCCAGGACGCCGGCGTGACCATGGACGAACGTAACTATGTGTACGTCGACAGCCAGTGTCGCACCGATGTCCCGGGCGTGTACGCGATCGGCGATCTGGTGCGTGGACCGGCTCTGGCCCACAAAGCGATCGAAGAGGGCGTGATGGTGGCGGATGTGATTGCCGGGGAACATACCCAGGTCAATTACGACGCCGTGCCGGGCGTCATTTATACCCACCCGGAAGTCGCCTGGGTGGGCAAGACCGAGGAAGAGGTGAAGGATTCCGGCGAGCCGTATAAAACCGGCGCGGTCCCCTTCGCCGCCAATGGCCGCGCACTGGCCGCCGGCGAGCCCGGCGGTCTGGTGAAGTTCGTGGTGGACGAAAAAACCGACCGGGTGCTGGGCATGCACATCCTCGGCCCACAGGCCTCCGAGCTGATTCAGCAAGGGGTCGTGGCGATGGAATTCGGTGCCAGCATTGAGGATCTGCAATTGATGGTGTTCGGCCACCCGAGCCTCTCCGAGACCGTGCACGAAGCGGCTCTGGCCACGGACTACAAGGCTATCCACGTGGCGCAACGCCGCCGCAAAAAGTAGGGCCCCGAAGATACCCAGCGGGCCCCGACACAGGAGGGGCCCGAAGAGGCCCCGATATTGCGCCGGGAGCGCTATCCACAGACAAGCTTACGGAAGTTAAGGCATGAATCTCCACGAGTATCAGTCGAAACAGCTTTTTGCTGATTACGGCCTGCCGGTTTCTCCGGGCTTCGCTTGCGATACACCGGAAGAGGTGGCGGCGAAGGCAAAGGAAATCGGTGGTGACAAATGGGTCGTGAAAGCCCAGGTGCACGCCGGTGGCCGCGGTAAGGCCGGTGGCGTCAAACTGGTCGACAGCCCCGAGGAAGCGGCGGAATTCGCCAAGAAGTGGCTGGGCCAGCGCCTGGTGACGTTCCAGACCGATGAACACGGCCAGCCGGTCACCAAAATTCTGGTGGAAACCTGCACCGACATCGCCCGCGAACTGTATCTGAGCGCGGTGCTCGACCGTGCCACCCGCCGGGTGGTGTTCATGGCGTCCACCGAGGGCGGCGTGGAGATCGAGAAAGTCGCCGAGGAAACCCCCGAGAAAATTCTCAAAGCGATCGTCGACCCGCTGGTCGGCGCGCAGCCCTATCAGGCCCGCGAGATCGCGTTCCAGCTGGGTCTGGAAGGCAAGCAGATCAACCAGTTCGCGAAAATTTTCGTGGGCCTGGCGAAGCTGTTCGAAGAGAAGGATCTGGCGCTGATCGAAGTGAACCCGCTGGTGATCACCGACCAGGGCGACCTGCACTGCCTGGACGCCAAGATCAACGTGGACGGCAGCGCGCTGTTCCGCCATCCGGACATCAAGGCGCTGGACGATCCGACCCAGGAAGACGACCGCGAACGCCGCGCCGCCGAATGGGACCTCAACTACGTGGCCCTGGAAGGCAACATCGGCTGCATGGTCAACGGCGCCGGCCTGGCCATGGGCACCATGGACCTGGTCAAGCTGAAAGGCGGCGCGCCCGCCAACTTCCTGGATGTGGGTGGCGGCGCCACCAAGGAACGCGTCACCGAAGCGTTCAAGATCATCCTGTCCGACGACCAGGTGAAAGCGGTTCTGGTGAACATCTTCGGCGGCATCGTCCGTTGTGACCTGATCGCCGAGGGCATCATCGGTGCCGTGGAAGAGGTCGGCGTGGACGTGCCGGTCGTGGTGCGTCTGGAAGGCAACAACGCCGAACTGGGCGCCAAGAAGCTCGCCGAGAGCGGCATGAACATCGTTGCCGCAGAAAGTTTCGACGACGCCGCCGAACAGGTGGTGAAAGCCGCTGGAGGTGCCAAATGAGCGTATTGATTGATAAGAACACCAAGGTGATCTGCCAGGGTTTCACCGGCAGCCAGGGCACCTTCCATTCCGAACAGGCGCTGGAATACGGTACCAAGATGGTGGGCGGCGTGACCCCGGGCAAGGGCGGCCAGACCCATCTGGGCCTGCCGGTGTTCAACACCGTGGCCGAAGCGGTTAAAGAGACCGGCGCCACCGCGTCCGTGATCTACGTACCGGCCCCGTTCTGCAAGGATTCCATCCTGGAAGCCGCCGACGCCGGCATCGAGCTGATCGTCTGTATCACCGAGGGCATCCCGGCGCTGGACATGCTCTATGTGAAGGAATACCTGGACCGTAAGCAGGGCGTGCGCCTGATCGGCCCGAACTGCCCGGGCGTGATCACCCCCGGTGAATGCAAGATCGGCATCATGCCCGGTCACATTCACAAGCCCGGCAAGGTGGGCATCGTGTCCCGTTCCGGCACCCTGACCTACGAGGCGGTCAACCAGACCACCAAGCTGGGTTACGGCCAGTCCACCTGCATCGGCATTGGCGGCGACCCGATTCCCGGGACCACCTTTATTGAAGCGCTGGAACTGTTCCAGAACGACCCGCAGACCGAAGCCATCGTGATGGTCGGTGAAATCGGCGGTACCGCCGAGGACGAAGCCGCCGCCTACATCAAGGACAACGTGACCAAGCCGGTAGTCAGCTACATCGCCGGTGTCACCGCGCCCCCGGGTAAGCGCATGGGCCACGCGGGCGCCATCATCGCCGGCGGCAAGGGCACCGCGGACGAGAAGTTCGCCGCCCTGGAAGCGGCCGGTGTGGTCACCGTCCGCAACCCCGCCGAAATCGGCGAAGGCGTGAAAAAAGCCACCGGCTGGTAATCCCGCGACGTACCAGAGTGGTTAATAAAAAGGCCGGCAATCGCCGGCCTTTTTTTTATACCCCGCCACTGTCAGTGCAGGATGTCCTCGTCATCGTCGTCCATATCGAAGAACTCGTAATCACCAAGCTCGCGCTTGAGACGACGCTCTTCCAGACGGTCTTCGATGCGGTGCCTCATGTCCATGTTGAAACTGCGTGAACGGGCTGCTTTCTCTTCCTGGAGATCGTCGTCCACGCCATCTTCGAGTTCAAAATCATCGTTCATCAGTAAATCATCCGACTCATAGTCATTCTCAGTGCGTCGGTCACTCATGGTCGCCTCCTTCGGAAACGGAACCGCCGTAAACAACCGGGTACCGAGCGGCATCCCCCTGGGAGGATTCCAGCTCTGACCACCTCAGCGCCTGTATAACGTCAGTTTTTTATCGAGACAAGCGTTTTTTGATGAAATCCGATGACCGGTATTTCGCGGCCCGGTGTGACCACCGTCATACCCTTGGGGGCCGGGAACATGTCGCGATGGTGAAAGTGTGGATTGACCGGGTAAGGCTTTGTAAGCTGACGTTTACCATGGCGGCATGACGCCGGCCGCCGGCCGGCTATCGGGGAGAGCATAATAAAATGGCGGAATGGCTATTAGTGGCCGGCCTCAGCCTGCTGATCATGGCCACGGTGGGGCTGGTGCGGCAGGCCGCGTTCCGTGGCGACAGCACGCTGCTTTTTCTAATACCCCTGGCCGGTTTGCGCCAGGTTCAGGAAAACTGGCAAAACTACGGGGTGCTGGCCCTGCTCAGGGTGCTCGGCACCGTGTGCCTGCTGGTCGGCGCGGGGCTGATCTACGTGCAGCACGAGCGGCTGGAGCCGATCAACGCGGTGCCCGGCCAGGTGCTGCGTGGCGCCAAAACCCCGGCGGCCACCACCTTCGTGCGCTCCCCGGAGGCGGCGCTGTTGATGGTGCAGGGCGACGGCAAGCCGCTGTCCGGCCTGATCCACGGCCAGACATTGCTGAACCCGGTGCGGGTCACCCTGATCAACGGCGTGCTCAGCATCCACCAGGGGGAGGCGTTCCTGCCCGACCTTTCCGTCAGCATCCTGCTCGGCTGGCGCCCGGAGGACATCCAGGAACGGCGCACCCTGCTGATCACCCCGGCGGAATCCGGCGGCCCGCCGGTGCATGTGTCCTGGAAACCGGAAGGGCGCAGCTACCCCGAGACCCGCATCTTCAACGAGGGCTACCGGCTGGAGCTGGCGCTGGCACCGCTCGGCGACCAGCAGTTCACCGGCGCCCTGCAGCTGGTGCTTCCCGATACCCTGCGCAGCTATCTGGTCGGAGACTTCACGGTACAGACCAACCACCTGCGCTACCGTAACGGCAAAGTGGATTTGTTTTTCGATCACCCGGACACGCTCGGCTACGTGGCGCGCGAATATCTGCATACCCAGTTTCCGGCCGGGGCGGTGGCGTCGATCCGCATCGAGAACGTCAACCTGCGGCGCGCCTCCCGCGAAGGGGAAGTGCAGGCCCGCGTGGCACTGCGCGACGGCACCGTGGAACGCCGGCGGTTGCAGTTGGAGGAAAACAGCGTCGGCTGGGCGGTGACCCCGGGCTCCATGGAAACCCGGGTGCTCGCCGCCGGCGCCGCCGAGACAGCGGACAGCGGCGTGCTCGGCGCCTCGGCGCCGCGCGCGTCGCTGTCGCCGGCGGTGACCGTGCGCCTGCATCGCTTTACCGACCTGGCCTCCTACCTGGGCCAGCAGGTGACCGTCACGGAGCGCGACGGCAGCGCCAGCAGCGGCACGCTGACCCGCGTCAACGAGCAGCGCCTGTGGCTGGAAATGACCATGGGCTCCGGGCGGGCGGAAATCAATCTGCGTGAGGACAGCGTGCGTGAACTGATGCTCGCCGACGGCACCCGGCTGGTGCTGGACACCGCCGGCGGCGGCGAGACGGCGGCCGCGCCGGCGCCCGAGCGGGCCGCCCCCGACGAAGACGGGGCGCCGTACCAGGGCTTGATCGGCGGCCCGGTGACGGTGACCCTGGAAAGCGGTGAACGCCACCGGGGGACCCTGGTGGACGTCGACAAGAGACGCGTGACGCTGGCGGTGGCAATGGGTTCCGGCAAGGTCGAGTACTTCTACGACCTCGGCGACGTGGCTTCAATCGAGGAGGCGCAATGAAGGTTCTGATAACCGGCGGCAGTGGTTTCATCGGCGGCGAGCTATGCCGGCGGCTGGCCGCCCACGGCCACGCTCTGACCGTGCTCAGCCGGTCGCCGGCGCGGGCGCGGTCGAAACTGCCCGAGGGCACCCGGGTGGTGGCGTCCCTGGACGACATCGGCGACGACGAGGCTATCGACGGCATCGTCAATCTGGCCGGCGAAAACCTCTTTACCCGGCGCTGGAGCGAGTCCCGCAAGCGCACCCTGATGGCTTCGCGGCTGGACACCACCCGCGAACTGGTGGCGCTGTGCCGGCGGCTCGACACCACGCCTTCGGTGATGGTGAGCGGCTCGGCGGTGGGTTTTTACGGCGATGCCGGCGACGCCGAGCTGACCGAGCACAGCTCCGCCCGGCGCAAGGATTTCGGCTACCGGCTCTGCGACGCCTGGGAGCAGACCGCCCGCGAGGTGGTCGGGGAGGGCGTGCGCCTCTGCCTGATCCGCACCGGCGTGGTGCTGGGCCGCGGCGGCGGCATGCTGAAGGGGCTCTGGCCGGTATACCGGATGGGCCTGGGCGCCCGGCTCGGTGACGGCAGCCAGTGGCTGAGCTGGATTCATATCCAGGACATGGTGGCGATCCTGATGCGCGCGCTGGAAACGCCGGGCGTGGAAGGCATTTTCAACGCCACCGCCCCCCAGCCGGTGACCCAGCGGCATTTTCACCGGGCGCTGGCCAGCGCCGTCCATCGCCCCGCGCCCTGGGTGGCGCCGGCGCCGCTGCTGCGCCTGGGCCTTGGCGAGCTGTCCGGGCTGTTGTTGGGCGGCCAGCGCGTCTACCCGCGCCGCCTGGAAGACCAGGGCTTCACCTTCCGCTTTCCGAGCCTCGAAGAGGCTCTTGACGATCTCTCCAACGCCTCCTGAGCGGCAGCTTGTGGGAGCGGGCCCCGCCCGCGAAAGGCAAGCTATGCTTGCCGGCAGGATACCAGCAAGCTCTCCAAGCGGGCAGACAAAAGTTCTCTGGAATCCTGCCGGGAGCTTCGCTCCCTTTCGCGAGCAGGCTCGCTCCCACAAACTCCACTCCGTAGAGAGGTCTGGACCTTGAAAAAGGCCGTCCGGGTGCCTATCTAGAAGGCGGCGGTGCCGGGGAGGGCGCCGTGGTGTTCAGTGATTATCCGGCGGAGAAGAATCTATGAGTCAAGACCGCGAAACCCGTGGTTTCCAGGCGGAAGTATCCCGCCTTTTGCACCTGATGGTGCACTCCTTGTACAGCAACCGTGAGATTTTCCTGCGCGAGCTGATATCCAACGCCTCCGACGCCTGCGACAAACTGCGCTTCCGGGCGCTCGACGACGCCGAGCTGCTGGAAAACGATCCGGAGCCCTGGATCCGACTCTCGGTGGACAAGGACGAGGGCACGCTCACCATCGCCGACAACGGCATCGGCATGAACCGGGAAGAGGTGGTCGACAATCTGGGCACCATCGCCCGCTCCGGCACCGAGAAGTTTCTCGCCAGCATGACCGGCGACCGCCGCAAGGACGCCCAGTTGATCGGCCAGTTCGGCGTGGGCTTCTATTCCGCCTTTATCGTCGCCGGCCGCGTCGAGGTGTTCAGCCGCCGTGCCGGCGACCCCGCCGACCAGGGCGTGCGCTGGGAAAGCGACGGCGAGGGCGAGTTCACCGTGGAAACCATCGAGCGCCCCCAGCGCGGCACCGCGGTGGTGCTGCACCTGCGCGACGACGCCAAGGAATTCCTGGACGACCAGAAAGTGCGCGCCACCGTGCAGCAGTATTCCGACCATGTGGCGTTCCCGATTCTGATGCCGACCCCGGCCGAGACCGGCGGTGAGGGCGAAGACGGCACCAGCGAGTGGCAAACCATCAATTCCGCCACCGCGCTCTGGCAACGCCCCCGCCAGGAGATCAGCGACGAGGAATACCAGAATTTCTATCGCCACCTGAGCCATGATTTCCAGGACGCGCTGACCTGGAGCCACAACAAGGTGGAAGGGGCACTGGAATACACCAGTCTACTCTACGTGCCCGCCCGGGCGCCGTTCGATCTCTATCACCGCGAGGCCAGCCGTGGCCTGAAGCTGTACGTGCAGCGTGTGTTCATCATGGACGACGCAGAGCAGTTTCTGCCCCTGTACCTGCGCTTCGTGAAGGGCGTGATCGACGCGCCCGACCTGCCGCTCAACGTCAGCCGCGAGCTGCTGCAGGACTACGGCCCGGTGCGCAAGATCCGCGCCGCGCTCACCAAGCGTGTTCTGCAGACGCTCAAGAAACTGGGCAACGACGAGGAAAAATACGCCACCTTCTGGTCGCAATTCGGCGAGGTGCTCAAGGAAGGCATCGGCGAGGACCCGGACAACCGCGAGGCGATCGCCGCCTTGCTGCGCTTCCCGTCCACAGAGGACGTCCGGCCCGGCGCCGTGGGGCTCGACCAGTACCTGGAGCGCGCCGGTGAAAAGCAGGACAAGATCTACTACCTGCTGGCCGACAACCTGAACGCGGCGCGCAACAGCCCGCACCTGGAAGTGTTCCGCAAGAAAGGCATTGAGGTGCTGCTGCTCACCGAGCGGGTCGACGAATGGATGGCCGGCTATCTGGGCGAATACAAAGGGTGCAAACTGGTCAACGCGGCCCGCGGCCAGCTGGACATGGACCAGGAAGACCAGGAGCGCGCCGACCAGGACAAGCAGGCGCCGCTGATCGGCCGTCTCAGTGACAGCCTGGGCGATCAGGTGGCGGAAGTGCGGCCCACCAGCCGGCTGGTGGATTCGCCGGCCTGCCTGGTGCTGGCCGAGGACGAGCTGGGCCCGCAGATGCGCATGATGCTGGAAGCCGCCGGGCAGCCGGTGCCGGACAGCAAGCCGACGCTGGAAGTGAATCTGGCGCACCCGCTGCTGCAACGGCTGGAAGGCATCGAGGAGAGCGCCACCTTTACGGAACTGGCCGAGCTGCTGCTCGATCAGGCGCTGCTCGCCGAAGGCCAGCTGCCCTCGGACCCGGCGGCCACCGCGCGGCGCCTGAACCGGCTGCTGCAGGAGCGTGCCGACCAGTCCTGAACGACCCGGCCGGGCGCATTGCCTGGCCTGGTGGAGGCGCTTATGATGCCCCCTTTGGTGACCCACCCGCCCGAACAGAGGGGCTCTTGATGGAGCAGCGCAAACACACCGCCGCGATTCTCGGCGGTGGCAGTTTCGGCACCGCCACGGCCAGCATCCTGGCCGAAAACGGCCACCGCACCCGCCTCTGGGTGCGCGATCCGGAAACCGCCGCCGCCATTAACGAGGACGGGGAGAACCCCCGTTATCTGCCCGGCCAGACTCTGCCCGAGGGGGTTCACGCCACCGAGCATCTCGACCAGGTGCTCGACGGCGCCGATCTGATCTTCGTGGCGGTGCCCTCCAGCGCCTTCGTGGAGGTGCTGCGCCAGGCCCGCCCCATGGTCAAGGACGGCACCCTGGTGGTGAGCTGCACCAAGGGCATCCACGAAGACGGCTTCCTGCTGATGAGCCAGCTGCTCAAGCGCGAGTGGGACCACACCCGCATCGGCGTGCTCAGCGGCCCCAACCTGGCGCGGGAGATCGTCGAGCGCAAGTTCACCGGCTCGGTGATCGCCAGCCCCGACGAGGCGCTCTGCCACACCATCCAGCAGGCGCTCAGCTGTGAATATTTCCGGGTTTACGACAACCCGGACATTTACGGCGTGGAGCTGGGCGGCGCGCTCAAGAACATCTACGCGGTGGCGTCCGGCATGGCCGCCGCCATCGACATCGGCGAGAACAGCCGCAGTTTCATGCTCACCCGGGCGTTGGCGGAAATGAGCCGCTTCGCCGTGGAGCTGGGCGCCAACCCGCTCACCTTCCTGGGGCTGTCCGGGGTCGGCGACCTGATCGCCACCTGTTCCTCCTCCCTGTCGCGCAATTACCGGCTCGGTTATCAGCTCGGCCAGGGCCAGGAACTGCAGCAGGCGCTCGATACCCTGGGTCAGACCGCCGAGGGCCTTAACACCATTCGGCTGGTCGCCACCCACGCGGAAAAACTCAACGTCTACATGCCGCTGGCCACCGCCCTCTACGAGATCATCTATCAGGGCAAGCCGCTGGAGACCATGATTGCCCGGTTGATGAGCGGCGAGCACAAGCACGACGTGGAGTTCAGCTTCCACGGGGGGGCGGCTTGAGAGTCTACCTTTGCCGGCACGGCGAAGCCGTGGCTCAGGCCCCCACCGACGCCGAGCGCCCGCTCACCGAACGCGGGCGCCTGGAAGTGATGGCCCTGTGGCAGAGATTGCGCGAGGAGGGGGTGACCGTGGACCGCCTGATCGCCAGCCCCTACCGGCGCGCCCAGCAGACCGCGCTGTGCATCGCCCGTGCCTACGGCGGCATGGATCAGGAGGCGTGCGGGTATCTGGTGCCGGAAGCGGCGCCGGATCAGTTTCTCGACTGGCTGATCGAGCAGCCGTCCTGCGAGAACCTGGTGCTGGTCAGCCACATGCCGCTGGTGTCGCTGCTGAGCGCCCTGTGGGTGGGCGAGCCGCGCTCGCGGCCGGGGTTCCGCGTCGGCAGCGTGGCCGCGTTCGATGTCGACGTGGCCGCCGCCGGCGGCGCACGGCTGCTGTGGCTGCGCGCCCCGGAGTAACCCGGCCGGCGCGGGCCGGGCGTCAATCCTCTTCTTTCCAGTGCTGGACCGCCACCTGGTCCTTCACGTGGTCGAGAATCTTCAGCAGCGTTTCCTTCACCATCTCATTGAGTTGTTCGCCGCCGCCGCTGGACGCCACCAGAAGGTTGTCCACCAGGGCGTCCAGCCGTTGCCGGTTGGCCGGGGCGCTGATGTCCTCGACGATTTGCGCCACCAGGGCGGTGCCGCCGTCGCGCACGGTGTCGCCGAGCAGCGCGATGGCGCGCGGGCCGGCCACCGGAATCGCCGCCAGCCGCCGGCCCGCCGGGGTGCGTTGCACCGCTTCGTCGGTGACGTGCACCAGGTACTCGGAAAGCTGATCGCGGTACTGGTCGTGGCTGCGGCGGGTGGCGTCGGCGATGCGGCCGGCCACATAGTCCACCAGCTGCGCCCGCCGCGGCGCCAGCACGTCCTGCTCGATGCGGTGCATCATCGCGCCGCCGCTGCGGATCTCCCGCTGCGCGCCATCCAGCACGTTGATCACCACCCGGTCGGAAATCTCTTCCATCAGGATGCGGTAATACTTGATCACCGTGGCGCCCACCGCGGTGTCTCGGAAGTCCACCACGCCGAGCTTCTGCAGCCGGTACATCAGGCTCACCACACGCAGGATCCGCAGCCAGCGGAAGCTGCCCACCGGGATGCAGCCGAGCAGGTCGTACCAGTGCACGAACGGATAAAAGAACCAGCGATGATAGGTTTGGCGGGCGATGGCGGCGGCCCAGCGGATCACGAACTCGGTGAGATAGACACTGACGAAGGCCAGATCGATTTCAAAGAAGTTGGCATGAATGCTGTCGCTGTAGAAGCGATAGAAGTCCGGCGTGTAGGTTTCCATCGCCGATTGCACCGCTTCGACCCGGTAGATCCAGTCAAACAGGATCAGGCTCAGGTTGGCGATCACCAGCAGGATCATGCCCACATCGATCAGGAACCCGAGCCCGTCCAGGTTGGGCCTCAGCCGCTTGAGGTTGAAATGAACGCTCATGAGGGCAGGTTATCGAACCGGCTCCACACCGGGCAGTGGTCCGAAGGGCGCTCCATGGCGCGCATCTCGTAGTCGACACCGCAATCGGTCAGGCGCTCCACCAGGGGCTTGGTGGCCAGCACGGTATCAATGCGCAGGCCGCGGCGCGGGTCCCGTTCAAAGCCTCTGGAACGGTAATCAAACCAGGAAAACACGTCGTCGGTGTCCGGGTACCGGCAGCGGAAAGTGTCTTCCAGGCCCCAGTCGATCAGACGCTGCCACCATTCCCGTTCCTCGGGCAGAAAGCTGGTCTTGCCCTCGCGCAACCAGCGCTTGCGGTTGGCTTCGCCGATGCCGATGTCCAGGTCGGTGGAGGAGATATTGAAATCGCCCATGATGGCCAGCTTCTCGCTGGCGTCGTGGTGGTTCTCCAGATAATGCTGCAGATCCTGGTAGAACTTTTCCTTGGCGGGAAACTTCACCGGATGCTCGCGGTTTTCGCCCTGCGGGAAATAACCGTTGAGCACCGTCAGTGGCTGGCCGTCGGCGTCACGCAGCCGGCCGATGATCATGCGGCGCTGGGCGTCCTCGCCGTCGGAGGGAAAACCGTATTGCACGTCCTCCAGCGGTTCCCGGGTCAGCAGCGCCACCCCGTAATGGCCTTTCTGGCCGTGATAATAGGGGTGATAGCCCAGGTCGCGGATCGCCTGTTCCGGAAACTCGCTGTCCTGAACCTTGGTTTCCTGCAGGCCCACCAGGGTGGGTTTGTATTTGCCCAGCAGCTCTTCCAGCTGATGCAAGCGTGCGCGAATACCATTGATATTGAACGAGATCAGCGTCATGACACCTCCTGTTTGCCGCGCATTGTACAATCCCCGACGCGAACTGTCCGCGCGTTGGCGGATTTCGCCATGGGTTTGCCGCCGGGGGCGGTTATCATGGTCCTTTTTGCATTGCCGATTTTTCGAGGAGAGCGCTGGATGAACACCCAAGCGGCGGCGGGACGCAAACCGGTGCTGGCCTTTGCCCACGCCAACGGCGTGCCCGGGCACAGCTACGACACCTTCCTGGCGCCCCTGGCGGAGCACTACGACATCTATGTGGTGGAGTGCCTCGGCCAGGATCCCCGTTACCCGGTGGACCGGGACTGGAAAAGCCTGAGCCTGGAACTGGAAGCCTTCCTCGAACCGCTGCCCAAGCCGATTATCGGTCTGGGGCACTCGATGGGTTCGGTGCTGATGTTCTGGGTCGCCCACCGCCATCCGGACTGGTTCCGGGCCCAGGTGATGCTCGACCCGCCCCTGGCCAACGGCCTGCAGGGCGCCGCCTACCGTCTCGCCCGGCTGACCGGGCAGGGCGACCGTTTCTCGCCGGCGAAAAAGAGCAAAGGCCGGCTGGATTACTGGGCCAGCTGGGACGACGTGGAGAGCTATTTCAACTCCCGCGGCCTGTTCAAGGCGTTCGACCCGCGGTCGCTGAAGAACTACCTGGAAGCCGGCCTGGAGCGCCACGGCGACGGCTGGCGTCTGCGCTTCCGCCCGGAGGTGGAAGTGGCGGTGTTCCGCGAGACCCCCACCGGGGTCACGGCGCTGCCGCGCACCCGGGTGCCCGGCGTGCTGGTCACCGGCGAGCAATCGCCGAAGCTGTTCCATCTCGGCGGTGCCCGCCACGCCCGCCGCCACCGGATGACGCGCCTGTTCGCCCCGGGCAGCCATATGTACCCGCTGGAGCGCCCGGAGGGCACCGCGCAACTGGTGCTGCGCGCCCTGGACGGCGTGCTCGGTCCGGACCACCGGCAAGGCGGCGCGGAAGCCGGGGAGGGCGCCGGCAATGCCCGCTAACCCGTCCCGGACTCCGGTGGAACGCCGCTTCCGCGCCTACGGCCAGGAACTGGCCGGCCTGCAGTGGCCCGGCGAGGGCGAACCGGTGCTGGCGCTGCACGGCTGGCTGGACAACGCCGCCTCCTTTCAGCCGCTGGCGGAACCGCTCGGCCATCCGCTGGTGGCGCTGGATTTCGCCGGCCACGGCCATTCCGAGCACCGCCCGCGCCATCAGGCCACCCATTACGTGGACCACGTCCGCGACGTGCTGGCGGTGGCCGATCAGTTGGGCTGGGACCGCTTCGTGCTGGTCGGCCATTCCATGGGCGCCGGCGTCGCCTGTTTGTTCGCCGCCACCTTCCCGGAACGGGTCAGCCGCCTGGTGCTGATCGAAGGCCTGGGACCCCCGGCCACCGCCGCCGACGAAGTGGCGCCCAACCTGCGTAAAGCCATCGACCAGATGCAGGCGCTGCCGGACAAGCGCAAGCCGGTGTACGCGGATCCGGAGCAGGCGGTGGCGGCGCGGCTGCCGGCCCTGGGCGGCCTGGAGGAAAGCTCGGCCCGGTTGCTGTGCGAGCGCGGGCTGGAGCAGGTGGACGGCGGCTGGACCTGGCGCACCGACGCGCGGCTGCGCATCACCTCGTCACTGCGGCTCACCGACGACCAGGTGAAAGGGTTCGTCGGGCGCATCACCGCGCCCACCTTGCTGGTGCTGGGTAATGAGGGGCTTGGCGGCGACGGGCGCTTCGATCACCGCATCGAGTGGCTGCGCGACGTGCGGGTCACCCGCCTGCCCGGGCGTCACCATCTGCACATGGACGATCCGCTGCCGGTGGCGGACGCCATTAAAGCCTTCCTCGGTTGACCAAAACATTGGCGCCGGCGAGCCATCCCGTCATGGCGGCGCCGGCGGGCACGGTTATCCTCGCGGTAGTGAAACCTTAATAAAAAACGCGAGGAGAGCCGGGCATGAAAGTGGTGGAAGCCGCACAGATCAACGAGTACGTCGGCGAGGACATGGGCGCCTCGGAATGGTTCACCATCGACCAGGGGCGCATCAACGACTTCGCCGCCGCCACCCTGGACCATCAGTTTATCCATGTGGATCCGGAGCGCGCCAAGGCGACGCCGTTCGGCACCACCATCGCCCACGGTTACCTGACGCTGTCGCTGTTGCCGTACCTGCAGACCAGCATCGATGATTTTCTGGTGCCGCGCGGCATGAAGATGGGCATGAACTACGGCTTCGACAAGCTCCGCTTCATGGCCCCGGTCAAGGTCGACGCGCGCATCCGTGCCCGCGCCACCCTGATCGAAGCCAATGAGAAGAAGCCCGGCCAGTGGTTGCTGAAATTCCTGTTCACGGTGGACATCGAGGGCGAGGACAAGCCCGCCCTGGTGGCCGAATGGCTGCTGATGTACTTCGTCTGAATCAGGCGTTGCGCTCGAACAGCATGCCGGCGGCTTCGAGCCGGTCGATCAGGCGGTCACCGAGCGCCATCACCGGGGTGACCACGCCGGTGTGCATGGGGTAACCCTCGTCCAGCGCCAGGCCCATCAGGGTTTCCGAGAGCATCTTGGCGGTTTCGTCGTAGCCGGGATCGCCACCGGACACCCGGCACAGTACTTCGCTGTCGCCGCAACGGGCGCGCACCTTCACCTGGAACCAGGAACGGGCGCGGGTGGCTTCATCCGGGCCCTGACCGGCCGGGTTGAGCTTCATCAGACGGCGCCGCAGCGGGCCGATCTGGGCCGCCAGCACCAGCCCGCCGACGCCGGCGGCGCCGCCGATCAGCTTGCCCAGCCCGCCGGTGACCAGATAATGGCCGTAGCGGAACTCCGGGCCGTAATCGTCCAGCGCCCGGGCCGAGCGCATCACCACCATCGGATCAATGGTCGGCATGGGCGCCAGCCAGCCGCCCAGGGCGTCGTCCTTGTGCGGCTTGGGCGCCAGACCGCCCACCTTGCGCGGGTACCATTGTTTGAGGCGCACCTGGGCGTCGCGCTGGCTGCGCTGGTTGGCGCCGGGCCGGGCGAACGCCTCCAGCGCCGAGCGCCAGGTGCCGCCGGAAAACTTGGCGGAGAACGCCACCGCGCCTTCGGCGGTCACCGGGCCGTCCAGTTTGCCGCCGTGCTCCAGGGTCAGTTCGCGGATCGCGAACAACACCCCGGCGTCATGGGGAATCGAGTCGAAGCCGCAGCAGTTGACCAGCGCGCAGCCGCTGGCCTGGGCGGCCTCGTGGTAGCGGCTCAGCAGGGTGTTGACGAATTCCGGTTCGCCGGTGAGGTCGCAGTAATGGGTGCCCTGTTCCACGCAGGCGCGCACCAGCGGCTCGCCGTATTGCATGTAGGGGCCCACGGTGCTGGCCAGGGCGCGGGTCCGGGCGGCCAGGGCGGTGAGGCTGGCGGGGTCGCCGCTGTCCGCCTCGATCAGCTCCGGCGGGTTGTCGCCGGGCAGGCCGGCGGCCACCTGCTCAAGCTTGGCGCGGTTGCGGCCCGCCAGGGCCCAGGGCGTGCCCGCGGGCAGCTTGCGGGCCAGATAGCGGGCACACAGGCCGCCGGTGAAACCGGTGGCGCCGTACAGAACCAGGGCGTAGGGACGGGTGGCACTCATGCTCGCTCCTTACTTTTGACGAGGGGCAGTCGCCGAACAATTGAAATGGCTTGTCGGCGCAGTGTAGCTTTGCCTTCGCCCCGGGCCTACCGGTACCCCGGCGATTGGCCTTCAGGGCATCTTATTACTCGGGAGAAAACCATGGATGTCACCGCGGAACGCCGCTATCCGGTGAATGTTGAAGAGCTGTACGGCATTCTCACCAGCCGGGCGTTTTTCGAACAGCGTTATCAATGGGGCAAAGTGGACGATTACCGCTTTGAGGTGTTCGAACCGGCCGGCGACGGCTTCCACATCCGTATTGCGCAGCCCATCGAAATCCGTCTGGACAAGGTGCCCGCCTTCGCGCGCAAGTTGCTGCCCTCGGAAGCGGAACTGACCACCGAATTCCACTGGCGCCCGGCCACCGGCGGCTACCAGGCGGACTATCGCTTTCAGCTGGGCAATGTGCCGGTGAAGGTGAGCGGCACCATGACGCTGCTCGCCGACGGCGATCAGTCCCGCCAGATCACCCGCGTGGCGGTGCATTCATCCCTGCCGCTGGTGGGTCGCAAACTGGAGCGTTTGATCGGCGAGCGTTTCGATAAGGCGCTGGAAGGTGATTACCGCCACACCCTGCGCTATATCGAGGAAGTGCATCAGCAATAAGTGCATCAACGATAGCGGCGCAGGCTGCTGCCCAGTTTCGCCATGCGCGCCACGAAGCGTTCCGGGCGCCAGCGCTTCCTGCGCCAGTCGCGGCGGGCCTCCGGCTGTGGAAACAGGTACAGCGGCCGCTTGCCCATCTGCTGAAGGATGGTGTCCGCCACCTCGGCGGCGCTTTCCGGGGCGTCGTCCATGGCGCGCTGCAGGCGGGCACGGCTGAGCGGATCGGCGTTGGGCATGCGCCGGCTCATGTCGCTGGAGAACAGATCCGGACAGACCACGCTGACGCCGATATTGAGCCCGTCCAGTTCCGCCGCCAGGGCCTCGCTGAAGCGGATCAGCGCCGCGTTGCAGGCCACATAGGCGGCCATGCCCGGCGGCGCGGTGATGCCCGCCAGCGCCGCCACGTTGATCAGGTGGCCGTCACCCTGGCGCTTCATCATCGTCAAGGCGGTGCGACAGCCGTGGACCGCGCCCATCAGGTTGGTGTGCCAGAGCTGTTCCCAGGTGGCCGGGGTCTGTCCCTCGAACGGGCCCATGGCGGCCAGCCCGGCGTTGTTGATCAGGATGTCGAGCCGTTCCCAGCGCCGCTGTACCCGCTCCAGGGCGTGGCGCCAGTCCGCCTCCACGGCCACGTCGGCGTGCACGAACAGCACCTCGGCGCCGTCCCGGCGCAGCGCATCGGCGAGCTGCTCGCCGGCCACCCGTTCCCGGTCGAGCAGCGCCAGCTTGTAGTCCCGCGCGGCGCCGAGAGCGAGCGCCCGGCCCAGGCCGTGGGCGGCGCCGGTGATCAAAAGAACCGGTTTCATTCGCTCAGGCCCGTTCCGTCTCGAGTTCTTTCATGGGGGTGCGCAGCACGTTTTCTTCGCCTTCGCTGCGCGCCAGGATCACCGCGCCGACGCTGTCGCCCCAGACGTTCACCGCGGTGCGGCACATGTCCAGCAGCCGGTCGGTGACCAGAATCAGACCGATGGCTTCCGCGGGCAGGCCGATAGTGCCCAGGATCACGGTGATCGCCACCAGGCTGGCGGCGGGAATGCTGGCCACGCCGATGGAGGTGAGCAGGGCGGTCAGCACGATCACGAACTGGGTGGTCAGGGACAGGTCCATACCGTAGGCCTGGGCGATGAAGATCGCCGCCACGCACTCGTACAGGGCGGTGCCGTCCATGTTGACGGTGGCGCCCAGCGGCAGCACGAAGCTGGAGGTGCGCTTGGACACGCCGGAGCGCTTCTGCACGCAGTCCATGCTCAGCGGCAGGGTGGCGGCGGAGCTGGCCGACGAAAAGGCGGTCATCAGCGCCGGCGCCATGGCCTGCAGGTGGCGCACCGGCGAGCGTTTGGCGAACAGCCGGATCAGCAGCGGCATCACGCCGAACATGTGAATGCCCAGCGCCAGCAACACGGTGACGAAGAACAGCGCCAGCGGCTCCACCGCGTCCAGTCCGGTGCGGGTCACGGTGGCGGCGATCAGGCCGAACACGCCCAGCGGCGCGAAGCGGATAATCACCATGGTGATGCGCATGGTGACCTGATAGATGCCTTCCACCACCTGGCGCAGATGCTCACCGGGCGCGCCGGGCAGGGTGCGCAGGAAGAAGCCGAAGAACAGGGAGAACACGATCAGCCCCAGCATCTGGGTTTCGGCGGCGGCCTGGAACAGGTTGGGCGGCAGCAACTGGCGCAGAATCTCGGTGAAGTCGCCGGCGCCGCGGCCCTCGATGCTGGCCAGGGCCCGGTCGGTGTCCGCCGACAGGCCCAGCAGGTTCCGCGCCGGCTGGCCGTCGATCACGCCGGGGGCGATCAGATTCACCACCACCAGCCCCACCAGCACCGCGATCAGGCTGGTGCTCAGGTAGAACAGCACGGTTTTCAGGCCCAGCCGGCCGAGATCGTCGCCGTCGCCCACGTTGACCATGCCGCTGATAATGGCGGTGGTGATCAGCGGCACCACCACCATCTTCAGGGCATTGATGAACAGATCGCCGATCAGGTCATAGCCGGGCAGCAGCGGCAGCCCGAACAGGCGGGTGCTCTCTTCGGTGAGCGCCCCGGCAATACCGCCCAGCACCATGGCCAGAAATATCTGGTGATGTAATTTCATTCAGCGCCCCGATTACACAGTGTGGGCTAGCATAATGACCCCTTTGAACCACTGGCAAGCAACGTCGGCCGTCAGAGCAGGGCGTGCAGCGCGGATTCCAGCCCCGGGCGCTGCCCGCGCACGCGGTCGACGGCCAGTTTCAGCAGCCGGTCACTGTGCACCGGGCCGAACCGTTCGCACAGCAACACATAGGCGCGGTTAAGCAAACGCCGCAGCTGATCCTGGTCCAGCGGCGCCAGGTCGCCGTCGGCGTGGTTGAGCCAGTATTCGAGGGTGTCACGCAGGGCCGGGTCGACGCCCGGGCGGCGCAGGTCGGTGAGCTGATCCAGACGCACCTGGCCGGCCTGGCCCGCGTCGAGCTGCGCCCACAGGGCGCGCATCAGAAGCTGGAACGCCTCGGTGCAGGGGTGGGCCCGGTGGGCGCCGTCCTCGTCCCCCAGCGGGTCGGGCAGCAGTTCCCGGTCCGGCAGGGTCATCGCCTGGACCAGACTCAGGTGCAGATCATGGCGCCGGCCCTCCACCTCGAACAGGCGGCTGATATGGCTCACGTAGCCCTGCAGCGAAAAGCGCGGGCGGTGGGCGTAGTCGCGCTGCCACAGGGCCACTGCCTCCGGCACCTGGCGGCTGTCCAGATAGGGGGCCAGGCCGGTGGCGATGGCGCGGCGGTGGCGTTCTTCCGGGCTCATCGTGGGCTATCCAGGCCGCTGGCCACATCGGCGTCGTAGAGGTGCTGCTGGGCGAATTCCGGGTAGCCCAGCTCGGCGTGCTCGCTGACGTCCAGGCCCCGCTGTTCATGCTGGCTGGGCGCCCGCAGGCCGGCGGTGAGCGACAGCACCATATACAGGATCAAGGCGGCGAAGAACGCCCAGGCGAAGGCGACCACAATGCCCAGCAACTGCACCGTGACCCGCTGCGGGTCGAACAGGTCGCCCTGGTAGAACAACCCGGCGGCCAGCGTGCCCCAGGCCCCGGCGAACGCATGCACCGGCACCGCGCCCACCACGTCGTCCAGTTTCATCGACAACAGCAGGCGGCTGCCCGGGCCCACCAGCAGCCCGCCCAGCAGGCCGGTGATGATCGCGAAGCCGGGCGTCATGGTGGCGCAGCCGGCGGTGATCGCCACCAGCCCGGCCAGGCTGCCGTTGACGGTTTCGGTGAGCAGCACCGGGCGGCGGGCGATAACCCGGTAGAGCGCGGCCCCCAGGGCGCCGGCGGCGGCCGCCAGCTGGGTGTTGAGGTTGATCAGCGCGATATTGACGTCGGCCCCCAGGGTGGAGCCGCCGTTGAAGCCGAACCAGCCGAACCACAACAGGAAGCCGCCCAGGGCCACGAACGACAAATTGTGGCCGCGAATCTCCCGTGGCCGCCCCTGGCTGTCGAAGCGGCCCAGGCGCGGCCCCACCACCATGATGCCGGCCAGCGCGCACCAGCCGCCGACGCTGTGGACCACGGTGGAGCCGGCGAAGTCGACAAACCCGAGAGCCGCCAGCCAGCCGTCGCTGTTCCAGGCCCAGTTGCCGAACAGCGGGTAGACCAGCCCGGTGATCAGCATGGCGCCGCACAGATACCCCAGGTAGCGGGTGCGTTCCGCCATCGCCCCGGACGCGATGGTGGCGGCGGTGGCGGCGAACATCAGCTGGAACAGCAGCAGGGTCCACAGATCGCTGTCGCCCTGGCTGGGCGCGAACAGGTCCTGGCCCACCCAGCCGCTGGGATTGACCCCGAACATCAGGCCGAAGCCCAGCGCCCAGAACATCAGCGTCCCCACGCACAGGTCCATGTAGTTCTTCATCACCACGTTGATGGCGTTCTTGGTGCGGCTCAGGCCGCTTTCCAGGAGCGCGAAGCCGGCCTGCATGAGGAACACCAGGGCCGCCGCGATGGCGATCCAGACCACGTCGTTGGCGGTGTATTCCAGGGTGTCGGCCAGGCCGGAAGCGGGCAGGGCGATGAAGGTGAGCAGTAGCGCGGCGCGTCGTTCCATGAGATCCCCCACGGGAAAAGCCTTTGGTTAGGGGGGGCGGTGCAACGGTTATGCCAATTTCTGGGTGCATCGCGCTTTAACGGGAAGGTTGGACCCTCCAGCCGGGGTCGCGGGTCTGTGTTCTGCCCTTCCGGGAACGCTGTGAATACCCGCAAGCGGGCCCGGCCACCCATCACAGATGGGCGGCGTTCGGCGGCGCGCGAAGCAGTGCTTCGCAACACGCTTGCCTCACCCCTGTACGCTCCCTGTCGAACGTCCTGTTCTCCAGGGTCCCGGAAGGGCAGAACACAGACCCGCTCCGGGAAGAGATTCCGATGCCCCGGGTTATCGCTGGCGCCGAATTATTCTACGAAGCCGCGCTGAGCGGCTAGCGCCATTGGGGAGGTTTGGTCTCGCTGCCTGTGTCCAGGACTGTGTGAGGCAGGGAGCCGAACACAAGCCTCCAGGGACGGATTCACGGCGGGTCCTGGACACAGGCAGCGAGACCAAACCGGGCTACGGAGAAACAACAGCGGCTTCAGGTAAAGGCGGGGATCAGCGGGGAGCGGGCGGCGAGCTCGGGCTCGCAGCGGGCGATGATCTGCTGGTACTGGCGGTCGGTAATGTGCTGGATCGACAGGCGCGGGTGCACCAGCAGCTCCATGTCCGCGAATTCCGGCACTTCGCGCATGTCGGCGAGGCTCAGCGGGGTCTGGTAGAGCGCCACGAAGCGCAGGTCGACCTGGAACCAGCGCGGCATGTCCTCGCTGCTGCGCGCGTCGAAGCCGGGGTGGTCAGGCTTGAACTGGGTGGGATCCGGGTAGGGGCCGGACACCACCTGGGCTTCACCGACAATCGACGGATTGCGTCCGCGGGAATGGTAGATCAGTACCCGGTCGCCGTCCTGGATCTCGTCGCGCAGCCGGTTGCGGGCCTGGTAATTGCGCACGCCGTCCCAACCGGTCATCTGGTCGGGGGCATCACGCAGGTCGCGGATGCTGAAGTCGTTCGGTTCGGTCTTGAAGAGCCAAGTTCGCATGAAAGCCTCGATTGCCTGGAAAGCGCAATTTAACAGGTTTCCCAATAATGTCATCTGTATTTACGTTTCAGTGCCGGAACCAGCATGGCAAGCGCGCATGTCAGCTCTGTGACGATGCCGCCGGCGGCGCGCCGGGCCTCCCCCTGTGGCAGAATGTGGTACTCTTTCGCGCCCGTTTGGAGCCAAGACGTGATTGAACCCCGCGAACAGCAACAGGCCCTGGCCACCCTCAAGACCCCCCGTGATTGTCTGCGTTGGGGGGAATCCGCCCTGCGCCGCGCCGGGGTCTATCTGGGCCACGGCACCGACGACCACGGCGATGAGTGCCTGGCGCTGTTGCTGCACGTGCTGGCGCTGCCCCTGGACACCGACCCGCGCATGCTCGACGCGCGGCTGCTGCCGGACGAGATCGACCGCTACGTGGCGCTGCTGGTAAAGCGCGCCAACGAGCGGGTGCCGGTGCCGTATCTGACCGGGCAGGCCTGGTTCTGCGGGCTGCCCTTTTTCGTCGATGAGCGGGTGCTGATACCCCGTTCGCCGCTGGCGGAGCTGATCGAGGCGGGCTTTCAGCCCTGGCTGGCGCCGGAGCGGGTCGGCCGGGTGCTGGATCTGTGCACCGGCAGCGGCTGCATCGCCATCGCCTGCGCCCATGCGCTGCCCGACGCGCGGGTGGACGCCAGCGACATCTCCGAACAGGCGCTGGCGGTGTGCCGGCGCAATATCGACGAGCACGGTCTCGCCGACCGGGTCACGGCGGTGCAGGCGGACGGCCTGGACGGGCTGGACGGCCCCTATGACCTGATTATCTCCAACCCGCCCTACGTGGACGCGGAGGACCTGGCCGCGATGCCCGACGAATACCGCCACGAGCCGGAGCTGGCGCTGGCGTCGGGGCATGACGGACTGGATTTCACCCGCCGCCTGCTGGCCGGCGCCGCCGAGCGGCTCTCCGAGGACGGCGTGCTGATCGTCGAGGTGGGTAACAGTGACCGGCACATGGCGGCCCTGTGGCCGGACGTGCCGTTCCTGTGGTTTGAATTTGAACGCGGCGGGCATGGGGTGTTCATGCTGGACCGCCGCCAACTGCTAGAATTCCGGGATCGGTTTATCGCCGCCTGAGGCGCCTGAGGAGCACTATGTCTGGGAACAGTTTCGGTGAACGCTTTCGCGTCACCACTTTCGGTGAAAGTCACGGCGTCGCGCTGGGCGCGGTGGTGGAAGGCTGCCCGCCGGGTCTGGAGATCAGCGAGGCGGACCTGCAGGGCGAGCTGGACCGCCGCAAGCCGGGCACCAGCCGCTACACCACCCAGCGCAAGGAACCCGACCAGGTGCGCATCCTGTCCGGGGTGTTCGAGGGCAAAACCACCGGCACCTCGATCGGCCTGCTGATCGAGAACACCGATCAGAAGTCCAAGGATTACAGCAACATCGCCGAGACCTTCCGGCCCGGCCACGCGGACTACACCTACACCCAGAAATACGGCTTCCGCGATTACCGCGGCGGGGGGCGTTCCTCGGCCCGCGAAACCGCCATGCGCGTGGCCGCCGGCGCCATCGCCCGCAAGTATCTGGAGCAGCGTGTCGGCGTGCGCATTTACGGTGGCGTCGAGCAGATCGGCACCATCCGCGCCGAGCGGTTCGACTGGCACAGCGTCAACGACAACCCGTTCTTCTTCCCGGACGCGGACAAGGTGCCGGCCCTGGAACAGCTGATCAACGACCTGCGCAAGGACGGCTCGTCCATCGGCGCGCGGGTGACGGTGTTCGCCGAAGGCGTGCCGCCGGGCTGGGGCGAACCGGTGTTCGACCGTCTGGACGCGGATCTGGCCAAGGCGCTGATGTCGATCAACGCGGTCAAAGGCGTGGAGATCGGCGACGGCTTCCAGGTGGTCAACCAGCGCGGCGAGGAACACCGCGACGAGATGACATCCGAGGGCTTCGCCAGCAACCACGCCGGCGGCGTGCTGGGCGGCATCACGTCCGGGCAGATCGTGCGCGCCAGCATGGCGCTCAAACCCACCTCCAGCATCACCATCCCCGGGCGCAGCATCAATCTGCGCGGCGAGGCCACCGAAGTGGTCACCAAGGGCCGCCATGACCCCTGCGTGGGGGTGCGCGCCACGCCCATCGCCGAAGCCATGCTGGCGCTGGTGCTGATGGATCATTACCTGCGCCATCGCGGCCAGAACGGAGACGTGACGCCGCCGCTGGCGCCGATTCCCGGCGGATTCTGAGCAAGGGGCGCCGTATGCCGTTTTACTGGCGCCTGTCCGGGTTCTATTTCCTCTACTTCGGCCTGCTCGGCACCCTGGTGCCGTACTGGTCGCTGTACCTGAAAGACCTGGGCTTCAGCCCGTTCGCCATCGGCGTGCTGATGGCGGTGCCGCAGATCACCAAGATCGGCGCGCCCAACCTGTGGGGCTGGCTGGCCGACCGCACCGGGGCCCGGCTGCGCATCATCCGCCTGGGCAATCTGGCCGCCGCGCTGGCGTTCCTGCCGGTGTTCTGGGTCGACCAGGTGTGGAGCATGGCGATCCTGCTCGCCACCTTCAGTTTTTTCTGGAACGCGGTGCTGGCCCAGTTCGAGGTGATCACCCTGCGCACGCTCGGCGACCAGGCGCACCGCTACAGCCATGTGCGGCTGTGGGGGTCGCTCGGTTTTATCGGCGCGGTGCTGCTGGTGGGCTGGGCGCTGGATCATCTGCCCATCGATCTGCTGCCCTGGGTGATGTCCGCGCTGCTGTGGCTGCTGTGGCTGACCACGCAATCGCTGCCTTCCGGCGGCGCCGAGCAGCCCCGTGCCCGGCCCGGCGGCGTGCGGGCCCTGCTGCGCCGGCGCGACGTGCAGGCGTTCATCCTTGCTTCTTTTCTGATGCAGGCGTCCCACGGGCCGTACTACACCTTCTACAGCATTCACCTGGAAGACCTGGGGTTCCGCAAGTTCACCGTGGGCGCGCTGTGGGCGCTGGGGGTGGCCGCCGAGGTCGGCATCTTCCTGATCATGCACCGGCTGATGCGCCGCTTCGCCCTGGCCCGGGTGCTGTTCGTCAGCCTGCTGCTGGCGGTGCTGCGCTGGCTGATCATCGCGCTTTGCGGCGCCGATCTGTGGTGGCTGGTACCCGCCCAGCTGCTGCACGCGGCCAGCTACGGCAGCTTCCACGCCGCCAGCATCGCCTGGGTGCAGGACACCTTCGGCGAAGCCCACGCCGGCCAGGGCCAGGCGCTGTACTCCAGCCTCGGCTACGGGGCCGGCTGGGCGCTGGGCGCCGGTCTCAGCGGCCTGTACTGGGCGCGCTGGGGCGCGGACAGCTTTCTGGTGGCGGCCGCCACGGCGGCGGTGGCGGCGCTGGTGGTGTGGCGCTGGCTGCTCAACCGCCGCTGTTGAGAATATCCAGAAAGGCACCGGCGGCGTTGGAGCGGCTGCGGCCCGGGTGGGTGACCACGCCCAGGCGGCGCACCGGCAGGGCGGTGTCCACGTTCAGGCGCACCACGCTGTCATCGAGCATGGTTTCCGGCAGCACGCTCCAGCCCAGGCCGATGGACACCATCATATGGATGGTTTCCAGATAGTTGGTGGACATGGAGATGTTCAGGGTCAGCGCCTGTTCCTCGAACAGACTTTCCACGATGCGCCGGGTGAAGGTCACCGGCGAGGGCAGGATGGCGCTGTAGCCGGTGAGGGTTTCCAGGGTCACGCGGTCGAGACGCGCTAGCGGGTGCTCCGGCGCGGCCATGAACACCAGCGGGTCCTGCCACACCGCCTGGCTGTGCAGGCGCGGGTCCGGCTGCGGGGGCAGGGTGACCACGCCCATCTCCAGGTCGCCGTGCAGCACCGCTTCCCAGGCTTCCTCCGAATCGATGAAATGGATGTCCAGTTTCACGTCCGGGTATTCGCGGGAAAAGCGGCGCAGCACCGGCGGCAGCCGGTGCAGGCCAATATGGTGGCTGGTGCCGATGCGCAGGGTGCCGGACACCGTGCCGGTGAGATTGCTGATCGCCCGGCCCATGTCTTCCAGGTCGAGCAGCACCTGGCGGGCGCGGGGCAGCAGCGCTTCGCCCGCCTCGGTGAGGCGGATGCGCCGGCCCACCCGGTCGAACAGGCGGGTGCCGAGCTGCTGCTCCAGCTGGGCGATGCGTTTGCTCACCGCCGGTTGAGTGAGAAACAGCCGTTCCGCCGCGGTGGAGAAGGAGCCGCTCTCCGCCACCGCCAGGAAGGCGGTCAGGGCCTGGGTGTCCATGGATGGCGCCTCCGGGAATTCAGATAACCTTCTGGAATCCTAAACATAAAAATTATGAATTGGAATTATCGAAAAGCCCTGCGTAAGGTGTGGCTATCAATTGGAGAACAGGTTATGGCAGGCAAGACACTCTACGACAAGTTGTGGGACGCCCACCTCGTGACCGAACGCGAGGACGGCTCCGCGTTGATTTACATTGATCGTCAGATCATCCACGAAGTGACCTCGCCGCAGGCCTTCGAGGGGCTGCGCCTGGCCGGTCGTCAGCCGTGGCGGTCCGGCGCGTCGGTGGCGACCATCGACCACAATGTGCCGACCACGCCGTTCAACAACGCCTCGGACATCGTCGACGACACCTCGCGCATCCAGGTGCAGACGCTGCAGGACAATACCCGCCAGTTCGGCATCACCGAATACGGCATCGGTGATGTGCGCCAGGGTATCGTACACGTGATGGCGCCGGAGCAGGGCGCGGTGTTGCCCGGCATGACGGTGGTCTGCGGCGATTCCCACACCTCCACCAACGGCGCCCTGGGCTGTCTCGCCCACGGCATCGGCACCAGTGAAGTGGAGCATGTGCTCGCCACCCAGACCCTGGTGGCGCAGAAAATGAAGAACATGCAGGTGCGCGTGGAAGGCGAGCTCGGCCCCGGCGTCACCGCCAAGGACGTGGTGTTGCACATCATCGGTGTGATCGGCACCGCCGGTGGCAACGGCCACGCCATCGAGTTCGCCGGCAGCGCGATCCGCTCGCTGAGCCTGGAAGGGCGCATGACGGTGTGCAACATGTCCATCGAAGCGGGCGCCCGCGCCGGCATGGTGGCGGTGGACGACACCACCATCGACTACGTGCGCGGTCGTCCCGGCGCGCCCAAGGGCGCGGACTGGGACAAGGCGGAGGCCTACTGGCGCGGGCTGGTGTCCGACCCGGACGCCGAGTTCGACACCCTGGTGGAAATCGACGCCGCCGACATCCGCCCGCAGGTGTCCTGGGGCACCAGCCCGGAAATGGTGGTGCCGGTGGACGGCGTGTTGCCGGACCCGGCCGACGAAGCCGATGAGGTGAAGCGTTCCGGCATGGAGCGGGCCTACCAGTACATGGGCCTCAAGCCCGGCATCCGCACCAGCGACATCAAGCTGGACCGGGTGTTCATCGGTTCCTGCACCAACTCGCGCATCGAGGACCTGCGCGCCGCCGCCCAGGTGGCCAAGGGCCACAAAAAGGCGGATTCCGTGAAGCAGGTGCTGGTGGTGCCCGGTTCCGGCCTGGTCAAGCAGCAGGCCGAGAAGGAAGGGCTCGACAAAATCTTTATCGAAGCCGGCTTCGAGTGGCGCCAGCCCGGCTGCTCCATGTGTCTGGCCATGAACCCGGACCGCTTGCAGCCCGGCGAGCACTGCGCCTCCACCTCGAACCGCAACTTCGAGGGGCGCCAGGGCAACGGCGGCCGCACCCACCTGGTGAGCCCGGCGATGGCCGCGGCCGCGGCGGTGGCCGGCCATTTCGTGGACATTCGCGATCTCGCCCCGGCGGATCACACGGCTTAGGAGCGGTACCATGGAAAAGTTCGTGAAATACACCGGTTTGGTGGCGCCGCTTGATCGTGCCAACGTGGACACCGACCAGATCATTCCCAAGCAGTTTCTCAAGTCGATCAAGCGGACCGGCTTCGGCCCCAACCTGTTCGACGAGTGGCGCTACCTGGACGAGGGCTTTCCCGGTCAGGACAACGAAAAGCGCCCGAAAAACCCGGATTTCGTGCTCAACAAGCCGCAGTATCAGGGCGCCAGCGTGTTGCTCACGCGCCGCAACTTCGGCTGCGGTTCAAGCCGCGAGCACGCCCCCTGGGCGCTGATGGATTTCGGCTTCCGGGCGATTATCGCGCCCAGCTATGCGGATATTTTCTACAATAACTGCTTCAAAAACGGCCTGTTGCCGATTGTGTTGCCGGAAGCTACCGTTGATGGGCTTTTTAAAGCCGAAGCGGCAAGCACCGATTTCCAGCTCACCATCGATCTGGCGAATCAGCAGGTGATGACCCCGGATGGCGAGGCCATCGGCTTCGAGATCGACGAATTTCGCAAACACTGCCTGCTCAACGGCCTGGACGAGATCGGCCTGACGCTGCAGCAAAGCGATGCGATTCGTGAATACGAAAGCCGCCGGCTGGCCGCCGAGCCCTGGATTTTCCAGGAGCCGCAAAAACAATAAAACAAGGAGGCATGATGATATTTCGTAGCGCTGGCCTGTTGCTGGTCCTGGCCCTGGCGGTCACCGGCTGTACCCGCACCGCCATGTACCACCCGCCGGGTGACGACGACCCGAGAGCGCGGCTGAGCATCGAAAGCCAGCTGGGCAGTAACGAAGAGAGCAGCGGCTGGCAGATGCCCGGCGCCGGTGAAAGCACCGTGGCGATTTTCAAGGTGGACGGTGAGCGTCTGGCCGAGAAGGGCGGCGAGCAACGCGTCTTCGTGGAGCCCGGCGAGCACAGCGTGGAAATCTTCGCCGACCACCAGGGCTTTTTGCGCTTCGGTACGCTGAGCCATGATTTCGAGCCCGGCCGTGATTACCGGATCCTGGTCGATGAAGGCGAGGGCGACAAGCGCTACAGCGCGGTGCTGGTGCCCCAGGGCAGCGGCGTGATGAACGTCTACGACGAGACCCTGTTCTGAACGGGGTGAACCCAACGTTTAAGGAAAGTGAATGAGCAGTATCCTGGTGTTGCCGGGCGATGGTATCGGCCCGGAAATCGTCGACGAAGCGCTGCGGGTGCTGACGGCGGCGCAGAAACGGTTCGACCTGGACATCCAGCTGGACCACGCCCTGGTGGGCGGCGCCGCCTATGACGCCGAAGGGGACCCGCTGCCCGAGAGTACCCTGGCCAAGGCGCGCGCCGCCGACGCCATCCTGTTCGGCAGCATCGGCGGCCCCAAGTGGGACAATATTGAACGCGACAAGCGTCCCGAGCGCGGCCTGCTGCGCCTGCGCTCATCGCTGGGCCTGTTCGCCAATCTGCGCCCGGCGATTCTGTTTCCGCAACTGGCGGAGGCGTCCAGCCTCAAGCCGGAAGTGGTCTCCGGCCTGGACATTCTGATCGTCCGCGAGCTCACCGGTGGTATCTACTTCGGTCAGCCGCGCGGCATCAAGGAAGAGAACGGCGAGCGTGTCGGCTTCAACACCTATGTGTACTCCGAGTCGGAAATGAAGCGTATCGCCCGGGTCGCCTTCGACCTGGCCATGCAGCGCGGCAAGCGCGTCTGCTCGGTGGACAAGGCCAATGTGCTGGAAGTCACCGAACTGTGGAAAGAAGTGGTCACCGAGGAAGCCAAGGCTTACCCGGAGATCGAGCTCTCCCATATGTACGTGGACAACGCCGCCATGCAGTTGGTGCGCGCGCCCAAACAATTTGATGTGATCGTCACCGGTAATCTGTTCGGTGACATCCTCTCCGATGAAGCCGCCATGCTCACCGGCTCCATCGGCATGCTGCCCTCCGCGTCCCTGGACGAAAACCGCAAAGGTCTCTACGAGCCCTGCCACGGTTCCGCGCCGGACATCGCCGGCCAGGGCATCGCCAACCCGCTCGCCACGATTATGTCGCTGGCCATGTTGATGCGTTACAGCCTGCAGCGCGACGATGTGGCGGACGCCATTGAAGCGGCGGTGGAAAAGGTCCTGGATCAAGGTCTGCGGACCGGCGATATTTACACCGAGGGCACCCGGAAAGTCAGCACCGGGGAAATGGGTTCCGCCGTGGCCGAGGCACTGGCCGGCGTCTGAGCCCCGCTGAAGAGCGGTTATAAACGCAGTAATCCATTCATAGAGAAGGGCAACGGCCTTTCAGGAGATTCGTCTCAATGAATAAAGTCGGTTTTATCGGCTGGCGCGGCATGGTCGGTTCCGTATTGATGGACCGCATGCGCGCGGAAAATGATTTCCAGGACATCGAACCGGTGTTCTTTTCCACCTCCCAGGTGGGCCAGCCCGGCCCGGACGTGGGCAAGGACATTCCGCCCCTGGGCGACGCCAAGAGCGTGGATGAACTGAAAGCCCTGGACGTGATCGTCACCTGCCAGGGCGGCGATTACACCAACGAGGTGTACCCCAAGCTCCGCGAAGCCGGCTGGAAAGGCTACTGGATCGACGCCGCCTCGGCGCTGCGCATGTCCGACGACAGCGTCATCGTGCTGGACCCGGTCAACCGCAAGGTGATCGACCAGGCGCTGGACAAAGGCACCCGTGACTTCGTCGGCGGCAACTGCACCGTGAGCCTGATGCTGATGGCCATGGGCGGCCTGTTCAACGCCGACCTGGTGGAGTGGACCAGCGCCCAGACCTACCAGGCCGCGTCCGGCTCCGGCGCCCAGCACATGCGTGAGCTGATCGCCCAGATGGGCGCCATCCACGGCGACGTGACCTCGGAACTGGCCGACCCGGCCAGCGCGATTCTGGACATCGACCGCAAGGTGGCCGCCACCATGCGCGGCGACGGCATGCCCCACGAACACTTCGGCTTCCCGCTGGCCGGTTCGCTGCTGCCGTGGATCGACAAGGAAATGGAAAACGGCCAAAGCAAGGAAGAGTGGAAAGCCCAGGCGGAGACCAACAAGATTCTCGGCCGCGGCGACCACCCGATCCCCCTGGACGGCACCTGCGTGCGCATCGGCGCCATGCGCTGCCACGCCCAGGCGCTTACCGTGAAGCTCAAGAAGGACGTGCCGCTGGATGAGATCTATGATCTGATCGGCCAGGCCAACGATTGGGTGAAAGTGGTGCCCAACGAGAAGGAAGCCACCCTGCGCGACCTCACCCCCACGGCGGTGACCGGCACCCTGACGGTACCCGTCGGGCGCCTGCGCAAACTGAACATGGGCGGTGAATACCTGAACGCCTTCACCGTGGGTGACCAGCTGTTGTGGGGCGCCGCGGAACCGCTGCGCCGCATGCTGCGCATTTTGTTGGAGCACTGATGAGTATTGACCTCGCCCTGGTGGGCGCCACCGGTCTGGTGGGCGAGGCCATTCTCGAACAACTCGCTCATCGGGATCTGCCGGTGGGCGAGTTGTTCGTTCTGGCCTCGGAAAACAGCGAAGGCAAGAGCCTGCGCGTGGGTAAAAAATCCCTGCAGGTACGGAAAGCCGAGGATTTCGATTTCTCACGGGTGCAGCTGGCGGTGTTCGCCGCCGGCGCGGCGGTGTCCCAGGAATTGGCACCGCGCGCCGCCGACGCCGGCGCGCTGGTGCTGGATCTGTCGCCGGCGTTCCGCTATGAGCCCGACGTACCGTTGCTGGTCGCCGGGGTCAACGACGAACAGCTCGGCGCCGCCCGCGAACGCAACATCGTGGCCGCCGCCGACGCCGCCACGGTGCAGCTGCTGCTGGCGCTGAAACCGCTGATGGCGCTGGGCGATCTGACCCGGGTCACGGTGACGCAGATGCAGAGCGCGTCGTCGTCCGGGCGGGTCGGCGTGGAGCGCCTGGCGCGCCAGAGCGCGCGGCTGTTGAACGGCCTGGAGGCCAGCGAAGGGCCGGAGTCCCAGTACGCCTTTAATATGCTGCCGATGGCCGGCCGCCGTCAGGATAACGGCTACACCAGCGAAGAGCTGAAACTGATGCTGGAGGCGCGCCGGGTTCTGGGCCAGCCGCAACTGGCGGTGGACGTGAGCTGTGTCCAGGTGCCGGTGTTCCACGGCCTGTCGCAAACCGTGGTGGTGCAGGGCACCATGCCGATCACCCTGGCGCAGGCCGAAGCCTGCTGGCAGGACGCCCCCGGGCTGCAAATGGACGCCGACGACGAAGCCGACGGCGCCTCCCCGGTACGGCAGATCCGCGCCGACCTGGGCGTGCGAATTGCACGGGTTCGCGAGGACATCGACGGGCAGGGTGATTTAAGCTTCTGGACGGTGGCCGATAATATTAAAACCGGCGCCGCCTACAACGCGGTGCTGCTGGTCGAGAAGTTGCTAAAAGACTATCTGTAATGGATACTTACCGAGATTATGTGACGCAGTTTCTAGGTGTCCGGTGTAATTTCCTGCACAATCACGATAGCGATTCTTGGCATTCAAAGACCGCATCGGGATAATTTTGGCGGCCTGCCGGCTGAGAGGGCGGGGAAAGATAATAAGTAAAGGGTTCGATCAATGCTCCGAAAACTTGGGATAGGCTTTATCGCTCTGGCGACCATGGCGCCCGGGCTGGCGGCTGCACTGGGGGTGGGTGAGTACGAGCTGAACTCGTATTTGAACGAGCCGCTGGACATGACCGTGGAACTGCACGATCTGGGCGGCCTGTCCGAGGACGAAATTCTCGCCAACCTGGCCACGCAGGAGGCGTTCGACGCCGCCGGTGTGGACCGCGGCTACTTCCTCAACGATCTGAAGTTTGAAGTGGACGTGAGCGGCGACAGCGGCGTATTGCACATCCGCTCCCGTCAGCCGGTACGCGAACCCTATCTTAATTTCCTGGTGGAATTCCTCTGGCCCACCGGCCGCCTGATGCGGGAATACACCGTTCTGCTGGATCCGCCCAGCTACGCGGACGACGGCGACAGCCTGCAGCCCGCGGTTTCCGAACCCTCGCCACGCCCGGCCACCCGGCCCGAGCCCGCTTCCGAGCCGGCCCGCCAGCGCCCCGCCGAACCGGCCACGCGCCCGCAATCCCGCCCGGCCCCCTCGGAGGCTCCCGGCGACGGCGCCGGCGAAGTGGCCGAACGCGACAGCGGCACTTACCGGGTCGGGGCATCCGACACCATGTGGCGCATCGCCCGGCAGCAGCGCCCGAGCCCGGATGTGTCCGTACAGCAGATGATGCTGGCGATCCAGGAGCGCAATCCCGACGCCTTTATCAATGACAACGTGAACCTGGTGCGCGAAGGCGCGGTGCTGCGCATTCCGTCCGAGCAGCAGGTGCGCCGTGTGTCCAGCCGTGAAGCCCTGTCCCGGGTGGCCACGCAGAACCGCGAATGGCGGGGCATGCGCCCCGAGCCGGCGGCGGGCCAGCCGCAGCGGGCGCCGATCGACGCCACCGGCCGCGACCGCAGTGATCAGGTCGCCGGCGGCGACGACGGTCAGGGCCAGGTCACCCTGGTGAGCCCGGACAGCGAGGGCGGCGTGCGCGACGGCGACGCCACCGGCGGCCGCAGTGGCGACGCCGATACCGCCGCGCTGCAGAACGAGCTGGCGATCCGCGACGAAAATCTGGACCGCCTGAACCGCGAAAACAGCGAGCTGCGCAGCCGCCTGGATGCGCTGGACGAGCAGGTCAGCACCAGCCAGCAGTTGCTGGAAATGCGCAGCGAGAAGATCGCCGCGCTGCAGGCGGAACTGCGCCGGCTGCGTGAAGAGCAGGACCTGGACGTGGACCCGTCACTGCTGGAGGAGCCCGAGCCGGCGGCGGACAGCGCCCCCGACATGACCGCCGAAGCCGAAACCGGCGGCGCGGACAGGGACGGCGCCGATAGCACGGACAGCACCGATAACACCGACGCCGCCGACCAGCCGGCCGCGGCTGGCGATGACGACGACGCGGCACCGGCGCTGGGCGCGCCGGGCCAGAACGGCGGCGGCGACGGGCCGTCGCCGGATCAGGGCGGCGGCGATGATGACCGCACCGCCACCGTGACCCCGCCCGAAAAGCCGGAACCGGCCTCCGCGGATCAGTCGGGCTCCGGCCCGGCCAACGCCGATCAGGCGGACAGCGGCGGCGGTATCGTCGGCCTGATTCGCGACAACCTGCTGTATGTGGGCGCCGCTTTGGCGGTTTTGCTGCTTCTGCTGTTGCTGGCGCTGCGCCGCCGTCAAAACGCGGCCGGCGACGAGCACGACGAAGAGGACGACAACGGGTTTGGTGATGATTTCGAAGCCCCGGTGATGGCCGGAACCGCCGCCCACGACGACGCCGACCTGGAAGAGGATCTCGCCGACGACGAGATGGATCCGATGGAGCGGGCCGACGTCTATGTGGCCTACGGCCAGTACCCCCAGGCGGTGGACTTCCTGCGTAATGAAATCAATCAGGCGCCGGAGCGCGGCGATCTGAAAATCCGCCTGCTGGAACTGCTGCACGAAAGCAACGACGAGCGCGGTTTCCACCAGCAGGCCACCGCGTTCGCCGGCACCAGTCCGGCGGTGGACGCCGCCATCAAACGGCTTGGCGGCGATCCGGGCGAGCACGATTACGGTGATAACGCCTACGTCGCGTCCAGCGCGGACAGCGGCGACGAGGAGCTGTCCCTGGACGATCTGGAACTGGATCTGGCGTCCGACCTGTCGGATCAGCCGGACGACAGCGACGGCTATTCCCATGCCGCCACCGCCACCGCGGCGGGGGCCGGCGCCGCGGCCGGTTTCGCCGCCGGCCGCGAGCAATCCGAGCAGGCCGATACGGAACAGACCGAAACCGAACAGACCGACCAGGACGACAGCCTGGAACTGGACGACTTCGACTTCACCCTCGAGGACGAAGAGCCGGAAAACCGGCCGCTTCGCGACGAGACGCCACTGGAGCTGGACGATCTGGTACTCGACGACGGCAATGACCGCGCCGGCGACGATGAAGACGACGGTCTGGCGTTCTCCCTCGAGGACGATTTCGAAAACGACGGCGACGTGGCCTTCACCGATGACGAGCTGGCTGCGCTGGACAGCGCCGAAACGCCCGCCGGCAACGACGATGGCGACACCTCCACGGAGCGTGGCGCCGACGACCTGGGCGACTTCGACGACCTCGAACTCGATGATCTGGATGTGTCGCTCACCGACGACCGCACCGGCGTCGACGAGCCCGCGCCGGCACCGGCTGAAGCCTCGCCCGGGGAAGACACCGGTGACGAACTGGCCGATCTGTCCCTGGAAGACGACGACACGGAACTGTCCCTGGACGATCTCAGCCTGGAAGACGATGCGCCGTCGTCGCCGCGCACCGAACCGGATGCCGGCGCCGATGACCTCGACGACCTGAATCTGGAACTGGACGACGCCGGTGAGGACGACGCGCCGGCGGCGGAATACGAGCCCGAGCCGCAAACGGCCGCCACGCCGCCCGCGGACACCAGTGAGGTGAGCGACGACATGCTCGGCGACGACGATGACTTCGACTTCCTGGGTGAAACCGACGAAAACGCCACCAAGCTGGATCTGGCCCGCGCCTATATCGACATGGGCGACGCGGAAGGCGCCCGGGACATCCTCAACGAGGTGCTCAGCGAAGGCAGCGACGAGCAGCAGGGCGAAGCCAAGGAGCTGCTCGCCCGCGTCGGCTGAGACCGGCCGGTTGCCGTCTCTGGCGGTTCGGGGGGCGATGCCTTAAGGTATCGCCCCCTTTTTAATGCTCGCTTTACGGACCGCTAGGACGGCTTGATGACGCGAATCGCAGTGGCGGTGGAATACGACGGCGCCGGTTTCCACGGCTGGCAGACCCAGGAATCCGGCGTGCGCACCGTCCAGGAAGAACTGGAAAAAGCGCTCTCGCGGGTGGCCAACCACCCGGTGGCGCTGATCTGCGCCGGCCGCACCGACGCCGGCGTGCACGCCACCGGCCAGGTCTGCCACTTTGATTCCGACGCCGACCGCAGCATGAAGAGTTGGGTGATGGGCGCCAACCGCTTTCTCCCCGACGACGTCTCGGTGCAGTGGGCGAAGGCGGTGCCGGACGATTTCCACGCCCGCTTCAAAGCCAACCGGCGCCGCTACCGCTACGTGATCTATAACCACGCCGCGCCGCCGGCGCTGTTCCGCCGCCAGGTGACCTGGAACTACCGGCCGCTGGACGTGGACGCCATGATCGAGGCAAGCCGTTATCTGGTCGGCACCCACGATTTCACCTCTTACCGGAGCGTGCACTGCCAGGCCAAGTCACCGGTGAAAACCCTCAGCCGCTTTCATATTCACCGGCAGGGTCCGTTGATCGTGCTGGAAGTGGAGGGCAACGCCTTCTTGATGCATATGGTGCGCAACATGGCCGGCGTGCTGATGAGCATCGGCGCCGGCAAGCATCCGCCGGTGTGGGCCCGTGAAGTGCTTGAGGCCCGCGACCGCCGCAAGGGCGGCGTCACCGCGCCGCCGTTCGGGCTGTATCTGGTCGACATCGGCTACCCGGAGCCGTTCGTGCTGCCGCGTCCGCCGCTGGGCCCGCTGTGGCTGACCACGCTGAACGCGGCTGACGGCGGCGGTGCCGATGCCCCATAATTGACGCCCTCAACACCACGGTCTGTTATCATAGGTAACGAATGAACATACCCCGGGTCAAAATTTGCGGCATCACGCGGCCGGACGACGGGCGCCACGCGGCGCGGGCCGGCGCCGACGCCATCGGCCTGGTGTTTTACCCGCCCAGCCCCCGCTACGTGAGCCCGCGTCAGGCCGCCGACATCGTCGCCGCCTTGCCGCCGTTCGTGACCACCGTGGGGTTGTTCGTGGACGCACCGCCGGAGCAGATCGCCGCGTTGCTGGAACAGGTACCGCTGGACATGCTGCAGTTCCATGGCGATGAATCGCCGGAATACTGCGCCGCTTTCCAGCGTCCCTGGATCAAGGCCCTGCGGATGCGTGACGGGGTGGACCCCCGGGCCGAGGCGGAGCGCTACGGCGCCGCCGGCGCCCGCGGGCTGCTGGTCGACAGCTATGTGCCCGGCGTGCCCGGCGGCACCGGCGAACGGTTCGACTGGGACCGGCTGCCCGCCGATCCCTCCCTGCCGCTGGTGCTCGCCGGCGGCCTGGACCCGGCCAACGTGGCCGAGGCGGTGCGGAGGGTACGGCCCTGGGCCGTGGACGTGAGCGGCGGCGTGGAGGTTCTCGGCGTCGACGGCCGCCGGCAGGGCGGCATCAAGGACCCCGGCGCGGTGAGCGCGTTCATACGCGCGGCGCGCGGCTGACCCCTTTATTCAAACTGGCAGGCACCATGACGAGGAGCATTCGGTGACACAGTCTTCTGAAAGCAGTGGGCCCGATTACAAGGCATTTCCCGATCAGAACGGTCATTTCGGACGCTTCGGCGGACGCTTCGTCTCCGAAACCCTGATGGCCGCCCTCGACGAGCTGGATGTCATGTACCGGCGCCTCAAGGACGATCCCCAGTTCCAGGCGGATTTCGACTACGACCTGGCCCATTACGTGGGCCGGCCCTCGCCGCTGTATCTGGCCGAGCGCTGGACCAAACAGCTGGGCGGCGCCCGCATCTGGCTCAAGCGCGAGGATCTCAACCACACCGGCGCCCACAAGGTGAACAACACCATCGGCCAGGCGCTGCTCGCCAAGCACATGGGCAAGAAGCGGGTGATCGCGGAAACCGGCGCCGGCCAGCACGGCGTGGCCTCGGCCACCGTGGCCGCGCGCCTGGGCCTGGAGTGCCACGTGTTCATGGGCGAGGAAGACATCCGCCGCCAGCGCCTCAACGTCTATCGCATGAAGCTGCTGGGCGCCAACGTGGTGCCGGTGACCTCCGGTTCGCGCACTCTCAAGGACGCCATGAACGAGGCGATGCGCGACTGGGTCACCAACGTGGACGATACCTTCTACATCATCGGCACCGTGGCCGGGCCGCACCCGTACCCGATGCTGGTGCGCGACTTCCAGTCCGTGATCGGCCGCGAGGCGCGCGAGCAGAGCCTCAAGCAGGCCGGCAAGCTGCCGGACGCGCTGGTCGCCTGCGTGGGCGGGGGCTCCAATGCCATCGGCCTGTTCCACCCGTTTCTGGACGACCGGGACGTGGCCATGTACGGCGTGGAAGCCGGTGGTGACGGCATCGACACCGGCCGCCACGCGGCGCCGCTGAGCGCCGGCCGTCCCGGTGTGCTGCACGGCAACCGCACCTACCTGATGGAAGACGACAACGGTCAGATCATCGAGACCCATTCCGTGTCCGCCGGCCTCGACTACCCCGGGGTGGGCCCCGAGCACTCCTGGCTCAAAGACATCGGCCGGGTCCATTACGTGTCCGCCGACGACAACGAGGCTCTGGCCGCGTTCCGCGAGCTGACCCGCATCGAGGGCATCATGCCGGCGCTGGAATCCGCCCATGCGCTCGCCTATGCCCGTAAGCTGGCGCCGCAAATGGACGCCGACCAGGACATCGTCATCAACCTGTCGGGCCGCGGGGATAAAGACATCCTCACCGTGGCGGAAATCGACGGCATTCATTTTTAAGATCGGGGAAGGATATGAGTCGTATTGAAGCCTGCTTCGCCACTCTCAAGGAGCAGCAGCGTAAGGCCCTGATTCCTTACATTACCGCCGGCGACCCGACCAAGGCGGTCACCGTGCCGGTGATGCACGCCATGGTGGAGGCGGGCGCCGACGTGATCGAACTGGGCGTGCCGTTCTCCGACCCGATGGCCGACGGCCCGGTGATCCAGAAAGCCTGTGAACGGGCCCTGGCCGCCGGCACCGGCCTGCGTGACGTGCTGGCCATGGTCACCGAGTTCCGCCGCGACAACGATACCACGCCGGTGGTGCTGATGGGCTACCTGAACCCGGTGGAGATCATGGGTTATGAGCGCTTCGCCGACGCCTGCGTGGACGCCGGTGTCGACGGCGTGCTGCTGGTGGATCTGCCGCCGGAGGAGTGCGACGAGGTGGCGCCGCTGTTCAAGACGCGCGGCGTCGATCTGATCTTCCTGATCGCGCCGACCACCACCGACGCGCGAATCAGCCGCATCGCCGGCGCCGCCAGCGGCTACCTCTATTACGTGTCGCTGAAAGGCGTGACCGGCTCCGCCAGCCTCAACGTGGAGGAAGTGGCGCGCCGGGTTGAAACAATTCGCAACCTTGCCCAATTGCCCATTGGCGTGGGCTTTGGTATCAAAGACGCGCAATCGGCACGGGCGGTGAGCCAGGTATCCGACGGCGTGGTGGTCGGCAGTGCGCTGGTCAACCAGTCCGCCGAAAACGTGGATACCCCGGATCGCATCGCCCCCGCGGTGGCGGCGATTCTCGCCGACATGCGTGCCGCCATGGATAAACAGTAAACGCTGAGCGCTGAGCGTACGAGGTCCGACTGATGAGCAATAACTGGCTGGAAAAGATCCTCCCCGCGGTGCGTCGCCCGCAGGAAACCCGGCGCAGCACCATTCCCGAGGGTCTGTGGCGCAAGTGTCCGCGCTGCGACAGTGTGCTCTACCGTCCGGAGCTGGAACGCAACCTGGAAGTGTGCCCGAAATGCGAGCACCACCTGCGCGTCGGTGCCCGCAAGCGGCTGAAGATGTTCCTGGACGACGGCCCGATGAGCGAAATCGGCGCCGATCTGGCGCCGGTGGACCGGCTCAAGTTCAAGGACTCCAAGAAGTACAAGGACCGCTTGGTGGCGGCCCAGAAGGAGACCCAGGAACGGGACGCGCTGATCGCCATGAAAGGCAAGCTCCACGATTTGCCGGTGGTGGCGGTGGCGTTCGAATTCCGCTTCATGGGCGGCTCCATGGGCTCGGTGGTCGGCGAGCGTTTCGTGCGCGCGGTGGAAAGCTGCCTGGAACACAAAACGCCGCTGATCTGTTTCGCCGCCAGCGGCGGGGCGCGCATGCAGGAAGCGCTGTTCTCCCTGATGCAGATGGCCAAGACCTCCGCCGCGCTGGAACGTCTGCGCGAAGCGGGTCTGCCGTTTATCTCCGTGCTCACCGATCCGGTCTACGGCGGCGTGTCCGCGTCGCTGGCCATGCTCGGCGACGTCAACGTGGCCGAGCCCAACGCGCTGATCGGCTTCGCCGGCCCGCGGGTGATCGAGCAGACCGTGCGGCAGAAACTGCCGGAAGGCTTCCAGCGCAGTGAATTCCTGCTCGAGCACGGCGCCATCGACATGATCGTCGAGCGTCAGCACATGCGTGACACCCTGCACCGCATTCTCGCCAATCTGACCGGGGCGCCGCTGGCCGAACCCGCCGAACTATGAGCGTCGGCCTGGACGCCTGGCTGGCGCGCATTGAAAAACTCCACCCCAGCGAGATCGAGCTGGGCCTGGAGCGGGTGCGCCGGGTGGCCGAGGCGCTCGGCGCGGCCAGCCTGCCGATGCCGGTGATCACCGTCGCCGGCACCAACGGCAAGGGCTCGGTGGTGGCGCTCACCCGCGCCCTGGCGGCCGCCGCCGGCCGCCGTGTGTGCGTCTATACCTCCCCCCATCTGCAACGCTTCAACGAACGCATCACGCTGCCCGACGGCCCGGTGGACGACGACGCCCTGTGCGCCGCCTTCGAGCAGGTGGACGCCGCCCGCGGCGACACCGCGCTGACCTATTTCGAATTCACCACCCTGGCGGCGCTGTGGCTGTTCCGCCACAGCGGCGCCGACCTGGCGATTCTGGAAGTGGGGCTGGGCGGCCGCCTGGACGCGGTCAATCTGGTCGACGCGGACGTGGCGGTGGTCACCTCCGTGGGCCTGGACCACACCGACTGGCTGGGTGACACCCGCGAAAAAGTGGCGGTGGAGAAGCTGGGCATCGGCCGGGCAGGGCGGCCCCTGGTGTACGGGGAGGAAAACGCCCCCGCCAACCTGGACGCCGAACTGGATCGCCTCAAGGCGGTGCCGCTGCGCGCCGGCCGTGAGTTCCGGGTGGAGGACGCCCGGCTGTCGATCCGCGACGGTCAACGGCAACGCCATTACCCACTGCCGCTGCCGCCGCGCCTGGGCGGGGACAACCTGGCCACCGCCTGCCAGGCGCTGGTGGCCGCCGGTTTCCCACCGGCGGACGACGCCCCCCACCAGGTGGCGGATACCGGTCTCATCGGCCGCTGCCAGGTGCGCCGTTACCTTGGCGTGCAGTGCGTGCTCGACGTGGGGCATAATCTGGAAGCATTGACCCGGCTGCGCGGGCGGCTGCCCGCCCACGCCGGCCGCCGGCGCCTGGTGTTGGGCATGATGACCGACAAACCGGTGGAAGCGGTGGTGGCGCTGTTCGCCGCCGACGTGGATGAGTGGTATCTGGCGCGCCCGGCGGTGAGCCGCGCGGCGGACACCGGGCGGCTGGCCCGGGCGCTGCCAGAGAGCGCCCTGGCGCACCGTTTCGACAGCGTGGCGGCGGCGCTGGATCACGCCGTCGCGGACAGCGGCGCCGGCGATCAGGTGCTGGTTCTGGGCTCTTTCTTTACCGTCGCCGAGGCGTTGAACGCCATGGATCAGGGAGACTAGCGGTGCATTTGCGAACTCGCCAACGTGTGATCGGCCTGCTGCTGTTGCTGCTGCTGGCCGCGATTCTGGCGCCGCTGGTACTGCGCACGCCGGAACAGGTACGCCTGGCCCTGGATATGTCGATCCCGGAAGCGCCGCGCATCAGCGAGCCGGACATCGCCCCGGTGGTCAGCGAGGAAGAGCAGGCCGCCACCGACCGTCAGATCGACGAAGAGCAGCAACAGGTGGCCGCCGCCGAACCGGAGCCGCGGGTGGCCCCTCCGGTGGTGGAGGAAGAGCCTTCAGAAGCACCGCAACCCGCCGCCCAGGACGCCCCGCAACCCGGCTTCACCGTGCAGGTGGCCAGTTTCAGCGACGTGGCCAACGCCCAGGCGCTGGTGGCGCGCCTGCGCGACGCCGGCTATAGCGCCTATCACCGTGAAGTGCGCCAGGACGGCAACACCTGGCAGCGGGTGTTCGTGGGCCCGGAGATCAAGCGCGAACGGGCCGAGGCCCTGCGCCAGCGGCTGGCCGACGACAAGGCCTTCGCCCTGGAAGGGCTGGTGCGTTCCTTTGTGCCGTAGCGCTTCCGGGCCGATAAAGCCCTGTGCCCGCCCCGGGCGCTCTGATAGAATCGCTGGCCTGTTTTAACCACGCGCGTGTTCATGAATCTGGCAGACGGCATCATTCTGTTTATCATCGCCGCCTCGGCACTGATCAGTGTGCGTCGTGGCTTCACGCGTGAAGCGTTTTCCCTGCTCACCTGGGTGGCGGCCTTCATCGTCGCCCGTCTGTTCAGCCCGGCCCTGGAGGTTCTCCTGGCCGATTCCATCGAGACGCCCAGCCTGCGCCTGGCCGTCGCCTTCGGTCTGTTGTTCACTGTCACCCTGATAGTGGGCGCGTTGATCAACCACCTGCTCGGTGAATTGATCCGCGTGACCGGCCTGAGTGGCACCGACCGTTTGCTGGGCATGGTGTTCGGCGCCTTGCGCGGCGCCCTGGTGGTGGTTGTATTGGTGGCCCTGGGCCACCATCTGTTCAGCGAGGATGCCTGGTGGCGCGAGTCGCTTCTGGTCCCGCATTTCGCCATGCTGGAGGACTGGACCCGCCGTCTCGCCGGGGATCTGATCGCTTATCTTATGAACGTCAGCGGAAGCTAAGCTTAGCTAGCTCGAGGATACGCAAATGTGCGGCATTGTTGGCATTGTCGGCCACTCCTACGTCAACCAGGCGATTTATGACGCTTTGACGGTTCTTCAGCACCGGGGACAGGACGCCGCCGGCATCGTCACCTGCGACGGGGACCGGCTGTTCCTGCGCAAGGACAACGGCATGGTCCGGGACGTATTCCGCAACCGCCACATGCGCCGCCTGGTCGGCAACATGGGCATCGGTCACGTGCGTTACCCCACCGCCGGCAGCTCCAGCTCCGCGGAGGCGCAGCCGTTCTACGTCAACTCGCCCTACGGCCTGACCCTGGCCCATAACGGCAACCTGACCAATTCCGAGGCGCTCGCCGAGCACCTCTACCGTTCCGATCTGCGCCATATCAACACCACCTCGGATTCCGAAGTGCTGTTGAATGTGTTCGCCCACGAGCTGCACGAGCGCGGCAAGGGCAAGCTGCGCCCGGAGCCGGACGACATCTTCGACGCCGTGTCCGCGGTGCACCGGCGCGCCGAGGGCGCCTACGCGGTGGTGGCGATGATCACCGGCTACGGCATCCTGGCCTTCCGCGACCCGCGCGGCATTCGTCCGGTCTGTTTCGGCAAGAAAGAGACCGAGCACGGCCCGGAGTACATGGTGGCGTCGGAGTCGGTGGCGTTGTCGTCGCTGGGCTTCCAGCTGGTGCGTGACCTGGCCCCCGGCGAGGCGATCTACATCACCTCGGAAGGGGAGCTGCACACCCGCTCCTGCCACGATCAGCCCAAGCTCACGCCCTGCATCTTCGAGCAGGTCTATCTGGCCCGCCCGGATTCCATCATCGACGATATTTCCGTCTACAAGGCGCGCCTGCGCATGGGCGAAAAGCTGGCGGAAAAAGTGGAGCGCGTGTGGCCGGACCACGACATCGACGTGGTGATCCCGATTCCGGACACCAGCCGCACCTCCGCGCTGCAGATGGCCAACCGGCTTAACGTCAAATACCGCGAAGGCTTCATCAAGAACCGCTACATCGGCCGCACCTTCATCATGCCCGGCCAGCAGCAGCGGCGGAAATCGGTGCGCCAGAAGCTCAACGCCATCGAGCTGGAATTCTCCGGCAAGAACGTGCTGCTGGTGGACGACTCCATCGTGCGCGGCACCACCTGCCACGAAATCATCCAGATGGCCCGTGAAGCGGGCGCCCGCAAGGTGTATTTCGCCTCCGCCGCGCCGGCGGTGAAATACCCCAATGTGTACGGCATCGATATGCCGTCCGCCGGCGAACTGATCGCCCACGACCGCAGCGACGACGAAGTCTGTCAGTTGATCGGCGCGGACAAGCTGATCTACCAGGATCTGGAAGATCTGGTCAGCGCCTGCCAGGAAGGCAACGCGGACATCGAGGAGTTTGATTGTTCGGTGTTTAACGGCCACTATCTGGCCGGTAATATCGACGGCCAGTATCTGTCCGATCTGGAAACGCGCCGCAACGACGACGCCAAGAAAAGCCGGGAAAAAACCCGCGCCCTGGCGGACAACGAAGTGATTGATCTGCACAACTCCAACTGAACCCGGGGCGGCACCGCCGCCCCGCACCGAGGTAACGATGAGCGACACACCGGACCCCCGCGACCTGCATACCGACACCCTGGCGATTCGCTGGGCGCAGTTGCGCACCGATGAAATGTCGCACTCGGATCCGATCTTCCTCACTTCCAGCTTCGTTTACGACAGCGCCGCCCAGGCCGCCGCCCGGTTTTCCGGCGAGGAGCCGGGTAACGTCTATTCGCGTTTCACCAACCCCACGGTGCGTTCCTTCGAGCAACGCCTGGCGGCCATGGAAGGCGGCGAAAGCTGCGTGGCGCTGGCCTCAGGCATGGCGGCGATCAGCAGCACCTTCTTCACCTTGCTGGCGCCCGGCGATCACGTGATCAGTTCACGCAGCGTGTTCGGCACCACCAATGTGATCTACGACCGCTATCTGAAGAAGTTCAACATCGACACCACCCTGGTCGATCTGAACGATCTGGATCAGTGGCGCGCGGCGATTCGCCCGGAAACCAAGCTGCTGTATCTGGAAACGCCGTCCAACCCGCTCTCGGAAGTGGGCGACATCGAAGCGCTGGCCAAACTGGCCCATGACAACGGCGCGCTGCTGATCGTTGATAACTGCTTCTGTACCCCGGCGCTGCAGAAACCGCTGGAACTGGGTGCGGACCTGGTGATTCACAGCGCCACCAAATATCTGGACGGGCAGGGCCGCTGCCTGGGCGGCGCCGTGGTCGGTCCCGAAGAGATCCTCAAGGAGATCCACGGGTTCGTCCGTTCCGCCGGCCCCTGCATGAGCCCGTTCAACGCCTGGGTGTTTCTCAAGGGTCTGGAAACCCTGGGCCTGCGCATGAAGGCGCATTCGGAAAACGCCCTGCAACTGGCGCAGTGGCTGGAGCAGCAGCCGGGCATCGCCCGGGTGCACTATGCCGGCCTCGACAGCCACCCGCAGAAAGCCCTGGCCGAGCGCCAGCAGAAAGCGTTCGGCGCGGTGATCGCCATTGAAGTGGAAGACAGCGACGGCCGGCGCGACCGCCAGGCCGCCTGGCGCTTTATCGACGCCACCCGGCTGCTCTCCATCACCGCCAACCTGGGCGACGTGAAGTCCACCGTTACCCATCCGGCCACCACCACCCACGGGCGCGTGGCGGAGGAAGAAAAACAACGTTCCGGCATCAGCGAAAATCTGATCCGCATCGCGGTGGGGCTGGAAGACGTCGGCGATCTCAAGAACGACCTGGGGCTCGGCATCAAAGCGCTCGGCTTCGAATAAAAGCTTGAAGCGTGTCGCCAAAAAAGGGGTGTTATGCAGGCTTTGGATAAAGCGCTGGCCCAGGTGGGCAGCGTGCTACTGGGGAAACCGGAACAGCTGAAACTGGCCCTGGCCTGCATGCTCGCCGGCGGCCATCTGTTGATCGAGGACCTGCCCGGCATGGGCAAGACCACCCTGGCCCATGCGCTGGCGCGGGTGTTCCGCCTCGATTACCGCCGCGTTCAGTTCACCAGCGACATGTTGCCCGCCGATATTCTCGGCGTTTCGGTGTTCGATCCGGAGAGCCAGCAGTTCAGTCTGCGCGAGGGGCCGGTGTTCAGCCAGCTTCTGCTCGCCGACGAAATCAACCGCGCCACCCCCAAGACCCAGGGCGCGCTGCTGGAAGCCATGGAAGAGCGACAGGTCACCCTGGACGGCGTCAGCCGGCCGCTGCCGTCGCCGTTCTTCGTGGTCGCCACCCAGAACCCGGTGACCCAGGCCGGCACCTTCGTGTTGCCGGAATCCCAGCTCGACCGTTTCCTGATGCGCATTTCCCTGGGCTACCCGTCCCCGGACGTGGAGCTCTCCCTGCTGGCCGGCGGCGACCTGCGCGAAGCGGTGCGCGAATTGAAACCCATCATCGAGCCCAGCGGCCTGGTGAAACTGATCGCCCATGTGGGCAAGGTGCGCGCCACCCGCGACTTGCTCGACTATGTGCAGCGGCTGCTGGAAGCCACCCGCGCCGACGATCGTCTGGTCACCGGCCTGTCGCCGCGCGCCGGCCTCGGCCTGCTGCGCGCCGCCCGCGCCTGGGCGCTGATCCACGACCGCGATTACGTGCTGCCCGAGGACGTGCAGGCGGTGTGGCCCTCGGTGGCCGAGCACCGGCTGCAGCCCCGCGAAGGGGGCCAGGTGTCGGCGATGACCCAGGCGCTGCTGCAAACCGTGCCGGTGGTGCGCCACTAGTCGGTCGAACCTAAGGAGGGACGCCGTGCTCAAGCAAGCCTGGCAGCGTTGGCTCGACCGCCGGCTTCCCCGGGCCCGCCAGGTGCAGCTCGACCAGCGGCGCATTTTCATCTTCCCCACCGGCTACGGTTTTCTCTACCTGCTGGTGTCCGTGCTGCTGTTCTTCGGCGGCATCAACTACGAGAACAACCTGATTCTCGGCCTCTGTTTTCTGATGGTCAGCCTGTTTCTGGTCGCCATTCTGCACACCTTCCGCAATTTGTCCGGGCTGTCGCTGCGCGCCGGCGCCAGCCGCTCCGGTTTCGTCGGCGGGCAGGGCAGCGTGGAAGTGGTGCTGGTCGCCCAGCGGCGCCCGCACCGGGCGCTGTGGCTGCGCTGGCTGGACCAGCCGGCCCAGGAGATCAGCGTCGAGCCCGGCGAGGAAAGTGCCCTGTGGCTGAACCTGCCGCTCAGCCGGCGCGGCCGCGTCCGACCGCCGCGTCTGCGCGTGGAGAGCCGCTACCCGCTGGGCCTGCTGCGCAGCTGGTCGCTGGTATCCCTGGATCAGGTTTGCCTGGCCTGGCCGCGCCCTCAGGAAAGCCACGACTGTCCCGCCGACGGCGGCGACCGGGAGCGCCAGGTGGCCAGCGCCGGGCAAAGCGGCAGCGAGGAGTTCCAGGGCCTGCGCGGCTATGTGCCCGGCGACTCCCTGGGCCAGGTGGACTGGAAAGGCTATGCCCGCGGCCGGGGGCTCAACGTCAAACTGTTCGAGGAGCCCGCCAGCGGCCGCCTGTGGTTGCGCTATGACCGCCTGGAAGGCGTGCCGGTGGAGCGGCGTCTGTCGATCCTGTGCTTCTGGGTGCAGCGGCTGAGCCGCGAGAACCGGCCCTTCGCCCTGGCGCTGCCCGGCGCCGAGCTGCCGCCGGGGCAGGGCGAGGAACAGCGTCTGCGGGCCCTCAACCTGCTGGCCCGCCACGGCGACACGGAGGCGGACTGATGGCGCGCATCTACCAGATCCCCAGCCACGCCCGCGGCTGGCTCACCCTGGCGATCATCGCCGCGTCGCTGCCGCAGCTGTGGGGCGGCCCCCTGTGGCAGGCCGGGCTGCTCGCCCTGGTGCTGGGCTGGCGTGCCCTGATGGACCGCCAGCGGCTGGTGCTGCCCGGGCGCATCCTGCGCCTGGTGCTGCTGGTGGCCACCGTGGCCGCCACCTTCTACAGCTTCGGCCGTCTGCACGGGCCGGAGGCGGGCACCGCGTTGATCACCAGCCTGTTCGCGCTGAAATACCTGGAGCTGGTCAGCAAGCGCGACGCCTATGTGCTGATCGTGCTCGGCTATTTCGTGTGCGCCACCATCCTGCTGTTCCACCGCGGGCCGGCCATGGCGCTCTACGTGATCGGTTGCCTGATTCTGCTCACCGCCAGCCTGGCGGGCATCAACTACAGCGACACCCACGCCCGCCGCCGCCAGCACCTGTCGGTGGCGGCGGTGATGGTGCTGCAGGCGCTGCCGCTGGCCATCGCCCTGTTCGTGCTGGTGCCGCGCATCGCGCCGCTGTGGAACATGCAGCTGGACAGCGGCCAGGCGCGCACCGGCATGAGCGACAGCATGTCGCCGGGGCAGGTCAGCCGCCTCACCGAATCCAGCGAGCTGGCGTTCCGGGTCCAGTTCGAGGGCGAGCCGCCGCCGCCCCGGGAGCGCTACTGGCGTGGCCTCACCTACAGCTACTTCGACGGCACTACCTGGCGCCAGGCCAGTCCGCCCGGCTGGGAGCGGGAGCAGCTGTTCTACGGCGGCCGAGGGCCGTCGCCGGACTGGTACCGCGCCCTGATCGACGCCGCCGCCGACCGCACCGGTTACCGCTACCGTGTGATCATGGAGCCCTCCCGGCAGCGCTGGCTGTACGCGCTGGCGGTGCCGTTCACCGACTTCGACGGCAACGCCCTGGCGCGGGATTTTCGGCTGGTGGCGGACGGCCCGGTCAACGGCGCCTTCAGTTACACCGTGCGCAGCGTGGACGTGACCGGCGCGGTGCCGGCCCTCGGCGACGCGGAACGGCGGCTGATGCTGGACCTGCCCGAAGAGGGCAACGCCCAGGCGCGTGCCCTGGCCCAGCGCTGGCGGCAGCGCCACCGGAACGACGGCGCCCTGGTGCAGGCCGCGCTCGGCTATTTCCGCGAGCAGCCGTTCTTCTACACCCTGGAGCCGCCGCGCATCGCCGGCGACACCGTGGACGAATTCCTGTTCGGCACCCGCCAGGGCTTCTGCGAGCACTACGCCTCCAGCTTCACCTTCCTGATGCGCGCCGCCGGCATCCCCGCCCGGGTGGTGGCCGGCTACCAGGGCGGCGAAATGAACGCCGGCGACTACCTGCAGGTGCGCCAGTATGACGCCCACGCCTGGGCGGAAGTGTGGCTGCCCGGTCAGGGCTGGGTGCAGGTGGATCCCACCGCGGCGGTGGCCCCGGAGCGTGTCGAGCTGGGCCTGCGCGGCGCCTTCGACAGCGCCGCCGACGGCGCCGGCGGTGACTTCGACGGCCTCAACCGCCTGCCGGTGCTGTTCCAGCTGCAGCAGTGGGCCGACTACGTGGACTTCAACTGGCAGAAATGGGTGCTCGGCTATCGCCAGCAGTCCCAGCGCGATCTGCTGGAGCGCCTGCTCGGCGCGGTAACGCCGCTGCGTGTGGGGCTGGCGCTGCTCGGCGTGGTGCTGGTGTTCAGCGCCGTGCTCGGGCTGCTGGTGCTCAGCCGCCGCCGGGACACCCCGGTCAGCCCCCTGGAGCGCGAGTTCGCCCGGCTGCACCGCGCCCTGGCCCAGCGCGGCCTGCGCGCCCCGGACACGGTCTCCGCCGCCCAGCTGGAAGCGGCGGTGACCCGGCGCTGGCCGTCCGCGGCCGGGGCCGCCGGGCACTGGCGCCGCCTGTTCGAGCATCTCGCCTACCGGGACCAGGGCGCCCCCGGCGCCGCCGACCTGGCCGCCCTGCGGCGCCGTCGTCGCGCCGTGCTGGCGTCGCTGGCATCGCCACGGAGAGCGCAGTAGGCTCTTTGGCTGGCACGCTGAATAACAAGGAGAACAGCATGGCCGTGGCCCGCTACAAGCAAGCGCTGACGCTCACCGAACACGCCCCCTGGGCACAACGGTTCTGGGACGCCCTGGTGCCGCTCAAGGACCGCGTCGCCCGCCATCCCCTGTTCGTGGAAATGGGCGACGGCTCGCTGTCCCTGGGCCGCTTCCGCGACGCGCTGCTGCACTTCTACCCGCTGGTGGAGAACTTCCCCAAATACATGGGCCTGGCGCTGGCCAAAACCCGGCCCGGCCTGTACCCGGGCCATGAAGAAACCAAAAACTGGCTGATCGGCAACATCAAAATCGAGCAGCGCCACGCCTACTGGTACCAGGACTGGGCCGCCGGCTTCGGCCTCGACACCGAACGCCTGGAACGCACCCGTCCACCGGCGGCCATGGACGCGGTCAACCAGTTCCTCTGGGCCACCGGCCACCAGGGCACCCTGGAAGAGAGCATCGCCGCCAGCAACCTGGCCATCGAATGGGCCACCGGCGAATGGAGCCAGCGCGTGGTCAGCGGCATGAAACACTACGCCGAGCAGGGCAGCGCCAACATCAACCGCCACACCATGGCCTGGCTGCGCGCCCACGCCAGCTACGACGACGCCCACCCCCACGAGGCCATGGAGCTGGTCAAGCGCCTGGCCACGGACCAACCCGCCCGCCAGCGCGCCTTCGCCGCCGCCCAACGGGGCCTGGAGTACTACGTTCTGGCGCTCGACGACTGCTATCGGTTTGGCCAGGACAGAGATCAGGAAGCGGTACCGCTGCTTTTTGATGGTCCGGCGGATAGACAATAAACGCACCTCCCGAGGCTACGGGAAAGTTCTCTCCAGCCGGGGGCGCGGGTCTGTGTTATTGCCCTTCCGGGAACGCCGCGAGTACGTCTATGTACACCTCTTGCAAGTGTTGCTTGTCTGCGATGGCTCAGTGAGCAAGGGAGATTAAACTGCGTACGTCTATCCGGCCTGTTGGTTGGGCCGATTTATAGACGGCCCTGGCCCTCATGAGAA
>Ga0207878_100096_pt1 | contig 101770 bp, 99 predicted proteins | sample LinPmetageLP41_FD_184053 | JGI IMG/M metagenome (GOLD analysis project Ga0207878, IMG submission 184053) | Marine viral communities from the Pacific Ocean - LP-41 (SPAdes) | ecosystem: Environmental > Aquatic > Marine > Oceanic | place: Pacific Ocean | collected 2010-08-27
CTGGCTGTACTTCTTTTAAGATACGCGTCAGGTTAGATGTATCGGTAAGATCGCCATAATGAAGGAAGAAATTAACATTTTCTTCATGGGTATCTTGATAAATATGATCGATACGCTGAGTATTTAATGACGATGCACGACGTTTGATACCGTGAACTTCGTAGCCTTTTTCTAACAAAAATTCGGCTAAATACGAACCGTCTTGGCCGGTTACGCCGGTGATGAGTGCTACTTTTTTAGTCATACAAAGTCTCTATGGAAATTCCATTTAAAGTATAAAATCACATCAATAGCAGTTTAAAGATGAGTGTTAATAAATAGATGTCTTGGTACATTCGATATTTAATCAATAATAGTTTTAAACATCGTTTTCGATGGATTCACAGATTGATGCACAAGTAATACTTGGTGAATTATTTTGAGTAATCGGCCTGCCAATCACCATATAATCCACCCCCGCTTCCTTCGCCTGACGCGGCGTCATTACGCGCTTTTGATCACCAATATCTGAACCCTCTGGGCGTATTCCTGGTGTTACGGTCAAAAATGATGGTGCGCAGATATCACGGATCAATTTCACTTCTTGGGCGGAGCATACAACACCATCTAATCCTGATTTCTCAGTTAAGCGCGCTAACCGCTCTACTTGCTGAATAGGATCGATGTCTAACCCAATGCCTGCAAGATCGCTACGTTCCATTGAGGTTAAAACGGTAACGCCAATTAATAGTGGCTTGTGGCTTTTCTTTTCTAATTCTTCACGCGCAGCAACCATCATGCGTTCGCCGCCGGATGCGTGTACGTTGACCATCCACACACCAAGGTCGGCAGCAACGCCAACGGCTTTCGCGCAAGTATTGGGAATATCGTGGAATTTTAAATCGAGAAACACTTCGAAACCGCGTTTATGCAGCTGTTCCAAAATCATCGGGCCAGTGGCCGTGTAGAGTTCTTTACCGACTTTCATCCGACACAAGGTCGGGTCTAGTTGGTCTGCCATTGCCAACGCTTGTTCAGCGGTTGGAAAATCGAGTGCGACAACAATTGGCGATTTAATTGTTGTTGAAGATGATGTCGTCATAGGTCCAATTTTGCCATTGGTGGCGCGGGAACAAATGCAGTGACGGTCGACCAGTTTTTACAACTCGGGCAGCGCCAATGGGGTTCCTTCGCCTTGAATCCGCAGTTAGTACAAACAAACTTAGGTTCGCTTGCAACAATTCGCCGCAGGATATCATAGACCACTAGTAACTGCGACTTGTCGAGCTGCTGACGGTGCTGCACGACAAGCTCAACTAAGGCGAAAAAGCCCTGATTTGATGGATGATTTTTCAGTTCTGCTAACAATTGAGGAATGGCCTGATTTGGGCCTTCTTCGCTAGCCAGCGATTCCATTGTTGCGATTAACGCGGGTACGTAATGGGTTAAATTCCAGTGCCGTTGTAGGTGCTCTTTCAAGCCCTTGCTATCATCTACAGCCTTAAATGCCAGCACCAAGCGGTCAAGTATTCGCACTAACGCTTGGTCATCTAAATCAACGGCTTTTAAATAACAACGAATGGCTTCTCGGTATTCACCTTGGTGATACGCCATGTCGGCCAACACAACAAATGCTCGTGCGCAGCGAGAATCAATTTTTAACGCTTGCCGACAAAGGTTCTGGGTTTCTAAATAATCGCCACGGGCAACGGCTCGCTCGGCGAGTTCGCAAACAGCATGAGAAATACGACGATCCAACAGATCTAAAGAGGCGAATTTACGCTGTTTATGAAGATCAAATATACGCTGCCACTCACCTTCTTCCTCTAATAACTCAACAAGATAACGAGAGGCTTGTTCGTGCACTCTTCCCTTGCTTTCCAACAATTCAACGTAGAGTTTTTCCGCGCGATCCAATAATCCAGCACACGAATAATCCAGTGCCAATTCAAGTTCAAGTAGATGCAGTGTACTGCGAGGCAAATCAGCGCGTGCAAACAGTGCTTGATGAAGATGAATTGCGCGATCAGCCTCGCCCTTTTCTCGTAAGCTACGTCCTAGCTTTAAAAAAAGATCGATGGCATCGTCATCAATTTGATCAACATTAAGAAGTTTTGCTAACGAGGCATCGTTAGATTCTGCGAGGAGGTATTCAATGCTTGGAATCCAGTCTGGCTTTTCCGATTTCTTTCCTTGCTGCGCAAAGCGATAGCCAAGCGTCCAACCTAAGGCGACTCCAGTGAGCAATAAGATATAAACCAGCGCCGAATCCATCATAAGCCGTCAGGCATTCCTATTGTCGCACCAAAATAAAACAAGACATCGCGTTTCGCTGGCCACTATACCAACGCTCAATTGAGAACACTAAACCTAGACCAGCGAATCGATAGAATGATCCGCGCTAGATCAATAAATCTGAAACTAAATAACCTAAATTTCAGACCTCAGTCATCCTCAGGATCCAGACCATCGTTCACTTGGTCGCGCAATTCCTTACCCGGCTTAAAATGCGGAACAAACTTACCCGTCAGATCGACCGTTTCACCGGTTTTTGGATTGCGTCCCGTGCGAGGCGCGCGATAGTGCAGCGAAAAACTGCCGAAGCCACGAATTTCGATGCGCTCGCCAGACGATAACGTCAGCGACATGTGATCAAGCAAGGTCTTAACAGCCAACTCAACATCTTTCGATGAAAGCTGAGGTTGTCTTCCAACAATACGTTCTATTAACTCAGATTTTGTCACCGCCTATCCCTCCTTGAGAACAAAGCTTCACAATAAATCTAGCTAAATCATGCAGTTAGCTCAACCCTTTTGCAAGCAAGCAATGCACACTGTGATCAGAAAATATGCAAATTGTCCACTCCGTACGTCACTATCAGCACCATAAAAGCCATAAAGGTCAAAATGATTTTCTTTGGGCATAAAAAAACCCGCCGAAGCGGGTTTCTTTAAACGGTTAACTCAACAAGACTTAGTCTTTTTGGTTTAACTGTTCTTTGATCAGGTCACCAATAGTGGTAGGACCAGTGATCTCAGCGTCTGCTTTCGCGCGCTGTTCTTTCAATGCTGCTTTATCGTCTACGCTGTCTTTCGCTTTGATAGACAGAGCGATAGTACGATTCTTACGATCAACGACAGTGATAACGGCTTCAACCATGTCACCTTCGTTCAGAACGTTACGAGCATCTTCTACTTTATCGCGGCTGATTTCAGACGCTTTCAAAGTTGCTTCAACACCTGGCAAAATCTCGATAGTTGCAGATTTTGCTTCAACAGCGATTACTTTACCGTTGATGATAGTGCCTTTGTCGTTCTCAGAAACGTATTCAGAGAATGGATCGCTTTCTAGCTGCTTAACACCTAGAGAAATGCGCTCGCGCTCTGGATCGATAGAAAGAATAACCGTTTCTAGCTCATCGCCTTTCTTGTATGCACGAACGGCTTCTTCGCCAGTATCGTTCCAAGAAATATCAGACAAGTGAACCAAACCGTCGATGCCGCCATCTAGACCGATGAAGATACCGAAATCAGTGATTGACTTGATCTTCCCAGAGATCTTGTCGCCTTTATTGCACTTAGTGCCAAACTCTTCCCATGGGTTCATGGTGCATTGTTTGATACCAAGAGAGATACGACGACGTTCTTCGTCGATATCCAAAACCATTACATTCACTTCGTCGCCCACTTGAACAACTTTGCTTGGGTGAATGTTTTTGTTAGTCCAATCCATTTCAGAAACGTGAACCAGACCTTCAACACCTTCTTCCAACTCAGCGAAACAGCCGTAGTCAGTCAGGTTAGTAACGCGTGCAGTAACACGAGCGTTTTCTGGGTAACGATCATTGATGTTAACCCACGGATCATCGCCCAACTGCTTCAGACCTAGAGAAACGCGGTTACGCTCACGGTCGAATTTCAATACTTTAACGTCGATTTCATCGCCAACAGCAACGATTTCGCTTGGGTGCTTAATACGCTTCCACGCCATGTCAGTGATGTGTAGCAAGCCGTCAACACCGCCCAGATCTACGAATGCACCGTAGTCGGTCAGGTTCTTAACGATACCCTTAACAGACTGACCTTCTTGCAGGTTAGCCAGTAATTCTTCGCGTTCTTGGCTGTTAGCAGCTTCAAGAACCGCACGGCGAGATACAACAACGTTGTTACGCTTAGCATCTAGCTTGATAACTTTGAATTCTAATTCTTTGCCTTCAAGGTGAGCAGTATCGCGAACAGGGCGAACGTCTACCAATGAACCAGGCAAGAATGCACGGATGTTTTTAAGGTCAACTGTGAAGCCGCCTTTAACTTTACCGTTGATAACACCGATAACCATTTCGTCAGCTTCGAAAGCCTTCTCAAGCTCTTTCCAGCTTTCAGCGCGCTTGGCTTTTTCACGAGATAGTTTAGTTTCGCCGAAACCATCTTCAACCGCTTCTAGAGAAACGTAAGTTTCATCACCGATCGCAACTTCTAGTTCGCCTTTGTCGTTCAGGAACTGGCTGCGTGGGATAACGGCTTCAGACTTTAGACCTGAGTTAACAGTTACCCAGTCGCTATCGATATCAACAATAGTACCGATAACAATTGAACCTGGTTTCATGTCCAGATCTTTTAAGGATTCTTCAAATAAATCTGCAAAGCTTTCGCTCATGCTCATGAGTATCTACCTATCTCGTTAGTGCGCGTTTCCGGTGTGAATAATGGAAAGCTGCGCTATCCAAATGGCCAGTCACTTGGTGTTAGTCAATATAAAAATTCCTTTGCTTCTTCTCTGTTGAGAGCTGGCTAGCAAAAGAGTTTCATCTCAGATCAGTCCTAAATTACGGATCTGATTCATTACCAATTCACAGACTTCATCAATAGATCTTGATGTACTATCAATCAGTAAAGCGTCTTCCGCAGGGCGTAGAGGTGCAACAGCACGAGTGCTATCACGCTCGTCACGAGCCCGGATGTCTTCGATAAGGGCGGGTAAACTAGCATTAAATCCCTTTTGACGCAACTGTTCATAACGTCTACGGCCACGTTCTTCGGCACTCGCAGTGAGAAAAATCTTAACCGTCGCATCGGTAAAAACAACCGTTCCCATATCTCGGCCATCAGCGATAACACCGGGCGCTTCACGGAAATCACGTTGGCGCTGCAGCAGCGCTGCGCGAACTGCCGGAAGAGCGGCAACCTGCGATGCTAAACTGCCGACTTCTTCTGTGCGAATGGTGTCAGTAACGTCGTCGCCTTCAAGAATGACACGCACGCCAACTGGTGTTGGTTCAAACATGACATCTAAATTTGCCGCAATCGATGCAACGGATTCTTCATCTTCCAGATCAACATTGCGTCGCTGCGCGGCCAAGCCAGTAATGCGATACAACGCACCGCTATCGAGCAAACGCCAACCCAGTACTTCCGCTAACTTAGCGCAAACAGTGCCTTTACCGGCACCGGAAGGTCCGTCGATGGTGATCACTGGTGCAATATCAGGCATCCACAGATTCCTCATTAACTTTGAGGGCTAAACCGGCTGCATTAGCCAATTCAACAAACCCCGGGAATGAGGTCGCGACGTTTGCGCAATCACGCACAATAATAGGGTCGCTACCGCGTAGAGAAGCCATGGCAAAGCTCATGGCAATACGATGATCGTGCTGACTTTCAATCTCACCGCCGCCAAAGCTTCCGGCAGCACCAAAACCTTGAATAATGGCGCCATCGTGTGTGCCTTTCGCATCAACACCTAGCGTGACTAAACCATCAACCATGGCTTGAATACGATCACTTTCCTTAACGCGCAGCTCTTCTGCACCTGTTAATACGGTTTCGCCTTCGGCACAAGCAGCCGCGATAAAGATGGCTGGAAATTCATCAATGGCCAAAGGGACTTGATCTTCAGGGATATGAATACCCTTTAACTGGGCGCTTTGAATTCGAATGTCAGCAACCGGTTCGCCGCCCACTTCACGTTCATTCAACACCTCAATATTACCGCCCATGGCGCGTAAAATATTAATCACACCAATACGCGTCGGATTAATACCCACATGCTGCAGGGTAATGTCGGAACCCGGCATAATGCTGGCGCCAACCATATAAAAGGCGGCAGAAGAAATATCCGCAGGAACATCAATGCTTGTGGCCGTTAATTCACCACCAGATTTCAACGTCACTTTGTTGCCATCTACCTGCACGTCATATCCAAAACCTTTTAGCATACGCTCGGTATGGTCACGCGTTGGGGCTGGCTCAGTAACTGAGGTTTCACCTTCGGCATAAAGGCCAGCAAGCAAAACGCAACTCTTTACCTGTGCACTGGCCATCGGCAAATCGTAATGAATGCCTTTTAATTTACTACCACCCATCACCTTAATCGGGGGACGTCCCGCTTCCGCCGTTTCGACAGCTGCGCCCATTAATCGCAATGGGTCAGCAACACGCCCCATCGGACGCTTAGATAAGGATTCATCACCACTCATCTCAACATCAAACACCTGCCCAGCCATTAAGCCAGCCAATAAACGCATAGAAGTACCTGAGTTACCCAAGTACAAAGCATTTGGCGGTGTCTGTAATCCATACAAACCAACACCATGAATGGTTACGCGACCTCTATGCGGCCCTTCAATCACAACACCCATATCGCGAAATGCTTGCAGCGTGGCGAGGCTATCTTCACCTTCTAAAAAGCCGCTTACCTCTGTTGTGCCGTTAGCCAATGACCCCAGCATAATGGATCGATGAGAAATCGATTTATCGCCGGGTACACGGAAGCTGCCAGACAACGCCTGACCTGGAGTCGCAATATAAGTAACAGATGCAGTTTTCATAGGATCCACATAGGCCCGTCGGGCGAGTATTTTAGAAAAATGGTCACGCGCCACCTTGGCTCGGGTTAATACGCCCATAACGGTAGTCGTATCTCCCAGCTCAATCGCAGCGCGCAGAAATTTAAGATCGTGCTCGAACAAATCTAAGGTCTTTAGTATTTGCTCGCGGTTGGCAGAAAATATATCTCGCCACATAACAGGGCTACTGGCAGCAATTCGGGTGAAATCACGAAAACCGCCCGCAGCGTAGTTAAAAATTTCTTTATTTTCATGGCTATTGGCTAGGGTATCTACCAAAGAATAAGCCAATAAATGCGGTAAATGGCTGGTTGCTGCCAAGACCTCATCGTGGTGCTCTACCGCCATATCTTCAATATCTGCGCCCACTGCGCGCCAAGCTTGACGCACCAGTTTTAAGGCTTTGCTATCGGTATGAGCTTCGGGGGTAATAATGACCTTATGATGAACATATAGATTTTCATCCGCAGCCAAAACACCACTGCGTTCAGACCCCGCAATAGGATGACCTAACACAAAACGTGTAAAACCATCGCCAAACACAGCCTTTACATCAGCCGCTACCGAACCTTTAACAGATCCAACATCCGTGAGCACAGCAGTGGACGAAATCGAAGTAAGGATACTTTCCAGCACGCCGCGGACAGCCATAATCGGCACCGAAATAATAATTAAATCGGCATCAGCAACGACGTCCGTAATGTCCTCACTGAAAAAATCAATTAACCCAGCCTCTTGGGCTAGCGTCATTGACTCTAGATTTCGATCGTATCCACTAACAAAACCAACGTGCCCACGAGCACGCAAGCCTTTAACCCAAGAACAGCCAATCAAACCTAAACCGATAACGGCAATTCGCTCAATTCGAAACTCGGAACTCAAGACAGCACCGCAGTTAAAGCAGCCACAAAAACCTCATTCTCGGCCGACGTACCAATCGATACTCGCAAGTATTCAGGCATTTCATAGTTAGCAACAGGCCGAACAATAACACCACGTTGCAATAAACCCTGATAAACATCCATCGCATTAACGCCAGTAGGTACTTTGAAGCAGACAAAGTTACCAACCGAAGGAATATGACTTAAATTCAAGGCATCAAATGCCTCTACCAAGCGTTTCATGCCGGCATTATTCTCAGCAACACTGCGTGAGACATAATCGGTATCTGTCAAAGTTGCTTTAGCAGCAGCCAACGCGAACGAATCGACGTTAAATGGTGGACGCACGCGATTTAATAAATCCGCAATCTCAGGACTCGATACACCGTACCCTACGCGTAATGAGGCCAAGCCATACGCTTTAGAAAAAGTACGAGTAACCACCAAGTTAGGATACTGGTCTAATAGGCGCAGACCATTGGGATACTCGGCTTCATCAACATATTCAAAATACGCTTCATCTAGCAGCACCAAAACACGCTGAGGCACTTGATCCATAAAGCGCACTAACTCAGTTTTGGTTAGCCAAGTACCGGTTGGATTATTAGGGTTAGTAATAAATACGATGCGCGTTTTTTCTGTAACAGCCGACGCCATAGCCTCTAAATCATGGCCGAAGTTCTTCGCCGGAACTTCGATAGTATTGGCACCCACCATTTTGGCAACTAAGCCATAAATAGCAAAAGCATGCTGCGATACCACAATTTCATCGCCATCATTAACAAAAACACGGGTGATAAAATCGAGAATATCGCTAGATCCGTTACCCAGCGTAATTTGTTCTGGACGAATATCGAGTGCTTCGCACAAGGCTTTTTTTAATTCAAAACCTGCACCATCAGGATAGCGAGTTAAATCAGCAAGTTCATTGCGAATAGCGTCAAGCGCTTTTGGACTCGGGCCTAATGGATTTTCATTACTAGCCAATTTAACAATATCGGCTTCGTTTAAACCCAGTTCGCGCGCTAATTCATCAATCGGTTTGCCAGGCTGATAAGGTCGTAACCCACGCACACCCTCAACCGCTAATTCAGTAAAATCTACTGCCCCAGTCATTATAAAGTCACCTCAAAGAACGGCTTTAGGATATGAACCTAACCACTTAAAATCGACCGCCACATCACGTAAACGCTGCATTAATGGCGAAATACGTTGATCATTTTTATGGCCTTCAAAATCAATAAAGAACAAATAATTCCACGTACCAGAATGATCTGGACGGGTTTCAATACGGGTCAAACTGACTCCAGCTTCATGAAATGGGGCTAATACATTGTACAAGGCACCCGGCTGGTTACGGCTAGAAACCATAATCGACGTTTTATCATCACCGCTTGGAATGGTCTCTTGCTTACCAATAATCAAAAAACGCGTGGTGTTATCTGGGCGATCTTCAATGTTCGCATTACGCACTTCTAGCTCATAGAGCTCTGCCGCTGCTTCGCCAGCAATTGCAGCCGCGCCAACTTCGGAAGATGCTCGACGCGCCGCTTCGGCGTTCGAACTTACTGCTATGCGCTCCACATTAGGGAAGTTTTGATCCAGCCATAAACGGCACTGACCTAACGACTGCGCATGCGAGTATATGCGCTGCACATTATCCGTTAACGATTTCACCAACATATGATGATGAATGCGCAGAGTTACCTCACCACAGATATACAGATTCGAATCATAAAAGCTGTCTAACGTATGAGTAACAACACCTTCAGTCGAGTTCTCCACCGGCACAACACCGTACTGTGCAGAACCACTTTCCACTTCACGGAAGACATCCGCAATAGATACCTGACCAGCACAGGTCACCGCATGGCCAAAATGCTTCACCGCAGCCTGCTGAGTAAACGTACCGTGCGGACCGAGATAAGCGATCGTTAATGGCTCTTCGAGTGCTAAGCATTGCGACATAATTTCACGAAAAACGCGCGCAATGGACTCATTCGGTAATGGCCCTTCATTACGCGCCATGACATTCAGCAATACTTGCGCTTCTCGCTCTGGACGATAGAAGGTAACAAGGCTGCCAGGCTCCGCATACTTATACTTCACCTCAGCAACCTGCTGAGCACATTTAGCCCGCTCATTAATCAATAATTGAATCTGTTGATCCAAAGCATCAATTTGCTGGCGTAATTGATCGAGTTCCTGTGCTTCGCTCATGAATATTCCGATGGTCAGACAGTATGAATTAGCTATTACGCTGCGCAAAATCCGCCATAAATGCAATTAATGCATCTACTGCTTCTTCTGAAACGGCGTTATAAATACTTGCGCGCATGCCACCAACGCTGCGATGGCCCGCTAGGTTTAATAAACCCGCAGCTTCGCTTTCTGCTAAGAAAGCTTTTTCTAACGAAGCATCCGCCAAAGTAAATGGCACGTTCATAATGGAGCGATTCGCTATGGCTACTGGATTGGCATAAAACGGATTCGTATCGATAAAGGCATAAAGCTTCTCTGCTTTACGACGATTGACCTTCGCAATGGCTTCCAAGCCACCTTGCTCTTTCAGCCACTCGAACACTAAGCCCGCTAAATACCAGCTGTAAGTCGGCGGTGTGTTGTACATAGACGCGTTATCAGCACAAACCTTGTAGTCAAACATGGTCGGTGTTCCAGCAATGGTGTCGCCAAGCAAGTCTTCACGCACGATAACAACACACAATCCCGCTGGGCCAATATTCTTCTGCGCTCCAGCGTAAATCAAACCAAACTTGGTCACATCCAGTGGCTCAGACAAAATGCAAGATGAGAAGTCCGCGACAAGAACTTTATCGCCAACATCCGGAATATAATCAAAAGCGACACCGCCAATGGTTTCATTCGGGCAATAATGAACATAAGCCGCATCGGCACTTAAATTAAGTTCATCCTGAGAAGGTGCCGAGGTAAATGCATTACCTTCGGTGGTCGCAGCAACATTGACTTCACAGTAACGCTTAGCTTCGGCAATCGCCTTGATAGACCACTGCCCAGTATTGATGTAGTCGGCTTTATTACCACCACGCAATAAGTTCATAGGAACCATAGTGAACTGACTGCTCGCACCACCCTGCATAAACAAGACTTTATAATTGTCTGGGATATTCATTAGGTCACGTAAATCTTGCTCGGCTTTTTCTGCGACGCCAACGTAGTCCTTACTGCGGTGGCTCATTTCCATGATGGATAAGCCCTTTTCATGCCAGTTAGCTAGTTCTTTTCCAGCGCGCTCAAGCACAGTTTCTGGTAACGCTGCAGGACCGGCACAAAAATTAAATACTCGACTCATGGTGTTTTTACACTCGTTCTCAAAGTCACTTACATTTAAACAAGCAAGCGCACTTTAGTGTGCGCATTACTCAATCAATTTTTACTTAAGCGGCCCAATGAGGAGGACGCTTCGCCTTTCTTTTCGCTGATTTTTGTTCTTTACGACGCACATTAGCAGCGGCCAATAAAGCAAACATAATACCGGCCATAAAACCAGCAACTCCACCCAACGCTACCACTAATATTTTACGAGGTTTAATTGGCCGAAGCGGTAAAATAGCACCTTGGTCTAATTGGACGTATCGAACAGCATCCCAATCAATACTTAAGGTCTCAAGCAGAGAAATATTCCACAGCAACTCAGGCAAACCTTTGATATAAATATCTTCACCACCTTCAATGGAACGATTCTTTAGCTGCTCGACTTCAGAAAGAAGTGCTTTTCTTCCCATCATGTATAACGGTGGTTCACTACTGACAACCACGTCATTAGAACTGTAGAAAGGACGCTCCTGACCAATACTTTCGGCTATTTTTGCCGCCTCTGATAATTCAGCAATTCGTAACTGCTTTGCAGCCAAGTAGCCAGTACGCATATTAGCCGCCCAAACTTTATATTGATTCAACTGACTGGTAACAGCTAAATCCATCTGGTTTTTAATACGCGCATCATAGCTCTCTATAATGAATTCACCATATTGATTTAAAATGCTAGTTGCTAACTGCGGATCGGATAAGTCGAAGGTGATTTTCAAAAACAAATCACTGCCATCTTTCGCGCTTGGATCCAAATAACCAAAACGATCTGAAAATAAACTGAAGTTCTGCTCATCAGTTAACTTTTCATCATGAATTAGGGCTAAGAGAGTTGGGTTTTGCTCACTAAGAAGCTTCTGATAGAACGCTCGCTTTACTGTACCCGACTTGGCCATCCCACGAAGTTCTGAAAAGGCACGCCCAGTCCCTAATGAAAAAATGACTTCGTCTTTTCTTCGCTCTACTTTCCCACCAGACGTTACTTCGAACGTTTCTTTCAATCGCGGTTGATTCAATTGACTTAAACCCGCTGACGCTATCTCTTTATACACTAGCTCTGTACGGTACGTGGGTGTCGCCAGCAGCGCATACAGCACTGCGACAACAACACCCACAAAAGCAGTACCAACCAACCAGTACCACTTTGATTTAATATCGTCGATCAAATCAAACAAATCGATTTCGTCTTCGGCCTTATATCCAGACTCTAGATTACTCATTCCGCGTCGCCCTCTTCATCACCTTCAGAGTCAGAAGCAGCATCATCCATTACTGAATCATCTGCATTGTCGACCAAACCAGTTTCCATCTCACTAGCTTCGCCATCAACGACAACACCATCAATAACCAGCTCATCTTCATCAGGATCACAAATACGCTCAACGCCAACGAGTTTTTCTTTATCCGCGATACGAATCAGAGTAACACCTTGAGTGTTACGGCCTAACAAAGACACTTCACTAGTACGAGTACGAACAAGCGTGCCTTGATCACTAACCAGCATCACTTCGTCGCCTTCAAATACCTGCACAGCACCCACTAAAGCACCGTTACGCTCACTGGTGACCATTGCAATAACGCCTTGGGTGCCACGGCCTTTGGTTGGGAATTCAGTAACCAGTGTGCGCTTACCATAACCACGCTCAGAGGCGGTTAAAATCGCGCCATTTTCTTCAGGAATAATTAACGAGATAACGCGCTGACCTTCACCTAAGCGAATACCACGCACACCGCGGGCTGTTCGCCCCATAGCGCGCACGTCGGTTTCTTTAAAGCGTACCGCTTTACCGGCATTGCTCAGCATCAAGATTTCTTGTGTACCATCGGTAATAGCAACACCAACCAAGTGATCGCCTTCATCCAATTCACAGGCGATTAGGCCCGAAGAACGTGGACGAGAGAATTGATCCAATGTGGTTTTCTTCACCGTACCGCGTGCAGTCACCATAAACACATAACGTTCTGCGCTGTATTCTGGCACTGGCAAAATTGCAGTAATGCGCTCGCCTTCTTCCGAAAGATTCAACACGTTAACGATCGGACGACCTTTAGCATTACGACTCGCTTGCGGAATATCATAAACCGTTAGCCAATACACCTTGCCAGCATCGGTAAAACATAGAACCGTGTCATGGCTGTTAACCACTAACAGGTGTTCGATAAAATCTTCATCCTTAACCGAAGCCGCTGACTTACCTTTACCACCACGTTTCTGGGCTTGGTAGGCATCCATCGGTTGCGTCTTGGCATAACCACCATGGGAAAGGGTTAAGACCAAGGTTTCTTCAGGAATTAAATCACGAGTCGTCAAGTCACGCTTAACGGCCATAATTTCAGTTTTACGTTCATCGCCGTATTCTTCGCGAATGGCCACTAGCTCTTCACGAATCACTTCCATCAAACGCTCGCCACTACCAAGAATTTCTAAATACTCAGCAATTTCAGCCAATTTAATTTGGTATTCTTCGATCAGTTTTTCGTGCTCTAAGCCTGTCAGTTTTTGCAAGCGTAAATCGAGAATGGCTTGAGCTTGAGCAGGTGACAAATGGTAAAGACCATCGCGGAAACCGTATTCTTCTGGCAGATCATCAGGGCGACAGGCGTCTTCACCAGCACGCTCTAACATATCCAGCACATCGCCCGGCTGCCACGCAGCAGCAATCAAAGCTTCTTTCGCTTCTGAAGCCGTTGGCGACTGTTTGATCAGCGCAATAACAGGGTCGATATTGGCTAACGCTAACGCTAAGCCTTCTAACAAATGACCACGCTCACGCGCTTTGCGCAGATTATAAATAGTGCGGCGTGTAACGACTTCACGGCGATGTTTAATAAAGGCATCAAGCAATTGGCGCAAATTCAAAATGCGCGGCTGACCGTCAACCAAGGCTACGGTGTTAATACCAAACACACCTTGCAGCTGGGTTTGCGCAAACAGGTTGTTTAATACGACTTCTGGCATTTCGCCACGACGCAGTTCAATCACGATACGCATGCCGTCTTTATCAGACTCGTCACGTAGCTCCGTGATGCCTTCTAATTTCTTCTCTTTTACCAGCTCCGCAATTTTTTCAATCAAGCGGGCTTTGTTCACCTGATAAGGAATCTCGGTGAAGATAATACTGATCTTGCCGTTACGTTCGTCTTCTTCAAAATGATGACGTGCACGCAAGTAAATACGGCCCCGCCCGGTGCGATAAGCTTCAACAATACCATCGCGACCATTGATAAAGGCGCCAGTAGGGAAATCAGGGCCAGGAATATATTCCATCAAATCGTCGATGGTAAGATCGGGGTTGTCGATCAAGGCCAAACAACCATTCAACACTTCGGTCAGGTTGTGTGGCGGAATGTTGGTCGCCATACCAACCGCGATACCCGAAGAGCCATTAACCAATAAATTCGGTACACGAGTCGGCATTACTGCAGGAATGAGTTCCGTACCGTCATAGTTAGGCACCCAATCAACGGTTTCTTTGTCGATGTCGGCCAAAATATCGTGCGCGATTTTTTGCATACGAATTTCGGTGTAACGCATCGCTGCGGCGGAGTCACCATCAACTGAACCGAAGTTACCTTGACCATCCACCAGCGTGTAACGCATAGAGAAGTCTTGCGCCATACGAACGATGGTATCGTAAACCGCAGAGTCACCGTGTGGATGGTATTTACCGATTACGTCACCAACAACACGAGCGGATTTTTTATAGGGTTTATTCCAATCGTTTCCAAGAACATTCATCGCATGCAGAACGCGTCGATGAACGGGTTTTAAACCATCCCGCACGTCTGGCAGAGCACGTCCTACAATTACACTCATCGCGTAATCTAGATACGACTGCTGCAGCTCATCCTCAATGTTAATCGGAAGAACTTCTTTGGCTAACTCACCCATAAATTTCTGGCCCGTTTAGTTCGGCTCACGCACATCGTAAATTCGATATGAATGATGCTGTCCTTGTTATTTGGATGACAGGCTCAAGCCCGTCAATAAAGCGCTGAATGATACCACAAAACAACGAGATACCTAATGAGAGCGCCTGTACGGCGATTTCAGCCGTTTTTGCTCTAAACCGCCAGCTTCCCATTGATCAAAATAAGTACAATCACTCTCCTTTTTACGTTCATTTAGTTAATTACACCCGCTTTTTACCAAGTTAACGCCCTTAGCAGTCGCACCGCCCCAAACCGATTAGGTATACTCGCTACTATTTATAGTAATAAGGCAATCAGGAATGCAGGCTAACCAACACGCCGATCTGCGACTCAATGCCCGCTGGTTAATCACCATGGACGGCCAAGCTGAGGTTGAAAACAACAAAGCTGTGTTCATCAAAGAGGGTCGAATAGTTGCCATAGAGGACTCGGCCAACGCGACTTGGACAGCCGACGAGACCATTGCACTCGATGAGCACGCTCTTTTACCTGGCTATATTAATGCTCATGGTCACGCTGCTATGTCGCTGTTTCGCGGCTTGGCCGACGATCTACCCTTGATGACTTGGCTGCAAGAACACATCTGGCCCGCAGAAGGCCAATGGGTAAACAGTGAATTTGTTTATCAAGGCACCCAGCTAGCCATTGCTGAAATGCTGAAATGCGGCACTACGACCTTTGCAGATATGTATTTCTTTCCGGAAGAGAGCGTACAAGCATCGATTGATGCGGGAATCCGCAGTGTTGCTTTCACACCGATTCTCGATTTTCCAACTAACTTCGCACAGAACGCCGACGAGTACATTCGCAAAGCTCTGGCGGCACACGAACGCTTTCGTCATGAGGCATTAGTAACACTCGGTCTTGGCCCCCATGCGCCCTATACCGTATCCGACGAACCGCTCAAAGAAATCACAATGCTCGCTGACCAACTCGATATGCCCGTGCAAATTCACCTGCATGAAACCGCTTTTGAAGTCGAGCAAAGCTTGGAACTATACGGCGTACGCCCGACACAACGCTTAGCTGATTTAGGTTTTCTTACAGAGCGTGTCAGCTGCGTGCACATGACGCAAATCAACGACAGCGATATTCAATTGTTGCAGCATGCTGGGGCTTCGATCGTTCATTGTCCTGAGTCGAATTTAAAACTGGCCAGCGGCTTTAGCCCAACCCAGAAATTTTTAAATGCGGGAATTACCGTAGCATTAGGAACGGATGGCGCTGCCAGTAATAACGATTTAAACATCCAAGGTGAATTGAAAACCGCCGCAATGCTAGCCAAAGCGGTTGCCGTGGATGCCGGAGCTTTTCCTGCGGGCCAAGCCCTATATGCTGCGACAATGGGTGGCGCTAAAGCGCTTGGAATCGACGAGCAGACGGGCTCTATTAGCCTTGGCAAATGGGCCGATTTACAAGCCGTGAAACTCACCGGTTTGGCACAGCAGCCCATGTATGATCCAATTTCACAGCTGGTCTACACCGATAGCAGCCGTGCTACAGAATATGTATGGGTGGCTGGTAAAGCCTTGCTCGATAGCGGCGAGTTAACCACCTTAAACGAAAATACTTTACGTCAGCAGACTCAGTACTGGCAGCAACAGATAGCCAACGCTTAATAGGATTTTTAATATGACCGAAGTTACCACGAGCGCCGCCATCAAAAGCAATGTCGATCACTCCGAAATCGCTAAGTTTGAAGCCCTAGCGTCACGTTGGTGGGATATGGATAGCGAATTCAAGCCACTGCACGACATCAATCCGTTACGAACCAACTACATTGATCGTCATGCAGGCTTAGCCGGAAAGCGCGTATTAGATGTGGGTTGCGGCGGTGGTATTCTCAGCGAAGCGATGGCGCAACGCGGTGCCGACGTCATGGGGATCGATTTAGGTGCCGCACCATTGAACGTCGCCAAGCTGCATGCATTAGAATCCGGTGTGAGCGTTCAATATCGTCAGGTTGCCGTAGAGGAACTGGCGGCTGAAATGCCTGAGAGCTTCGACGTCGTTACGTGTCTAGAAATGCTAGAGCATGTGCCAGATCCAGCCTCGATCATTAAAGCCTGTCAAACCCTAGTAAAACCGGGCGGCCACGTATTCTTCTCAACGCTTAATCGCAATCCCAAAGCTTATGCAATGGCGATTATCGGTGCCGAATATCTGTTACGCATGCTGCCAGCCGGCACCCATGACTACAGTAAATTCATTAAACCGAGTGAACTCACACGCTGGTGTCGTGCCGCTGAATTATCGGTGACCCATATGACGGGGATGGTCTACAACCCAATTACCAAAGACTACAGCCTGAAAGACCTCGATGTGGCCGTAAACTATTTGGTCGCTACTCGTAAAGATGATGCCGAGGCATGAAGCTAACGCCACCTAAGGCCATACTATTTGATCTTGATGGCACTCTCGTTGATACCGCACCGGATTTTTACGGTGTAGTTAATAGCTTACGTGCCGACGAAGGTTTGCCAGCACTTGATCACGAGCGCATTCGTGAACAAGTGAGTAATGGTGGCATTGCTCTCGCCTGCCTCACCTTCGAGATCACAGCAGACCACAATGATATTCAGGCTTATCGCATGCGCGTACTCGACCGCTATAGCACCTGTATTGGTAGCCTAAGCGGTTATTTTCCGGGCTTTGATGAAACCATCAAAGGTATCGAAGCAGCAGGAATCCGCTGGGGGATTGCTACCAATAAGCCTCGTGCCTACACCGACCCATTACTCGCTAATTTGGGCATTCACTGTGATAGCGTGATTTGCCCAGAAGATGTTAGCCAATCAAAACCCGCTCCAGATGCACTGCTTCTTGGCGCACAGCAGCTGAACGTCAACGCCAGCGAATGTTGGTATGTCGGTGATCATTTGCGCGATATGGAAGCAGCCAAAGCCGCAGGTATGCTGGCCATCGCTGCCCGATTTGGTTATCTCGAAGCCAGCGACAATGGCAGTTTATGGCCAGCCGATCTTTGGATTGAACAACCGACCGACTTATTAACGCTTATCGCAGCACACCAAGCTTGAGACGTTATTGATATTCCACCAGCATGGCGGCAAACTTCCACCGGCCGATTGACCAATACTTTTGCCGCTATTGCCGCTACCACCTATTGAGACCGAACAATGACTGAACAAAACGATCAAATTTTAGCAGGCCGTGTCATTTTAGTGACAGGAGCAGGCTATGGTATCGGCCGCGAAGCTGCCCTAACCTACGCCCGTGCTGGTGCGACAGTTTTGTTGCTTGGCCGTACCCAAGAGGCACTGAACGACACCTACGATTTGATTGAAGCCGAGAATCTGCCACAAGCCGCGGTACTGCCTTTTGATCTTGAGCAAAAAGACGAAGATCCTTTCCGTCAACTGGCTGCTCTCATTAACGAAAACTTCGACCATCTTGACGGCGTCCTGCTGAATGCCTCGGTTCTAGGACAGCGCACTACTCTTGAAAACTATGATTTCAATACATGGCAGAAAGTGATGCAAATTAACGTCAACGGCCAATTTGCTTTGATGAAACACTTACTGCCACTGTTGCGATCGGCACCCGCAGACGCATCGGTTATTTTCACCACCAGCAGTGTTGGCCGCGAAGGTCGTGCCTATTGGGGCGCTTATTCGGTATCGAAATTCGCCACCGAAGGGCTAATGCAAGTCATGGCGCAAGAACTGGAAAATACCAGTCAGGTTCGAGTGAACAGTATTAATCCCGGTGCAACTCGTACTACCATGCGAGCGGCAGCGTATCCGGCAGAAGATCCAGCAACAGTGACAGAAGCTGCCGCTATCATGCCGCTTTATCTGCACTTAATGAGTCCAGCGTCCATTGGCACGCACTGCCAAAGCCTTGATGCACAGCCTAAGTAGCCTGATAGGCCACGGCGTTCGCTAAACGCAAAAAAGCGGCGATTAATCGCCGCTTTTTCATTACTGAACAGTCATTTTTTTGGCTGACACATCTCGCCTCATGGCGTCAATTTGCCAACCCCTTGCCACTCCCCTACCCGCTACACTTCATAACTATTTGTTTTTATTACGTTTTATTTAATTTTCAATAATGGCATAGAAATCGCTTATCACCTCTACAGATGCAATCACCATTTAATGAGGTAGCTCATGGTCAGTCCGTTACATAGCAACGGTAGAGCAGAACTCCGCGATGAAAAAGTCGTCATGCCATTTGGCGACTTAGCGCCACGGCCGGACATCCGTCCGGAAGTACTGCTCAAATTATCCGGCAAACTGCAAACCACACTGGAACTCAGCCAGCTGATTGAGATCTTTTTTACCGAGATCCAGCAAGCAGTTTTAATTGATGGCCTGACATTTAATCATGCGCCTAACAATATTTTGTTAAGTCAGGGCAAAGCCAGCGTTCATAGCGCCAGTTATCGCCTGCAGACCCAACAAGATTATATGGGTGATTTAATGTTCCATCGCTCAACTCGATTCCGTGAGCACGAACTTGCGAATATCGAAGGGCTACTGTCCACCTTAGTGTATCCACTGCGTAACGCCTTACGTTACCACGAGGCGCTCGCCGCAGCCTTCCGTGATCCTCTTACTGGTGCAGGCAATCGTGTAGCCTTAGATAAGACCTTGTCGCGTGAAATTGAACTCGCGAAACGTCATGGCCAAGACCTATCCATACTGATGCTCGACCTCGATCACTTTAAACGAGTGAACGACGAGTTCGGCCACGGTATGGGCGATAGAGTACTAAAAGAAGCGGTACTTTCGATGACTGATTGCATTCGCCAAACGGATATGTGCTTTCGTTATGGCGGTGAAGAATTTCTAATCATGCTCAGCAGCGCAGAAGAGGCGGGAGCCCTGCGTATCGCCGAACGTATTCGCATGAGCATCAATGAATTACGATTCACTGGCGACAAAGGTACTCTGCAAGTTAGCGCTAGTATCGGCTGCTCGAGTTTAAAAGGCGATGACTCTATGGAATCTCTCATTACTCGCGCGGATGAGGCACTCTATGTGGCCAAAAAGCATGGCCGAAACTGCGTCATCAGTGATTGCGATATGGCGATACCCGAACCGCTCGACAAGCAAACTGTGCCAACGCCAAACCCAAATCGTTAGTCCGACTTGGTTAAACCAAAAAAGGGGATTCATGCAAAACATGAATCCCCTTTTCTATTTCACCTAGCAGGCCAATAAATTGTCCTACCGAACCAGTACCAAATTTACTCTGGTGCTTTCGGTGGCTTAGGTTTTGAACCCACCTGCTGACGAATTTTCTGACGTTTCGCCTGCCGATCAAACTGCTCTTTCTCGCGACCAACCATACGCTTAGTGCGCTTATGATTAATACCGACTAAATCTGCAAGATCGTTAACTTCACGCTGTCCTAACTCGACCCAAGTACCAACAGGTACGTTGGCCGGCATAAAAATACAGCCGTAACGCACCCGTTTCAGACGGCTAACAGTAATACCTTGGCTTTCCCAGAGGCGACGTACTTCGCGGTTACGACCTTCCATAACCACCACGTGATACCACTTATTCTGGCCATCACCATCGAAAAATTTCACATCGGTAAAACGAGCAACGCCGTCTTCTAACAATACGCCTTCTTTAAGACGCTCGATCATCTCATCGTCAACCTCGCCACGCACACGCACAGCGTATTCTCGGTCAACACCGGTCGATGGATGCATCAACTTGTTGGCCAAATCACCGTCAGTGGTAAACAGCAACAAGCCACTGGTATTGATGTCCAAACGGCCAACGTTAATCCAACGTTCGCCTTTGGTTTTTGGTAAGTGATCGAAAACGGTAGGACGACCATCAGGATCATTGCGCGTACACACTTCACCAATCGGCTTGTTGTAAGCCAATACTCGACGCGAGCGGCCCGCTTCTTCCACTTCCATTTTACGGCCATCAACGCGGATATCATCGTGACGTCCAGCGCGGTCGCCCAATTGAGCCGTTACGCCGTTAACCGTGACACGGCCTTCGGCAATCCAGCGCTCAACTTCGCGACGAGAAGCAACACCAGCAATAGCCAGCAGTTTTTGAATTCGTTCATTCATGGGGGTTTTTATCTTCTTCGATTACACGATCAGTCACGTCACCCGACGATACTGCGTGTTCATTAACTTGCGCTTCATCCATTGAAACGCGCTCTTGAGTGTCATCACTCGTTGATTCTTCTTCACTCAGGTCAGTATCCTGAGCTTCTTGCTCGCGTTTAGCTTTTTCCGAGGCCTCTAAGCGCTCTAACAACTGGCCAAGATCACGTACTTTACGCCCACCACCGTTTTCTTCGCTGGCTTCTTCAAACACGTTATCTTCAACTTGCGCCAGTAACGCGGCGGCTTTGGCTAAATCTTCATCAGTAGCAGCCAGTACACTGGCGCTGCGTTCCGCTGCTTCTTCGTCGGTAGTAAAACGATAGTCGGCAGCTGGCGCTTGCCGCGCCTCGGCATCATCACCTAACTCCAACTTACGATTGGCATCGTCCAACTCACGAATTTCCATCAGTGATGGTAAATCCTCCAGCGACTTAAGACCGAAATAGTCGAGGAATTCGCGCGTAGTCGCGTACATGGCTGGCCGCCCCGGCACATCACGATGGCCGACGATTCTGACCCACTCACGCTCCAAAAGAGTTTTCATTGTACCAGAGCTAACGACAACTCCGCGCACATCTTCGATATCACCGCGGGTTACTGGTTGGCGATAAGCAATCAGGGCTAAGGTTTCAAGCAAGGCACGCGAATAACGTTGTGGTTTTTCTTCCCATAAACGCGCGACCCAACCCGCCACACTGGCTCTAACTTGCAGCCGATAACCTGACGCCACTTCAGCAATCTCAATACCGCGCCCTAAAAGATCGTTTTTCAACTCAGTTAAGGCTTGTTGAATGTCACTCGGACTGGGCTGTTGATCTTCATCAAACAGAGTTTGAATGCGCTCTACCGATAACGGCGACCCCGCTGCCATCAAAGCCGCTTCGATAATAATTTTTAAGGCCGGTTGACTCATGCCACCCTCAATTTCAAATGAATCACGCCAAACAGTTCATGCTGAACGATATCAATCGTCGACTCTTTAATTAGCTCAAGAATGGCTAAAAATGTAACGACAACTCCGAGCTTTCCTTCTTCTGACGAAAATAAATTGCGGAAGGGAACAAAATGCCCGCCTTTTAACGCTTCGAGTACGTCGCTCATGCGCTCACGTGTGGATAACTGCTCGCGCTGAATTTCATGGTGTTCAAAACGCTCTGCACGTCGCATGACTGAAGCCAAAGCCAACATCATTTCACGCATGTCCACTTCTGGGTGAACGCGTTCCTGAATGCGATCAGGAGCATCAATAATGGCGGTAAATACATCACGCTCTAGTCGTGGCAATTCATCTATTTGCTCTGCCGCATCTTTAAAGCGTTCATATTCTTGCAAACGGCGTAGCAACTCGGCACGCGGATCTTCTTCTTCGCCGTCTTCGGCATCTTGATTACGCGGCAGTAATACACGGCTTTTGATTTCGGCCAGCATAGCCGCCATGACCAAATACTCACCCGCCAGCTCAAGCTGCATGGCTTGCATCATTTCGATGTACTGCAGGTACTGATCTACGATGTCAGAAACGTTAACCTCTAAAATATCGAGGTTTTGCTTGCGAATAAGGTACAGGAGTAAATCAAGTGGACCTTCAAACTGCTCAAGAATGACTTCTAGTGCATCAGGCGGAATGTATAAATCCAACGGCAACTGCGTCATCGGCTGCCCTTGCACTAAGGCAAACGGCATTTCGCCCTGACGCGCTTGTCTACCGACACGGCCGGTATACAAAGGGTTGGTGATTTCGACTTCGCTCATTCAGGCCTCACGGACTTAACGCACATTAATTACGACGATACGGGAAATTAACAATACTGGGCTTTAGCGATAAGCGAGCCCCATGGCATCGCGTACTTCTTCCAATGTTGCTCGAGCAGCATCACGTGCTCGCTCAGTTCCCTCGGCAATGATACTGTGAACCAGATCAGTATTCTCTTCATATTGCTTGCCGCGCTCACGAATCGGCGCTTGCTCTGCCACAATGGCGTCAATCACCAACTGTTTGCATTCTAAACAACCCCAAGCAGCATTGGTGCAATTCTTTTGTACGGTCGCGCGTATTTTCTCATCAGAATACACCTCATGAAATTGCCACACAGGACAGCGCGTCGGTTCACCCGGATCGGTTAAACGAATCCGCGCCGGATCGGTCGGCATATTGCGAATTTTCTTTTCGATTTTGTCAGGCGAAGCCCGCAAAGAAATCGTATTCTCGTTTGATTTCGACATTTTCGCACCATCTAGCCCTGGCATTTTGGCCGCATCACTGAGAATAATTTGCGGCTCAGGCAAGATACTTTTCCCCATGCCAACGATGTATCCCATCAAGCGTTCTTTGTCGCCCAGAGTGATATTACTTTGCTCTTTTATCAGCGCTTGCGCGGTCAGTAAGGCATTGGCATCGCCATGACTGGTATACGCTTGACGCAACTCGCTGTACAAACGCCCCGCCTTTTTACCCAATTTGCGAATTGCCATTTCAGCATTGGCTTCGAAGTCCGCCTCGCTGCCGTATAGATGATTAAATCGGCGCGCCACATCTCGCGCGATTTCAATATGCGCAACTTGATCAGCACCAACGGGCACTAGCCCGCCTCGATAGGCCAAAATGTCGGCAGCTTGCAGTAATGGATAGCCAAGGAAACCGTAGGTCGCGAGGTCTTTCTCTTTCAGTTCCGATTGATGATCTTTATAAGCAGGAACACGCTCCAGCCAACTCAAGGGCGTAATCATAGACAAGAGCATGTGCAGCTCAGCTTGCTCTGGCACTCGACTTTGAATAAAAAGATTAGCAGAACCAGGGTTGACACCCGTTGCCAACCAATCTACCACCATGTCCCATGTCGCCTTAGCGATATGATCTGACTTACCATAGTCGGTCGTCAGTGCATGCCAGTCGGCAACGAAGAAGAAACATTCATATTCATGCTGAAGACGCACCCAATTTTTCAGGACGCCGTGATAATGCCCAAGATGAAGACGCCCCGTAGGACGCATACCCGATACCACCCGCCTCTGCGGATCAACAGAACTCAATTTGATTCCTCTTTCCTATTAAATTCGAACGCCTCGTAATCCTTACGAGGCTGACTAGACACCCTAGCATTGCTGTTGGCTTCACGCCAAACCGAAAATACCGACTGACGCACGGATCTTCTCTAACAAAGGCGCGGCGACGGCGCGGGCTTTGATCGCACCTTTTTGTAACTCGGCTTCGATATCCGCAGGACGTGCCATCAAGTCTTCATAGCGCTCACGGGCTTCAGCTACTTCAGCGTTAACAAGTGCAAACAACTGAGCTTTAGCATCACCCCAGCCAATGCCGTCGGCAAAGGCTTGGCGCATTTCTGCTGTTTGCTCTGGCGTCGCAAATGCCTGCCAAATTTGGAAAACCGTTGAAGTGTCAGGATCTTTCGCTTCACCCGGCTCTAACAGATTTGTTTTGATTTTGTTGATGTGCTTTTTCAGCTGTTTCTCGCCTAGAAATAGCGGGATGGTATTGCCGTAGCTCTTACTCATCTTGCGACCGTCTAAACCCTGTAAAACTGCAACATTGTCATCAACTTGGAAGTTGGGTAACGTCAACAAAGGTTCTTTTTTGCAGTAAATATGGTTGAAACGCTGAGCCATATCGCGCGCCATTTCAACGTGCTGAATTTGGTCTTTGCCAACAGGTACTTTGTGCGCACCAAACATTAAAATGTCAGCGGCCATCAGCACAGGATAGCTAAACAAGCCCATCGTAATGGCTTTATCAGCATCTTCGCCTTCAGCGATATTGACGTCGACAGCGCCTTTGTAGGCATGGGCACGATTCATCAAACCCTTGGCACAAATACAATTCAGCATCCATGTCAGTTCTGGTATTTCGCGAATATCTGATTGGCGATAGAACACGGCATTGTCTGTATCTAAGCCCAACGCTAGCCACGTAGCAGCAATCTCTTTGGTCGATTGATGCACCGCCGCAGGGTCCTGACACTTAATCAAGGCGTGGTAATCGGCCAAGAAATAAAAGGATTCATTGTTAGTATCGCGGCTGGCTTCAATCGCAGGACGAATCGCCCCAACATAGTTACCTAAGTGCGGCGTACCTGTGGTGGTGATACCGGTTAATACACGCTGTTTGCTCATATGGCTTACTCGTTGACTCTGCCAATAATAAAGCGCGCCATCATACCGGTTTTAATACTAGGTTTACAGGAATGCGGACGCATCTCCAACACCCTGACGCAGAAGCTCTGGTACCTCTTCCGTCATATCAATCACTGTCGTGGCCTCAATACCGCAATAACCACCATCAACGACCAGATCCAACTGGTGTTCTAGCATTTGACGAATATCGTAAGGGTCTGACAAAGGCATGATCTCGCCCGGCATAATCAAAGATGTCGTCATCAAAGGTTCGTTCATTTCTTCTAGCAATGCCATCGCAATCGCATTGGCCGGTACACGAATACCGATGGTGCGTTTTTTCGGATGCATCAACAGTCTTGGCACTTCACGCGTACCAGGCAGAATAAAGGTAAAAGCACCGGGCGTATGGGCTTTTAACAAACGATACTGGCTGTTATCGACCTTTGCGAATAACGATAGCTCGGACAAATCACGGCACAGTAAGGTGAAATTATGCTTAGGACCCAGCTGACGCAGACGATGCAGGCGCTCAGTCGCATTTTTATCACCTAAACGACACGCTAAGGCATAGGCGCAATCGGTAGGAATGACGGCTAAACCGCCGCCGCGAATAATCTCAGCCGCTTGTTTGATTAAACGTTGCTGGGGATTTTCTGGGTGTATTTGAAAAAACTGACTCACACTCTAACCTCTAAAAAATTAAGACCATGAAGCCCATACTGGCGTCACGTCCTTCGGAAATGCAGGCATTACCCCCAAATCCAAACCAAATCGATTAGGACCATGAAAATCACTTCCGCAAGAACCTAATAAATCCATTTCTCGTGCCAACGCCGACATTTGTCCGAGCTGATTGGCATCCATATTACCGTAAGCTACTTCTAAGCCTTGGCCGCCTGCATCTTTAAAATCCTGCAAACACGCTTTCAGTTTAGTACGCGTCATCTTGTATAAATGAGCATGGGCCATGACGGCCGTGCCGCCAGCCGCAACGATCCACTCAGTTACTTGGGCGAGTTCTGGCCAACTCGCTTTCACATCGCCCGGCTTGCCTGCCCCCAGATACTTGTTAAAGGCCGCTGCCATATTCGGTACCCAACCTTGATCAATCATGTATTGAGCAAAATGTGGCCGCCCAATAGCCTCGCCACCGGCATACTCGCGCACGGCATCTAGATCGAAGGTTTGCTTAATGCGCTTACCGACGCGTTCAGCAATCAACAGTGAGCGTGCTTCCCGCGCGGCGGTTTGTGCCGCTTCAGCTTCCCGCATCACGTCGGATTCTGGGTCGAAATTCAAACCAACAATATGCACTGTGATCCCACCCCAGACACATGACAGCTCTATGCCAGAAATCAATTGAATTCCAACTTCGGCCGCTTTTTCGCGCCCCAGACGGAACCCCTCGACAGTATCGTGGTCTGTAATCGCCAAGATCTTCACCCCGCGCTCAGCTGCCCGACTGACAACATCGGGGGCAGATAATTTGCCGTCTGAGGCGGTACTGTGGCAATGCAGATCAATTTCGGAGTTCACATGGACGCTCGTGGTGGGTTAATACATAATGCCCTTCATTGTAAATGCACAGAAGCCAACTAGCGAATGAAGTTACTAATCGATTTTTTGCCCATCGTCATCTTTTTCTTGGTCTACAAATTTGCCCCAGAAACAGTTGAACTCGTAACGCCGTTTATCGGTTCAGAAAATGCCGACATATTAGGATCTCTCGACCCCATTATTTTAGCCACTGCGGTGCTAATTCCCGCCACAATTATGCAAATTGCTTATACGGTGTACAAAACCGGACATGTTGAAAAAATGCAATTAGTAACCCTCGCATTGGTGATCGTGTTAGGTGGCTTGACCGTGGCGTTTAAAAATAAAGAATTTATCCAATGGAAGCCCACCATCGTTAACTGGTTATTTGCCGCGGCATTTTTGTTCAGCCAGTTGTTTACAGAAAAATCCATTCTCGAACGCATGATGGGCGGCAATATGTCGTTACCCCCCGAATTATGGGTACGTTTAAACTATGCATGGGTGCTCTTCTTCTTCTTCAGCGGAGCCGCCAATTTGTATGTAGCGGCCCATTTTTCCGAAGATACTTGGGTTAACTTTAAGTTATTCGGTTTGCTTGGCCTGACCATCCTGTTTATTGTAGGCCAGTCGCTGTTTTTGTACCGTTACATAAACCACGAGGACGAATAAGTATGTGGTATGCCATTATTAGCCAAGATGTCAGTAATAGCTTAGACAAGCGCCTTGCAGCTCGTCCTGCACATTTATTGCGCTTGCAAGAACTGACCGCAGAAGGTCGATTGCTGGTTGCCGGACCTCACCCAGCCATTGATAGCGAGAATCCTGGTGATGCAGGATTTACCGGTAGCTTAGTTATCGCCGAATTTGCCAGTTTGAACGATGCCCAAGAGTGGGCTGATGCAGATCCTTATGTAAGTGCTGGTGTATACGAACGGGTAGTCGTTAAGCCATTTAAGCGTGTACTTCCCTAAATTTTTACAACAACAATAAAGGTATCGATTGTGAAACGTGTCGTCCTGTTATTCGCTGGCCTATTGCTAGCTATCTCGGCCTCTGCCGTTGAGAAGCGCTATGTCTCCGACAAACTCTATATTCAACTGCGCTCGGGTCCTAGTCAGGAATACCGGATTCTAAAAGTGATTCAAAGTGGTGAGCACTTAATCGTATTAGAAGAAAACGAAACCGAAGGTTACACCAAGGTAAAAACCGACAAGGGGGTTGAAGGTTGGGTACTGACCCGCTTCCTTGAAAATGAGCCTATTGCGAAAGAGAAGCTGATTCTAGCCAATCGTGAACTAGAACAATTACGTGCAGAAAAATCTACGACGCAAAGTCAGAGTAGTGAATTGCAAGCCGAACTGGAAACAGTAAAGAGCGAACGTTCTACTTTAGCTCGCGACAACGCTAAATTAGAAAAAGAATTAGAGCGTATTATGAGCATCTCCGACAACGCATTGGCATTGGACGAGAAAACCAAAAAGCTCACGCTACGCAATCAAGAGCTGGAAATTCAAGTTGAAACCATGACTAATGAAAACGCTCAGTTGCGCGACGACAGCCGCCAGACCTTTTTACTCTATGGTGGCGGCTTAGTATTTATCGGCATCTTTGCCGGGCTGGTGTTACCTGGATTACGCGGCAAGCGCAATAACAGTGGCTGGAGCTGAGTTAGCTCTGGTCAGCACCGGCGTTATCTGTGATCTGTCTTTCAGGCAGATCGCAGTGACCCAAAGACATTTCCGCCGATATCGCGTCACGCAAACGTCGTTTTAAATCGGCCGCTTCTGGAAAGCCCTCATCTTTTCTTCGATCCCATAAGCAAATATCGTCTACCCACACCTGAAAGTCGCCCGACTCTCCCACTTCCATAAAAATACCCGCTAATTGGCCATTAAATGTACTAAATAGCTCTTGTGCGTACCAACCTGCACGTAAACCCCATTTACAGCCTTCACAAAAGCGTATTCTTACCGTAGGTTTAGACATTCAAATTATCTCTGGAGATTAACCATGCGTTTGATGATGACACTGTGCGCTCTACTGTTCAGTATTTCTAGCTTTGCGGCCGACAGCAAAGCTGCCGCCCCCGACGAGGTTGTTCTGGTCGGAATGAATACTAGCGTTGGTTATATTGAATTAGAACTGAATAAAACCAAAGCGCCGATCAGCGTTGCCAACTTTTTATCTTACGTGAACTCTGGTCATTATAACGGCACTGTGTTTCACCGCGTTATCAAAGACTTCATGGTACAAGGCGGCGGGTTTGGCGCTGACATGCGTCAAAAAGCCACACAACCGCCCATTAAAAACGAGGCTGATAATGGCTTAAAAAATAATCGTGGCACCATTGCTATGGCACGTACTGCATCTGTTGATAGCGCTACTAGCCAGTTTTTTATCAACGTAAAAGACAATACCTTTTTAAACAATGGCGTGCGTGATTTTGGTTATGCCGTATTCGGTAAAGTTGTGACTGGAATGGCCGTGGTGGATGCGATAGCAAACAGCCAGACCGGTGCTCGCGATGTACCGGTACAACCGATTATTCTGCACGATGTGCGTATTATCGACGATGCACCAAAAGCATCAGAGTAACCACCAAAGCAATAGCGGTAAGGTCACGAACGACAACAAGGTCGAAGTGACCACCAGCCCGGCAATAGCTTCGGGCTGGCGCTGGTAGCGCACGGCAAATAGGTAATTGAACACGGCTACGGGCATAGATGCCTGCAATAACACCACGCCCCGTACTGTCCCTTCTAGCTCCAATAACCATACCACCAACAGCCCTGCCAATAAGCCGCCAGCCACTCGACAAACGCTGTAGAACAAGGCTTTACGCCACGCTGTAATCTGTAGGCGCACCAACGACACACCAAGGGTAATGAGCATCAAAGGTATAGTCATTCCGCCAATCAGCACGATAGGATTCTGCAGTAATTCAGGTAAACGTACATCAAACCAAAGCAACAGCAGTGATAACGCGATGGCATATAGAATCGGCATTTTAAACAAGCCGCGCCACCCACCAGCTTGACTTCCGCCAGCGGCTAAAATACCCACAGGAAAGTGCGCTACAGACAGCATCATAAAGAAAGCTAAAGCTAGCGCCAGACCTTCGTCACCAAATGCGAATAGGCAAATGGGAAGGCCCATATTGCCCACGTTAGGAAAAACAAACGACGGAAAGTAAGTGCGAACATCATCGCCGCAGGCTTTGGGAATGAGCCAACCAGCCAACGACATCAGTGAGGCGATTAAAATACACGCCAGAGCGGTTTGATTGAACGCAACAAGGTCTATTTCAATACCACCTAGAACCGACAGCATTAAACATGGAGCACCCACATTCAGCACCAAGCGCGAGATAAAATCGGTGTCGAAATTCGTGCCCGAACGCGCCCACAATGCACCGATTAGAGCACATACCAGCACCGGAAATAGAACAGTTAGGATGTCCATCACAGCCCTAATCTCCCAAAAAGGCAGCTAAACAAGGCCGCGAGTGTACGTCAGCATCGACAGCACGGTAAACTATCGGTCTTGTTCTCTAACTCATAACGCCACTGGTGTCAGAAGAAACCCGAATGTCAGAAATAAGCAACGCTTCTGAAGCTAGCGTCAACACTGCAAACCTTGCCTTAAAATGGAGCGAAGCTGGATTACCCGTGTCGACCCAATTTAACGACCCTTATTTTTCGTTAAAAAATGGCTTAGCAGAAACTGACTATGTGTTTATCCAACACAACCAATTACGCGAACGCTGGGCGACATGGCAAGGTCCCTTTTGCGTTATCGAAACCGGTTTTGGCACGGGGCTGAATTTTTTAGCAACGTGGCGTGCTTTTCAACAAAGTAATAGACAGCGCAATCAACAAGAGTCAGCCGAAGAAAACGATCTTTGGCTGCACTTCACCAGTATCGAGAAATATCCGCTAAGCAAGGAACAACTAACCCAAGCATTGGCACTTTGGCCTGAACTTGCCGATCTTACGCAAACATTATTAGAGCAATATCCGCACTTAACCGCGGGTTTTCACCACCTACGCTGGCCCGAACAACGCATCAGTTTGACCTTGATTTTTGCCGACGTTCACGATGCCCTAAAAGAACTAACAGGCCCAGTCCACGCATGGTATTTGGATGGATTTTCACCTGCTAAAAACCCAGAAATGTGGACCGATGAATTGTATCAACAGATGCGTCACTTAAGCCGCAATCCACAACCAGGCAAGGAAGCGAGTGTCGCCACATTTACCGCCGCCAGCCAAGTTCGTCGAGGCCTACAAGGTGCCGGTTTTAAAGTACATAATCCCGAGGGTTTCGGCGGCAAACGTCATATGCTGGCAGGTGTTTATCATGCTCAGTGCGGACCGGAGCAACCGCCATACTTTCAACAAGAGCCATGGCTAATCGCCCCAAACCCGAGGGGGAGTCGAGAGGTCACTGTTATCGGTGCCGGACTTGCGGGCTGTCACAGCGCTCGCTCGCTGGCAGAGGCCGGTTTTAAGGTCACACTGATAGACGCTCTAGGCATTGCTCAATGCGCCTCAGGTAATCCACAAGGCGGCTTATACGTAAAACTGGCCGCCGATGACAAAGCCACTCATACCGACTTCTATCTAGAGGCTTACGAACTCGCCCTGTGCTCCGTGAAAGCACAATTAGGCGACGGCGATGAGCAAAATCTTGGCTGGCAATCTTGTGGGGTAATGCAGCTTGCAAGCAGCGAAAAAGAAGCCGCACGCCAAGCGCAATTTATCGCTATCCGCCAACCACCATCAGCTTTAATTGAAGTCCGCGATAGCGGTTTATTTTATCCGCAAGCAGGATGGGTGGCGCCCGCTCGGTTGTGCGAAGCCTTAGTGCAGCATCCCAACATTCGCTTTGAACAGGCTGAATTAACCAGTCTAAACCCCACTGGTCGAGATGATGCCCCATGGCAACTCTGCTTTGCCTCTGGCGAGCAAAGCTCAGCATCTACTGTAGTGATCGCCACCGCATGGCAAGCAAAAGAATTACTCACGGATGCTTATTTGCCGGTTAAGAATATTCGTGGCCAGTTAACGTATTTAGATGCCACATCAGCACCCGCTATGCCTCATGTACTGTGTGCTAACAGTTATATGGCTCCGCCAATTGCGGGGCAATTGTGTTTGGGCGCTACTTATAATTTGAATGATTCCAATACAGAACTGCGCGACAGTGATCATCAAACCAATCTTGATCATCTCAAAGAATTTGGTGATGAGTGGCAGTTGATGGCAACACATAACAAGATTGTCGGTGGCCGTGTCGGCTTTCGCTGCACCACTCCCGATTACTTACCTATGGTTGGCCCTCTTGCGGACACTCGCCCTTTTGCCAAAGCATTTAAGCAGTTAAGTAAAAACAGCAAGCAAATACCGCAGGTCGAAGCACCGTTAATCCCCGGACTTTTCGTGAATATTGGTCATGGTTCACGCGGACTGGTATCGGCACCCTTATGCGCAGAAATACTGACTGACCTTATAACCAGTCGCAGCTCTTGCGTCAGTCGCACAATTTTAGACGCCGTATTACCAGTGCGTTTTTTGGTACGCGATATCGCGCGGAGAAAAGTGCCAAACGATCATTACGACTAGCCTGACGGGTATTAAAGCCTATGGTTGCCAGCCAAACTGGCGCAGGGTTGCTGTAAGTTGAATATGACAAGTCTGCTGCACAGGATCATAAAGCAAGGTAGCTTCACCACGGCGCAGCTGCTCAATTACTTGGGCTATTTTATCCTGCAAAGAATATTCAACATCGCCGTAGTCAGTGCCCTCTCGGGTGACAAAATCTTCGGCGATAGCATCAAGTGTGGCCTTATCAAGACGTTCGTAAGGAATCGCAATTACGCCTTCATCAGGCGCATCATCAATTTGCAAAAGAAGCCTCACGTTCCCATTCGCAGCTCATGCGAAGTTCGCCATCGGATGGTAAGTGGCCTTCATCAGCTTGCCAGCTAAAGGTGTGTTTACCCGACAATTCAGTTTCAAGATGCACTGTAGCAGACACCCAATACATACTTTTTAGCAAGGCTTCAAACTGGCGCAACCAGTTTTCCCACTCGTACTCTACAGCGCGGTAAGATGCGGCAAAATGCATTAACTGAGTTTGATAAGTGCCACTGAAAACATCTTCACCGGGCATAGAAAACATCTCGCGCTTCAATAGCGACCAATCTTCATCCAGACCTAACGGTAATGCTTGAATAGCAGCCCAATTAACACGGCGCTCGCGACGAGAACCAAAAGGATCAGCTGCCGGAATATGGCGTATGACTCCGTACACAATGGATTCTTGATCAAATTGAGACACGTATGCTCCTCTTAATGCTTTGCTTACTGGTCGCACCCAGCACTTGTTATGACATTGATAATAACGGAAATCCACCCAAACAAAAACGGCACCGAAGCGCCGTTTTTGTTAGTTTTCAATGATTTGGCCAATACTTACTAATTCAGCACCGGCAAACCATACACACGAAGGGTTACTTACCCAACACATCAACAATGCGTTGCTTCACATAACTACCCGGCGCATCTTCAATGGCAGCCACTGGACCTTTACCAGGAACGCGAGGTTCAACGGCTTCGGTGCCACCTTGAGTTTGAATCCACTCTTGCCAATCAACCCACCAAGAACCCGAATGACTTTCGGCTGCTTTAAACCAATCGTCCGCTTGTTCTGGTAACGCGCCAGCGTCATTGGTCCAATAACCATACTTATTGGCAGCTGGAGGATTGATAACACCGGCGATGTGACCTGAGCCACCAAGCACAAAGCGTGGCTTACCACCGATGGCTTGCGCACCCTTGTAGGTCGCCTGCCATAAGGCAATATGATCCTGAGAGGCCGACAAGAAATACGTTGGTATCTTAACTGCCGACAAATCAATCTTCACGCCATCAAGTTCTAACGCATTCTTTTCGACCAAGCGATTATTCAAATACATATTACGCAGGTAATACGAATGCATAGTCGCTGGTAGGTTCGTGCTGTCAGAGTTCCAATACAACAAATCAAATGCCGCGGGACGCTGACCTTTCAAATAGTTATTAATAAAGAACGACCAGAACAGATCATTCTCACGTAATAAGTTAAAGCTAAAAGCCATTTGACGACCGTCATAATAGCCAAGCATATTCATTTGCTTTTCAATGCCCGCTATCGCGGTTTCATTAATGAACACGCCGATTTCACCCGGCTGACTAAAATCAATCAAAGTAGCTAAGAAGGTAGCCGACTTAATCGGTTCACGACGTTTCTTCTTAAGGTAGGCAAGAGTCGCCGACAGTAAAGTACCACCTAGGCAATACCCGATAGCATTAAATTCTTTTTCGCCCGTAATGGTTTCAATAACATCCAAAGCCTCTACTGGGCCTTCCAGCATGTAATTGTCGAAGCCCTTATTACGTAACGACGGCCCTGGGTTCACCCAAGAAATTACAAATACTGTGTGGCCTTGATCAACCAACCATTTAATCAAGGAGTTATCAGCACGCAAATCCATGATGTAATATTTGTTGATAAAAGGTGGGATGACTAACAGTGGACGTTTAAATACCGTCTTAGTCGTTGGTTCATATTGAATCAACTGCATCATGTCATTTTGGTGGATGACTTTACCCGGTGTTGTAGCAACGTTACGACCCACTTGGAAAGCCGACGTATCGGTCATGGTCACGTTCAGAGAGCCTTGAGCGCTGGCTTCTAAATCTTCCGTTAATTGCTCAATGCCTGCTACTAAATTAGCGCCACCGGTTTCCAATGTTTTGTTAATAACATCAGGGTTAAGACCGGCGAAATTAGAGGGGGCTAATGCGTTCACGTATTGACGCATCAAATATTCTACTTTTTTACGAGAATGGTCACTAATACCGTCAGTATCTTTAACCATTTTCATGAGGCCATTCCCCTGCAATAAATATAATTGCTTGATGTAATCGAATAAGGGATTTTCTGACCACTGCTCACTAGCAAAACGTTTATCACCTTTTTCGGGTTCAACAACCGGACCTACGTCCTTACCCAAAAATCGCAATACTGTATGCTGATAAAGCTCCTGCTGCTTTTTCAATACTTCCATTTGATCCGCAACAATCTTACCTGGATGAGCCATCATGGCTTCTCCTAGTTCGCGGAACGCTTCGCTGAAATCGTTTAGAACACACGCAGCTGGATCATCTGCAGTCGTTGGCTGGTTTATTAATTTCTCCCAAAGCTTACTGCCTTGCTCTGTTGCCTTAGCTGTCATTTCTAAAATATCACCGACAGCCGTTTCTAACTTATCCGCTGAAACACTCATACGCCACCCATTGTCCTTCACCTTGAGGAAGTCTCAAGTAATTCAAAAACCGTCCATTAAAAAAGGCCACCCATTGGTGGCCTTAACGACTAGCGCTAATTAAGCCGCTGTCTTAGCTTTAGGTGCTGGCTTTGCAGCAGTAGAAGCCGTCGTCGCTGCAGTGCTACGAACTTCTTCCATAATACCTTCGATCTGAGTTTTGAATTCCATCGCCATGTCAGACATAGCTTTCGCATCTTCCATGATTTTCTTGTTTAAAGAAGTAGCAGTTTCTGCTTGTGCAGAAGTGTAGCTGCGCATAGTGTCAGCATCTTTAATTTCAGCGGCGCTTTTCAACTGAGAAAGACCCATTTCCGCGTAACTCTTAATTGCACTGATTTGAAATTCAGTCAATTTTTCCATGTTATCAACAAACAAACTGTTGAATTTAGCCATAGGTGAGTACATGGTTTTGGCTTGTTCAGCGAAAGCATTCAGAATGTTCTCTTGCATGGTATTGCTCCTTCAATGGTTTAGTCGAAATGTGTTCATTCATACTACGTAAAGTTATCTTACACCTGCATGACGGTTACCAGATAAATTAGCAATTTCATCAGAAAAATCACGCGAAAGCAGTAATCGTTCTGAGCAAAGGTTACATTGCTAAGCTTCACTGACCGGCTTTGTCTTAAGACTGGCCTTTACCGTCACTTTTACCAGACATCATGGCAAACATCATGCGCTGAAATTCAGACATGGCGTTCACCCCACCGTTCAGCAATGGCTGATAAAGGCTCATTGGATCATAGCCTTCTTCACCAGAATTCATTTTTTCCATCATTTTGGCAAACAGCTCTTGCTGAAACTCCTGAACATCCGGTAGACCCATCACGCGGCGAAGTTCTTCCGGTGTCATATCAAAAGTGACATTAATTTGCATCAAGTGTTCCCTCTAATTCTAAAATCTTATCTATCGAGTGTTACATTCATGCTGCGAATCACGCAGTCCCCACCAAGCAATGAACAGCGCAACGGATGCGACTAATGCGGCCAACATAAATACCCCGGTCCCACCAAGAGGCTGCCACAACAAACCACTTAGCATTGCTCCTATGGCACCACCCAAACCAAATCCCACACTAGAATACAGAGCTTGTCCGCGGGCTTGCATCGAAGCCGGGAAAAACATCTGTATGTAACGCATCGATACGGCATGCATTACCGCAAAACTGAACGCGTGTAAGGTTTGACCCGCAACTAACACCCAAACATTATTAACTGCCCAAGCAACAAGACACCAGCGTACTCCTGTCAGGGCCAAACTGACAAGAAACCACTGCTGCCAAGTCAACAATTTCATCATTCGACCAAATTGCCAAAACAGAACAACTTCGGCGCATACACCTATAGACCATAAAAGTCCGATCTGCGAATTTGAATAACCGTTTTCTTCTAAGAAAATACTGAAGAATGTGTAATAAGGCCCATGCGCTATTTGCAATAGAATGGTAACAAGAATAAAGGCGATCACCTTGCGCTGCCGCAAGAAACTCAACATATTACCCGCTGCTAACGTGGCTTTATGACGCACCGTCGCTGACTTTAATAACCAGCTGTTAAGTACGATGGCAGCCATTAGTAACAGCATGAATATTGGCAACGCCTTGATAGTGACATCGTCGAATAACCGTCCTAACAACATCACAGCTGCGATAAAACCAATTGAGCCCCATGCTCGAATTCGGCTGTATTCGTCTAGTTTATTGCCTAATGCTTGCATGGTAATTGTTTCGTACTGCGGTAACATCGCCGCCCAAAAAAATCCGTACAACACCATAATGCAGGCAACGCCAATAAAACTATCCACTAGGAATATTCCGCCAAAGCAGAACAAAGTTAGCAGTCCAGCAACTCGAACCATTCTTAAAGGGGCACTGATATTTCGGCCCCAATAGGCCCACAAGTTTGGCGCTAAAATACGCACCGTACCAAACAAGGCCATCAACGAACCGATTTCCTGCGGCGTAAAACTGAGCTCGGTTAAATACAAGCCCCAGTAAGGCGCAATGCAGCCAAGCAAGGCAAAGTACAAGCCATAAAATAGCGACAAGCGAGTCGTTGGTGCGGCAGTTGAATTCATCGTCATAACAAGTGCTTGTAGTGGCTTTACGAAAACGAAGAGAAGAAAACTAACCCTAAGAATAAGAACGCGATGATACGGTTTAATAGATGCAAAAAAAGCGGCCTCAGCCGCTTTATTTCAATCACCGTACATTACTCGGGCGCTTGGCCAGCAATAACAGGTGTCAAACAATTCACATCGGCATTCTGTCCACGATGACGTAATAGATGATCGACAATCACTATGGCCATCATAGCTTCAGCGATGGGTGTCGCACGAATCCCCACACAAGGATCATGACGACCTTTAGTAATGACTTCGATTTCATTTCCATCGCTATCAATTGAACGACCAGGAATCACTAAGCTCGACGTCGGCTTTAACGCAATATGAGCAATGATATCTTGGCCGGTACTGATACCACCCAAAACGCCGCCAGCATGATTGCTTAAAAACCCAGCCGCAGTCATCTCATCGCGGTGCTCTGTGCCTTTTTGCGCAACAACATCAAAGCCATCGCCAATTTCAACACCTTTAACGGCATTAATACTCATCAGTGCATGAGCAAGTTCGGCATCAAGACGATCAAAAATAGGTTCGCCTAATCCAGGCATCACACCACTCGCCACTACACTGATACGAGCGCCAACCGAGTTACCTTCTTCACGTAAGGCAATCATGTAGTCTTCCATTTCTGTGATCTTGGTTGGATCAGGGCAGAAGAATGGATTCTCATTGACTTGTTCCCAATCGAAGTGAGCATAGTCAATTTTTACAGGACCAAGTTGAGACAAATAGCCACGAATTTGAATGCCCTTCTCTGCCAATACTTTTTTAGCAATAGCACCGGCAGCAACACGCATCGCCGTCTCACGCGCCGAAGAACGACCACCACCACGATAATCGCGAAAGCCGTACTTCTGCGTGTAAGCATAATCCGCATGTGCTGGGCGGAAAGTCTTGGCAATATTGGAATAGTCTTTAGAACGCTGATCGGTATTTTCGATCAATAGACCAATCGGCGTACCCGTGGTTTTGCCCTCAAATACACCCGATAGAATTTTAACCTGATCAGGCTCTCGACGCTGCGTGGTATAACGCGATGTACCAGGCTTACGACGATCCAAATCCGCTTGTAAATCCTCTTCTGTTAGAGGAATTCCTGGCGGGCAGCCATCAACAATGGCGCCCAATGCTAAACCATGGCTTTCACCGAAGGTTGTAACGGTGAAGCTTTTTCCAAGGGTATTTCCAGACATAAAATTCTCGTCTCTGAATTCTTATTACTGAGTAAGGGCGCTTTCAGCTAATCGTTCTAAGTCGCGGGCATGTAAGACACACACACCATGACCACCACGTTTAAATTCGGGCCAGCTAAATGGTAATTCAGGATACGCTGCGCGTAACGCTGGCCAACTGTTGCCGACCTCAAGCACGAATATGCCGTCATCAGTCAGGTATTCTCTGGCTTGAGCGAGCATGATACGAACTAAGTCTAAACCATCTTGGCCCGCGGCCAACGCCAATTCTGGCTCATGTAAAAACTCTTCTGGCAAACATGCCATGTCGTCTTCATCCACATACGGCGGATTGGATACTATGATGTCATAACGACCCGATGCCGAGGCGAATAAGTCGGAGTGCAAAGCAATTACTCGATCTTCAACTTGATGATTATGAATGTTCTCCTCTGCCACTTCTAAGGCATCAAAAGAGATATCCAACAATTCGACTTCCGCTTCTGGATAGGTCAACGCGCAAGCAATACCAATACAACCAGAGCCAGTGCACAAATCGAGTATGCGCGTTGGGTCTTGGTTGGCCTGCCAGTAGTCAGCAAAACGCTCTTCGATCAGCTCAGCAATGGGAGAGCGCGGAATCAGCACCCGCTCATCAACGCTGTAAGGCTGACCACAAAACCAAGCAATACCTGTGATATAAGGTGTTGGAACGTGATTTTCGATGCGCGCTTCCAATACGTTGATAACCGCTTCGCGCTCGCAACGAGTCAATCTAGAGTGGCGCCATTCCTCCGCTAAATTCCATGGCAAGCTCAACGCATGCGTTACTAACTGCAATGCATCATCCCATGGATTGTCGGTGCCATGACCGTAAAATAGCTGCGCTTCTGACATGCGACTAACCGCCCATCGAATCATATCCTGTACGGTACGCAACTCATCGATCGCTTGGGACGCATGTTGCTGAAAGTTCATATCGGTATGACTCATGGAGTGATGCTATTCGCTGGCAGTGTAAAGCCTGTTAGTTTACCGAATTCAGGCGCTAGCGGCCATCCCTAGGCTATTGTGGCTCAGTTTAAGCGCTCACCATACAGGCTACTATGTCCCATTTCGTAGGCATCAAGTGCTTCGCTAGCAATACGATAGCCGATACGTATCATCTCTTCCGCTCGGTAAAATTCATACATTTGACAGCAGGAGGTAGGAATTTTAATCATTAGATCCGGTGGATAGCCCGCCGTTTTAAATTTCGTCAGCGACGACTGCATGACTTCAAACATCTGGTTGAGGATCTCTATCTTGCCTAAATTCTCATCGGCTTGTTCACGGGCGCCCTTCGAATACTTGCCCAACCAATGACTGGCTTTATCTAGCACCACATTAAACCAATCCTCCTTCTCACTTTGTACCTTAGAGAGAGTATTCATCAAATCGTGCGGCATCGGCACATCGGTATTCAAATCAACCGCGATAATGTGATCCGCATGAGCAGAAACGCAGGGCGTAATTGGCAGCGGATTCAACACGCCACCATCTACCAACATACGTCCATTCAAAAGCACCGGACTCATCACCGTCGGAATGGCTGACGAAGCTCGTACCGCATCACGCAACAGGCCACGCTGAAACCAAATCTCTTTTTTATCACGCAAATCGGTTGCCACCGCCGTGAACGGGATATCTAAATCTTCGATAAGGCAGCCATCGAGCATCTCGCTAAGCACACCAAACACTTTATCGCCGCGAATGGCACCGCTCGACAGTAAACTAAAATCCACCAAGCGAAGCACATCCAAATAGCCTAATCCACAAGCCCATTCTCGATACTGATCGAGTTTACCCGCACAATAAAAGCCGCCAACAATCGACCCCATTGAGCAACCAGACACACTCACAATTTCATATCCGCGCTCTACCAAAGCGTCAATTACGCCGATATGAGCATTACCACGAGCACCACCACTACCAAGCGCAAGAGCAACACGTTTTTTCACAATTACCTCCTAGGCCAAAATACAAAGCGTAGCGCTGGAGCCAAATCATTATTTGGCGTCAATGTTAATGCTCCCTGAGCATATATTTGGACGGGATTATTGGGGCTAGAGACACGCTGGCGCAGTGACTCCGCCAAGCGTTCAGAACAGCTCAAATTGTCTTTCATATGAGGAGCACTGTAACAATGAACAACCAAGTTAAGGCGGCTTTTAAGCGCTGGATTTAAGTTGGCTAAAATATCGAGTAACTCACGACTCGCATTCTCATCAAGCTGATCTTTATTCGTTTTAAAGCCAGATAACCAACCAGCACTGTGAGTTAGCTCATCATTTATTTTGGCCGTTAACGATTGTCGATCTGATACAGCGTCAGCAGTGATCATTTCATCAACATTGATCATGGTCTGACGCGATCCGCGACGAGCAATATACACAGCAGTAACTTTTTGCTTTCCGTCTTCAAGATCACTTAACGTCGCAATATAGGCCTGATCTTTATCGCGGGTCACGAGACGCGGATTATCAAAGACTTCATTTGCCCAAAACGCACTACTCCCGCAATCTAGTCCCACGCATTCGTATAGCACGCGCTCATCGCCATTAAATTGCTCGCGATAAAATGAAAACAACTCATCAATACTAAGATCATCCTGTAAACGCCAAACAGTTCGATTTAGCGTACCTGACAAGCGCCGTTCATCTTCGCCGAATGTCGTTGCTTGCTCCGTCTTTAATCCGGATAAAACCAACCGATAACGAGTAACGTCCTTATCGAAAGAGTCGATTTGCTTCGATACCGGAAACGGCGTGACGGCCTGACAAGCTAAGCTAATGCCACCTAGCAGCATGAAGGCGAATGGTATTACCACACGGCGAAACAACATGAATTCTATTTCCTATTGCAAAACATGACTTTAACACGCATACGCAGTACAAACGACGGTTCAAATCTGACCAAACAGCCTAACTGCTGTTACACTTCGATCCAACGAAATTTTTGAGCTTTTTACCACCATGATTTTGCCTGTACTTGGCCGATTGACGGCACTTGTCTCCCTCTTTGCACTCTCCGCCTGTTTACCACTACAATCCATCAACAATGAATCGGTTCCCCATTACAGCGATGATGAAAAAGCGCAAACACTTGCGACAGCCAATCAAATTTTTAATGATTTCTATCAGTTTGAAATTGACCAACATCCGGCCCTGCAAAGTCAGTTAGGCTTAGGCGATAGCGATCGTTGGGATGACCTAACGGCAACACAACGCGAGCTGCGCCAACAACGCTTGCGCGATATTCGTCAGCAACTCACGAGCTTGCCGGTTGCCGCTCTGCCTCCGACTCAGCGAGCGATTGCAGTTACCCTAAACGAAACACTAGAATTCCGGCTAGGCGCTAACACCAATGATGGTGCGCGTACTAGCTTGAGCAGCGCCGATAGCTGGCATTTGCATGCTCTTGACGTGTTGATTAACCACCATCCGGTAGCCGATATTGGTGATGCTCACGAATACATTCGGCGCTTAAAAGGTATCCCTTTACTATTCAGTAACTGGCAATTACAAATACAAGACGAAATCAGTGCAGGAAAACGCCCAACGGCCGCAACTCTGGCCGACGCCCAAACGGCTATTTCAGGCATACTCGCTGGAGCTCCATTCACCGCAGGCAGCGACTCACCTTTATGGCGCGATATTTCATTAAAAATCGAACATCTTCAGCTACACCCATCTAGCGCACGCATATTAAAAAACAAAGCAAAAGAAGCCTTACTGAATGATGTAAAACCAGCTTACGACCGCTTGCATTTATTTCTAGCAGGGTTACCTACGCGTGAAGATAATTCGCCATTATCAGATGAAGAGTACAATGAACGAGTCGCTTATTTTAGCGGTAGCGATGCAGCCCCGAGCGAAATACATCAGCGTGCACGTGATGCGATAGCGGCTTTACATTTGGCCATGCTACCTAGCAATGCCCTCAAGCCCAATGCCACATCTGAGGATATTAACACCGCCCTGAAAGCACTTTATCAGCGCATGCAAGCGGCCTCATATACCTTCCCAGCGAGCACCGCTGGACGTGAGGATTTGGTTAATTTTCAACGCCAACGCATTCGCTACATGGCAAAACAGGTTCCGCACTATTTTGCCGTGCTACCTCCGTATGCACTTGCCATTCAAGAAGTTTCGATGGAGCGTCAAGGGCTAGCGCCTTCAGCTTACTATTCAGCGCCTGCGTTTAATGATGAAACGCCCGGTATTTATTATTTAAATCCTACGGCACAACTTCATGTTCCACGAGAGAATCAACCGGCTGAGATTTTCGCACTGACGATTCCTGGGCGTCACATGCAAGAAGGTGCCGTACTCTCCGATCCCGACAACGCAGAGATCATGCGTCTAGTACCGCATCCGGCAATTACTGAAGGATGGTCTTTATATGCACAAAAATTTGCCATTGAAATGGGCGGATATTTCACCGCCGAAGAAAAGTTTGGTCAACAAGTGAGCGAACTCAGCCTTTTAGCTGCCGCAGCCGTCGACACGGGCATCTATCACCTCGGCTGGAGCGCCACAGATGCGCGCAAATTTATCGCGGCTAACACACCTTTAACCGAGACGCAGATGAGTACTTTATTGCAACATATAAATACCCATCCGGGCGTAGCAACAGCCGCTGTCATGGGTAATTGGGCATTAGAAAATTTGCGTAAAAAAGCTAAAAAACAATTAGGGGATGACTTTAATTTAAAAGAATTTCATAGCGCACTATTGAGTTTTGGGCCGGTAACACCGAGAGAGCTAGAACGGTTAATGAGCGACTGGGCAACGCAACGAAAGATGCGCGCTAGCCAAACATTATTAGCCAATGAAAAGGCCGCAGATACCACTGCGGCCCCAAGCCCAATTTTAAATAACAAACAGGCGCCAGCTGATTCAGAGATGACAGATCCTTCGACTAAGGCATCCGAGCCGTAATACCAATTTGCCAATAAGCGTCTTGCCCCGGTGTTGCGACAACCTCAACACCGGTATTATCGGTTGCACGTATGCGACGATTACGCAATTGACCTATTTCCCCGTTTAACCAAAAGCGTTCGCGCCAATGAAATTCCCCCCCGACACCCATACGCCAGTTGGTGTATTTAACATCGGAAACACTCGGTGTTGCGGTAGCCGCTGCGTCCAAAGTAACTTCTTCACGCCATACCCCACCCGCAGGACGAATCGATAAGTACGTTGAAACTTCGCGAGACCAACGGGTCTGAATTAACGTTTTAGGAAACCCCAATAACATTTCTGTTTGTGCCGTCGGCTTAGTGGCATAACCGACTAAAGGTCGCGGATTAAAATCGCCAAATTCACGATCAACTATGATGCCGTATTGCCAAAAATCGCTTTTAGACACATAGGTGCGGCCACTTAATTCCAAATTCACACCGATATTTTTACCTTCCAAGGCATTTAAATCGGTCATCAATCCCGGTTCTGCACGAATGTAGAACTCTTGGCCGCCACTACGCCGCTGACGATAACTAATCGGCATGGAGATCCAATAATATTCATTCTGCGCAGCGGTAGTACCCGACCAACGGAACTCTGTTAAATCTAAATTGAGTGCGGTAGATACATCTTCACTGCCATTTCTTTTGCGTTCTAGTGGAATGGTCAAACTCAATTCATTCGACGAAAATCGTGTTCCGGCGCCACTTTCAACACCGCCATTCACATCATTACGCCAATAAAGACCTTCAGCCTGAACCGCCGCCGAGATAATCGACAACAATAAAATACTACCTGTGCGCCACATACATAGCCTCATATACTTCTTGAACTCGGGCATAGCTGGTCAACACCCCGGTCAATAATTCCTGTTTGCGTACCAAATCCAACGCTGCCAATACCTGCAATACGCATTGATACCCTTCGAGCAGTTGTGCCGATGCACCGGCCTCTGCCAATAAATCAGTATAGTTGGCAATATAGTCGTACGCTTCTGCTTCGGCACGACGACGCAAGGCATCGGTCGGTGCATCCATGTTTTGCAACACTTCGCTTACGCTGGCTAACGCCATCGCACCATATTGATCACCCAAATCGCGCTCATGAATCATGCTGCGACGTAAGAAAGATAACGCCCAAATCACCGGGCAAGGCTGTGGTCTAGGGGTATTAAGATAACGAACAGGCATTAGACTCGGCGTTAAGCAGCGTGATAACACCTCTGAAAGTTCGGATGACGATTGCGTAGAAGCAGAGGACGATTGGTTCATGCGAATACCTCATTAAGTTCGCTATTAATGAGGTACAGCAATTACTAAGCCAGTCTATAAAGGTCTTTTAAAATCAATAAGTTAAGAATATTAGCGGCCAATCACGACCGCTTAGCGTCATCTTTTTGCCGCTCATTACCGCGACTACTACGAGTGATATGTTGACGCAAACTGCGAACACCAAGGTAAACAGCCCCTAAAACAAACGGCAGAGCGATCGCTTTGCCGGTTGTCTCTTCGATTGGAACGCCAAAATCATGCAAACCAGCAAACGCAATTCCTAGCAAGGCAAGTATGTAGTAGCCGATAGCGACAACCGACAAGCCTTCGACGGTTTGTTGTAAGCGCAACTGCAATTGACTACGACGATTCATTGACGACAGTAAATGTTGGTTCTGCTCTTGAATGGATAAATCCACCCGCGTACGCAACAAACTGGTAGTACGGTGAATACGTCGAGACAAGTCTTCTAAGCGATCGCGCACCGAATTACAGGTTTTTATGCCAGGTGTTAAACGACGCTCAAGGAATTCACGCAAGCTTTGGGTACCATCCACTGGGCTTTCTTTTAACTGCCGCAAACGGTCACGCACTAAATCGTGATAGGCCACCGCCGCAGAGAAGCGAAAGTTAGTATTCGAGCGATGACGTTCAACCTCTGCTGCGAGTTGCGACAACTCTTGCAGCAACATGCGTTCGTCTTTATCGACATCAATTTCTGAAATACTTTGATTCAGTGTCGCTAACGAGTCTTCAATACGAGTCAATTCAGAACCCATTTGCCGCGCAATCGGCAACGCCATTAACGACATCAAACGATAGGTTTCTAATTCACACAAACGCTGAATTAAGCGCCCAGCTTGATAACTGGTTAATGATTTACTGTAGGTAACAATACGACCAAAACCGTCACTGTGCAGCTTAAATGCCGTCCACACCTGGGCTTTGTCATCTGCAACCCACGCCCCCGAAACACGCTGCCCTTCAAACCAGCGACGAATCGACGTTTCATTAGGTTCTTCATGCAACACCGAGATATTAACCGCCACCACCAGTTCACCCGGTAACGCAGCCAACCAATCTTTAGGAATGAAACTCAACGCATCGGCATCAAATGGCAGTAAGTCATAACAAATGAAGGTGAAGTTGGCGAACTCCAAGTGGCGTTCCCAACGCAGTTCAAAACCACCGAAATCTTGGTACAAGCAGCTCGATTCTGGCGCCGGAGAAGGCACACTGAAGCGCCGACATAAATCGACTACGTGCTCGTACATCTCCTGACGATTATCGCTTAACTTAACGGTGAAATGTGCGACATGACAATCGCGATCAATAATCGGCGACGGTCGATTGTGCAGCTCTTCGTACAAGCTTGAACGCAACGGATGTACTCGCAATGACACGCTCGGTGCAGCAATTTCCGGAGAGGCGTTTTCTAGCTTTGACTCTTGCAGAGCATTCTTCATGAATCATCCTGACTAAATTAAATTGACTCGATTCTATGCACCCAAAATGCAATAACTAGCTTAGTGATCAAGGTTTCTCATTATTACTGAAACAAGCTATCTAACGAACGACCTGAATCATCAGTAATCGTGTTCTGCCAATCCTGTTGCCAAGCCACCCAGCGTTGTTTCAATGGATCGTTGCTCACACTACCACTGCCCTCTATCTGGCTCATTGCCTTTAAAGGCTCGTGCGCAAAAAACTCGGCCAATGTCAGCGAACGCGGATCCCGTAACCAAGTCCATTCTTGTTCATGCGAGATGGTAGCCCAACGTTGCTGTTGAAAGTCACTTAAGATTGCTGAAATTCGCTCAGCTCCAATGTCATCAAGGCGTTTGCGTAAGCGATCTTCAGTGAGCAAACCACCTTTTTGTTGGGCCTCATAAAGCGTGGCCGCTACGCGCAGACGCTCTAGTGCAGAATTACCATTTTTCTTCGCCGCGCGGTGATGACTTAAACTAAACGTCAATTCAGCCCCCAGCAGCAGTAACATCCACGACGCGTACATCCACAATAAAAACAAAGGCACCGCAGCAAACGCACCATAGATCAATTTATAAGAAGGAAACATTCCGAGTGTTTCGCTAAATAGAAATTTGGCTAACTCAAAAACAGTGGCAATGACCGTCGATGCGATGAATGCATGCAGCACAGGCACTTTGCAGTTAGGCACCACAATATAAAGCAAAGCAATAGCGATACTGCTAAGAGCCCAAGGCAGCAAATGAGCAATAAACTCAACGCTAGTGGCTAAATCGCCACCCCACAACGGCAAAGATGCAACAATCGAAGTGGTCGCAAAAGCAGCACCGAAAAAGAGCGGACCGAGACTCAATACCGCCCAATAACGGAAAAAGGTTTGAATCTTCGAGCGCGAAGTTTGTACATTCCAAATACGATTAAACTGGGTTTCAACTGTCTGCAACAGCATAAACGCCGTGATAAATAAGAATACCAAACCAACCCAAGTTAACTTGCGCGCCTGCTGACTGAACTGCTGTAAATATTCCGAAATGACCTCGCTGCCTTCAGGCATCACATACGCAAATAGCTGCGCATTCGCCTGTTCGCCCCAGCTTTGCAAAGCCGGTAAGGCACTCAAGATCGAATAACTTACGGTCAATACAGGTACTAACGCAAACAGCGTTGTATAAGTTAAGGCCGCAGCGTCACGGCGACGCTCCATGCTTTCAAAACGCGTCAGTGTGCTCCAAATAATCTGAGCAGTACGACGCCATTTCAGGTTTAGTCTGGGCTTCATGCGCATCCTTTTGAAAATGTAGTTACAATACCGGCATTGAAAATGTAATCGGGACAGCAGAAAGCATGAGCGAAATCACTATTTATCACAATCCTCGGTGTTCGAAATCGCGCCAGACCCTTGCCTTACTTGAAGAACAAGGTATCACGCCAGTGATAGTAGAGTACCTGAAAGACATTCCTTCCGCAGAGACCCTGCGCGATGTGCTCACCAAACTAGGCCTAACGCCGCGCCAACTGCTGCGCACTAAAGAAGACGACTACAAGGCATTAAACCTGTCTGACACTAGCCTAAGTGACGACGCCTTAATCGAAGCTATGTGCGCTCATCCAAAGCTGATTGAACGCCCTATCGTAATCAAAGGTAAGAACGCGCGCATTGGTCGTCCACCGCAACAGGTTTTGGAAATTTTATAATGTCTCAGCCTTATATATTGGTGCTGTATTACAGTCGCCATGGCAAAACGGCAGAAATGGCCAAGTACATGGCTCGCGGCATCGAAGCAGTAGGCTTTGAAGCGCGTCTTCGCACTGTCGCAGAAGTATCACCAACCAATGAAGCGAGCAGCCCAGCCGTACCGAGCGAAGGTGCGATATATTGCACTCTTGATGATGTAAAACACTGCGCTGGCCTACTATTGGGTAGCCCAACTCGCTTTGGCAATATGGCAGCGCCGCTCAAGTATTTTCTCGATAGCACCAGCAACCTCTGGTTAACCGGCGCGCTAATCGATAAACCAGCGGGAGTGTTCACCTCAACATCGTCATTGCATGGTGGCCAAGAAACGACCCTAATGAGCATGGTACTGCCGCTGCTGCATCACGGCATGGTGTTCGCAGGCATACCCTATAGCGAAGCGGGTTTAACCAATACCCAAACGGGTGGCACGCCTTATGGCGCGAGCCATCACAGCGGCCAGGATGGCAGCAATGAACTATCTGAGCACGAGATTGCACTTTGCAAAGCTCAAGGTAAGCGCATTGCAACCTTGGCCAAGCGCCTAGGAGCGGATGTATGAAATTAACCCGCGTCTATCAACTCATGCTGACAAGCTATTTAGGAACGCTCCTAGTGTTGTTAGCGTATACCTTTAGAAGCCCGCCACAAACCTTCGATTCCGCCACAGTGTTGTATGCAACCGGCACCTTGTATTGGGCTTTGCGCTCGCTACCGTTACTGCTATTTATTCCGGGTTTGCTAAAGAAATCTCACAAGGCGGCATCGTGGTTGGCGTATGTCATCATGCTGTATTTTGTCTTCGCGATTACGGTGTTGTTCACCCAAGGCACCGAGCTTTGGGGCTGGCTCCTAATCGCGCTGACACTCACCGTATTTGTCACTTCCATGCTGTTCACACGCTGGCAAAAAGCAGCGTTGCGTTTACAAGCTGAACAAAACTCGTAAAAGAGGAATAACGATGAAATTGACCGTTTATCTATCTGGCGAAATTCATACTGATTGGCGTGATGAGATCGCCCGCGGTATTGCCGAGAAAGATCTACAAGTAACCCTAACCTCGCCCAATACCGATCACGCTTCGAGCGATGATTGTGGCGATGAGATTTTAGGAGCGGAAGCGACACCATTCTGGAAAGATCACAAAGCCGCCAAGATTAACGCCTTACGCACCCGCAAGTTAATCAGCGATGCCGACATTGTAGTCGTGCGGTTTGGTGATAAGTACAAGCAATGGAATGCGGCGTTTGATGCAGGCTATGCAGCAGCTCTAGGGAAATCTTTAATTGTCCAACACGATCCAGCGCTAACGCATCCATTAAAGGAGGTCGATGCTGCGGCAATGGCAGTGTGCGAAACTCCGCAACAGATTGTAGAAATTTTGAGCTACATTAGCCGCAACTGAGTGGCATACTACTGCTGCACTCGGATTAGCTACGTATGCACTCGGCATAGTCGCACTGCCGAGTGCAGCAGTCAGCAATTAAGCTTCGTCTTCCCACTCGCCGTCGGTGTCGTCATCAGCAATCTCAGTACACACTGGCTCGCCACACTTAACACATGCGCCTTCAACAAAGATAACGCCATCTTGCTCGTATTCTTTTGGATCTTTCATGCCTAAGTCGGCTTCCATACAGGTGTTACACCATGTTTGGCTCAAAAAGGCTTCTTGATCTTCTTGCTCACGAGCATAGAAATCGCGTTCAACACGCTCCATAAATATCTCTCTTCTTTCTCATTGCTTAATATTAGTCACAAAAGACATGTTCTTGATAGGCGGTATTATATTCCAATCGCCAATACTATGCTGGATATATTCTACTCTTAGGGGAATGCTTTTAAATGGTGTTTCTTGATGAAGCTCAAAACACAAATTGTACTTGTAATCACAATCACGACGATACTAGCGATAGTCGTTACATCTGGTATTAGCCTAATTACAGGTACGTCTGTTGCAAAAGATAGTATGCTGAAACAGGTCAATGAACGCCTAGTTAGTCAGCGAGAACAAACCAAAGCTAGAATTCAAGATTACTTGGATAGCATTTCCAATCAAATAACCAGCGTCAGTCAAAATCCTCTGATTGTCGATATTCTACCGACCTTAAGTGAGGCATTTACAAATTATCAACCCGATATCAATACAACGACATCGAGCGCATTATCCAATTACTACCAAAACGAGTTTGATCGCCAGTTCCAATCTCTGAATCAAGGAGCCAATTCAAATCCAACGGATTTGTTGAATAAATTACCCAAAACTAGCCAAATATTGCAATTAGCCTACATTGCAGAAAATCCAAATCCATTAGGTCAAAAAGACTTAATGATAAGTAGCCCAAATCAAACTATATACGACAAAATTCACCAGTATGTTCATCCCTATCTGCACGATCTTCAAAGACGATTTGGCTACTACGATATATTTTTAGTTGAGCCCCAAAATGGCTACGTCGTGTACTCTGTTTTTAAAGAATTAGATTTCGCGACGTCTCTAAAGACTGGAGCTTATGCCGATTCGGGTCTCGGTCAGGCATTCAACAAAGCAATGGAAGCGACTAATGAAGAACCGAGCTTCATCGACTTCGCTCCGTACGTGCCCTCTTACAATGCACCAGCATCTTTTATTTCTAAGAAAATCATGGACGGCGAAGAAATAGTTGGCGTTCTAATATTTCAAATGCCTGTAGATGCTATCAACCAGATAATGACGAGTAATTTTAATTGGAAAGACGTCGGCTACGGACAAACCGGTGAAACCTACCTTGTTGGCCCAGACAAAAAATTTCGCAACCAAAGTCGAATGCTAGTAGAGAATAAAGACGCTTTTATTGAAGCTTTGAAGGCCGTTAAAACACCCGATAAAACGATCCGTGAAATTGCTATTCGAGATTCAAGTATTGGTATACAAACGGCCGATACACTGGCAGTTACTAAGGCATTAAATGGATCTAAGGGAACAGAAATCATTGATAGTCCGTTAGGGCAAGAGACTTTAACCTCGTATACGTTCATCGACTACTTGGGCACCCGCTGGGCACTGATTAACTAATTGAATGTAAATGAGGCGTTCGCTTCTATTGAAACAATGACTAACAGACTAATACTCGATATAGCCATTGGTACATTAATCATCTCCTCTCTCGCGATTGTTATAGGCGTTCTAATTTCTAAACGAATTACTGGCCCTATCTTAACATTTATTCAAAAAATTAAAGAAATAGCGGAAAAACGCGATCTATCCGCAAGATTCAGCCCCAAAGGTCAAGTTGAATTTATTAATCTAGGGCACGCAATGAACGACCTGATGCAGCAGCTCGAAGAGTTCATGGCGGATATGCAACACACATCAAATGAGCTCACCGCAAAATCCATGCAATTGAAGGACGCGACACAAACGACTGTCACCCAAGTCTATCAACAAAATGAAGAGGTTAATTCTGCTGCCACAGCAACCACGGAAGTGAGTGCCTCTGTTGCTGAAGTAGCTACTCACGCAGAGCACGCAGCAAATAGTATGCGAGATACCCGAATAAAGGTTCAAGCGAGTCATCACATGTCTGACAACGCAAGAACGACCATTCGAGCGCTACGCAAGAACATGCAACACTCAATCGAAAACATGACATTATTAGAACAAGAGAGCACTGGAATCGGAGCGGTATTAGATGTGATCCAAACGATAGCGGAACAGACGAATCTACTCGCACTGAACGCTGCGATTGAAGCCGCCCGAGCCGGTGAGCAAGGACGAGGATTCGCCGTTGTTGCCGATGAAGTAAGAACATTAGCGAGCCGTACTGCGCAAAGTACGGAAGAAATTCGTGCGAAAATTCACTCATTACAAAATCAAGTAAATAATGTGCGAAATTCAATTACAGATTCTGAACTAGGTACTCAAGATAGCCTCACGAAAGTCGAAGAAACCGCTCAGCACATGGACGAGGTCACAACCTTGGTCGATAACGTAGAAAACATGAGTACCCAAATCGCTACGGCTGCCGAAGAACAAAGTGCCGTTACTGCGGAAATTGATAAAAATATGACTCATCTGAAAGACCTATCAGATCATATTCTTGAAGCCGCAGGCGTCATACAAGGCAACGGCACAGATTTAGAAGTACTAGCAACAAACATCAGTACAAAATTGAACCAATTCCGATTTCGCAGCTAAATCTGATTTTGTTTTAAGCCGCAACACTCTGTCTTACCTCAATAACGGCGTTCTCAGCACTTTAAATAGTTGCGAACGTCGTTTATAACATCCTTCTGTTTATTGATATCCCACGCTCAATAACCGTACTTTTTTAAGGACTACTATGATCACGCTTCATCATTTAGAGAACTCACGTTCTCAACGTATACTCTGGTTGTTAGAAGAATTAGGCGTTGAGTACGAAATCAAACGCTATGAACGTGATCCTAAAACCAATCTAGCGCCGCCAAGCCTTAAAGCTATTCACCCATTAGGTAAATCACCCGTGATTACTGATAACGGCAAAACCATCGCAGAATCCGCGGTTATTATCGACTATCTAATTAATACCTATGGTAAAGACCGCTTTATGCCAGAAGTCGGCAGTGATGCGTACAACCAGTTACAATACTGGCTGCATTATGCCGAAGGATCATTAATGCCATTCTTGGTTATGGCGCTGATTTTTCAGAAAGTGAAATCTGCACCTATGCCATTCTTTGTTCGCCCTGTCGCTAAAGGCATTGCTAATCAGGTGTTAAAATCTTACGTCGATCCAAACGTTACCAATCACCTGCAATTTATTGAAAATCATTTGATTAAGAATACGTGGTTTGCAGGCGACGAGCTTAGCGGCGCAGATTTCCAAATGATTTTCCCACTCGAAGCAGCCATGAGCCGCTCAGAAGTGGCGAGTAAATTGCCGCACGTATTGGCATTTGTGGAAAAAGTTCACGCACTCAGTGCATACAAGGCAGCGCTAAAAAAAGGCGGTCCTTACGCTTACGCTTAATTATTAAAGAGATTAAATTGCATGTTTTATCGCTTGCTCGACCTGTTAAAAAAAGTACGTATCACCCAACTCATTTTGCCGGTGTTACTGCTGGCAGGTTGCGCGGCGGTAGACTGGAAGAACACCAATGTTGAATCTCTTTTCGGTAAAACGGTTATTACCGATCACCGTGCATTAGCCAATACAGATAATGCGACTTACTACACAGAACAAATCGAACCTATACTCGAAAACCGCTGTGTGGTTTGTCACTCTTGCTATGATGCTCCTTGCCAACTCAAACTATCCTCCGCAGAAGGGATAATGCGTGGCGCATCAAAAACTCCTATTTATAACGGCACACGCTTAATCGCTAGCGAGCCTACACGATTAGGTATCGACGCTGAGAATACAGAAGAATGGCGTAATAAAGGATTTTTTTCTGTATTGAACGAACGCTCACAAACGCCCGAGATCAATCTAACCAACTCTGTTATGTACCAAATGCTGGTATTAAAAAAGAACCAGCCACTACCCGCTGATACCCTATTAGACGACGATTTTAAATTACATTTAAATAGTGAGCGTCAATGCCCTACTCGTGGAGAGTTTAATGAATTCGCAGATGATCATCCGCTTTGGGGAATGCCCTACGCTCTACCAGGACTAAAAGACGAGGAATATAGCCTACTTACCGACTGGATAAAGCGCGGTGCGCCAATGGCTAGCCCCATAGAACTACCCCGTGCTGTGGAGCAGCGAGTGAGTCATTGGGAAGCCTACCTCAACAGTGACGACTTAAAACAGCAACTTGCTAGTCGTTATATGTACGAGCACTTATTTCTCGCGAGTCTGTATTTCTCTGAAGAGCCACTATTCAATGGTAGCGAACCCCAGCAACAGCCTGAGTATTTTTTCAAACTGGTACGCTCTTATTCAGCGCCAGGATTACCAATCCGCCCAGTTGCGACGCGTCGTCCATATGATGATCCAGGAGCTAAACGCATTTACTATCGTTTAAAACGCGATACCAGCACTGTAGTTGCTAAAACACTAATGCCCTATCGCCTGAACGAAGAGCGTATGGATTGGATGAAATCATTATTCAATACGCCCGACTACACGGTCGACGTACTTCCGGATTACGACCCAAAGACTGCGGCCAATCCCTTTATCGCCTTTCAGGCACTGCCAATCAATAGCCGTTATCGTTTCATGCTGGAGGAATCCGAATACATTATTAAAGGCTTTATCAAGGGACCAGTCTGTCGTGGCCAAGTAGCACTCAATGTTATTGATGATCATTTCTGGGCCTTTTTCGTCGATCCTGACGATTATGACGAAGAACAATATGGAAAGTTTTTAGCTGAACAAAGTAATAATCTACGTTTACCAGGTGAAGCGGAAAGTAATACCGGAATACTCGCCAACTGGCTGCGATATTCCAACCTACACAGTAAGTATCTCGATGCGAAGAATTCCATGTTGCTCGACCGTTTTCCTGAAGGTAAGCACCTGAATCTAGACTTAGTGTGGGATGGTGATGGCAACAATCCGAACGCTGCACTAACAATTACACGTCATTTCGACAGTGCTACTGTGGTGAAAGGCCTAGTTGGCCAGTATCCAAAAACAGCTTGGATTGTCGGTTATCCGTTACTTGAGCGTATTCACTACTTACTGGTCGCAGAATTCGATGTCTTTGGAAATGTAGGACATCAATTAATGACTCGTCTCTATATGGATTTTTTACGTATGGAAGGTGAAGCTAATTTCTTAACCATGCTGCCCCAAAACGAGCGCATTAAACTGACCAACTACTGGTATCGCGATGCTAGCAAGGATGTGAAAAAGCACTTAGTCGACAACGAAGCGCATGTGCTATCTGATCCAGATATTCGCTATTACAGTGATCAGCCAAAACTGGAACTACTGGAAATGCTACGTAATAAACTGGAGCCAGTTCTTTCGCATCAATACGACTTAGCCACAAAAGTCGCCCCTGAAATTCTAGCCGCATTAGAAAAAATCAATCGTATTCAAGGCCGAGCAGCAACCCTAATGCCTGAAATATCAATGATCATGATTGATGACTACAGTGGCTCGCAAAAGGTATATACCCTGCTGCGCAATAGCGCCCACAGTAATCTTACTGGGCTATTGTATGAGGATGAAAACCGCTTACCAGAGGAAGATTATTTGACGCTAGTACCGGGTGTAATGGGTAGTCACCCTGCAGCATTTTATCGTTTATCATCGTTCCGTTTGAACGACTTCGTTGACGCGATATCTAAGCTCGATGACGAAAGTGATTACTACCGCTTTGCTACGCGCTTCGCGGTGCGCAGAACCGATAGTGCATTCTGGACGCACAGCGACCAAATGCTTGCGTGGTACAAGAAAAACGACCCGTTAAATGCAGGCTTATTAGACTACAACCGCCTTGAGAATCGATAAATGAATGGCTTCGAAGATGTTGTTAAACAGTTTGTATTGCTGTGGTCTGTTATCGACCCCATTGGCACTATCCCAGTATTTTTGGCACTAGCCGCGGGTTATACCGATCCCACCCTACAGCGAAAACTAGCAATCAAAGCAACTTGGGTAGCAACGTTAGTATTGCTATTTTTCGTGATAGCGGGTGAATTTTTACTCGATGCGATGAGCATTCCTTTACCGGCATTCCAAGTGGCCGGTGGTATCGTTCTTTTCTTATTTGCAATGACCATGATGTTTGGCGATAGCAAACCAGAAGAAGAATTGAACATGATAAAAAAGGGAATGCACACAGCGGTATTCCCTCTCGCGATCCCATCAATTGCTTCTCCCGGTGCCATGATGGCAGCGGTACTGTTAACCGATAATCATCGTTTTTCTTGGATGCACCAATTGGTGACTACTATGATTATTCTATCCGTCTTAGCGATTACCTTAATCTTTATGCTACTTGGCTCTCGGATTCTGAAAATCATTGGCGAGGCTGGAGCCAGCGTTATAAGCCGTGTTATGGGCCTTATTCTCGCGTCGGTTGCCACCAATGCGGTACTGGCTGGAATCCAAGAATATTTCAAGAGTAGCTTGGGCTAAATATTGTCTCAGCGAAATAAACGATTAGCCCACACGGTTAGACCTGCGGCCACACTACCAAAGTGATCGCCGTCTAACACCGGAATATTACCTAGCTTTTGTTCAACCGCATGACGAATGGCAGGCGACTTAGCACTACCACCAGTAATGTATATTAGATCCGGTTGCGTACCTGCTTGATTGATTGCTTCGGACATTAAATTGGTCATTTTTTCTAGCGGCCAAGCAATTGCTTGCGCCAAGTCAGTACGGGTAAGGTGAATACCTAAGCCAGCTTCGATATAGGCTAAATCTAATTCGTACTCACTCACATCCGACAAAGCAATTTTGCTCTGCTCGGCACTCCGCACCAAATGGTGATTTTGCTTATCTTCACGCATTTTTATAAAGCGTTTGATTAATTCAGGCTGCGCACAATCGCGCTGCAGCTGATCCAGATATAAGGCTGTATCCAAACTATTAAAAGTAGCAAGCGCACCGACGTCATTAGTGCTCACTGCGTTCCAGAAAGTTTGCATTGGCATCGGCTTACCGGTTTTTAGCGGAGCCGTCATACCAAACAACGGCATTAACTGCTTACCAGCGATCTGAATATCTAAATCATTACCACCAATACGCTCACCACTATGACCGATAAAATCGTTGTCGCGAATATCCTTGTCACGATGATCAGGACCCATACGCACCATGGCACAGTCGGTGGTACCACCACCCACATCAACAACCAGCACGGTTTTATTGGTGGTTAAGCTCTGTTCAAAATTCAAACCCGCAGCAATAGGTTCAAATAAAAACTCAATCTGTTGAAAGCCGCTACGTTGCGCTGCTACGCGCAAAATATCTAACGCCTGTTGATTACTCTTTTCGGCATTCATTCCTTGAAAGTTAACGGGCTTACCAATCACGGTATGAGTAAGCTCTTGGCCTAAATCAGCTTCTGCTCGACACTTTACCGTCTGCATCATGGCCGTAACAATATCTTCAAAAAAGTGAATAAACTCAGGACGTAAACCGCTAGCGCCTAAAAAAGATTTAGGAGATTTAACAAAATAGCCTTCTTCCGGAAAAGAAAAATACTGTTCAAAGGCTTCTGAACCGACAAATAATATTTCTTCATCACCAGCAATATCATGTTCACGACGTACACGGCGAGCTTGCGCCAAAGGATTAACGCGTAAATCAATAAACTGCTGCTGTAATTCAGGCAATGAGATAGTGTTTGCGACCGCCTCGCAAATCAACTCTCGCTCCAAAGCATACAAGGCCGATGGCATAAAGGCTTTGCCTTGATCTAACGTCAACAAGCGCACTTCATGCTTTGAATTGATTACACCAACGGCACAGTTGGAAGTGCCGTAGTCAAAACCGCAAATCATTAAATTTTTCCTAGAATCTAACCAATAAACGCTTAACGACGCTTACGCCAATCGGTTATTTTAGAATGCACGCCACGAGTAAGCGCTGCGGAATAGTTTTCGAGAATATCAACACCCACTAAGATAAGCACGACCAATACGGCTAATTTAATGGCAACCACATGGCCTGCGACAGCAATACAGACACCGATCGCTGCAAGCGCCCAAATAGTAGCGGCTGATGTCACCCCCATGACCACACCGTCCTTCGATAGCATAACCCCAGCGCCCAAAAACCCAACCCCTGTGACCACCTGCCCTATGATACGGGTTGTGTCTGTTACTTCGTTATTGAGGGATTGTGATAGAGCAACAAAAGCATAAGTGCCCAAAACAATTAAAGACGACGTGCGAATGCCCACGGGCTTACCGCGAAGTTGACGTTCGAGACCAATAATCGTGCCGCACACTAGGGCAGAGAAAATGGCATACCAATCAAGTGGTGCAATACTTGTAATATCTGCAAACGTCATAGCAAAAAAAATTATTCCCAAAATAGTATTTAGAAATGAAAAACGGGCATCTATACCGATACCCGCCTTTTATTTCTTTTATTGTTACAGCTGTAATAAAGATTCGATTTCTTTATCACTAGGTACTTTAAAGCTAGAGTGTGATTTTACAATTTTTCCACTTGGATCAATCAGGTACTTGTAGAAATTCCATTTTGGCGCTGTATCTTGCTCGGCAACTTCTTTAAATAGAGGATGCGCATTAGAGCCTTTAACCGGCACAGTGGCGAGCATAGTAAAACTTACACCAAAATTCTTAAAGCACACATCAGCCGCTTCTGCTTCATCGTCGGCTTCTTGATTGAACGAATCCGACGATACGCCAATAACAACTAAACCTTTATCTTTGTACTTGTCGTTAATCTTCTGCAAATCGCCAAACTGATCAGTAAACCCACAATGGCTAGCGGTATTAACTAACAATACCGGGTGGCCATTGGTCACATCACACAGGTTCAGCATATTACTACTGTGCAGCTGTTTCATCGTGTGATGAAAAATCGCTGGACACGAATCAGGATACACGCCTTCATCGACCACCGCCGCGGTTTCTGTAGCAGCTTGCGCGCCACTGCACACAGCAAGCATTGCCAGCAAGGTTAGCTGCTTCATACCCCGTGAAATAAACTTAAATTTTACTGTACTTGTCATAGCGCTCTCCAAAACATACGTTGCAATACATTGATTACTCGTTAGTACGTTCTAACGGTGCGGTTAGATGCATTGGCCTGCAGCCAATGCCATTTACTCGGCCGCTTCTAACGCTGCCCGAATGTCCTCATCCAGCACCAGCGGATCAACTAAAACCGCCTCTTCTTTCAAATTGGGTAGTACTACCAGTAAGGTTTCGTCTTGATCTAAGCCCGGAGTCCAGCGCTCTAACCAAGTCGCTAGATCTATCATCTTTGGCTTGCAGTCAGCCCAATCGCCATTCGCCCAATCCAAGGTATAGTCTGGATGCGGCCATACAGGCAAGCAGTTCTCACCATCTTCGCCGGTAACGGTTACCCAACCTTCGTCATTCGCTAGACTCCAAATCTCACCCTCTTCTGCCACTTTGCGCACAAAAAGTTCGTAACGCTTATTGTCGGATAACGCCAAGGATGCTTGACGGTTTTTGCTAGATAATGAGTAAGTCATCTGAAGTTCCAATACAAAGGCTAAAGCAATTCATGTAAAGACCTAAGTGTAACGCTCTCAGCGCTGAAATGCTCGAAATCGAAGGATGAATTACTATCGCCATAACGGTGTCAGAGCATTTTGCCGTGTTATCATATGCAGCTCTCAAATTCGGCATCTTCATCATGGCATTACGTTTTTTCATTACCCACCAAATCGCTAAAGCGAGCAACGATCCGGCGGCGAAACTTAACTGTAGCGTGCTAGAAGGCAATGCCGACGAAGGTGCGCTAGCGCCGTATTATCAGCAAGCGGCTTCTCAGCTGAAAGGCATACTGATGCAACGCAGCGGCAAACGCTATGGCGTATTCTCCGACGAACAGCCGACGGTGCGCGGCCTCATCAAAGATTGGCAACGCGATGGCATGTCGTTCCAAAGCTTTTCCAAACGCCTAACCGAGCACTTAAGCTCGACTCTGGATAGCAGTGAATTTGAGATGGAAGGTTATCTTGCCTATTTTTACGAAACCTTAGCTGATCACGACAAGCTGTATGTATTTCACTTACGCCACAAAGAGAGTGTGAGCGTCGGTGCGGACATGAGCCTGACGGAAACGCGCTACATCGACTTCTCCAATACTGGTTTTGGCGTTTGTATTAACCTAACGGATTGGCAGCAAGATAGTGATAGCAAGTACATCACCTTCTCATTTGGGCGTGGTGATAAACCACTGCAAAATCATATGGCTGCAGGCATTGGTTTTACAGATACCCTCAACACCCAAGCCGAAACTGAAGAGTTTTTGTCGATAGTGGATCAATACAGCCAAACGCTGCCGGAAGAACAACGCTTTGAGTACAAGGCCAAAGTGGTAGATTACTGCATGGAGCATGATTTACGCGGTGAACCCGTTGTATTTGATGAGCTTGCTGATCATTTAGCCGCCGAAACCAAATCACATCCAGCGGAAGCATTTTCGCATTACATTATCGAGAAGAAAAAAGAAACGCGCCAACAACAGCGCAGTAATTCGGGCCTAAGCCCTGAGCAATTAGCCGCCCAAGGAGCGCCAATGATTGAAGTGGCTGAAGCGGTAAAAGCCGAGTTAATCCCAGATAGAAAACAATTACGTGGATTTATTCGTTACAGCGGTAAGAACAAAGATTTAAGCATTAGTTTTTCCGCTAACTTGATGGGCGAAGGCATTGAATTCGACGCACCCAATAAGCGTCTTATCGTTAACGCCATACCGGAGAGTCTGCTAAAGCAGCTTAAAGGCAAATCGAAATACGACGACGAAGGCTAGCGCCTGATTTAAATGCTCATTTCTATGCAGATGTCACCGTTGTAAACCAGTTGTTTAACACCTGTGTGATATCTGCTTCCAGTTCTTCATCATCACTTACCGCCAAATTCTGTACCTTTTTTAACACTTGCAGCGGCTCAGAATAATCAAGTTTGGTCACCTTATCGTCACCCAGCATAAGTTGCTGCTGTGCAGCATGGCCGCGATGAAACAAGGCATCCAACAAATGCGCCTGACGTGCAAGTAACAAGGTTATCGTTGGCTGATCAAGCCCAATGACATACTGCCCTCGATACCTTGCTAATAGTTGCTTACCAAACCGCTTACCGGTACTCCAGGACGAACCCAAAATGGCGCCGGCAAGCGTTGCCGTACCTAAACTCAAGCCAGCGAGCATGACGTCAACACCGACACCAATAGCAGCACCCGTTGCCGCAGCAGACGCGGTATCAATACCAAATTTTTTCAATGCCTCTGGGGCAAATAAATCCAGTGTCCAACGCCCGTCTTTAATTGGGACATTGGCGTATTGGATATCATCTGCAGAGAACTGCAGTAACTGTAAAATGCGCCCTAGCTGTTCTTTTTCTTTAACTCGCACCGTATTTTGTAGTCGAGCGGAGGCCTCAACCTCAGCATTTTTGTCTGCCGTAGTGGTATCTACAGTCACCTGAATTTTACTGACTGCCAGCATAAATTCGCTACTGCATTGAATACATGCGTGCCTTAATGCCAACCAATCTTCTTCGCGCTGCTGGATAAAGGTTTCTAGCAGCGCATAATAGGGCTCAAGTACGGTTTGGAACTTTCGATACAAGCGTTTTTCCGCATCAAAGCTAAATGCTACCGTGTCGAATTCGACCAAGGAATGGAAATTAAAATCGGCTAAGGTTTTACGCCATTCAGTTTTGTGATTTCCGCTCTTTTCAATAAAATTAAGCACTGGAATAATCGGCTTTGCAGCCATGCTCAAACACCGTAACTCAAAGAGGTATTTTTCCAATACGGGTTCGCGGCAATCAATCACATATAAAATAATATCGCTGATCAAAATTTGATTAAGTACCTTCAGCTCTTGATCAAATTCCTTTTTATTAGCAGAGTCTTTTACAAAGGTAAGCAGCGTATCACGCCCCGACAAATGTGCCGATGTAAGTGCTTGCAAACGCTCAGCCAGCGCTACGGAGTCTTCTAATCCGGGCGTATCACGCAATTCGAGAAAGGCTTTATCGCCTAGAAAAATCTGCGCCGACTCGACATGTCGTGTAGTACCAGCACGATTATCAATTTCACCAAAATCACAATTGCGCATGAGCGTACGCACTAGCGAGGTTTTACCCGTATTGGTGTGCCCAACAACGCTTAATATGATGGGTAACGAAATCTGCTTATTAGTCATGAGCGTCATCCGTACTTTGCAATAACACACAGTGTTGAGGCTGAATACTCAACATCTGCGCCTGCTCTTGCCATTGTGCATAAGTATTTTCACTAGCAATCCGCATTGCCCCATCCTCAATACACCCGAGCCAATATTTCTTACCTTTCGGCATCAGGCTCTGCAACAACCGCAATGTCCCACGGTCGGGTGGCTTATTAGCATTGACCAAAAACACCACGCTAACCACGCTATTTTTAATAAACGCCAATGCTTGGTCAGTTGTATCTTTATTAACCACATTAACCATTACTGGAGTAGTCAACTGAGATGAAACTCGGGTAACCAGTAAGTTAGGGAGTTCAACACCTAAGTACAGCGCTTCGCTAGGTAACGCTTGAAGACTTTGCTTCGTCTTCTGCAATGACTGATGAGGTTGCCCACGACTGTCGGCATCTAATATATGACCTTGGCCACTCAGCGGCTGCCATTCACGTTTAAGCGCAAGATAATAAGGATCTTGATAATTCAGAGAAAACCGACGCAATTGAACGGCGTCGAGTACGCGACACATAACCCATGCCGCTAGCCGAGGAAATAAACCGTAAAATAGCAAACATCCCAACAAAAAATAGGCCCATGAAGAACGCAAGGTTGAACTCATTTCATTTAGCCCTTGCTGACTGGCAACAACCTCATCAATCGAGGGAGTCGGCCAGTGAATAACATCCATAGGAAAGCTTAAATAGGCGGTTAACTGCTGGAATGCTGCTTGGTCTAATATGGTAGACCCCCAAATAAAATCGTATTGGCGCGTCATCAATACCAACAATAAGGCGATAAAACCGCCCGCTAAATAGCTTAACCAAACGCTGTGCACGACCCGCCCTATAAACCACTTGCCTTGGGGATTGGACAGTTGAATATGCAACCAAGTTTTGCTCGCATATTGCGAATAATGCTCCTTTGCCGCCAGTTTTATAGTCCAGTTCAAACACGGCATAAATATCGACACCAGCGGACTGCTTGCCGGTGTACGTAATACAAAAGTGAACAGCAACCAAAGCACAAACGACAACAGATTAAAGCCTAACAAAACCATCAACACCCAAAATACATTCAAAGTGCCAGCACCGCTAACGGCTTGAACAACAGCGAACATACCCGCTAGACCAGCCAGCAAACAACTACCCAACAATAAGGTTCGAAACCAATGCTGCGCTTGGTCAAGCGCACTCTCGAATTCAGGTTGTAACTTACTCTGTGAAACTCGCTGACGTAGAAATGCCTCAAAACTTGAGGCCGGCTGGGAACGTATGGTCAATACTTGACTCTGTTGCTCGATAGACCGTAACTGCTCAATCTCTATTTTCTCACGGTAATCCAGTGACACCCTTATCCACCCGCTGCGAACCAATGACTCGAAAGCTTAGCATTACGACTGGTTAATAAATAGCGGTTACGCCAAGCTCAGCCGTGCTGAGAATGACCAACGAACAAGTATAAAAAAACCCGCTTTCGCGGGTTTTTATTATTTGCTAATCAACAGCAAATTAATATTTCACTTAATATCAAGGAGCAACGGGGTTAATAACCACAGAAGCAGCACCATGCATAAAGTCACCATCGTGTGGCCACAAGAATGCAGTAAACGGCGTTAACGCTAATGGATTAATCACATAGTCGTTATTCACTACTTCGTAATTAACATCAAAGGCAACGGTCGTCGCATCGTTTGAAATCGCCTCGGTCCAGTTCGCAGCTGCATTGCAATCTGGCTCAGTGTCATTGCAGGTATTAATGTACAAAGTCGTTACCGCGGCGGTATTAATCGTCGCACCTAACGTATTGGTAATCACACCATCAATGTTTTGATCAAAACGATAGTACTGAAGCTGCTGGTTGCTGGCGTTGTAAAAGGTGTATTCGCTTTGATCCACCTGCCAAACATCATTCGGTTGCTCAGTCGTTTTCGTTGCCGTTTGCACACCAATACACTGCGCGATAGCCGACGTTTGCTCACCTGCCGTACCCAAATTGGTGTAATCCAAGTTGTAGGTGTAGGTTAATTCCGGAGCCGCGGAGAAATCAGTGCTGTCGCTGACTTTTACGCCTTCAATCGCTAAGGTTAAGTTCTCGCCTACTGGAGTGGTAATCGCACTGCCGTTCACGGTGAGTGTTTGGAAATCGCTGCTATACGCAACGGTGAAATTCGTATCGGTGGTGTAAGACACACCAGAAGAATCAGCCGCTGTCGTTTCACTTAGAGTGGCGGTATAACCATCAGCGGTAGCAGTTAACGTATACGCATCACGCCAGCCGCTCTCACAACGAGTAACAGTATAAATACCATCAGCATTGGCACTGATAGCGACTAGCTCGCGGCTAGTACTGGTAAAATTAAACGGGTTCATGCTGTCGGCATCGTTTGGTAGCGTTGAGTTTTCAGTCGCTATCAACATCCAGATGCCTTCTGGAGAGGTGGTGCTTAACGCAGAGTTCGCAGCCGGTAAGCCTGACAAATCAACTGGCGCTGGATCAACCGGATCTGGATCGACTGGATCCGTTGTTGGATCATCAGTACCGATTTCGTCGATAACCTCATCACCCCAATTACACGCCGTTAAACTCAGTGCCATTGCCATCGCAACCGCGCCATGCCCCAAAACTTTCGTGAGAGTTGTCATTGTTATAATCCTTTGCCAAAAAGTTACGCCGCCGCGAGGAATGCCTCATCAACGCAAACAGTCCTACATCCTACCAGTGATAAGAACCTAGCTTTGAGGTTAGGTTCGGACAGATATAGATAAACCAGGGAATAAGTTGGCCCAATGAAATAACAAGGGGTCATAATGTCGAATAATGGCAAAGAATGACCAAACGTATCCCCTTGGTTAATGGAGACTCATTGCAGCTCATCATTGATAAAGGCATCAAGAATCGCCATCAATTGCTCTTCGTCTGGCGATGGCGTTGCGATACTTGCTAACACGGTTAGCTTGGCCTGCGCCGCGGCTTTCACTAAACTCAATTCTGCGCTATCGAGATCGTGAATCAAGGCCTGCCACGTATCAATTTGCAGATCGGCAGTGTCATCTGGATTCAGGCCATCATCCGGCTCAATCGTAATATGGCAGAGTAAATCCATTAATAACGACGCAAGTTTACTCATGCCTTTTTTCCCGCATCTTCTGCAATACGCTTAACCACACGCGACGCAGCCACAAAGCCAAATGTACCGGTTACCATGGTGGCCGCACCAAAACCGCTGGCGCAATCTAAGCGTGTGCTGTCGCCATCAAAACGCTTGGTCTGACACACAGTGCCATCCGCCTGTGGATATTGCAGCTGTTCCGTCGAGAACACGCAAGGGATCGAATAATTACGTGATGGATTACGCGAAAAATTATATTCGCGGCGTAATAATGACCGTACTTTACGCGCTAACGGATCATTGAAGGTTTTATTTAAATCACCGATTTGAATTTGCGTAGGATCGGTTTGCCCACCTGCTGCACCGGTAGTGACAATACGAATTTTACGACGCTTACAAAAAGCGATCAGCGCCGCTTTATTCTTCACGCTGTCGATGCAATCCACTACATAGTCCATATCCGTGCTGATCATCTCTTCCAAATTTGCAGTTGTTACAAACGCCATACGCGCTTCAACTTGGCATTCAGGATTGATCAAACGAATACGCTCGGCCACAGCCTCGACCTTCAACTGCCCTACCGTGCCCTTCATCGCATGAATCTGACGGTTGGTGTTGGTCACACAGATATCATCCATATCGATCAAGGTGATGCGACCAATACCCGAACGCGCCAAAGCCTCCGCCGCCCAAGACCCTACGCCACCAATACCAATCACGCATACATGCGCAGCGTGCAAACGCTGCAAACCAGCGGTGCCATACAAGCGACCAATACCACCAAAACGATCGAGATAATCAGGTGTCACGCGGATTCCTATTGAGTTTGGGATGAAACAATAGGCTGATTATATAGACCAACGGCTTTCGGGGCATGGATTTATTAAGCAACACGAGTCTCTTGCGAGCGAATCACCTCTGCAGTAGCGGATCTAGCATAATGAGCATAAGAGTGTGTAAGAGCGGATCTTATCCGCGATTGGCGATGATGAGCAAAAACATTGCTCAAAATGCTAAAACCTGCAATATAGACGTTCGCTATAACGCAGATAAACCGAGAGGTAACGATGACCGATATTAAATTATCTACGGAAGAGAAAGATCGAGTGATCCACAAAGTAAAAAACTATTTCGAAGCCGAATTTCATCAAGATATCGGTGGATTTGAAGCTGAATTTTTAATCGACTTTTTCGCTAAAGAAATCGGAGCCTACTTTTACAACCAAGGCCTATCTGATGCACAGACGCTGTTTTCTGAAAAAGCCGACGAATTGAGCTATCTGATTCAAGAGCTAGAAAAACCAACAATGCGAATAAGTTGGGTGAATAATTCTGACCAAGATCACCTACCAAGTTCGTAACTCAGAACTAAAGCGTTGGTTGCGTCGCTCCTACAAAATACGTCGGCAACAGCATTTAAAAAGATACTCCTTCACAAATTCAGCAACTGTATCCGCGGCGATTGCTGCACTAACTCTCGATACAACCGATCTTGAACCTGTGGATTACGCAAATCTTCTAACGTTACTCGCGACAGAACTTGCATCAAAAGTTGGTTGATGCCGCCCCAATTACTGGCAAGCGAGCAGTTTTCGGTAATATCACAGTGATGGTCGTCAGTGCTGCATTCAGTCAGAGCTACTGGGCCTTCGAAGGCCTCTACAACATCTAGTACGCTGATCTGCAATGGCGAACGAGCTAGACGATAGCCTCCATGAGCACCGCGACGGGTAATCACTAGGCCGGCATCGGCCAGTGCTTTCATCACTTTGCGTACCGTTGCGGTAGCCAAACCAGTAGCAAGACCTATGTCGTCGGTCGATTGCTGCAACGAGGCCGACTGGGCAAGGTGGTTAAGTACCACGATCCCATAATCTGTCAGTTTGCTGATCTTCAGCATAATCCCACCTCTTTAACGCCTTATTTTGCTTGTATGAACCATCTGACAGGTCGATTTTGCGAGACTTTGAGAACAAATACCCCAGTAGATTGGTCAGAATTCATTCTCTTTGATAGAATCACCATAAATCAAATCATACCAAGTTGGTATTGATTGTGATACCCGAGTAAAATACTCCGATACAGCGTTGAGATTTGGTAGAATGTTGCGCATTAGAACGCACATCCAAAACAGCGCCACGAGCATGGTTCTTAGATCGTCTTTGCAAAACCCGCAGACACGCTAGGGGCATTCATGAGCCAGACACCCAAGAGAGATCGCCATGAGTAGTAACGCCGAAATCGAACGCCGCATGGGCGGGGAATACAAAGCCGGATTTATCAGTGACATTCAGTCAGAAACCCTAGCTGCGGGTCTGAGCGAAGATACTGTCCGTTTTATTTCGACCAAAAAAGGCGAGCCTGAGTGGTTGCTGGAATGGCGCTTAAAGGCGTATCACCAGTGGTTAGAGATGAAAGAGCCTGAATGGGCGCACGTTCATTTCCCTAAGATCGATTATCAGGAAGTGTCTTACTACTCCGCACCAAAGAGCATGGAAGACCGACCTAAGAGCTTGGATGAGATTGATCCTGAGCTATTAGCGGTTTACGACAAGCTCGGCATTCCTTTGCAAGAGCAAATGGCGCTGGCGGGGATTGCTGTCGATGCCGTATTCGATTCGGTATCGCTAGGTACAACGTTCAAAGCTAAATTAGAAGAAGCTGGCGTGATCTTTATGCCAATTTCAGAAGCCGTACATAAGCACCCAGAGCTGATTAAAAAATACATGGGCAGTGTAGTGCCACAACGCGACAACTATTTTGCAGCGTTAAATAGCGCGGTATTTAGCGATGGGTCGTTCGTATATATTCCTAAAGGTGTGCGCTGCCCAATGGAACTATCGACTTACTTCCGTATAAACGAAGCTAAAACGGGTCAGTTCGAACGTACTTTGATTATTGCCGATGAAGGTTCTTATGTGAGCTATCTAGAAGGCTGTACGGCACCCATGCGCGATGAAAATCAATTGCACGCCGCCGTGGTTGAATTGATTGTGCTAGACAATGCTGAAATCAAATACAGCACAGTACAAAACTGGTATCCAGGTGATGCCGAAGGTAAAGGCGGCATCTACAACTTCGTGACTAAACGTGCGGTTGCCCACACCAACGCCAAAGTCAGTTGGACTCAGGTAGAAACAGGATCTGCTGTTACATGGAAATACCCAAGCTGTGTATTAAAAGGCGATAACTCCATCGGTGAATTTTATTCGGTAGCGTTAACCAACAATTATCAGCAAGCCGATACGGGCACTAAGATGATTCACTTGGGTAAAAATACGCGCTCGACCATTATCTCGAAAGGTATTTCAGCGGGTAAAAGCTCTAACGCCTATCGCGGCTTAGTACGCATGAACCCAACAGCCGAAGGCGCTCGTAACTATACCCAATGTGACTCGCTATTAATTGGTGATAAATGTGGGGCACATACCTTCCCTTACATCGAGAGTAAGCACCCTTCTGCCATCATTGAGCATGAAGCGACGACCTCTACGGTAAGTGATGACCAACTATTTTTGTGTCAACAACGTGGTATCGACACTGAGAAAGCCGTTTCTATGATTGTTAATGGCTTTTGCAAGGAAGTGTTTAAAGAGTTGCCGATGGAGTTTGCCGTTGAAGCGGGCAAGCTGTTAGAGATATCGCTTGAAGGTTCGGTCGGTTAACGAAATACATCGTTGAACTGAATCCTGTTAGAGGTACTCAAGGAGCGAAACGAACCGGGCCGATGGCCAACACGCTAACTCTATGAGTCATAATTAAAATTTAATGCCTAGCTTAATCAACCAATACAACGAATTAAGTTAGGCCAAAGAAAACAAGGTAACAGCATGATCAGCATTAATAACTTGCACGCCCGCGTTGAAGAAAAAGACATCCTTAAAGGTTTATCACTGGATATTAAGCCGGGTGAAGTTCACGCAATCATGGGGCCTAACGGTGCCGGTAAAAGCACTCTTGGCAACGTACTAGCCGGTCGCCCGGGTTACGAAGTGACTAGCGGTACAGCGACGCTAAACGGTAAAGATATTTTTGCCATGGATACCGAAGAGCGCGCCCGCGAAGGTGTATTCCTAGCATTCCAATACCCTGTTGAAATCCCTGGGGTGTCGAATCTTGAATTCTTAAAAGCTTCGGTCGACGCGGTACGCGCGCACCAAGGCAAAAAAGCATTGGATTCTGTCCAGTTTTTAAAATTGGCACGAGAAAAATGCAAAGCCGTTAACTTAGATCAAGGCTTTTTAAAGCGTGGAGTTAACGAAGGTTTCTCTGGTGGCGAGAAAAAACGTAACGAATTAATGCAAATGATGATGCTAGAGCCAAGCCTGTGCATTCTTGATGAAACTGACTCAGGTTTAGATATCGACGCGCTGCAAGTGGTCGCAGAAGGCGTTAATGCCATGCGTGATGCTAACCGCAGTTTTATTGTCGTTACTCACTATCAGCGTTTATTGGATTACATCGTACCTGATTATGTTCACGTGTTGGCCAATGGCCGCATCGTAAAATCAGGTGGTAAAGAACTGGCCTTAGAGTTAGAAGAAAAAGGTTACGGCTGGTTAGAAACCGCAGACAACGGAGCCGCTTAACATGCCTGAGCAGTTTCAGAATCAGCAACTGGCGTTAGCCACTGCGCAAACACCATTAGCACTGTTGAGCACGCTGAATGAGCGTGGCCGCAGCGCATTTGCCCAAGCCAGTATGCCTAACCGTAAAACAGAAGCGTGGAAATATACATCGCTACATACCTTGCTAACCGGCGATTTCGCCTCTCAAGCAAAGTCCGCCGATTTTGATATGAATGCGATTCGTACCTTAGTGACGATTCCTAATATCGACGCTGATCGTTTGGTACTTGTTAACGGTCAATTGAGCATTGAACTATCCGACGAAGCTGCACTTAACCGCATCGTTCGTTTTGCCGATGCTAACGCAGATCAAAAAGATCAGATCGCTCAGTACTTAGGCCAAACTCTAAATGATAAAAGTGGACATGTATTTAACCAGCTCAACAATGCTGCGATTAGCGACGGCTACTTCGTTCTGGTTAACCGCAATGTACAAGCTGATACCCTATTGCAAATCAGCCACATTACGACGCAACAACAAAGCGCCTTCACCTTGAACGAGCGCTTATTGGTGGTGTTAGAGCAAGGTGCCAGTGCCAATATCATTGAACACTTCGGCTCGACTAACGAAACTCAAAATAGCTTCACGAATACAGTAACCGAAATCGTTGTCGGAGATAATGCGCGCCTGACGCATTACCGCTTACAGCTAATGCAAGAAGATGCACTGCATATTGGTAGCACGCACATTGATCTGCAACGCGATGCCAATTACAACGGTTTCTACCTTGGCTTAGGTACTCGTTTAACCCGTAATGATGTGGTGGTAAATCACAACATTGGTGGCTCGCACTGCGAAATGGCGGGTATTTATGTTCCGCAAAACCAGCAGTTGATCGACTTTCACACCTGCATCGAACACAAGGCGGCGCATTGCACTAGTAATGAAGTTTTCCGTGGGATTATGAATCACAAATCCAAAGCCGTATTTAACGGTCGTATTCATATTCATCCGGATGCGCAGAAAACCTTAGCCGAATTGAGTAATAAAAACTTATTACTCACGAATACGGCAGAGATTTACACCAAACCAGAATTAGAAATTTACGCCGACGATGTAAAATGTGCTCACGGCGCAACCGTTGCTCAATTGGACGAGAAGGCCAGTTTCTATTTACAGAGTCGTGGTATCAGTGCCAAAGATGCAGAAATCATGCTGAGCTTCGGTTTTATTAACGAATTACTATCGGCAACCACTCACGAAGGCGTGGGTGAATGGCTCTACCCTATTTTGTCTGAGCGCTTCGGTCGTAGCCCAGAATTAGCGAATGCATTAGCGGGAGAACATGCATGACCAATGCAGATATACTGCGGATTCGTGCCGACTTTCCAGCGTTAAACCAAGACGTTAATGGTAAGCCATTAGTGTATTTAGACAACGGTGCGACGACGCAAAAGCCCCAAGTCGTCATTGACGCGCTCGCACATTATTACGCGTACGATAACTCGAACGTGCATCGTGGTGCGCACACACTCAGCGACCGAGCGACTCAAGCATTTGAAGGGGCTCGTGTCACATTACAACAGTTTTTAAATGCAAAGAAATCTGAAGAAATTGTATGGACACGCGGTACAACCGAGTCTATCAATCTCGTGGCTTCCACTTGGGGTCGTCAGAATTTAACAGCAGGTGACGAAATTCTAGTCACCGGCATGGAGCACCACTCCAACATAGTGCCGTGGCAAATGCTGTGTGAGCAAACTGGTTCTAAATTGCGCCCAATTCCAGTAAAGGAAAATGGCGAACTTGATATGGACGCGTTCGCCACCATGTTGAGTGATAAGGTAAAGCTAGTATCTGTCGTGCATGTATCGAACGCACTTGGCACTATTAACCCAGTCGAAACCATTATTAAGATGGCACACGAAGTTGGTGCTAAAGTTTTAGTCGATGGTGCGCAGGCGGTATCGCATTGGAACGTCGATGTGCAGGCTTTAGGCGTCGATTTTTACGCATTTTCGGGTCATAAGTTATTTGGACCAACGGGTATCGGCGTGCTGTACGGCAAAGAAGATTTGCTTAATGCAATGCCCCCCTACCAAGGCGGCGGCGAGATGATTGCACACTGTTCATTTGAGAAAACGACGTACAATGTATTGCCGTATAAATTTGAAGCCGGTACGCCAAATATTGCCGGTGCGATTGGCTTAGCTGCGGCAATTGATTATTTAAACACGCTCGATCGCGTAGCATTAGCCAAGCACGAAGACTCGTTATTACTGAAAGCGAATGAACTAGCTGAGCAGCTCGGAGATATTCGTCGTATTGGTACTGCTGCAAAAAAAGCCAGTGTGTTTAGCTTTTTACTCGCTAATGCACATCCTGGGGATGTAGGCACCCTACTCGATCAACAAGGTATTGCCGTGCGCACGGGTCATCATTGTGCAATGCCATTGATGGATCAATATGCAATACCCGGCACAGTACGAGCGTCGTTCAGTTTTTATAATACATTAGACGATGTTGAACGCTTATTTGCTGGCCTTGAAAAAGCCAAAATGTTTTTACTGTAACGGATAGAAGGAAACACTATGAGTATCGAAACCTTTGATCCTAATGCTATGGCCGATGTCAGCATGACCGACACCGCCATCACGCATATTCGTAAACAATTAATTAAAAACGCTAATATGGCGGGCATTCGCTTAGGCGTTAAAAAGAGCGGTTGCTCTGGTTTTAAATACGATATTGAATTTGTTGAACAAGCAACTGATGGCGATCAAACCATTCAAGTAGCCGACGATGTTGCCTTGTTTGTGTCGGAAGAAGCACGGCCATACTTACGTGGTACTGTGATCGATTTCACCAAAGAAGGGTTAAACAGCACCATCAAATTCAATAACCCGAATGCAAAAGATTTGTGCGGATGTGGCGAGTCGTTTTCGGTTTAAACTTTTAAAATAGGCAGTATTAGTTCCTGTCTATTCACTAATCGCCCCTGCGGCTAAAACGATTTTGGAGAAGAATATGGAACGCCGCATGGTGGTCGCACAAGAAGCCTGTCCGGCTCGTCAGGTTCCTTCTGGCATACCCACGGTTATTCCCGCGGGCACCTTCGTAACTATTAACCAAGCCCTTGGTGGTAATTATACTGTCACCATGAATGGCAATATGGTTCGTGTTGATGGTACTGATGCCGCAGCGTTAGGTTTAGAAGCAGAAGAGATTGTGTTTGAAAATCACGATGATGGTATTGTTCGTGAAGAACAAATTCGCCAAGCCCTACGCACGATTTATGATCCTGAAATCCCAATCAACCTACTCGATCTTGGCCTTATCTATGGCATAAAGATTCACGCAACTGAAGTCGTCATTGATATGACTCTGACAGCGCCGACGTGTGGCATGGGACCAGTGTTGATATCCGATGTTAAGTACCGCGTAGCTAAGGTGCCAAACGTTACTAAAGTCAGTGTTGAACTGGTTTTCGATCCCCCATGGCATCGCGATATGATGACTGAGGAGGCACAGCTAGAAGCAGGTTTGTTCTTCTAAGCTCGCCGTCGCTCGTCCAGAGATTGGCCCAAATGGGCATAATCGTGGATTATTCGCTTCGCTGGCATTATAGTGTTGTCGTAATAACAACAATAATAATAATGTTAATTGGTTCGGGTTCCTGATGAGCGACGCGTATTTTAAAGGTATCACTGCAGCATTACACACCGCCGGTGTCTGCACCCCGACTCTAATCATAGATAGAGCACGCCTCGACAGAAACATTGATCACGTAATAGATGTTTTGAACAAAGGCTTTGAATATCGCCTTGTAACGAAGTCACTGCCATCTATCCCGCTACTCCAGTATGTTATGCGGAGAACGGGAACCCAGCGCCTTATGTGCTTTCACCTGCCGTTCTTACTGCAATTGGTTAATCATATTCCATCGTCCGACATTTTGATGGGCAAACCTATGCCTGTGCGCGCAGCTCAGGAGTTTTACGATTGGCATTCCGGGCAAACAAGCAGCATGTGTTTTGCACCCGAATTACAGCTCCAATGGCTGATCGATAGCATGGAACGTTTAGAGCAATACGAAAAACTAGCAAGTCAGCGTAATCTACGCTTGCGCATATGCCTAGAAATAGACGTTGGTTTACATCGCGGAGGTTTTCGTAATACTGCCGACTTCACAGCAGCCCTTCGATTTATTCGTCGCTCTAATTATCTTACACTCAGTGGCTTAATGGGTTACGAAGCCCATATCACCAAAATGCCTATCATATTAGGCGGTATAAAAAGCGCTTTCGCCGATACTCAAGGGCGCTACGCAAATTTTTTACGTGCCGCAAAAGCAGAACTGGGCGATCATATTCTCGACAATCTCTGCATCAATACTGGCGGTAGTACCACCTACACCCTGTACCATAATTCTAAACTCGTTAATGAAATTGCCGCGGGCGCAGCCTTAGTAATGCCCTCTAATTTTTCCGCCGAAACATTGGAGCATCACCACAAGGCAGCCTTTATCGCCGCACCGATACTAAAAAATATTTCTAAACCAGAAATTCCGTTAACACCTGCTATATCAACCATGTTGCGTATTCTTGGTGTCTTGCCGAAGCGGGCGTGTTTTATCTATGGCGGTAACTGGCTAGCAGATCCTTGTTACCCCGAAGATACCCAACATTGCAAAATTTTTGGTCGCTCAAGCAACCAAGAAATGTATGGCATTCCCGTGGATAGCGATATAAAGCAAGACGACTTTATTTTTATGACTCCGCAGCAGAGCGAATCGGTATTCCTACAATTTGGCACCATAGGTGTTTATGAAGATGGCAGAATATCCGCTTGGTGGAATGTGTTTCAAGAGAACGACATCGAACAACCGCCGGTATATTCTGACATCACTACAGCCGAAGTTTATCCATTAAAATGAAGACAAATAACTCATTAAAAATGCTATCTATTGAGCCTGAAAAACAGGCAGATAGCTGTATTATTTGGCTCCATGGCCTAGGGGCAGATGCATCCGATTTTTATCCCATAGGAAAGATGCTTAGTCCTATTTTGGCTGAACACGCTATTCGTTGGATATTTCCACAAGCACCGATTAGGCCGGTTTTTATCAATGGCGGTATGCCTATGCCGTGTTGGTATGACATATTAGCTGTTAATCCCTCACGTGTTGTTAACCCACAACATGTGACTGAAATTTGTGCGCAAATAAACGAACTAATAAATCAACAAATAGCGCTTGGTATTGCAGCTAACCGCATCCTATTAGCCGGATTTTCACAAGGTGGTGCCGTAGCCTTGGAATGTGCATTAACCCATCCCAAGGCCTTAGCCGGTTTAATGGCGTTGTCGACCTATTTGATCAAGGCACCAAAACACGTATCTCATAGCGAACTGCCCATACTATTAGTTCATGGCACTGAGGATATGGTCGTGCCAATACCCTTAGCCGACGATACCCTAATCGCGTTACAAAAATTAGGATATACACTACAGAGCCATCGACTAGAGATGGCACATGAAGTGTGCAGTGAGGAAGTAGACATTATTGCAGAATTTATTCGCAGGTGTTTACAACGCTGATTAACCCCAGATGCTAGCGCTATATCCTACTCTAAACCTAAATAAAATTGTCCTGCCTGCTGGCTTAAAGCTTTTGCCATTTCAGCCTCCTCTTTAAGTACATTGTAACTTTAAAGAGTGTCTAGATAACTAGGGGCGATTCACAAGTTAAAAAGCCCAGCATTGACCATTGGCGCCATTAAAGTTGCTCAAATTGCACTGCAGCTTGAGTCGGCAAACGAAGAAGAGTTGCGAAGCGCCAAAGATAACTCGTTATATGAGTCATTAGAGACCGAATATCATTTGTTTGTGAACCTTGCTGAGCGCGAACTAGGTCTATAACTGCTTCAACACGCCAATTCCCCCTCTTTGGGCTGAACCTCTCTCTGCCTTCTGGTATCCTTCGCATCCGCAAATGGCCTATCTCATTAAGCCAGACTTAAGAACATAGCCCTGTAGGACTGGATATGATTACCCTCTACGGCATAAAAAACTGCGACACCATGAAAAAGGCCCGCGCTTGGCTTGATGATGCCGGTGTCGCTTATGAGTTTCATGATTATAAAAAAGACGGCTTACCCGCTGACTTATTAGACACTTGGATGGCGAACCTAGGTTGGGACGCCTTAATCAACCGTCGCGGCACGACATGGCGCAAGCTACCAGACGGTGTTAAAGAAGCTATCGATGAAGCATCTGCTCGGGCCATTATGCTAGAGAACCCGTCGATCATTAAGCGTCCGCTATTGGATACAGGTAGCACTCGACATCTTAGTTTTAAAGCCGACGAATACAAACATCTACTACAGAAATAATGTGAGGAATTCCCATGACAGCATTTGCACTAGCCATCGGTGTAGGTACTAAAAATAGCAAAGGCGAATGGTTGGAAGTGTACTTCCAAAAACCACTATTAAATCCTGCTGATAGCTTAGTTACAGCCGCTCTTGAAACCTTGGGTTACGAAGGTGGCAACGTGGCACTTGATGTCGATGGTGGCGAGCTCACTGCTTTTGCAGATGCCATTGATGCAATCGCCCCAGAACAAGCGGCGCTAGCCCGCGCATGTACCGAGAGTGTTCGTCCAATCACAGTGACGATCTTAGACACCGATGCGCAAGCGACCAGTACCCCAGAGGTCTATCTGAAGTTGCATCTCCTGTCGCATCGTTTGGTTAAACCACATGGCGTTAATCTGGCCGGTATGTTTGGTTTACTTCCGAATGTTGCTTGGACCAACCAAGGTGCAATTGATCTAGCCGAACTTCCAGAAGCACAGCTGAAAGCGCGTTTAAATGGCGAATTACTTAGCGTTAACAGCGTTGATAAGTTCCCACGTATGACCGACTACATCGTACCAAGCGGCACACGCATTGCGCACACTGCGCGCGTACGTTTAGGTGCACACATCGGCGAAGGCACAACTATCATGCATGAAGGCTTTGTTAACTTTAACGCCGGTACCTTGGGTGTTTCTATGGTTGAAGGCCGCATATCAGCAGGGGTTGTTGTCGGTGACGGCTCAGATCTAGGCGGCGGTTGTTCCACAATGGGCACCCTATCCGGTGGTGGCAACATCATCATTTCTGTCGGCGAAAAATGTTTACTGGGCGCGAACGCCGGTATCGGTATTCCACTAGGTGATCGTTGCACGGTGGAATCAGGTTTGTACGTTACTGCTGGCACTAAGATCCAAGTGTTAGATGATCAAAAGCAAGTTGTCGATACCGTTAAAGGCCGCGACCTTGCCGGTAAGTCTGACCTGCTGTTCCGTCGCAATTCAATCTCTGGTGCCGTTGAGTGTGTGACCAACAAGAGTGCCATTGCATTGAACGAGGAATTGCACGCGAATAACTAAGCGCGCTCATCTCGATAGGTCTAACAGTCGTTAGGCCTCTACGAGGCTAAAACTGTAAACACAGTTTTGGCCTCGCGTCATCTCAACTCCTTTCGTAATCTTTTAAGTAGCTCGTCTGCTTTTCAGTCAATGTTTTGACCTATTTATTATTTTGAACGGTCGTAAACCAGTCATATTGTCGCCACTGTAAACCCCTGTACTGATATGTATCTCAGTAGGTGGCTGTTTGTGTCGATTTGCTTACAGCCAATGTAAACCGAAAAAACAGGACTAACATTAGAATTAGAAGAAGCGAAACAGCCTCTCACCACGATAACAACAGCAGTAATAAAAAGAGCAACGTCACCGATAGAATAAAGATAACAACGGTGACGAATACAAGAATAAAGCTCAGACACTCCCTGCTCGGGCCTAACATAACATGTGTTAGGCCCTCTTCATTTCCCAACCCCAAAAACCACAATGCCGATACAAAAAAGCCCCGATTGAATCGAGGCTTTTTATTTTACGAACATCAAGAGATATTACTTAATGTCGAATACCGCACGGCGGTTTTGAGCACGACCTTCAGCAGTATCATTGCTCGCAACAGGACTGGTTTCACCAAACCCTTTTGCGTCGATACGATCTGCACTCACACCCTTCTTCATTAGGTAAGAACGCACACTGTTAGCACGATCTTGGCTGAGGTTTTTATTAAACGTCTCAGGACCTGTGTTATCGGTGAAGGCAGACACAGTGATAGAAGCATTTGGATATTGTGCTAGCTCACTCGCAGCATCGTCCAGCATCTTCTTCATCGATACTGTTAACTTAGACGACTCGACATCGAACAAGACATTACTGATAGAACCTGTGAATTTAGCACAGCCAGTTTCATCAACCGTTAAGCCTTCAACAGTCAGTGCACATTGATCAAGATCGTTGGCAATGCCGTCGTGGTCATCGTCATTCGAGCCTGCGGCAGTCGCTGGCAAGGCAGCAAGTTCCTGAGTGTCTAATTGCATTGCTTCTGCAGAGGTAGAATCTTCAGCGTTAGTCTCGGCGCAGCAACCATCATAGTACTCTGAAGAAAAGTCACTAGCAGCAACGGTCGATTCTTTCGCGTCATAGCTCGCAACACGCTCACTGCTTTCGATGCCAAAGCGATAACCGACTTCCAACATGTATACGGCATGGTAGGAAATATTGTCTTGTAGATCATCGATACGTGCTTCCACACGACCAAAAAACTCATCGTTCATGTCATACTGCAAACCGGCACCTAGCGACAAAAAGCCACCTCGAGAGTCGAGCGACGGAGAACCATCTTTTTCGAACTCTTCTTGGCCCAAACCCAGTGCTAAGTATGGCTTCAATGCTTTTTCACCGAAAAAGTACAAACCACTTAAACGAAACTGGTTGATGTCAGCACGTTCAGACGCTTGAGTCGGAGATGGCATCACAACGGAGCCTTCTACCGCGAAATTATTGCTAAGCATATAGCCTAGTGATGCTTCTATTTCATAGCTGTGACGAGCGCGAATACCTTGATCATCGTAGACATCGCCGAACGGATCGTTGTCAAAATGGCCTGCACCGAAGGTAATATAGGTATTTTCATTGGCAATAGCTGACATAGAAGCAATCGAGATTAATGCGATTAAACTTCCTTTAAAAATTGGGTGCTTATTCATGTTCACTCCTTGTTTACACGGTACAAATTGGAATTTGGCGCATAATACCGAATTGACAGAAAAAGACATCCAGAATGTGTAGTTTTGTAATGCTCAGAACATTAGTTTGCAGGAACTTTACTTAGCATTAATGACCTAAACGACATTTTTTAAAAATACCGGCCTATTTCAACTCAAACAGCAGAAATACCGCGCTGACGTTTCAGCGCCGCTTGATAGTAGTCTTTGGTGTTACCTGGTGACAGCACCAACTGTGCGCGTGCCACAACACCCGCTAGATCTGAGATCGAAATATCCGTCTCGTACAGACCATGTAATACACCCTGAAAGCTGGCCTCAATAATCAGCTCGGCTCCCAAACTCACGGGGGAAATGACCGACAGAATACTGGTCTGTACGATCAGTGCTTCTCCATCTACTAATGCAGGCTGCAATAGCTCGCGGGCAGAATGTTCCATCAAAGCCACAATCTGCGGGGTTGAAAGAACTTTAACCTGATCGGTCGCGGTCAATGCGCAGGTATCTGATTCGGTAACGCGGTAATTAAAAACGTAGGATTGCCCAATGTGCATAGCGAAAACTCAACTGCTGGCAGGAATGGATCTGCCGTGTAAGTTAATGCATCTCGATCTCAATGTCGCGCACTAATGATAAAATTAATAATAAAGTGTGAAGAAGCGACGATTCAAGGCTGTGATACCATTACATCAATTGAAATTGCTAGCATCTACTTTTATGAATAAACAAAAACGCATCGAAATATTCAACCGACTTAAGGCGGAAAATCCGACCCCTGTTACCGAACTGGAGTACAGCTCACCCTATGAGTTATTAGTGGCCGTAACGCTATCCGCTCAAGCTACCGACGTCAGTGTCAATAAAGCAACACGCAAGCTCTTTCCTATCGCTAATACCCCAGAAGCTATGCTGCGATTGGGCGAAGAAGGCTTGAAAGAGTACATCAAAACGATTGGCTTATTTAATAGCAAGGCCAAGAACGTCATCAAGATGGCTGAACTGCTTATCGAACGACACAACAGTATCGTGCCGGATAACCGCGATGACCTCGTTGCCTTGCCCGGAGTTGGACGTAAAACAGCCAACGTTGTGTTGAATACCGCTTTTGGGCAAATTGCGATGGCGGTTGATACCCATATATTTAGAGTCTCAAATCGTACCAAGATTGCGCCTGGAAAAAACGTTGATGAAGTGGAGCAAAGGCTCTTGCGCTTAGTTCCGAACGAATACTTAATGGATGCACATCATTGGCTCATACTTCACGGTCGATATGTATGTGTCGCCAGAAAGCCCAAGTGTGGCTCATGCTTAATAGAAGACTTGTGCGAATTTAAAGATAAAACGGTCGATTAAATATTTAACCAGTAGAGGATTTAACCATGAGAATTTTGCACACTATGTTGCGTGTAGGCGACCTCGACGCTTCAATCCATTTCTACACCCAAATTATGGGGATGAAGCTACTACGCCGCAGCGACAATGAAGCATACCGATACACCCTAGCGTTCGTCGGATTTCAATCTGAATCAGAAGGCGCTGTATTAGAGCTTACCTATAACTGGGATCAAAGCAGCTACGACTTGGGCAGTGGCTACGGTCATATTGCCATCGAAGTCGACGATGCCGCAGAGACATGCGACACCATACGCGCTGCTGGCGGCAAAATCACTCGCGAAGCTGGGCCGGTCAAAGGAGGAACCACGGTAATTGCATTTGTTGAAGACCCCGACGGCTACAAAATAGAACTGATTCAAAAAAAACCGGCCTATCCTATCGAAATGTAATTTAGCAGGTCGTCGTGTCAAGCGACGACTTTCCTGCCTTTGTCAAGATTCTCTGCACATTGCTTTTTGGCCTGCTAGGCTAATTACACTACGTAGAGGATTTTGGACATGCTATTAGATAACCTAAACATCAAGATGCGCCACAGCGTTATCATTGGACTGGTCATTGTGGGGCTTGGAATCATGGCATTTGCCAGTGTTCAACAGCTTATGAAAACCAAACTCCTTAGTGAAACACAGATCAATATTGAGAAAATCGAAAGCGATATCCTGCTATTACGTCGCCATGAAAAGGACTTTCTAGCCCGCAACGATGTATCTTATCAGGCCAAATTTAACGATAGCGTCACGGCAACACAGTCTCATATCGCCAGCTTATTAGACGAACTCAAAACGTTAAATTTGATAACCACGCCGGTTACCCAACTACGCGATATCATTGCAGTATACGCTGTTCAGTTTAACACCCTAGTTAGTAAGAAAAACGATATTGGTTTAACCCCAACGACAGGTCGCTATGGGCGATTGCGTGAGGCTGTGCATCAAATTGAAAACACTGCGAAGGCCGACAATCAATACGATGTGCTCTATCAAGTCCTTATGCTTCGTCGCCATGAAAAAGATTTCATGCTGCGTCTCGATTTAAAGTATCGCGACAAATTTATTAGCCAGATTGCAGAGTTCCGTCAGTTAATTCAAGAGCAAAATTTGACCCACCTTAATGCCTCACTGAAGAACTATGAAACCGAATTTCTGACCTTAGTTGCGGAACAAGAAGCTGTAGGCCTGAGCCCAACTGAAGGTTTAATGGGTGATATGCGTACCCAGATTCATGCTACCGAAGAAGCGTTAAACATCATGCAAAATGCTTTAAGAGACGCGATAACTCAACTTCAAACTAATGTTTTTATAACTATTGGCATCGTCATCACCGCTATTATTGGTATTAGTGTTGTTTTAATCACCATGGTATCTCGCACTATCTATTTACCCATTCAATTGATTACCAACAAAATTCGTGATATTTCCCAGAGTCTCGATCTCACCCAAAGAGTCAACTTTAATTCGCGTGATGAAATTGGTTCTTTGTCGAGTTCCTTCGATCATTTGCTGGGAGTACTCTGCGATACGACTGTTGCTGTTAAAAGCACATCAAATTCTGTATCGAATGCATCGGTAACGCTAACGCACGTTACCAATGAAGTTTCTAAAGCCAGTAATTTACAGCAGCAGGAAATTACTCATGCAGTAACCGCAATTAGTGAAATGACAGAAACCATCAATAACGTTGCAAACAATGCCAATCACGCTGCGCAATCAGTAAATGAAGTTCATTCTGAAATTGCGCGCGGCAAACTCGTTGCCAATACCGCTCGTGATGAAATCGACGCCCTAAACAACGATATTATGCAAGCCACCGATGCAATCTCTAAGCTGCAAGCCAATAGCGAAAGCATCGGAGAAATCTTAAGCGTAATTAGCGCTATCGCCGAACAAACTAATTTACTGGCCTTGAACGCAGCAATCGAAGCTGCGCGGGCTGGTGAACAAGGTCGAGGCTTTGCGGTAGTAGCCGACGAAGTAAGAACGCTAGCAAGTCGTACCCAAGAATCTACCGAATCTATTCGCAGCACCATTGGCGAATTTCAGAAAGGAACTGCTGGTGTTGTTACTACGGTCACGCGGTCGCGCGAACGAGCGCAGGCAGGGATTGAAAAAACACGCGAATCGGCCATTATTTTCGACAGTATTTACACCAATATTAGTGCCATTAATGATTTGAACACACAGGTTGCAACGGCAGCCGAGGAGCAAACGGTTGCCGCAGCAGAGATCAATCGTAATGTGGTGCGAATCAATGAACTGGCAGTTTCATGCCACAATCAGGCACAAGATGCCTCAGGTGCTGGTACGCAGTTAAAAGAGCTATCAGTTAGCCTATCGCATAACATTGCGCGCTTTAAGGTTGATTAAAGCGTGCGGCCATCAAGCGATGGGATAGACAATTCTGTCGTTATAGCCGGTAACAATCTCAACCGTCCCGTGCCACTCTTGATCGAGTGTGGAATCACCACTGTCAATAATCAGTGGCCGCCCATTCAGCGCTGTAATTTTCGTTTTAGTCGAGATAATTACTATATTGTCTTTACCCAACGCTCTTAAAATTCGGGGGCTAAACTGCTGATTACCGCGCCCAAATACGTGCCCCTGCCCGCCCATGCTACTGACGACTGCTTTGCAATCAACATGATCTTGCATCAGTGCCCAGATCTGTTGCTCGTTGATATCTCGAGCGATTAATTCACGATTCAATACGGCATCGACGCCCAACAAAGTATTGTCTAAACCGAGTTCATCCATAATCGCCAGAGTCGTTTTACCTGAACCGATCAAATAAACAACGTCGTCATCCATCGAATTGATGATATCCGCAGCGATATCGGCAACCACTAACGATTCATCCTCAACGCCACCTTGCTTCACCGCTTGGACAAAATGCCCTGCCTGAGGAACCCGCATATCGCCATAGTGTTTAGCGCGAACCTGATTCTGTCGGAAAGCATCTTCATCGAGATCACGAACTTCCGCTTCGCGAATATCCACCAGCTTGCCGTCCAACAAATGACGTAGTACCTCACCGCTCGCCGCGGGGGTAACACCATAAACACCGGAATGAATTTTGACGCCTGCGGGGATGCCGAGTACAGGAAGTTGCTCGCCGATCACGGCGCAAATATCGCGCGCAGTGCCATCGCCACCAGCAAAAACAAGAACGTCCGGTTTTGCCGACAGCATGAGTTCAGCAGCTTCGCGAGTTTGCTGGGCAGAAGTAGGCAGAGCCATAGATATCGGCAAAGTTTGATAATCAAAGCCGAGCTTCTCTAATAAATTAGCACCCATATCATCTGGACAAGTGATAAATCGACAATGATCTCGGTAAGGCAAAAGTACTTCTAAAGCCTGCTCAGTACGTGCTCCAGAGCGCTGTTCAGCACCACGAGCAAAAGCTTCTGCCACCACCGCTTCGCCATCGCTCCCCTTCAAGCCAACAGCACCGCCAATACCCGCAAAAGGATTAATAATCAGACCAAAGGTCAACATGCAGTTTCTCTAAACAGGTGAAATAAGGATGATTAATAACGCTAGAACCAATCACTTAACTTAATACCAATACCGAAGCGTTCTTGGTAACGATTATAATCGATTAAGCTTTCACCATAGCCGTTAAAATACTGTACGTAGCCTTTCATTTTTCGTGATATCGGAAAGCTCCAGCCAAGCTCCAATGAACCTCGGTTTTCATTCCAATTTAAATTATTACGCACCGTTGCTGAAAACTGATGATGCTGCATTACGTGCAAATACATCAGTTCGCCGTAACCCAAATACTCTTCAATGTCTGGGTTATCATCATCACTGGGGTCTTCAGGATCTGACGAATTTTTTTCTGGAATACGCCACCAGGCACGCAAATTCAAAACGCCATCGGGTATCAGCATCGTAGCCTCGCCGATGATCCTATTCCAACTACGAGACAGGGTACTTGTTTGTCCATTGGACTGATGATTTATTGATAATCCCAGCCTTTCTACCGGATAGTTCTTCAACTGCCAATAAAACATCAGCTCAGGTTCATGATTAGTTTCACGAAACGGCTTTGATATCGCGGAATTATACACCTGCCAAAATGATCGGTTGGTATAACCGAACTCGATGGTACTCAATTTCCCTAGCAGGTCTTCGGCCAATGTCGTTTTAACGCTGAACTGCATAACGGCCTCAAGATGCTGATAACCATTTTCACGACTGACAGGCTCATCAGCAATGCTCGTTAACGCCCGCTCAAGTTCTTTGTCACTCGGGCGAGTTTGATAAGTCAGCGGCAGTAAATAGTTCGGTTTATGCGGAAGAAGAACATAAGGATTATCAGAGGCTAAACGTTCTGTGCGTATTTTTTCAACCAACTCAGGAAACTGACGAATCTGTGGATCGAGTTCATCAGCGGACAGTACTTCGATGCTTTGCGATTCTGTCGCAATATCCGGTTCAACATCAGGTACGCCGAACACAGGAAGCTTACTCGCGTCTGCCGCTAGAACCAGTGATGAAAAAAGTAGTAAAAGGGGCACCGACAAAAAAATACGCATGTCATCAACGACTATTAGCAAACGAAATTAGCACTAATGATAGCGGCCAAGTAGGTCAGCCGCTATGGAGAATTAAGAATTCACACACTGGCCATTCATACGGCAAGTTTGTCGGCTTCGAAATATGGGGTACGCGCCGCTTGAAACTCATTTTTGCAATGCGGGCAAACGCGAACTTCCTTGCTCAGAATGCGATTGTGTAAGTGATATTGCTGGCTGTCCTTCTCCCAGCAATAGGAACAATACGGCTGGCCATAGGGCTTGCCATCCAATGTCCGGTAGTACGCATCGCCGCGACGGCGCATATTGCCGCGATAGGTTAAGACCTCATTCAAGCGAATCAGCTCGGCGTCTTTATCTTCAACATTGCCCTGCAATATCGACAGTTCCATCTTCGCTTCAGAAATGGAGCCAACCAGCTCAGCCAAAAGACGCTTCATTTCGCTTTTATCAAGCACATAGCCCGATGCACGAAACAAACGAGCAATCTCTAATGCGCCCTGCAAGCAATCCAATACTGAGCTAACTTTACCGTGACCTGCCATATAACCACCTCTATCATTCTTTTTATGGCGCTCGAGCACTTAAAGCTCGACGAAATTCTGACGAAAATTCGTCAAAAACCAAGATTTAGAAAGATAGAGCAGAATTAGTGCCAAATTTGCTCAGCTTAGTTCGTCCCCCAAAGAACACTACTTCCGTTGACCTACCACAACGCATAACAAAACCAAGCACATGCCAAAGAGCTGTCCCGTGCTAATCTCTTCTGACATAAAAAATACTCCAACAAGCACTGCGACAACAGGATTGACCAATCCCAAAAAACTCAGCCGTTGAATTGGAATAGCCTTCATCGCCCGAAACCACAGCCAATAACCCATACCCATACCAATAGGCCCCAGCCAAGCCAATGCTAGCATGCCTCTTGGCGTAATATCGGGAACCTCGCGACCACTAAGAATTACGTAGAGCAGCAAAACCACCCCAGAAATAAACAGCTGGGCACTGGTAAATTGCAGCGGCGGAATATCCTTAATCCAACGCGCTGTCAGCAAAATACCGCACGCCATAATAAAGCTCGCCGACAAAGCCGCCACAACCCCCCATGAATCTAACGATTCTGTCGATTGCCAAACTAAGCATGCGACCCCAAGCACGCCACCGATAGCAGCAAACACATGATGCATCTCTGGGCGTATACCAAAAATCGCGCGAATCATAATGACTTGCAGAGGTAACGTGGCAACCAAGGTCGCTGCAATTCCCCCAGGCAAACGCCCGATAGCAATAAATAGCAGCGAAGTAAAAATGGCGATATTCAGCATACTTAGTAAAGCAATACGCCAACCGAATTGGATCCATACCGACTTGGGCACCATCCATACCATTAAGCACCCAGGAATACTGATCCTTAATGCGGCTAGCCAAAAAGGATCAAACCCCACCAGCCAGCGTTGAGTAACCGAATAAGTCGTTCCCCAAATCATTGGCGCCATCAAAGCCATCAGCCAAATCGATAGTGTACTTTGTGATTGCTGCTGCATGATTTACCTTTATATAAAGATTCTTTACTGAAAGATAAATGCTTACCAGCCAAGAAGCAATTACCTTTACATTAAGATAAATCTAACGGCATAATTTTACGGTCTATCCAGATAAGAGCAGCCACCGATGACAGATGACGAATCACTTGCATCAACTCATGATCATGTCGATGAGATTGCCAAACAATGGCAACGAGAAAGACCCGATCTAAACCCAAACCCTATGCTGCCAATTGGAAGGATTTATCGTCTACATCAGCATTTGCGAACTGCAATCGAAACTGTCCACCAGCAGTTTGGCCTCGCGACCGGCGAATTCGATGTACTAGCGACATTGCTGAGAAATGGCGACCCCTATTGCATGACGCCAACGGCATTATTCCGCTCGGCGATGTTGACATCAGGGGCAATGACTAATCGCCTGAATCGTCTTGAAAAAGCGGGATTGATTGAGCGTATCCACGATCAAAATGATCGGCGTAGTTTACTCGTACAATTATCAAAAGACGGTAAAGCACTCATTGATCAAATGATCGTAGAGCACTTAAAAATAGAAAATGAACTGCTAAATAACCTAACACAAGAAGATCAAACACAATTGAACACCTTGCTTAAAAAATGGCTGTCAGCGTTTGAATAACGCCCACAGCCAACTCCTCTCACTTTTCTACAAAAGCTCGTTCAATCACGTAGTGGCCTAAATCACCACTGCGGGTTTCTTTAAAGCCACGCTCATCAAGAATTTTCGTAAAGTCTGCCAACATGGCAGGGCTACCGCACAACATAAAACGATCGGTTTCAGGATTAAGATCTTCCAATCCTAAGTCCGCCGTTAACTTACCGCTAGTAAGCAAATCGGTTAAACGACCCTGATTGCGGAACTCTTCACGGGTAACTGTTGGGTAATACAGCAGTTTTTCGCGCACGATATCGCCAAAATATTCGTTGTTTGGTAATTCGTTCTCGATCCGATCACGGTACGCCAACTCAGAAATATTACGCACCCCATGAGTCAGAATCACTTTATCAAACTGCTCATACACATCAGGGTCTTTAATAATGCTTAAAAAAGGTGCTAATCCAGTACCTGTGCTCAGCAAGTATAAATTCTTACCCGGCAATAAATGATCCGTCACTAACGTGCCCACGGGCTTAGTACCCACCAGCACCTCATCACCCACGGCTAATTTTTGTAGATGTTGAGTCAACGGGCCGTCTTGAACTTTAATAGAAAAGAATTCCATCTCTTCTTCATAGTTTGCACTGGCTATGCTGTAAGCGCGTAATAGCGGCTTATCGTTTATCTCCAATCCGATCATTGTGAAGTGACCGTTTTTGAAACGCAGCCCTTGATTACGAGTCGTCGTAAAGCTGAACAAGGTGTCATTCCAGTGATGCACGCTGGTAACGGTTTCGCGGATCAAATTACTCATGTTCGCCTCGTGAAAAATTACAACAAATTGATTACTTGCTAAACAGGTTACGCCTCGGCAAACTATCGGTAAAATGACTTGTTTTGATATCGGTATTCGGTTTTACCGATCAAGTAACATTGGAACTTGGAATCACTTATGCGCTATACGCTACGCCAGTTGGAAGTTTTCCTCGCCATTGCTCACACAGGTAACCTCACCCGCGCCGCCAATCATTTGGCCATGTCGCAGAGTGCGGCTAGCAGTGCACTTAAGGATTTTGAAACACAGTTCGAAGTGCAGTTGTTTGATCGTGTCGGTAAACGTCTGCAACTCAATGAACAAGGCCGATTAGTTCGACCAAAGGCAGAAGCCCTCATGGCACTCGCCCAAGACTTTGAGCAAGCGCTTATTCGCCATGCTGAGGCTGGGCCATTAAATGTTGGCGCCACCCTATCCATCGGTAACTATCTAGCTGTTGGCTTAATGGCTGAGTATATGAACGACCACCCCGACGCCCCCGTCACCTTAGATGTTGCCAATACTGAGCACATTGCCGAACGTGTGCTGAATTTTGAACTGGATATTGGCCTCATTGAAGGCGAATTACATCACCCAGAACTCGATGTCATCCCTTGGCGCGAAGATTCACTAGCCGTGTTCTGCGACCCTAGTCACCCACTCGCTAAGTTGCAAAATGCACGGCCACTTACCGACGACGATTTACTCACCCCTCGTTGGATTTTGCGCGAAAGTGGCTCGGGAACTCGCCAAGCGTTTGATCGGGCTATGCACGGTATCTTGCCCAAATTACACATCGCCTTGCAGTTACAACACACAGAAGCCATTAAACGTGCCGTTGAAGCGCAACTCGGAGTGGGCTGTTTATCGTTAATTACCTTAGAAGACGCCTTTAAACGCGGCAACCTGACGCAGCTACATACACCCACCAGAAATTTTCGCCGCCAATTATATTTAATTGTGCATAAGCAGAAGTACCGCAGCGCTGGCATTCAAGCTTGGATTGACTTGTGTATGACCAAAACCAGCTAACGGCATCTGTGCTACTTGATCATTAAATCATCTGATCGAGGTATTTCTAGGTCGTTAGAAAAGGGCCATGCTGAGTTGATACAAGAATAATTAATTGAGAGTCATTTATGAGCACGCAACCGAGCACCCTACGGATAGGCCGTCGTTATCGCGCTAACCGCTTAAACGGCCCCTACGACGCCATCGTTATAGGCTCCGGCATTGGTGGCTTAACAACCGCCGCCTGCCTAAGCAAAATGGGAAAAAAAGTCGCTGTGTTCGAGCAGCATTATACCGCTGGGGGGTTTACTCATAGCTATGATCGCAACGGCTACGAGTGGGATGTAGGCGTGCATTACATTGGCGATGTGGGTGCAAATCATACTCTGAGCAAACGCCTTTTCGACTACATTACCGACGGCAAACTTAAATGGGCGCCACTCGCGGATAACTACGACCGCTTGTTTATTGGTGATCGCCAAATTAATTTAATGGCTGGTCCTAAAGCATTTAGTGATGAATTAAAGAGAAATTTCCCCGGTGAAGAACAAGCAATCGATACTTATCTCGATTATTTAGCCCAAGTCGCAAAAGCAATGCCGGGCATTACCATTGGAAAAATACTACCCGAATTTATCGCCGGAACATTTAATCGCTGGCAAAATAAAAAAGCACCTAGCTTTGTTCGTAAGACTACCCAAGAAGTACTAGAAACTCTGACCAAAAATCAAGAGCTCATCGCCGCACTCACAGGTCAATGGGGTGACAACGGCCTGCCACCGAATGAGTCGAGTTTTATTATTCATGCCCTAATCGCTCGCCACTATTTATACGGTGGTTATTATCCGATTGGTGGCGCGTCGGAAATGGCGAAAAATATAATTCCCGTTATTCAGCAAAGTGGCGGTGACGTATTTACCTACGCCGATGTTAAACAAATCATCATTAAAAATGGTGCTGCGGTAGGGGTTGAAATGGCGGATGGCGAGCATATTTTCGCCCCCGCAATTATCAGTAATGCCGGTGTGTACAATACCTTCGGCCCTCTGCTGCCAGACAACGCGCCCTGCAAAGATTATTACCAAGAAAAACTCACGCATGTGCGCCGCTCTATGGCCAGCGTGTGCTTATATATTGGCATAAAAGACACCGCAGAAAATTTGCAGCTGCCGAAAACCAATTTATGGATTTACCCTGGGGCCGATTATGCTAAACACGTTAGTGAGTTCTTGGCCTCCCCTGACGACCACGACGTGCCGCTCGTGTACATCTCATTTCCATCAGCTAAAGATCCAAGCTTCGCCAGCCGTTATCCGGGCCGAGCGACGATTGAGATAGTCGCACCTGGGCCATTCGAGTGGTACTCAGAGTGGAAAGATAAGCCGTGGGGCAAGCGTGGTGATGACTACGAAGCCAAGAAAGAAGCTTATTCCCTGCGCCTGCTGGAAAAACTCTACGAAAAATTGCCGCACCTGCGTGGAAAAATTGATTACTACGAGTTATCCACCCCGCTCTCAACCGATTATTTCTGCCGCTACAGCGAAGGCGAAATTTATGGTCTAGATCATACCCCAAGCCGCTTTGAGCAAGATTGGCTAAAGCCCAAAACTCAGATTCCGGGGTTATATCTTACAGGACAAGACATCATGACCTGTGGCGTTGCTGGCGCTATGATCGGCGGCTTAATAACCACAGTAAGCCTTAGTGGCTGGAAGGGACTTGGGTTAGCCAAGAAGATGTTTGTTGGTTAAAGGAACGGGCATAGATCGCAATCCTGAGAAGAATTGACTAAAGTCAGATAGGTATCAACGGATTTTCAAGTACACTGAAATCCGAAAACACGATGACAAAAATCATAAAAAGGATCGAAATATGCCCTACACACCCGACATAACCGCAGAACTGAACATCCTTGCTCGTTTCAACCTTTCGACCACTCAAGAAGGCATCAAGATTCATTCATCAGCCGCGCCAGACGTCATTGCTGCCACCGAGCGACTATTCAACAAAGGCCTAATCAGCCAAGCAGATGGTGGCTACCTAACGGAACTAGGACGCAATGCCGCCGAGCACGCCCAGAATTTACTGCTAATTATCAAGGGATAGAATACCAGCCCATAAGCCTCTGCTCCGTGTTTTGCAGAGGCGAATCTCTTATACTGTGGCTTCCGTATGTATTAGATGGCCACTTTTCTTATGAATCCGCGCGCGTTACGTTACCTAACGGCCTACTCTGCTGACGTCCAGCATCAGGCCAGCGAGCTTCTTGCGGCCAATAAGCTTGGCGAAATCATCAAAAAACGGCACCCAGACAAACATACCCTTTCTTCTGCAAACTTGCTCTATGCCTACGCTCAAGAAATTAAAAATGAGTACCTGCGCTCATCTCCGCCCATTAGCAAAGTCATATACGACGATAAAATTCATGTGGTCGATCACGCACTTGGTTTGCATACTTTTATAAGCCGTATTCAAGGCAATAAACTAAAAGCCAAACATGAAATTCGCATATCCACATTGTTTCGCAACACGCCGGAAGCCTTTTTACGCATGATTATTGTTCACGAATTGGCGCATTTACGCGAAAAGGATCATAACAAGGCATTTTATAAACTTTGCCAATATATGGAGCGGAACTACTTTCAACTCGAATTAGATGTACGACTCTACTTGTGTCACAAAGAACAATACGGCGACTTGTGGTGATTGGTTATTGCGCCTGAGTTGTCGCTAAAAAGCGCCGAACGCAAGCCTCACAGATACAAGCCCTACCTTGCAATTCATCCGGTAATGAATCAATAAGCGCCTGCGGTACTGATAAATCTGCTGCCATACACCAACATGTCGACTTTCCAGCCTCAACACCACAAGCATTTGAGGTTTTACATAAAGGACATAAAGCAGGATCAATATTGGGCGTCGGCATCGACTATTTCCTATCATAAAAATGCCCGCCTAAGCGGGCAAATCAAACCTAGATAACCAACAAAAGGCTATTGCACTTGGCCGATTAAATCGAGATCAACCATAGCCGATGTTTTATAGGCAGGCATCGTAGCATGAAGTAAGCGAACGACATCGCTGTGATCAATGAAAGACCGCTCTACACCACCAAGATAGGCATAGATCAATTTAACTTCAGTCTCGCCGCCAACTGTCATCTCTACACCTTGGCTCTCACAGATTTCTTGCTTAACCGTTATGAGGTCATCGAACTGCAATTGCCCTTCCGTATTGGCCAGCGCCAATAAGCGATCTAACGTGAACTGACGTTGGCTATCACTCACGCTTGTACCACCAAATTCGAACGTCAAACCACAATCATGCGACAGCAACGAACCGGCTTCATGTAAGCGAGATAAATCTAATTTACCTAGATTCCACTGAGCAATACTTGCCAGTGTGATGATGCTTCCACAACTACCCTTATCGCAGCCAAACACCTCTGCAGCTTCCGATGCCAAACCGGTTTTTACCTTAAGCGACGTAGCTTCGCCATCTTCAGCATTATCGTATAACCCAGAGCGCTTCAACATACGTTGAAATGGACACAAGATATCTGTGTTCTCCGCACGAGTGCTTTCAGGACCAACTTCAGGGAATAGCGATACTAACTCTTCACTCGACAATACATCACCGCCACAACCGACTAATAAAGTTGAGCAAGCAAATACGGCAGCAAGCGATAACTTACGGATAAGTAAAATCATATTAGAGATTCCTTTCAATTTATTATTTATAAGATTGCTCTCCACGTCTTATTAAAGAGCGAGAATCACAATAGGTTCAGTCACCATACGAGTCAACAAAGCTGGCTTAATAAGCCACAGAACCTTAAATATTAAGATCCTCAATAATTGACACTGTCATGAACCTTGACATAACCTCAAGTAACTACCGAACTCAAAGGACATAAGATGTTCAGGAACCCAATAGGCATCAGTATATTGGCATTTTTTAGCGCATTTTATACGCTAACAGGCTATACAGCTGAAAGAGAGAACATCGAACAGAAAACCATTACCTGGGTGAAAAATGATGCCCCACCTTTTTATATTACCAAAGGTAATTGCCAGAATGGCTTTGGCGACCAAATACAAACCATAATCGAACGAAACTTACCTGAGTATCATCATCGAACTTTTCTCGTTCCACTCAGCCGACTGGAACATACATGGGCAGAATACAGCCCATTGTGCTTTGCAACCATGATCTACGAAACCCCAATAAACGATCAATATATCCTTTCTAGCCCCAACGCTATGTATATGCCGCACGGCATCATAACGACGAATAAATTTGCCGAAAGTTTGCCAATTACTGCTGATGGAACTGTATCTTTAGAAGACCTTATTAGTGAGCATAAAGTTTCGCTCGGTCATATAGCCGGAAGAACCTACAGCACTAAAATCGACAAGTTATTAACCAAGTATAACGACAACGTCGTACTCAACACCCGTTCCGGTTCAACGGAAACCGAAGGCGTCCTTACCATGTTAAGCGAAGGACGTTTTGATATTCTTATCGAATATGAGTTTGTGCTGAACCACTATGTGGATGAAGGTGATTATCCAAATCAATTACGTTTTATTCCGATAAAAGAAACACGAGGTGACTACATACTGGGGGCTATCGGTTGCACCAATTCAGCAGAAGGAAAAATGGCTATAAAATCCATCAATACCATACTGGACCATGTTCTACATTCCCGCGGCTATCGCCGAGCGGTGGCTGACTGGCTTGTACCAGTCGGAGACGAAGTACATTACTGGACCGCGTTCGATAAAGTCTTAGAGGAATCATTGGGGAAAGAATACCAACCCAAATCTAAATAAAATAATCACTCTTAATCAAATAATAAGAAATTAATAATCACCCCGAATACATATCTCGTTAGAAAACGGCTGAAGATCGGTTAAATATGGCCGCGACTAATCGTGTCGCCTGCCTAACCACAATTCTTTTTGCCGAGTAAGTCATCAGGGATTATCGATAAAAAACGAATTCGCCAACTGACTTTTGTAACAGTATGGGTCGAGGATGTACCAAACCAAGACATATTTCCGCGCCTGTCTTCTCTAATCTAATCAAAAAGGTATCCTCTACCGGATGATTAAAAGCACCGATAAAGCGCAATCGTTGGCTGCCATTAGCTTGGCCATATAAGACCGAAAATAATAATAATGGATACAATATGACCACCAAAATTATTCTGGCATATGTTTTAGTTTTAATGTGCAACTCTGTTACTTGGGCTGCTGACGAATCATCACTTGGTAGCAATGATTCGTCCGCAAAGAATGCTAGGCTCGAAGCTACGGTAATGAATCAGAACATACCGTTAGAAAAGCGAATAAAAGCACTCAAGACGCTCTATAGTCACCTCACTAAAAATGGGCGCATTACACGACATATCTGCATCTGGGACCCTCTTGGAAAGTCTGGACCTATTGCCAATACAGTTGAAGATCAAGCGCTCAGATCGCTTCACTATGGAATGGATTTGGAAGTTTCCATTTTTAATAATGAACGAGAACTAGTTCAAAATTTCAAAACGGAAACGACCTGCGACGCCATTTTAATTCGTGGTGCAGTAGCGATGGAGTTTAATAAATTCTCAGGCACGATTGAGGCGGTCGGAGCATTGCCCGAACGTAAGCATTTACAGCTACTAATGCAGGTATTTACCAGCCCCAAAATGAACCGCTTTATGTCCGATGGACAATATACGGTCATGGGGGTTGCAACCATTGGTGGAAACTATGCATTTATGGATGATAAATCGTTTAAATCGCTATCCAGTATTAAAAACAAACGCGTTGCAGTTCAAACCGTCGAACCGGGAATGAGAGCACTGACTAAAAAGTTCGGCGCTGTTCCAGTGGAAGGCGACATGATGGCGAACGTGCAAAGCTATGCCGATAACAACGTCGTTTCTATGCTATCTCCTGCCATTGCTTATCTCGTTATGGGGAGTGGTCAAATCAGTTCTGACACCGGTGTATTACGCAATCCTATATCTCAGTCGACCATGCAGTTCATTGGTCGTTCCGAGTTATTTCCAGATCCCTTAGCACAAATGCTACGCGAAGATTTTCTATTAAAATTTGATAACTATTCCGCCCGTGTCGATAAGGAAATGGCTCTAGTTCCTGAAGATTTTTGGATAGAGACGTCTGATAGTGAGACCGAGAAATTAAGCGAAGCCACTCGTGAGGTACGAATAGCTTTGCGGGATGAGGGGTATTACGATGCAACGATGTTACGCATTGCTCGTAAGATTCGTTGTAAATTCAATCCTGAGCGCAGCGAGTGTATTAATTCAACGGAATAAAGAAGCCGCTAGGGCTTCTTTATTCTTAGTTTAAAAACTCATCGCGACGCCTAGCACGAAGCGGTCGGTGTTATTGAACTGGCCGAATTGGCCATCGATATCACCGTAAAAAGTATCAATACCGAACCAAGCGCGCAGTTCATCACTGATCAAATATGACACCTTAGCGCGCACTTGCCCGTCTTGATCTTCGTCGCTATACAGCGAGAATAATTCTAGTTCTAGGGTTTCATTTAGCAGGAATCGGCGCAGCAATAAAGTATGCTGCATCCGCTGCCGGTTACGAACGATATCGCCATCGTAATCTAATAACTTACTTTGAAACCATTGATAACTGAGAAACCAATCGCTGAAACCACGGTAGTCTAATCCTACGACTGAGCTAACCTCTGGCGTATTGGCAATACCGTCATTTTGTAAATCGCTCCGCAATTGATAGGTGTCTGTACTGTAACCGACCTCCATTCGAACAACCCAATCACCAAATGCATTACTGGCAGTCGCCCCCAACAAATGATTCCTTTCATATACTGGCGACACCTCTAATTTACCCGCACGCAATCGCCGGTATATAACAGGGACATCTTGATAGTGACGCAGATAATTAAAGGTTAAATCCCAACCCGCAAGAAACAGTCGATAACGAGCACCAACGTCTAATGCCGTATCAGGGCGCACAGCCTTATTCACAACAACTGGAAAAGGCGCTGAATTCGCATCTGGACGATACTTAGAACTTGTCATGAAATAAGGTGTACCTGCATCAGCCAAGTTACTGTATGTGGCATCAGGAATCAGCACCCACTGTAGACTGGAGTCATCAGTAACATCAAATTCCGCGTTTAGCATCCACAGAGGAATACGGGAGTCCTCAACGTCATCTAAGTTGAACTCACGCAAGTCTTGTGGATTGACGACATCCAACACTTTCAAGCCGTCTGCTTGCCCCCAAACCACTTGTTGCTTACCTAAACGCCAATAGCCCTTCCATGCTTCAAAATCGACGTAGGCTTCCGATATTTCGATCAATCCGTGACGATTCGCCCATAGAGGCCCATTACCTTTGGAATAATTGCGCTCATCAGGGTCATCAATATATAACTCGCTATCAATCGCCATTAAGAGCCTAGGAATAAAGGTATAACGAATGTCATTTGCGAGATTGCCGCCAATATCGAATTTAATAGCGACATCCACCTTCTGCAAATCCGAGTCTGCCTGGCCCAAAGCAAGTTCTGTTTCAACCTCTGAGCTTATGCTTGCATCGGCGAAAGCTATCGTTACCTGAGTCGACATACCGATCAAAATTAACAGCTGAGAAAGAGCAGATTGAATGCTCATTGCAAGCCTCGCTCTAACGTTCGACGAGTAAATACTTCATCAGGTACTGCCGTACTGTAATCTACATTGTAAAATTCGAAGCGACTACTGTGTCCTGTTTTGTGATTAATGATATCTAGCTGATGCTTAGTCCATATACCGTCAACCTGAGAGATATTAGTCGCGGTATAGGTTTTTAAATAACGGTCTTTAATATCCCAATAATCACTCTTAACGATGATCCAGTTATCGGGATTCACCCAAATAACACTGCGCGAAAAACCTAATTCTTTGGCGATATCTTTCGACTTAGCTGTGACAGCGACCTTATACGTTTGTATTTTTTTCCCATTGATCTCGATTTCTTCCTCTCCTAAAGTTTGATAATCGAAATCCTGCTTTTCTATTTTTCCAGCTTTCTTCATGTCTTCATAGGTAAAATCAGTTCCTAAGAAATAATCACCGCGGTCCGAGGAAGATATTCGGCGTACCTTACGCAACGCCGGTAAATACAGCCACTGATCATCTTCTGCTTGCGAGTAATCGTAGGTCAGGAAACCCGTATCTTTTACATTCAATGGCTGTAGATAAAATAACAACGTGCGTTTCTCTTCACCAAAGTACTTCCGATAGGTAACAGCTTCGCGTTCGCGTACCTTTCCCGACTTATCCGTTAGAGTCATGCGTAAATCACTAATAGCATGCTCACCCTCAGGTACTTGATTAATGTAATCAACAATGGTTGCCCCGTCAGGTAGCTCATTTGCGGCTGCTGTTTTAGGCTCAAATGTAAACGCAACAGCTAACGCAAAACCGCTCGTAATCAACACACTCATTGTTTTTGCTAACGCTGCGCCATTACCACTGATTTCCTTAGCTAGCTGATGCTGGCGGTAAAGGAATGCCGGTTTAAATACCATGACTAATGCCGGTACAAGTAACAACGAAGCAATAAAGCTCATGGTGACTGACAACACGACGATAGTACCGAAGTTATTAAGTGGAACGACTTTAGAAATAATAGGCACGCCGAAGCCGAAGGCCACAGCCAAATAGTTAAATAATAAAGCTCGACCGGTACTTGCGTAGAGCTGACTCACTAATTCTTGCGGTGTAGGGATTGAGTCCTTAAACAAAGTTTTAAGACGGTCGATCGTGTGAATCGCGAAGTCGATACCTAAACCTATGGCCACGGAGGCAAACATAGATGTACCCACGCCTAAATCAATATCGCATATCACCATAGTGGCATATACCGCTAAGATAGATGTTAATACCGGCAATATTGCTAAGACACCTGCAATCAATGAACGGAATAACAGGACAGAAACCAATAACACAAAAGCCAAAGAAATAATCACACTCAGTAAGTGACTATTGCCAATGTCTTTAAGCCAGTGATAATTAAGATTAACTCGGCCCGTTAGCGTTGCACTAACATTCTCATCCGAAAAATTCTGCTGCAAATACGTTTCCAGCAACTGAACCTGAGGTGCGGTGTCTACAAACGAAGCGGTATCTAAATAAAATCGCACATTTGCGAAACGGTAATCATAATCCGCCACATTCACAAAATCGGTTGGATCACTACTGGCGGAATACAACAACAAAAGCTGGGCGACTAGCTCTTTATTGCTAGGCAAAGCGTAAAAATTCTGACTGTCCTCATTTAGCGATTTATTCATCTGCTTTAAAAAATCGACCAATGACATTGAGCCATTAATATGAGGAAGCGACTCACCATACGCCTGTAATGCTTCGATTTTCGCCAGCACCTTAGGATCGAATAAGCCTTCGTTCGTAACTGTTTCAATTACAACATCTAACGTATTAGTCCCCTGCATGTGGCGGTTGATGGCTTTATCAGCTTGATAAATGGCTTCGCTTGGATCAAAAGTTTCAATACGATCGTCATTGACTCGCAACTGCATGCTCAATACCAACCCAACCAAAGCAACCAGAGCAAACACTGCAACCGTACTCTTAGCATAACGTGTAGCCCAAGCACCTAAGCGCATCATTACGCGTGCGAAAATATCTTTACGGCTCGATTGCTCCAGTTCAATCCAGCGCTTGCTCACTTTAGGTTTAGTTAGCGTGATAACTGCAGGTAACACAAATAGCGAATACAACCACGCAACGGCGACGCCAAACGCTGTAAATAAACCAAAATATTCAAACGGAGGCATGTATGCAGAAATAAATAGTCCGAGGAATCCGGCTATCGTTGTTACTGTAGTAAGCGTGACAGGCCAAGCCATGGTTAACACAGCCTTCTCTATCGCATCCCGAGCGGAATAATCCGGATGTTTAGCCTGTAATTCATAATATGTACTAAAAATATGAATAGAATCAGCCACTGCCATACCAATCAAAATAACCGGCATCGCATTAGTAATAACGAAAAAAGGAACGCCACTATGTCCCATTAAACCGACAGTCATCAGTACTGAAGCCGCAATCACTAAATTGCCCAATAAAGCTGGGGCAAAACGACGGAATGCTACGAACAACATAATCGTAATTATCAAACCCGCTAATGGATTTAACCGACTAGCATCCTGATCAATATAATGCCCGAGATACCCTAGAACAGCGCCCTCGCCCGCGATGTAGACCTTTACGGAATTGGGCAACTCGACGTCATTAATCAGTGTACCCAGCTCCCGATACGTGTCCTCTGCCTTAGCTTCATCGTAAAGTTCAGCAATAATGAGCGTCATCGCGCCATCTTCTGCTACCAGTAGGCCGTTATAAAGTGGGAAATCCTGTACAGCTTGTCGGATGGCTTGCGGCCCGCCCTCATCGAGTAAATCTATAAACGGATAAACATCCATACCACTGCTATTCCCCACGATATTGTTTTCCGTGGACAAACTCATGGTGCGATCGTCGTTAATATTAGTAAGAGAATTCACTGTATTCGTCAGTTTGGTCACGAGTTCTAGCACTTGAGAATTATAAATTCCGTCGGGCCCCTGACCTTCAATAGCAATCACCACGGGATCACTAATACCAAACAAAGCACGTGCTTTGTTCTTATAGACAAGAGCCGGATTATCAGGCGCCAAAAAAGCATCTGCCCGAGTATCTTTAAACACCTTGGCTAATCCAGATGCCAAGAGCCCTAAACAAATAAGACCGATTAGCAGCGTTGATTTAGGGTATCTCACCCCGATCAATATGAAATTTTTCATTTCAGCTCCATTACATGCGTACACATGTTTATAAGTAAAATAACACGCGACATAGACGCGCAGTGATTATGGCGGTTAGATAACGTTCAAGATTTCAAATCAATCAATGCCTTAGCGGCACCGAGCAGTTGCTCTATCATGTCCGGCCCCAGCTTTTTTTGAACGCTGTCTTGAGCCTGCTGCCAGCATTCTTCCGCTTGCTTATAGAGGGCAGCCCCCTCTTTCGAGAGAGAACACAGCATGACTCGTCGATCTGCAGAATCAGCGACCCGATCGATATACCCTTCTCGAATAAGAGGTTTAAGGCTGCGCGTTAGCGTTGCTTGATCAACCAACAGTACTTTCTCTAAATCTTGCTGAGAACTGGTTTTCATGAACCATAGGGCACGTAAGACACTGAACTGAGTGATCTTTAGACCTAATCCACTCAAATGCGCGTTGTAGTGGCTCGTCAGAATCCTGTCGGCTTGGCGGAGCTGAAGATTAATACAAGGTTCAATGTGCATGATCACCCTACCCATGATTACATAACATCTAGTTATAGATGCATACGCATGCATTGTCAACAACGACCAGGTGGCATCCTCTTTATAGTCATCATCTATTGATAAATATTCGTTCTACTTACGCGCGACATCACCGCAGCCGGATTCACTATGGTTACCTTGACGATTAGCAAAGTGATTAATAAGCAATGATTACTACGGCACAAATAACAACATGCAAAACTAGACAGGTCGAAACAACGAATCGGAATTTAACCCGTATGAAGCCTATATCGACCTATAAGAAATTAGAAAGGACTAGGGCTCTGCCAATGGAATGGCTCATGACTAATAGGATGCTGAAAATACAAATCGCTGGCATGCAGTTGCAGCCTGTCCGCCATCTGCTGACTGTGATCATTGTTATACAAATCACAGCCAAGTATGGGATGCCCTATCAGCTGGCTATGAATCCGTAACTGATGTGTACGCCCAGTAACCGGAGAAAACTGTACGAGGCTGCGACGCGGTTGCTCTAGGCGCTGCAAAACCACGTAGTCGCTGATTGCTACCTTACCCGTGCTGTCGCATATTTTAACCCGAGGAAACTGAGTTTTATCCTTCGCTATCGCTGCGCAGATCTGCCCGTGATCTTCTGCCAGCCAACCATCCAACACGGCAATATACCGCTTGCGTACAGTACCAGCATGAAACTGCTTATTGAGATGCTGCGCCGCCTGCGCATTCAAGCTCACGACCATAATGCCGGATGTACCAAAATCTAGTCGATGCGGTAATTTGGCATGAGGGAATGCAGGACTCATCCCCTCTTGGCCGTGGACTAACCGATAGTGCACGGAATCCCAATTCAAGGGATTTTTACCCGACAAGCTCAGCAGGCCACTCGGTTTGTTGATCAATAGTATATCGTCGTCCTGATACAAAATCTCAACAAAATCACTGCATGCAGGTGCCACGAAATCATCAACAAGGGAGTACTCTGGCGGCTCTTTAAGAGACATTTATTATTCTCTGATATCGGTTTTTATGGTCATTATGACGACGGTCTGTGCATTATACCTTCTTTGGTTATGGCTTCCTCGACTCGTTCTTGCAGCACAGCTCGCTCACAAGACTGATCACTTATTTCTCGTGTAATCTGAGTAAAATGTGATTGCATATCTCAGAAGAAAGAAATAAAGCCGTGTTCAATATGCAAAGAAATGCACTACTTCACCGGCTTAGTTCCAATGGTTGGTGAGTACATATCTTTGGGATATTTTATATGGCCATAAATTAAAAATGAAATCACCCCGCCTAAAACAACAGCGTAATCTACCCAAGTATTAGGCCCAGAAAACTCTAGGGATATCCACGCTAGAAGAAAGTAACCCACAAAGATAACGAAAAATATTTTTGATGAGCTACTAGAAAACACCCACTCTTCATTCATTGGATTATCTTGGATATTTTTCCCGCACTTAGGGCAAAGAAATCCAACTTTGTAGCCTTCCTGATACCCATCAATCGCCTCGATGGCAGGAAATTCTTCTTTACAATAGCAGCATTGATAATTCATAAGAGTGTGTAACGCTCAGCTAACCGAAAAAGATTTCATAGCGGAACTCCTGCGTGCCCACGCAAAATAGTGACAGCGAACATTTGTCCGATGGAGCCGTTTATTGGCGCGTGTACGGACAGTCATCCTAAGAAGAATGCCCGATTGATCAGGAACGTCAATACCGCTAGCTTTAAAATACGAAGCAAGTTGCAGGAGGCTAGGATGCCTAAACCGAGAAAAGAGCTTATATTGGCGCGTGTACGGACAGTCATCCTAAGAAGAATGCCCGATTGATCAGGAACGTCAATACCGCTAGTTTGAAAATACGAAGCAAGTTGCAGGAGGCTAGGATGCCTAAACCAAGAAAAGAACTCATCTCTCTCG